>WNGA01000406.1_pt1 | contig 104353 bp, 63 predicted proteins | sample 5400061 | NCBI WGS metagenome assembly WNGA01 (sample SAMN13153366, study PRJNA577476) | soil metagenome | isolation source: 100 cm soil or saprolite under grassland replicate 2 | place: USA:California | collected 2016-06-15 | reverse complement strand
ATTTCGGGTTCGCTTCGAGGCGGCGGCGCACTTCGGCCAGGTCCAACGGCTCGCCCCAAGCCATTTTATAGACTTCAAAGCTCAACCCCTGCCGCGTGGCGTGATCAATCAGGCGCTCGCCGAACTCCCCGTTGCTTAAGACCAGCCCGGGCGCGTCCAGCAATGAAATCTGCGCGCAGACCGCGTCGTTGGCCAGGCTGCCGGAACCGGTGAGGACCTCGACCGACTTCGCGCCCGTCAGTTCGCACAAGAGCCGCTTCGTCGCCTTGAAGTCGGCCATGAAACCGTCCGACCGGTGCGACACCGGCCCGCGCTCGAACGCCTTGCGGACTTCCGCGTGCACGTCCACCGGACCGGGCAGGTAGCTGGCGAGGATTTTCTCGACCGCGTCGCTGGGCGGCGAGAGGGCCTCGGACATCTGAATGAATTTCTCCAGCGTGAGATACATCGGCTGGAATTGCGCTTCGCCGGCGCCCACGACCGGGCCGAACGGCACGAACCCCAGGTGCTTGTAGAGCCGCAATTGCCGGGTGGTGCCCGAAATGATCGCCATGTCGAAGCCCTGGTCCTTGTAGTGTTGCGCCAGCAGCCCGACCAGCTTGGAGAAAACGAACCCGTTGCGATATTCCTTCTCCACCGAGAGCAGCCGCACTTCCAGCACCTTGTAGCCCTGCGGCAAATGCGCATCGAGGTCGGGAACCTTCTTGTCGAGCGAGAACGGCCGCTGGCTGCGCCCGCACACCATGCCGACCAGTTCGTCGTTCGCAAGGCAGATGGCGTAGGTGTTTTCGGCGTGAAACTTGTCCACCAGCCGCTGCTGCGGATTGCGTTCGTGCTGGGGAATTTCCTCGACGAACGTTTTGTAGTTGAGGCGGTGAACCGCCTCGAACTCCCGGTCATCCGTCGCAATTTTGAATCGCAGCCCTGGCTCAGGCTTCATCGTTCGGTCCTTTGTGCATTTCGACCGGCGCTTGTTCTACCGAACGATGAAAAACAAGGCGAGCAACTTCTTCCCGGATATTCCGGCGGTGCGTCAACAATGCCAGCACCGCCAGGAACGACACGGCCGCCACACCCACTTTCTCCAGTCCGCACAGGAACACTCCCAGCGGCGCCAGCGCAAGGGCCACGAGGCCGCTCATCGTCAACCCGCGCAGGACAACCCAGACCGGCAGGAAAATCGCGCCCAGACAAAGCATGATGAAGGGATCGTAGGCCAACAGAGCCCCCAGCGACGTGGCGATGCCCTTTCCTCCACGAAAGCGCAATTGCACCGGCCAGTTGTGCCCCACCACCACCGCCACCACCGAAGCGACAATCGACTCCGGCCCGAGCTTGAAATACGTCGCGCCCGCCACGGCCAGCACGCCCTTGGCGAAATCGAGAAGGAACGTGATCAGAAATCCCGGCGCGCCCAACAACCGCCCGACGTTGCGCGCGCCCACGCTGCCGCTGCCTTCCGCGCGGATGTCGCGCCCGGTCCGCCAGCGCGTCCAGTAATACCCCGCGGTGAAACACCCCAGGAAGTAGCTGGTGATTATCCAGGTCAGTTCCTTGCCCGAAACGGCCACACCTGGCGTGAGAGTCAAGCTCATCATTGAGATGGCCCGACAGTAGCAGGCCCGCCGAGTCCTTGGCAACGACTCATTATTTCCATTCGTAGCCGAACCGAATCGCGGTTGCGCCCCGGCTAAGTCTGCGGAATGATCAGGGCAGGTACAGCGATGAACATTGCCCCACGACAATTTCCGCGGCACGAAAGGATGCTGCTGATCCGCCCGGAGTTCCTGAACCACGGCGGGACTCTCTTCGGCGGCTACCTCATGCAGTGGGCGGACGACATGGCGTATATCGCGGCGTCACTGGCGTTTCCCGAGGCCACGTTCGTGACGAAGCTGTTTGGCCCGTTCGATTTCAAGTCGCCGGCTCGCGGCGGGGACATCGTGCGCCTTCTGGCCCAGCTTGAATCCACGGGCACCACGTCCTGCCGCATCGGGGTGTGGGCCGAGAATGCGCGGACGGGCGTTGAAGTGTTCCGAACGTTTGCCGTTATGGTAAACGTGAAGTCCGGACGAAAAACACCGTTGCCCCCGCCCGCGGGAGGCTGAACTCCATCGAGACGACATGGACGAAGCCCCTCCCCAATTGCCGCGTGTGGCGCCGCCACCCCTGCCGCCGTCCCCGCCGTACGGTCCCATGTCGACCGCGCCGCCCCCGCCTCCGACGCCGCCCTCAGCCGAGAGCCGGCTGAAGAAGTGGCTGGCGCCCCTGGGCGCACTCGGCGTGCTGCTTTGGAAATTCAAGGCAGTGCTGGTCCCAGTCGTGAAGTTCTTCCCGGTGCTGCTGAAAACGGGCGGCACCATGTTGCTCACGATCGGCGTCTACACGCTGGCCCTCGGTTGGAAGTTCGCCGTCGGGTTCGTGCTGCTCATCCTCATTCACGAGTGCGGACACCTGATCGTGGCCCGACGATTCGGACTGCGGGCCAGCGCGCCCGTGTTCATCCCGTTCATGGGCGCGTTGATCCTGCTCCGGGACGCGCCGCGCAACGCATGGATGGAGGCGTGGGTGGGCATTGGCGGGCCGTTGCTCGGCTCTCTGGGCGGGGCGGCGTGCTACGGGCTGTTTCTGGCAACCGACCAGGTCTTGTTCGCGGCGCTGGCCTGGATGGCGTTTTTCCTCAACCTCTTCAACCTTGCGCCCATCGGCTTCCTCGACGGCGGCCGAATCGTCACGGCGATCTCGCCGTGGCTGTGGCTGGTCGGATTGGCCGTGATGGTGGGAATGCTCTTCGTGGCCTTCAATTTCATCATCGTCCTCATTCTCATGCTCTCGATTCCGCGGCTCCTGTCGCTGTTCCGGAAACGGTCGGCCGAGGAGAAGCGCTACTTCGAAGTCGAACCGTGGCAACGGCTGGTGATGAGCGGGCTTTACTTCGGGCTGGCGGCGGCGCTCTTGCTCGGGATGAAGCTGGCTTATGTGAATCCCGACACCCTCCGGCCCGACGACGACGCCCCGCAAGCCTCGTCGAAATAGTCGGGAAAGGTCTCGGTTCGTTCGACGAGGGGACTGGCTGAACGGACCACAGAGGCAGTCCACGCCGTCAGTTTGTGCGAAGCTGGGCGATGAGCGGAATATCGATGATGTGATAGCCGCCGTCGCGTTCGAAGATGATAAGGGTCTTCCCTTCAGGATGCACGGCAACGCGGTCCTGGTCGTTGACGCGGATGCGCTGGCCGTTGGCGAGCCGCAGTGTGAAAGGTCGGAAGGGGCGCTTCCCGACCGCGGTTTGCAAGGTCTTCGTTGTCACGCTCTCAGTGTAGTCGGCGATTTCCGGAAGTTCAACTCTCGCCAACGGCCCTGTCGCGAACGGCCCTCAGAGCTGGGTGCATCCTGGCGCCCGCACCAACAACCTTGGAAAGCAGCGCGCCTGTGGCGAAGCCCCCGGCGCGGAGCTGGCGCAGACTGCCCAGTCTGCTGTTTCGCCGACTTCCAGTCGGCGAATGCCGTGCTTGCCAACCGACGGTCCCATCGGTTCGGAGGTTCGCGGGTTGGCAACCCGCGATACAGCAGGCTGGGCAGCTTGCGCTACTCCAGCGCGAGCGTCGGGCGCGGGGCTTGTTGGAGGGCGGTTTCGACCCGCACGTGGGTTCCCCCCAGTTGGACCAGGCGCTCGCTCACGACGCGATGGGCCAACTCGGGGCGATTGCAATCGCCGCTGAGGTGGCCGAGATAGAGATGCCACAGATCCGCGGAAAGGACTTGCCCGGCGACTTCGGCGGCGGCTTCGTTGGAAAGATGGCCGTGGCGGCTGACGATGCGCTGCTTCACGCTCCACGGCCGTTTGGTGTCCTCCTGAAGGAGCTTGAGGTCATGGTTGGCTTCGAGCAGGAGCACGTTGGCCGCGCGGACGCGCTCGATCACCAGCTTCGTGGCGTGGCCGAGGTCGGTGAGGAACCCGATGTTCCCGGCGGCCGTGTGGATGAGGAAACCCACGGGATCGTGCGCGTCGTGCGGGACGCAGAACGTGTCCACCAGCACGTCGCCCACTGCAAACGACCCGCCGGTGCTGAACAGCCTGAAGTCGAAGCGTGAGGCGAACTCCAGTTCGATGGCTTCCTTGGTGAGGCGGTTGCAAAAGATTGGAATATGCAATTTGGCCGCCAGCACGCCCAGGCCCTGGATGTGATCAGCGTGCTCGTGCGTAATGAGAATCCCGCTCAAGTTCTCGGGCGTCCTGCCGATCCCCAATAATCGTTGGCGGACCTGGCGCGCGCTCAAACCGGCATCGATCAACAGCCGCGCATCGTCCGTCTCGAGATAAGCGCAGTTGCCGCTGGAACCGCTGGCGAGAATCGTAAGCTGGACGGGCACGGGGCGACGGTAGGCGGGGCGGAGCGGAACGGCAATTCGTAAAACGGGTCAGTAAAACGTGAAACGTAAAACGTGAAACGTGAAACGTGAAACGTAACTCCGATTCGGACGCTCGACCTCATCGGGACATCCCTCCCGGGTTTACGTTTTACGTTCCACGTTTTACGCCGACCGCGTTCCGCCTTTTGCCTTGAGTTAACTCACGCACCCCCTATCTAATCCGCCCGTGGCACAAGGCCTCTATTTGTCGCAGAAGATGTCGTTGCAGCAGGTGCTGGCACCCCAGCTCCAGCAGTCGCTCGCGCTGCTGCAAGCGCCGACCCTGGAGTTGAAGGCGCTGGTCGAGCAGGAACTGCAACAAAACCCGCTCCTCGAAGAAGAGCCTCCCGCCGAACAGGACCACGAGGAAAAAGTCATGCGCGACGCTGACACCGCGATCATCGCCCGCGGCGACACGCAGACCCTCCAGCAGGCCGACCCCGCTGAGCCGCCGTCGGACGTGAAATTCGACCCCGCTTCCGAACGGCAATCCAGCGAGCCGGTGGACGATTTTCAGGCCGAGTTCGAGAAACTCACGCAGATCGAGGAATGGAGAGATCACTTCTCCGCCACGAATCTGCCGGCGCGTTCGTCACTTGAGGACGATGAAAAGCGCCAATTCATGTTCGATTCGCTGACGACGGGCACCTCCCTGCAGGAACATCTGCTGGAACAGGTGCGGTTGTCCGAGATCACCGAAGAACAGCGCCCCATTGCCGAAATGCTCGTCGGCAACATCGACGACTACGGCTATCTCAAGGCCACGGTCGAGGAACTGTCGTTTTCGACCGCCATTCCGAAGGAAAAAATCGAGGAAGTCCTCCGCATCGTGCAGACGTTTTACCCCGTCGGCGTCGGGGCCCGCAACCTGCGCGAGTGCCTGTTGCTCCAGTTCGAGCGCTCGGGCCGCCAGGATACCCTCGAGTGCCGAATCGTCCGCGACCACATGGAAGCGCTGGGCAAACGGCGCCTGCCGGAAATCGCGCGGGCCACCGGCGAGGACGTCATCGACGTGCAGGACGCCGTGGCGCGCATCGGCCTGATGGAGCCGCGTCCGGGCCGCGCGTTCCTGCCGGACAACGACCAGTACGTCGTCCCGGAAGTGTTCGTGACGAAAGTCGGCGACGAATACGTGGTCACCAACAACAACGATCAGGTCCCGCACTTGCGCATCAGCAACACCTACAAGGATCTCATGGCGCAAAATGATGCCAGCTCCGAGGTCCGGGAGTACATTCGCGAAAAAATCCGCGCTGGAAAGTTTCTCATCAAGAGCCTGCACCAGCGCCAGCAAACCATCCTGAACATCGCCCGGGAAATCGTGAACCGGCAGCGCGACTTCCTGGAACGCGGCGTTGCCGGCCTCAAGCCCCTGACGATGATTCAGGTCGCCGAGGTCGTCGGGGTTCACGAAACCACCGTCAGCCGCGCCGTCTCCGGCAAATACATGCAAACCCCGCAGGGCTTGTTCGAGATGAAATACTTTTTCACTTCGGGCATCCAGACCGCCAGCGGCGAAGGCATGTCGAACACGTCCGTCAAAGAGATCATCACGGAAATCTTCAAGAACGAGGAGTCCTCGAAGCCATTGAGCGATCAGGAAGTCGTCCTCATGCTGGCTGAAAAGGGCATTGTCATCGCCCGCCGCACGGTCGCCAAATACCGGAGCGAGTTGAACATTCTCCCCTCGAACCTGCGGAAGGTTTACTGACACCGACCGCAGCCCGCCGCCATTCCATCATACGCGTTTAGCGTAGCTGCGACCGTGAGGTCGGGGCGACGCTAATCGCATACGTTCCATCCTCGCCGTTTTCCTCTATTTGTAACTGGAAACCTCCCCGGGAGTCTCTACTGTGAGACCGGCATGATGGCCCTGAGCGTTCAGACGGATGCGACACCCGGCGCGGCCGCCGGCGCAAGCCTCCGGCCTGCGTCCGCGCGGACCCTCCCAAACCGAAGTCCCGCGGGCGGCGCGCCGTGACCACGCACGCCCGTTTGTGCCGGCAACTTTGACCAACGCGGGATGCCCCGCCGCCGGCCACGCTCGCATGAGCGAAGCACGCCATGCGGACCTGGCCCAGTTCGTGAGCCGCGCTCGTCGGCGCGACGAGGCGGCGGCGCGGATATTGATGGATCGGCTGTATCCGCTGGTGCTGAAGATTGTGCGATCGCACCTGCCGTGGCGCACGAGCGAAGAAGACCTGGTGCAGACGGTGTTCATGAAAGTGTTCACGCACCTCGACCAGTACGAAGGCCGCGTGCCGGTGGAGCACTGGGTCTCGCGCATCGCGGTCAATACGTGCCTGAGCGCGCTCAAGGCCGAGAAGGCGCGTCCGGAGCTGCGCTGGGCCGACTTGTCCGAAGAAGGCCAGGCGGTTGTCGAAGGCCTGGTGAGCGGCACGGAAACTGACGGCGGAACCCAGGCCGTCGCGGCGCGGGATCTCGTGCAGGAACTGCTCGCGCGGCTCAGGCCGGCCGACCGGCTCGTGCTGACGTTGCTGCACCTGGAAGAGCGGTCCGTCGCCGAAGTGAAGGCGCTGACCGGTTGGAGCGAAGCGCTCGTCAAAGTGCGGGCCTTTCGCGCACGGCGCAAACTAAGAAAACTGCTGAGCAAACTGGAACCAGACCATGAAAATTCATGAAGAACGCTTGACCCGATTGTTCAAAGCGGCGCGGTTGGCCCCGCCGGCACATGAACCGTCCGACCTGCCCGGCCCCCTGGAGACACGCATCCTGGCCCAGTGGCGTTCCGGCGCCAGCGAGTCCCGCGGCGGCAACTTCGCGCCGGTATTGCGATGGGCCTTGATGGGCGCCGCCGCCGTGATGCTGGTCAGCATCGCCTGGGCTTCCTCCAGTCCGGCCGACGATCTCGCCACTGACGAAATCGTGGCCAATTTCGAGCTGCGCGAAGAACTGATGCCATGATCACCGGCTTGACCAAATGGAAGGTCGGCGTCTACCTGGCGGCCATATTCGCCGCGGGCGGCATCTCGGGCTACTTCGTCGCCGGCAAGGTGGAGAAGCAGCAAGCCATCAAGGCGCTGAATACCAGGCAGATTACGAAGGAAATCGCCGTATCCTTCCGCGACCGCTGCCACGCCAGACTCAACCTGACGCCCGAACAGGCGAAACGGATTGACACCATTATTGAACGCTTTTCGGCCAGGATGAACACCGCGCAGGAAGAAAACCGCGCGTGCCTCCGTCAAATCCGCGACGAGCGCAACCGCACGATCCTCGCCGAACTCGCACCCACCCAGAAGGAAGCCTTCGAGCAAATGGAGAAGGAACGCAAAGAGTTCTGGCGAAGCAAGGAAAATGGGCACGGCAAGAGTTCCGGCTCCGAGCATGGTGACCGGGACAAAGCCGACCGAGGCACGAACAATGGCGCCTTTTCCGACAAACCAGGCGTAACCGGCGCCGCCCCCGACGGTCTAGAACCTAAAGATCAATCCGCGCGACCATGAAAACCACCCTGTCCCTCTCACTCGCCGCGTTGATGTCGCTGCCCGCGTGGGCGGCGGACCTGGCGGATGAAGTCAAAGCTGCCGCCAAGAAGCTCGCCGACAAGCCCAATTTCTGGATCAAGGACTGAGCTATGAAAAAACTCCTGCTGAGAACGTCGCTGGCGCTGCTCGTCATCGGAGGCGCCTGCGCCGCCTACGCCTGGTGGGCGCACAGTGACCTCGTCACCTTGAATGTCCGGAACATGGAAGTGCGCCTGGTGGTGAAGAAGATCGAACACCAAACCCGCGCATCGATCATGGTCCATTCGAACGTCCAGGGCAAAGTCACCCTCAACGTGAGGCGGATGCCGCTGGAGGACGTGCTCGAGATTATCGGCGAGCAAACTTTTTCCCGCTGGTCGTCCTTGTATCCGCTCTATTCCAACAGCAAATCGTTGGACCGGCTGGAAATGTCCCTGCGCGGCGAAATGGACCCGGCGCAGAACGGCTGGACCAACCTCTTCAGCCGCTCCTTCGGCCGCGACGCCTTCCGGGGCGGGCCCGGTGGGCCAGGCGGTTTCGGCGGCGGCCCCTTCGGCGATCCGGCCCGCGGTTCCAACCAGCTTGTTTCCCTCCTGATCGAAGGCAAGGACGTGCAATTTGCCTCCCTCGCGCTGAACCGTTTCGCTCAGGCCCACATTGTGCCCGAGGACGGCGCCAGCGGAGTGGTCACTCTCAGGCTCAAGCAAGCCAAAATCCCGGCTGCGGTGTCCCAATTGGCCAAAAAAGCCCATTTGAGCTGGACGAGACTTTACGCGTTGACCGGGTTTGGCGGTTCCGACCGTGGCCGGCCCGAGTTTGCCTCGCGCGGCCCTGGCCGCGGCGAGCGCGGCGCGGAGGACGGCGAGCGCCGCCGCTCCGATAGGGACGGCATGACTTCCGAGGAGCGTGACGAGCGGCGCAAGCAACGCGATGCCCTCGAAGAGGAACTCAAACAGACTCTGCCCCCCGAGGAACAGGCCAAGATTGCCGAGCAACAGCAGCAGCGAGAACAGATGCGCCAGGAGATGAGCAACTTGACACCGGAGCAGAGGATGGAGCGCTTCAGCCAGATGCGCGGGCCCAACGGGAGCGACGGGCGCGACCAGCGAATGAACAGCTTCATCAAGAATTCAACGCCCGAGCAGCGCGTGGAGCGTTATCGCCGCATGGAAGAGCGGCGTCAGCGCTGGCAACAACAGGGCGGCGGGCAGGGCGGCGGAAGAGGTTTCGGCCGATGAGTTTCCAAACTTTCCAAGAATTTGGTAGGGCCGACCTGCTGGTCGGCCTGGCCGCGCCGCAGCGCACTGGGAGCGCCGGCATCTTGCCGGCGGATGATTCGGCTGGGAGTCGAGAAACTCGCCGGCAGGATGCCGGCCGTCCCAGTAGGACGGCTCCAGGATCGATCGCTTTCACCTTGATCGAGCTGCTCGTGGTCATCGCGATCATCGCCATTCTCGCCTCACTGCTTCTGCCCGCGATGGCTCGGGCGAAAGACAAGGCCCTCGACACCCGCTGCATCAACAATCTCAAGCAGTTAGGCGTCGCCATTTTCATGTATGCTGGCGACCACGACGACCGGCTGCCCTCCGCCGACCCGCTTGACAACGACCCGGTCAACCCCACCAATGCGCTGCCCCGCATCTGCGACGTGCTCGCACCCTACGTGGGCTATAACACCAACGCCATGCCTACCGAACTGTCCGTCTTCCGCTGCCCCAAAGACAACCTCGGCTATTTTCAGCGCGAAGGTTCCAGCTACCAGTGGGAATACAAGGAGAACGGTAAGCCGATCCGCTCCCGCGCCGAGCGAGTTCGCCTCATGTACGACTACGAGAGTTTCCACATGGGGCGAAACGGCGCCACCGTGTTCATGCTTTACGGGGACGGCCGCGTGGAGAAGCTTTGAAGCATTCTCCGCCCGACGCGGACATCCATTCTGTCCTGAATTATTTCCGATCGCCGACTCATCATTTTCCTCAAGGCGCTCCGGGCGGGGCTGGTGAAGACGCGGCTGGCCGCCGGGATGGGTCCGACCGCGGCGCTCTACGCGTACGAACGCCTCGTCGAAACGCTGCTCGCAGGGCTGGCGACGCTCCCGGGGGTCGAACTCCGATTCGCACCGGACGACGCGGCCGGCGAAGTGTCGCGCTGGTTGCGCGACGGCTGGAGTTCTCATGGACAGGGCACGGGCGATCTTGGTGAACGCCTTAGCTGCGCCTTCCGGGACGCATTCGCGTCGGGCGCCCGGCGGGTCGTCGTCATCGGCTCCGATTGTCCTGACGTGACACTCGCGGATATCGAAGCGGCCTGGGCCGCGTTGGCGACGCACGACGTGGCGCTCGGTCCGGCCACCGACGGGGGCTACTGGTTGATCGGGCTGCGGAAGCTCGACGAGGCGATTTTCCGCGGCATCCACTGGAGCACAAACACCGTGTTGGCGGAGACGCTCGCCAATTGCCAGCAGAGGGGACTTCGCGTGCATCGGCTGCGGGAGCTTTCCGACGTGGACACGGCGGAGGACTGGCAGCGGTTTCTCCAAACGAAGCGGGGTTCGGCCTGAGCGCGGTAGGGACGCGCTGCCGCGCGTCCAGGCCGACCGGCAGTTCGGCCCTACCACATTCCTGGAGATAATACTCCGGACACTCTCCGCGCATTGCGCCCCTGAACCGTGGCGTCGTAGCGCAGCCGTCCCCGGCTGCGAGTTCCGGCGGCGTCTCGCCGCCTGGATCAACCGCCCAGCGGGAAGCTGGGCGAACTCGCAGGCGCGACGCCTGCGCTACGGGGAGGTTCATGCAGAGAGGGTAGCGGCGAGGAGGAAGGGGCGCCACGCCGGTCTCGACGCGTCCTCAGAAATGGATTTGCGCCCGATTCGGCCAACCCTTTCGCAATTCGCGTCGATAAGCGTCCATTCGCGGTTTTAACTTCGCAATCCGGGCGTCAATCCTCCGCCCGCCGCCGCGCGGCCGGCAGGCTCGCGAAGAACCCCCAGACAATCCCCAGGCCAAATCCCGCGGCGTGGGCCATGTTCGCGACTTTGAGATTCGGGATCACGTCCATCAGGCAGACGAAAAACCAGATCACCATCAGCGCGACCGTGTGCGGGTGCAGATAAAGCCCGGACCGGGGGTCGAGGCTGCCGCGGACCCACATGTAGCCGAACAAGCCGTAATTGACGCCCGAGAGCCCGTAAAAATAAGCGCTGTCCGTCGCGAGGAATTGCGCCAGGTTCGAGAAAATCCCGAACACGATAATCTTCAACCCGAGCCGCCCGGTGCCCAGGCGCGATTCAATCATGCTGCCAAGGTCCAGCAGCCAGAGCATGTTGAACAGGAGATGAAGCACGTTGGTGTGGACAAACGCCGGGGTGAGCAGCCTCCAGAACTCGCCGCTTCGAATTTCCGGCAAACCGGCGACGGGCTTCAACGGCGCGCCGTCGGCCAGGATGATCTTCGTCATCAGCAATTCGCGGTAAATACGATCGGTGTGCCCCGACCACGCCAGCACCGACAGCGCCACGCACAGCGCCACGATCACCAGGGTCAGCGCACCCACGCTGTAGGGCATCGTCGCCCGGAAGACGGCGCGCCGATCATAGACTCGCTCCTCGGCCGACTGGGCTTCCGCGGCCGCCTGCTGCCGAAGTTGACGGGCCTTGCCCGCCTGATGCAAAAAGCGCGGGTCGGCCGGGTTGGCCAGGAACGACGTGAGGATTTCCTTGGCCCGCCGCCATTCGTCCTCCGAGTGAATCCAAACCGCCCAACCCTCCTTCTCCTGCATGATGAGGTGTCGGAGCAGGAGTCTAAGCCAGTTTAGAGGATTCGCAACGATCCGAATACGCCCGCCCGCCGGGTGTCCAGGCACTGCGGTGGGCGGATAAAAACGGGCCGCCGCGCCTCAAACCGCGGGCACCGGACGGACGATGGTGAAAGGTCGAGCGTTGAAAAAGCTGCATAATGCCATTATGGTAAATGAAGTGAACACGGTGCAAGACATCAAGCGAGCGATCGAGCAATTGCACGAGGATGACTTTTGGAAGCTCTCCGAGTGGCTCATCCAGCGGCATGCCGACCAGTGGGACCACCAGATTGAGGAGGACATTCGGGCCGGCAAACTGGATAAGTTCGCCGAGGAAGCCTTGCGGGAACATCGGGAAGGCAAGAGTCGGCCTTTCCCACAATGAGGTCCCGCGCCTCCAGCCGATTTTGGCGCCATTACTATCAGCTTCCAACCGAGATTCAAAGACTGGCAGACAAGAATTATCGGCTCTGGGTGGCGGACCATTGGCATCCGTCGCTGCATTTCAAAAAAGTGCAGAACTACTGGGTGGCTCGAGTGGGGCGGAGTTATCGAGCGGTCGGTATCGAATCCGAAGGCACGGTGACATGGTTTTGGATTGGGCCCCATGACGAATACGGGCGGTGGTTAGCCTCCTGACACGGGACCAATCATACGCACTCGGAAGCCAGGGTAGGCGTTGGGATGCGCCCCGCCCAGTCTGGCCCGAACTCTGCAGCTTGGCATCGCCGTTGGCCCACGATAGCCTTAACGGCAGCTTCGCATGAATCTCAAACTTTTCCTCAGTCTCCTGCTGCTCCCGGGCGCGTGGCCGGCATTGGCCGCGCCCCAGCCGCTCAACCTTTTCATCTGGAGCGAATACATCGATCCCAAAGTTGTCGCCGACTTCGAGAAGAAGTTCGAGTGCAAGGTCACCCTCGACCTCTACGACGACGAGGCGGCGATGATGGCGAAGCTCCAGGGCGGCGGCGCCTCTCGATACGACGTCGTGGTCCCGCCCGACCACAAGGTGGAGGGGCTGATCAAACTTCAACTCATCGCCCCGCTGCGGCACGAGAACATTCCGAATCTCAAAAACCTCGACCCAAGGTTCCTCAGCCCGCCTTATGATCGAAGCAACCAGTTCACCGTCGCCTACCAGTGGGGAACTCTGGGCATCTATGTCCGTCCGTCGCCGGGCGGACGGCTTCCGCCGACGTGGGGGCTGGTGTTCGATCCGAAACTCCAGCCCGGGCCTTTCGTGCTCATTGACGGCGCGCGCGATTTGGTCGGCGCGGCCCTCAAGTATCAGGGGCACAGCCTCAACAGCACCGATCCGGAACAACTCAAGGCCGCACGGGACCTCATTCTTGCGGCCAAGAAACGCTGCCAGGGATTCGATAATTCGGTGGGCGGGATGAAGAAGGTCCTCGGCAAATCCGTTAAAGCCGCCATCGTCTTCAGCGGCGAAGCGGCTCGCGGCATGGATGATGACAAGGCCACGACGTTCATTATCCCGCAAGAGGGAAGCCAGATCTGGCTGGATAACCTCGTCGTTTGTGCAAAGGCGCCCCACCGCGACCTGGCGGAAAAGTTCATTAACTTCACCCTGGACCCGAAGGTCGCCGCGCGGATCTCGAATTTCACCCAGTTCGCCTCTCCCAACCAGGCCGCCAAACCGTTCATCAATACTGAGGACCTTAAGGATCCCACCATTTATCCCCCGCCCGAGGTCATGGCCAAACTCGAGTTCCTCGAAGATCTCGGCTCTAGAACCAGCTTTTACGACGAGGTGTGGACCCAGATTAAGGCGCGATAATGAAAATCCCTATCGGCATGGGCATGGAAATTCGGTAAATCCCCCATGGGCCATTCCTTTTTCAAATGCGAAGACAGGGTAGTTCGCGTCCGAGACTCTTACTTGGGCGTGGTGTGTGCCATCATCGCTAAGGAGAGTGAGGAGCTACCTGAATCTTCGGAATTACAGACGGCCATACAGCCGCTGAGGAAGCATATTCTGGAACGAGCACACTACTATGGGATCACCACTGTTATTGAACTGGGAGGCTTTTTCCCCTCTGCAGCACAACGGCGTCTGTTCCGCGTCTTTCTGCAATCGGTCGTCACCAAGCTTCAGGCATTCGGCAGTGTTATCCCAAAAAGTTACATGTCATCGTTGCCACATGGGGAGTTTTATGGAAAGGAAACTTGGACGACTTCTGAGGTGCGCGAGATTTTCAACCAGGTCGAAAAATTGGTTGAATGAATGAAATTCGGTCCGCGGAGGTGGCTGCGCTGGTCATTGACTCGCGACGGCCACGCTAAACTCCAGGGAAATCTTTTCCTCGTCCCGATTGTTCCGCCCGCTGAACCGGACGGCTATCGGGCCGCCCTCATCGGTCACGGTCACCAACCCGAAACAGCCTTCGCCCTTTTTCACGCGGTAGACCCCCTGGCTGTAAGGGCCGCCCTTGATGCTCGAGGTTTGGTCGAGCGGAGCGGCGCACATCACCGGGATGCGGACGCCGCCATTGGTGGCGTAATCGCTGAATTGCCCGTTGTCCGCGGCGAGCATGTGGGAGTCTCCGTGCAAAATCGCCAGACCTCGGATGTTGTGCTCTTTGATGAAATCGGCGATTTCCTTGCGCTCGGCGGAGAAAACACTCCAGTGGTCTTCCCCGAATGGATATCGACGGCGGCCGAACCCAAACCCCCGCCCTCCAAAACGATTGGTGCCGCCGCCTCGTTCGCCGAAGCCGGCGAAGTCCCCCCGGCCACCGCCGCGGCGGCCGGCACGGTCGGCGCCTTCGCCCTCCTTGGCGTCCGTGCCGTCGGTTTGGTCAGCGCCGTCGGGATTGCGCCGTTCTCGCGGCGGCGGGCGCATGGCTTCGGTGATGTTCGTGTGGTGGATGTAGCCGAAGTAATTGGTTGAAACGCGATAATAGTTGGAGCCCGCCGTGCCAATCCATGGCACCGAACTGACCCAGAAGATCAGCGGGTAACGGCCATTGGCCGCCAGCAGTTCGTTCTTGAACCACTCCTTCTGATTGGCCCCCATCATCGACTTTTTCTCGTCGTCCTTCTGGTCGGCGGGATCGCGCTCGGACCGCAGGTCGGTGAGGATGAACTTCACGCGGCCCACGGCGAAGGACTGGTAGATGGGCGCGTCGCCGCCGCCGGCCGCCAGCGGATAGTGCGGGACGTATTCGCCGTAGGCGACGCGCGCCGCGGTGTGCGAGCCGGCCTTGCGATTGGCGTTGTCACCACCGAAGTCGTGATCGTCCCACATGTAAACGAACGGGACGTCGCGATAGAGCTGCGCCTGGACGGGTGATTTGAGCACGCGGTCGTAGGCCCGCCGAAAGCGGCGCACGCTGTCGTCCTTGATGTTCTTGTAATGGAAATCGCCGTCGTTCATGTAGAACAGCGGCGCGTGCCGGCGAATCATCTCGTAGCTGGCATTGGTCGAGCCGGTTTCCCCGCAGGAAGCGAAGGCGAAAGTGAACGAGGCCGGGCCGGGCGGCGGAAACGTGCGAAGGTGCCCGGGCTTGTCCCGGACCACTTCGCCCTCCACTTCGAGGGCATAATAATAATCCGTATTAGGCTCCAGATTGTTCAGGGCGAAGGCAACAATCCGGCCGCTCTCGAAGCTGGAGATTTGCGCCGGGGTCCGGGTCGCTCTCGTCAAGGCAGGATTCCGGCTCACGACGAGCCGGGCGCGGGCGCCGGGATCGCGAAGCTTGGCCTTCACCACCGCGGACGCGGGCGTGATGGCGCCGGACCACGGCCCGCGCTCGACGGGCGACCCGCCGAACCACGGCTCGATGCTGGCGCCAAGCTGGTCGATGAGAAACGTCCAGACATCCGCCTCCTCCGCCACCTTGTCGCGCAGTGAGCTGCCCATGCCGTGTCCGGCGCTGGCGCTTGTGCGCAGGAGAATGGGGCGCCTGGAGCGCGTGGCGGCCTGGAGGCGCGCGGCCATTTTCTTTGAATTATAGGGGTTCACGCGGCCGTCATTCTCGCCCGTCGTCAACAGCACAGCCGGATACGCCACGCCATTCCTCACGTGGTGAAATGGCGAGTAGCCAAACAGTGCATCGAACTGCGCTTTGTCCTTCACACTGCCGAACTCGGTCACGTTGAACGCGCCATTCGGCTCCAACTCAACGCGCAGCATGTCGTAGATGCCCACGTGCGCCGCGACGGCCTGGAACAAATCCGGCCGTTGGGTGAGCGCCGCCCCCATGAGCAGACCGCCATTGCTGCCGCCCTGAATCGCCAGCTTTTTGGGGTTCGTGTAATTCGAGCGGATGAGGTGCTCGGCGCACGCGATGAAATCGTCGAACACATTTTGCTTCTTCGTCAGGCTGCCGGCCTTGTGCCATGCTTCGCCGAATTCGTTCCCGCCGCGCAGGTTGGCAATGGCGTAGACGCCGCCAGCATCGAACCAGATGCGCCTGGAGACGGAGAAACTGGGCGCGAGGCTGATGCCGTAACCACCGTAGCCGTAAAGAATCGTCGGGTTGTTGCCGTCGAGTTTCGTCCCCTTTTTGCGGAGGATGTTGAGGGGAACTTTCGTGCCATCCTTGCTCACGGCGAACTCTCGCACAACCTCGATGTCGTCGAACGCGACCGGTGACCTCGCGAAAAGGCCCGACCGGAAGATGCGATTGGTATCGGGGAAGTAGTATTGCCACGAGGAAGGCAGGGTGTAACTCACGCTGCGGAACGTCAGGTCCTCGCCGTGCCGGACCAGCATCTCCTGGATGGTCACTGGCTCCTTAAAAGCCACTTTGCGGCGAAGCTTCCCTGAAAGATCGAAGTAAGTAATCTGCGAAGGACCGCCGACGAGTTCCTTCACATAAAGGCCATTTGTGGAGGCGGTGAAAGTTTCGATGACGGCCTCGCCCTCGGCCAGGAATGTCGTTGCGCTGGCGACAGTAAGCGGCGCGGCATCGAGCGCCAGGCGGAGGATCTTCCCGCGCGGGGCGTCCTTGCGCGACAGCAAATACAGCGCTCGATCCTCGCTGAACGTCGCGAACTTGATGGCGTCCTCGAATTTCGAGAGTTGCTTCCACGCCCCGTCGGCCATCCGCAACCAATGGTTGTAATCGCCACCATCGCCGTTCTCGACCGTGGCGAGGATGAGGTGGCCATCCGGGCTGGAGTGCAGATCGATTTCCGCGATGCGCGGGAATTCCTTGCCAATCTCATAGCTGTCCTCGGTGTACGGCGTGCCGAGGTTATGAAAATAGACCTGCTGAAAGAAGTTCTCGTCGGCGGGCGGCCGTTCACCCTTGTGCGGGAATCGGGTATAGAAGACTCCCGAACCGTCCGCCGCCCACGCCACGCTGCCCCCCGCGGTCGGATATTGCACGCGCGGCACGCGGTTGGTCAGTTCCTTGCCGTCCTTGGTCTCGAAGAAGTGAAGCGTGCCGTCCTCGCTGCCCTTCTCCGACAACGAGACAGCCACGAGCTTGCCGTCAGGCGAGGGAACGTACCAGTCGATGGTCGTCGTGCCGTTGGTATTGAGCTTGTTCGGATCGACGACAATGTTCGTTTCGTCGACGCGGGTCAGGGATCGAGACCAGATGAGCACCGGCTGCTGCTGCGGGGGCTTGAAACGGAGCATGAAGTTGATGCCCGTGCGATAGGAGAGGGCGAAGTAGTTGGCGGAAGCTTCCTCGTAGTAATCCTCCAGTTCGTCGACCAGGCGGGATTGGATTGGCCGGGCATCCAACCACGCCCGCGTGCGGACGTTCTGCCGGGCGGTCCACTCCCGCGTGTCCGCGGCCTTCGCGTCCTCGAGCCACTGGTAATCGTCGGTGACCTTGACACCCTGGTATTCGTTGATAACAGGCTTGCGGGGTGTTCTGACGTCGGTCTGGGCGGCGCCCGCCCCGATGGCCAGAATTGAGCAAAGGGCGAAGGGAAGACTTTGAAGCGGTCTCATGAAACTGGAAACGATTTCCGAGAGTTGAGGGGCTGTCGAATAGAAAGGCAAGTTCATCGTGTCCTGCCGAAGGACAGGCTTCGAGCCTGTTAGCGAACGCCCCGAGGCGTTCGAACCCGGGTTCAACCTGATGACATCCTGCAGCTTGAAGTGGTTACAGCATCATTGCCAGTGGTAACTGCCACAGCGGCAAGTAGGGCAGGCGTCTCGCCTGCCCTGGCCGCGTAGCGGCCAAACGGGAAAGCGCCTTAGGCGCTGGGCAGGCGAGACGCCTGCCCTACTCCAGAAGGCAGACGCCGTCCCGGCCGCGCTTGTGAAGCGCCGTGGGCTTGGTATCTTCACCGCGCATGACCACGGTCGCTTTGCCTCGCTTTATCCAAGTACGCCAGAAATTCCTCCCCTCCGAGCCCGTGGACGTCGTGGGGACATTGGGGCGGGAGTTCGAACGAGTGCGCCCAAAAGTGAAACCGGGAGCACGGGTCGCAGTGGCCGTCGGCAGCCGAGGCATCGCGAATCTGGACAAGTTGATCGGGGCGGTCACCCAGGAATTGCGCCAGGCTGGGGCCGCGCCGTTCATCGTGCCGGCCATGGGCAGCCACGGCGGGGCGACGCCGGAGGGGCAGGTGCGATTGCTCGCTGATTACGGTGTGACCGAGCAGCGAATGGGCGCGCCGATTCGCGCCGCGATGGACGTCGAGCGCCTTGGCGCCACCGCCGACGGCGTCGAAGTGCTCTGGAGCGCGGAGGCTTTCCGCGCCGACGGCGTCGTGGTCGTGAACCGGGTCAAGCCGCACACCGATTTCCATTCCGAAACCCTTGGCAGCGGCCTTCTCAAAATGATGGTCGTAGGACTTGGGAAACGAGCCGGCGCCGCCAACTTTCACGCCGCCGCGATGCGCCTCGGTTATGAGCGGGTGCTGTCGACGGCCGCCCGCGTGGCGCTGGCCACCGCGCCTGTATTGTGCGGCGTTGCGGTCGTCGAGAACCAATTTCACGACACGGCCCGGTTGGAGGTGCTGTTGCCGCATGAAATCGAAGCGCGCGAGCCGGAGTTGTTTCGCGACGCCCGCCGGCTCATGCCCAGGATTCCGTTCGACGACATTGACCTGCTCATCGTCGACCGCCTCGGCAAAAACATCAGCGGCGCCGGCATGGACCCCAACGTGACGGGCCGCGGCATCCACGGCGCCTCGGCGTTGCCGGGCGCTCAGAAGGCCAAGCCGGTGGTCCGCCGGCTCTTCGTGCGCGATCTGACGCCCGAATCGCACGGCAACGCCGTGGGCGTGGGGCTGGCGGACTTCACGACAACGCGGCTCGTGCGAGCGATGGACGAGCGCGTGACGTTCATGAACGCGCTCACGGCCCTCTCCTTGCAGAGCGTGAAAGTGCCGATCCACTTCGAGTCGGATCGCGAGTGCGTCGTCCGCGCGCTGGAGTCGCTGGCCATCGCTGACACGGGCCGGGCCAAGGTCGCGCGAATCACGGACACGTTGAGCCTGGAACGCCTTCAGGCGTCGGAAGCGTTTTTGGACGAAGTTCGTGGGCGAACGGACCTCGAAATAGAGGACAACTGCGAAGATATGAAATTTGACGCGGCGGGCAATCTGGCGGGGTAGCCGCAAAAGGGCTTTCAGCCCTTGAGGTTAGGGTTTCGGATTGCTCACTTGGGCCGAAGCGAAGGCACCTTCGCCTCGCGCGATTCCCAGCGGAAGGGATGGAACTCGAACGCCGCCGGACGACGGCCGGACGGATCGATGCTGGCGGTGAGGTAACCACCGTCCTTGAAGAGCTGGAGTCCCGCGGGTGAAGGGCAGAGCAGAATTTTGAAGTCGGCCCAGTGCCGCGCCTCGCGGAGGGCCGTGCTGAGCCGGCGCGGTGTATGGCCGAAGAATGTGATCCGCGGCATGCCGGACAGCCACCGGGCCTGGCGCATCACCCACTTGGAATGGAGATGGCCGACAATGGTCCGCTCGACCTGCCGCAGCCTGGCCCGCACGCTCTCCTCGCGCCAAAGAAATGGAAGCGCGGAGGGATCGTGGCAGAACAGCAGGATTCGCTCGCCGTCCCGGATTGAGTCGAAGGCGCGGCGCACGGATTCAAGGTGCTGCTCGCGCAGCCGGCGCCATTCGGGCAGTTCCTCCGGCAGCGCCTCGGATTCAAAGAGAGCCAGCGCCAGCAGCGTCGAGGTCACCCCGAGGAAAACGTACTTGCCGACCCGCGATTGCCAGAACGGCTCCAGCGCCAGTTCGCGGGTCGCCCGCGCATAGCTGGCCAGACGCAAGCCGCCTTCCTTTTGGCCGAGCATCATTTTGCCCAGCTCATGATCGCCGACGACTGCCAGCAGACGCCCGCCGAATGCAGCGCGCAACTTTTGCAAACAGTCGGCCGCGCTTTGGAACGCCGGCTCGTCCATGACTCCCACATAAGCACTATCGCAGGAGTAATCACCGTTGGCCACTACGAGGTGGGCGGTGGCGGCTTCGGCGATGAAGCGATCGAGGAGGTGGTTGTGCGCCCACGGCTCGCGCAGCCAAATCCAGTGGCGTTGCTGCTTCACGAGCCAGCGGCGGAGGGGATTTTGGATGCGATTGAGGAACGTGTGACCCCGCGCGGCTTCAACGGGACTGCCGTAATGAAGGTCGCTGATGATCGCGACGCGAAATGGGTCCGGCAGGCTCATGGCGCACGAAGGCTGAGCGCCACGTTCCCGGCGCAATAGGCGACACGAATTTCACGAATTATCACGAAAGAAGCCATGAGCAACGGAGTATAAGATCATGCGAATTGGAGCGAAGTGACCAGTCAGCGACTACAAAGCATTCGCGCCACTCAACGGTCACTTCAGTTCGCGTCAATTCGTGAAATTCGTGTCTCTTCGTTGCCTCGTCGCGGCTTTGCGGCAAGCTGCGTTTCCAGCCGCCACGCCGCCGAGGCGTCCGCCCCGGCTTTGCGGGCGGCGGCCAGGTCGCGGCCTGCTCCCGTGGAGTCGCCGAGCAACGCCAGCGCCAGGCCCCGATCCAACAGCAACGTCATCTCCGGATGCACCAGGCTGAGGCGCCCGTTGATTTCGGTCACGGCCGCATGGAGGTCGCCGCGGGCGCGGGCCGTTTGGCCGAGCGCCAGGCGGGCGCGGGCGCGGCGGATGAGCCACGAGCTTTGGCAGCGCGATAGAGCAAGCGACGGTTCGATGTGGTCGAGCGCCGTCCGCGCCTGGCCGGCGTCGAGCATCGCGTCGATCCACTCCGCTTCGAGAACGACGCTGCCCGTCTGGTCGAAACCCTGTTTAAGTCCGGCGGCTGCTTCCCGGGCTTTGCCGAGCCGCAGGAGCATTTGGCCGCGGAGCAGGTACCAGTCGGGTTCGGATTCCGGACAGGCCCCGATGGCCCGCTTGCAGTCCTCGGCGGCGGCGGCGAGTTCCCCGCGGTCGGCGTGAACTTCGGCGCGCGCGAGATAGAGCGGGGCGCGGGACGGTTCGTCGCTGGCCGACGATACGGCTTCATTCAATGTCTCCAGGGCAAGGGCAGTCTTTCCCTGCCGGAGCTGGACCCGGCCAAGATCCGCCCGGGCTGTCAGGAAGTCAGGCTGCAAGGCAATCGCCTCGCGCAAGTCGCTGGCCGCCGAATCGAGCGCGCCGAGTTCCCGATATTCCGCGGCGCGCTGCCAGAGCAGTTCCGCGGACCTGCCGTGCTCACGCAGGCGGGCCGTGAGCGACTCGACGACGTGCTCGGGACTGTCATGAGCGGGAGCAGGCATTGGCAGGCACACGGCCAAAAGAAGGCACGCCACGGCGCGCCGACAGTAGTTGCTTAGCGTAGCTGCGACCGTGAGGTCGCGGGACGTGGGCGCAGAACGTCGGGCATCGGCGCCATTTTCATGCCTGATTGGGAATTGAGCCTGCGACCTCACCGTCGCAGTTACTCTCATTAGAAGCCGCCGCCCGCAGTGGGGCAATTCGTAAACCGTAAATCGTAAATCGCAAATCACAGCATCAGTCCTCGACCAGCAGGTACGGGTCGATGAGGAAGTCGGGGCTGTCGAGGGTTTTGTTGTGGCCCTCGATGGCGAGGACGTTTCGACCATTGCGGAGGTATTTCTCGAAATCCTTGAGCGGGTAGTAGGAGTGCTTGTTGGCCTCGTGGGTTTTGATTTGTTGGGCGTCCTTGCCGGCCCCCTTGCCGACGCCCTTGCGGAGCACTTCCTTGCCGTTGAGGTAAGCGATGAAGGCGTCGTCGTAATTGATCATCAGCCCGAGCTCGGCGATGTAGTCGGCTTGCTCGATCTCGAATTCGTGCCGCAAGTAGACGCGCTGGTAGCTGTTTTTCATGTCGTCGAGCACCGTTCGCACCTCGGGATAGGAGTAACCGAATGGCGCCTGGCCTCGATTCCAGCCTTCGGGGACGAAGTTCAGCTCGGTCCACTTCGGGCCGGGATCCTTGCCGCCGACGTAGTCCCACTCCGAGCTTCTCGGGATGGCCGCGATGTAGTCCTCCGGCGGCTCGGCCGCGGGTTCGCCGCTGGGTGACTTGGGCGGCCTCCATGCCTCCGGTTGCCAGGGATTGAGCAGGCGTTCCTGGCGGACGCGGCCGCGCTTGACGACGGCGAACTCGTCGCGCACTTCGGCGAACTTGTTGATCATCGTTCCGCGCAGGGTGTCACCGTTGATGTCAATGATGCACGAGCCGTGCTGCAGGATGATTTTGCGCATGACGGGCATGGTGCCCTTGCGCCCGAGCGTGGTGCCGCCATTGCCGGCGACGACCTGGATGGTGCCGTTGTTGGGCGGAATACCGGCGCTCTTGCGGTAAGGGCCGTCCTTCCTGGGATCGCCCTCGTGGTCCTGGAAGATGAACCCCTCGGCCACCGTCGGCGTCTCGTACGCGCCGTTCATCAACATCGAACGCTCGTAAATGTGCGAATGGCCCGTGAGCACGAGATCGACGCCGTAGGATTCGAGGATGGGCATGATGTGCGTGCGCATCTGGATGAGCTGTGGTTCCCGATCACTATTGTGGCTGCCCTGGGTGTACGGGGGATGGTGGAAGTAGGCGATAATCCAGTCGGCCTTGGCGCGTTGCAGGTCCATTGTCAGCCAGCGGGCCATGATGCCGGTCGGCTTGCGGTCCATATCGTGCGAATCCAGGCAGATGAGATGGACCCGCCCGTAATCGAACGAGTAATACGCCTCCGTGCCCGAGGCCAGGCCGCCGGCTTCGCCGCGGGTTGGCAGCACGTAAGCGTCGTAGTACGGGCCGACCCCGTTGGTGCCTTTGGAAGTGCCGCCTTCGTGGTTGCCCATCGTCGGCCAGCAAACCGTATTGCGCAGGGTCGCATCGTAGGCCTCGAAAAAGCGCGATTGGAACTCCGGGTCGCGGCCGCGGGTGTACGCCATGTCGCCCAGGTGCAGGTAGAAATCGAGCGGCCGATGGTCCCGGGCCACGAACTTGGTCATGGAGTTGTGGACGTTGTATTGCGTCTCGCGGCCGGTGCCCGAATCGCCCACCACCCAGAAGCGCACTGACTTGGCCTGCCCTTTCAGGGGATAAGTCGTGAAATGGCAGCTCGGGTCCCCACCCGCCAATCGAGTTTTGCCGTCGAAAATCGAGTAAAAGTAGCGCGTGTTCGGCGCCAGCCCGATCAGATGCGCCTCATACTGGTAGAGCCCGACGGGCGCGCTGTGCAACCGGGGCAGACGCAGTTCGGGCGCGTTGGCGGCCTGCAGCTTCGCCAACTCCGTCCGGTTCGTCGTGAGCGCGACGCGCGTGACGATGGACGTAGAACCTATCGCGTACTCCGGTTTTCCCGGCAGCCGGCCGAACTGGACGACCGGATCGATCGGTCCTTCCGTCCGCCACACGATGACGATGGAGGTCGGCGTGGCGAGTTGGACATAAGGCGCGCGGGCGAAGTTCTCATTATAGCCCTCTGGCAGTGAGTGGCCCGAGCCACTGCCGCTGGACTGGACGCGCCCCGGAAGACCGCACGCCAGCGCAAGCGCCAGTGTCCGGAGTAGGCGGACCTGAACGTATTTCATCGAACAGCCATATTAACGCAAATCCAGCGTCGTGGTTGAAGTAAAAAAAGGAATACTGATTACTGATTACTGACTCCCGCCCTGGCCGCCGGGTTCAGCCCCGGCGGTTTGTCCTTGAGCGGGCGGAAGTTCCCCTCCTCGCAGCAGCGCACGAATGTCTCGGTCACCCCCTTCAATTCCTCCCAGCGGGCCCGGATTTTGCGCGCTTCCTCCGCCGAGACATCGCTGTCCGCTGCGGCGCTGGCGATGACGGCCAGGAGGTCCGCGAACTCCTGAATGATCTCATTGGTCGCCGGGATGAGGTAGTCGGGATGCGGGTTGTGCATTTTGGGATTGCGGACGAAAAACCCTCCAGCCCGCTCGCAGAGCCACTGCACGAGGCGCGGGTCGTTCGTCGAGCGCAACAGCGCGTCGATGCGGTCCAGCGGATTGCTCGAGCCGCTGCCCGCGGCGTTGTCGGGGGGCTCGGCCCATTTGTAGATGAGCGACAACGACAGCCCGAGGTCGCTCGACACCTGTTTGGGGCTGGTCCGCTGAAAGACTTCGCGCAGCAATTCATGCGATTGCATGGTATGAACATGCGGAGGGCCGGCGGGCTTGGCAAGCGGGAAGCCGCACGGCTGAATTCCATCCATTTCTTGCCAACCACGAATGTACGCAGCGCGGCTGACGCCGCAACCAAACAGATGATTGCCGCAACAGAACGCAGAGATCGCAAAGACGTAAACAATTGCTTTTGCGTTCTTTGTGTTCTTTCGCGGCAAAAATTCGCGCAGGTGAGCAAAATTTTTCGCGATCGCAGTACGAATCCACCCAGCGTGGCGAAGCCGCAACCACTTTGGAGTGCGTGGACTTGTCCGCGCTTTCGGCAGGCGACTTGTCGCCATCGAATGCGGGAAGGCGTCCAACCCTCGCGGGCCGCTGGACGCGGCCCTGCTTTGGCGACAAGTCGCCAAAGCGCCAAAAGCGGTGACAAGTCACCGCACTCCTCCCATCATCCCGGCGCATGAACGCGGCCGAGAAAGTGATTCCGTGGGACAAACTGGCGGCCTGGCGCGCCGCATTGCGCGCGGCGGGGCGAAAGCTGGTCGCCACCAACGGCTGCTTCGACCTGCTCCATCGCGGCCATGTCGCGTATCTCCAATCCGCGCGCCAGGAGGGCGACGCGCTGCTCGTCGGTCTCAACGCCGACGCCAGCGTGCGCAACCTCAAAGGCCCCGGCCGCCCGATCCATTTCGAGGACGACCGCGCGTTCGTGCTCGCCGCGCTGGCGTGCGTGGACGGCGTTTGCATCTTTCGCGAGCCGACGGCGATGCAGTTCCTTGAATCGGTCCGGCCAGACGTTTACGCCAAGGGCGGCGACTACACGATCGACACCATCAACCAGGACGAACGCCGCCTCGTCGAACGGTTGGGTGGCAAAGTCATCGTCCTGCCCGGGGTGCCGGGGCAATCGACGACGGCGTTGCTGGAGAAGATCTCGAAGCTCTGAGGCGTTGGCCACCGCCAGGGAGCAGTCGATGTTCGCCGCATTCATCACCACCATTCTATTTTCGATCTCCGCCGTCTGCGGCAATCGGGCGGCGAAGCTGCTCGGCGGGACTGAGGCGTATTTCTGGCGGCTTGTCATCGCCGCGGCCGTCCTGGCCCTTAACTCGCACGCGTTCGGGGCCGGACTCGGTGGAGCGGCGTTCGTCACTTTCTTCATCAGCGGCTGCATCGGATTTGGCGTGGGGGACCAGGCGCTATTCCAAACGCTCCCGCGTCTCGGTTCGCGGCATTCAGTGATGCTAACGCTTTGCTTCTCCTTGCCGATGGCGGCGCTACTGGAATGGCTCTGGTTCGGGACAAGCCTTTCGGCCGCGGAGATACTTTGCAGCAATTGCTTAGCAACATAGTCCTGTGACGGAACTACTAGCCAAAAACTAATTCGTTGCAATTTGGTATTGATGGATAATACTAAATCTGCATTGGTTAGTAGATGACTGATAGTTGATCCGCCATGAGAATCCCAGAGAAACCGCCCTCATTCCTGAATAGAGCTTCGTGAGCGGAACAGGTCAAGCGCCGTGGCCAGCGCCAGGGTCTGCTCACTTCGGTCCTTGAGATTTTTCAGCCGCGCCGTGATTGCGCCGTCGGCCGCGCGCTCCAGCCGGCAGGTGAACGAGGCATTCAGCTCGATGGCGCGCTTGAACTGCTTGTCCGGCTTGAGCGGCGTGAAGCTGTAATCCACCGCGCAACCCGCCGTCCGCAATTCCTCGATAAATTTTAGCGTCTCCCCGCGCAGCGATTCGTCCTCGACGAGCACAAAGGCATCGATGCCCGCGTCGAACTTTGGGAGCAGCCCGCGGGCCTTGAGCAATTCGCACAGCACCACGTCGCCCATGCCGAAGCCCAGCGCCGGCAGGTCCACTTTGCCGCCGCTCATGAGCTTGACGAGATTGTCGTAGCGTCCGCCGCCGGCGATCGCACGGAATTGGCCCTTGCGGTCGAACGCTTCGAACACGACTCCCGTGTAATACGCCAGCCCGCGAATGACGTTGTAGTCGATCTTCACGAAACCGCCCAACCCGCGGGCGGCGAGGTTTTTCAGCACCGCCTCAAGCTCCGGCGCCGGCTGGCTCGCGGCGATGAAATCGCGGACTTCTTCCAGCTTGAAACCCAGCTTGCCGAGCTTGTCGCGGCTCACGGCTTCCTCCTCGCGCTCGAGTTTGTCGATGGCCTGGTAGAATTCATACGCCCGCTCAGCGTCCGTGCAGCGGGCCGAGAAAAATCGCGCCCACGCCTGCCGGCTCGAGAGGCGGATCACGAAATCCTCCTCAGTCAGCTTGAGGGCGCGCAGCGAATCGATGAGCAGGGCGATGATCTCCGCGTCAGCCGCAGGGTCGGTCTCGCCGAGGATGTCGGCGTTGAACTGGAAGTGTTCGCGGAGGCGTCCTTTCTGCGCGCGCTCGTAGCGGAAGAGCTGCGGGATGGCGAACCACTTGATGGGCTTCTTGTAATTGCGCTCGTGGGCCGCGACCATGCGGGCCAGCGTGGGAGTCATCTCGGGGCGCAACGCCACCGCGCGCTCGCCTTTGTCCGTGAAGTTGTAGAGCTGGCCGACGATTTCCGCGCCGCTCTTGCGCGTGAACAGTTCGAGTGATTCGAGCGGCGGCCCGTCGTATTCGCGGAAGCCGTAACGGCGGGCGGTGCGCCGCCAGGCGTCGAAGATGTATTGGCGGGCGTCGGCGCTCCACACGTCGGAGTGGGGGAGCGGCTCGGGATAAAAATCGCGGAAGGCAGGAAGACGTTCCACTTGGAAACTCAAGGATGCTCGCCCTCGCCCTTTTGCTTTTCCTCCTCGGCAGCCTGCGCGGCGGCGGCGGCGGCGACCTGTTCAGAGGTCAGCTTGATGACTTCCTCGCGCATTTCCTTGCCGGGCTTGAACTTCACGACGGCCCGCTCAGGGATGGGCACGTCGGTTTCGGGCGCGTTCGGGTTTCGGCCTACGCGGGCTTTGCGCACTTTCACCTCGAAGACGCCGAAGTTGCGCAGTTCCACTTTGCGCCCTTTGGCGACGGATTCGGAGATGTAGTCCAACGTTTTCTGGATTACATCGAGCACTTGCTGCTGGACGAGGCCGGTTTCGTTGCTGATGCGGATGACGAGGTCGCGCTTGGTCATAGATGACTGGGTTGCGGGTTATTGCCCAACGACTTAACCAACGGCTTCAGCATGGCCTTCGCCGCCGGGAGCGTCAAGCTGGTAATTGCCAATGAGTTCCGCGTGGGCGCATCATGGAAGTACGCCCACGGTCGAGGTCGCGCCGGGAAAGTAGGGCAGGCGTCTCGCCTGCCCAGCCGCGCCGGAAGGCGCGGCATTCGCACCACCAGGGCCTCGCTTCCGCTCGGCCGGGCAGGCGAGACGCCTGCCCTACGTTGGTGGTACGGGCAAGATGAGCCGGGTCCGCGCGGAACTACGCAATGTCGAGTGATGGGCGCCGGGCTCGGCGTGCGCGGAGCGACACGCCCTGCCATTTATGAGATGGCTTCCAGCAAGCTTGCACAAGGCGGGAAGGCCCTGTGGCGCTATGTAATCTCGTAACTTCGTAACGCTTGCGACTTGCTCGCCGATGCGGAAACTCAGGGTGTCAAGATGGGCAGGCCGTTGCGCTACAACATCAACGAGGAATATCCGTGGCGAGGTGTCCACTCCAAAGCCGTAAACCATTGCAAGGGCGCCAAAATTCCTCTCACTCACAAGGCCAGCGAAATCCGTTTTACTCTCGATGTGCGCGCGTTCAATGACGGCGGCGGCTTCATCGCCCGGTTTTCCCGGAACTGATCATGCGCCGCCTCATTCGCCTGAAACTCGGGAAGCCCCGAATGGCGGCGGTCTCGATCTGCGTCCGAATTCGTCCGCAGTGCACTTTCAAACTTTGCAATTCTCTTGACACAGCGCTTGCCAGCGGCTATTCGGGGTAGTGTAGTAGGGCAACAAGGAAATCGAATTGCAGCCATGTCACCTCGAAAACTGGTCAGCTCGTTTCTCAGTATCTCATTCGCTTCAACCGTCGCATCGGTCTCGGCTCAGCAGAACGCATGGGGAGATTACTCACACACCAGTTTGGATCCCGATGGCAACACAATCTGGACGATTCAAGAGTACGCAGAGACTCGATTTACTAGCGGCCATAATGCATTTGGAACGTGGATAGTTGCCGTGACACGTCTTTGATGAATTCTTCAGGCACTACGCTTATGATAAAACTTAAACTCAGGCAATCAATCAGGTTTCGGATTTTGCTAGTCAGTGCGCTTTATCCCTTGGTCAGTGCTTTAGGCGGGGAGAGCAATCAGTCTCCCGAGGTTGCTATTGTATGGCCGCGCAACGGAGATCAGTTTGCTGCGGGCATCGGCATCAAGATCAAGGCAGATGCCTCGTCCAATGCGGGAGCCTCTGTTACGCAGGTGCAGTTCTTCGCGGAGACGGACTTGATCGGAACTGTAACCAATGCTCCTTTCAACTTGGTGTGGCAGGTATATTTGCCCGGCGTTGATCGCGGCTACTTTGACCTGAGAGCAGTGGCAGTGGACAGTTTGGGAAGGAGGGCGGAGTCTGCGGCGGTGAGCTTCTTTTATTCGAGCACCCGCCCCTTACTTAGTGTTGTTGAAATGCTTTCTCCTCGCAACGGTTCCATCTTTGCCGCGCCGGCGACCTTTGTCTTCAGCGCCGAAGTCCTGGCGAGCGGAGGAGACGCCGGCCCCGTGGAGTTTTTCGTGGACGATAATTCTGTAGGCGTGGCCAGCGGGTCCAAGTTCCTAAGGGCGACAAATCCGCCCGTATCTGTTGTGGTCCACAATTTGGCGGAAGGAGAGCACAGGCTCCAAGTGAAGTATCTTGGGGGAGAGCTTTGCTACTGCGACTGGATTACAAACAAGATTCGCGTCGTGCGTCTGGAGATGCGTTCTCCCCGGCTGACCCCGGAGGCGCAGTTTCAATGCGAAGTCGTCACGTCGCTCCCGGGCATAAAGACCATCGTTCAAGTGTCTCCAGATCTGGTTGCCTGGTCGCCGGTCACCACCAATCAACCGCCCGGCACGACCTTCACTTTTACGGACTCCCATGCAGCCACCAACGCCCAACAGTTCTACCGGGTGGCTTTGCCTCCTCCATAGAGTTTGACTAGCCGCAGGGAGATGGGGCAGATCGTGCAAGCACCACCAACGTAGGGCAGGCGTCTCGCCTGCCCAGTCGAGCGGAGCGAGGCGTTGCCGCCATGAACGCCGCGGCCTTCGGCGCGGCCGAGGGTCGCTTCGCCAGCATCAAGACGGACATGGACGGTCAGCCGCGGGCGGAGCGCCCGGATGTGGGAGCCGACCAACTCTCGAAAGCTCCTGTCATCAATCGTCCACTGAGCGCCGCCGATGTCGGCCCCTCGTGGATGAATCGCGCGGCGGATGAATAGGGCCTGTTGCCCAAACGGTGTGCGATCAGGAGTGGTAGGGCGCGTCGCTCCGCGCCCGCCGCGGGTACGTTGAAAGCCACGGGCTTTCGCAAGCTGGTCTCGCCTTCTCGGCGCGCGCGGAGCGACGCGCCCTGCCTGCGGCGATTTGGGAAAGAGGCCCAATGGAATGGCCCGCAAGCCCTTTTTTGTTCACAAACGGCGCGGCCCGGTGCCAGGGCGGATTCAAGAACCGGCCGATGCAGGAGCGCGGACCGCTTTGTCCGCGCGAATTTGAGATAATGCCAAAAGAGACGCGGACAAAGCTGTCCGCGCTCCTTGCTTGAACTCGCCCGGCGAACGGCTTCGCCGGGCGTGTTTCGTCTTGCGGGCGTCGCCTTGCTGTCTACAACATCCGGGCGGCCAGCTTCATTCATCATTCGTCATTCATTATTTGCCACTCCATGAACCCCGTGGCCCTCATTACCGGCGGTTCGCGAGGCATTGGTCGCGGCATTGCGCTCGAACTCGCGCGGCTGGGCTACGATCTTGTCCTCAATTACGCCGGGAACGCCGACGCGGCACGGGCGACCGCCGCCGATTGCGTGGCTGCCGCCAAGAGCGCAGAAAAGGCCATTCGCGCCGAGCCGGAAAAGGCCGACGTCGGCGCCGCCGCCGAGCGACGCCGGTTGGTCGATTTTACGCGCGACACTTTCGACCGGCTCGATCTGCTCGTGAACAACGCTGGCATCACTTCCATCGGCCGGGCGGACATTCTGGAGGCGACGGAGGAGAACTTTGACAAGCTGATGGCCGTGAATCTCAAAGGCCCTTACTTCCTTACCCAGCTTGCGGCCCGCTGGATGATCGAGCAGGCGGGCCGCCGCCGGGGCAACGACGAGGAGGCGCCGCGGCGCGCGTCTCCTTCCTCTCGCGCCGGCGATTACCGCCCGAAGATCATCACGATCTCCTCCATCAGTTCCTACGCCGCCTCGACGAACCGCGGCGACTACTGCCTAGCCAAAGCCGCGCTGGCCATGATGACGAAACTCTACGCCGCGCGCCTGGCGCCGCACGGAATCCTCGTTTACGAGATTTGCCCCGGCGTCATTGCCTCCGATATGACCGCGCCGGTGAAGGAGAAATACGACAAGCTGATTGCCGAGGGCCTCACGCCGATCCAGCGCTGGGGCGCACCCGAAGACGTCGGCAAGGCCGTCGCCGCCATCGCGTTGGACCTGCTCCCGTTCAGCACGGGCGAAGTGATCAACGTGGATGGAGGGTTTCATCTGCGCAGGCTGTAGGAATTTGTTCCAATGGAATCCGACGGACAACAAACGGAAGCGCAAGTCCAACGGGTGGCGCCTCAGTTTTTCACGGGTCAGCTCGATCCGGTGCCGATTTCGATCCGCTACAAACTGGCCATGTTCGCTGTCGCGGTCGGCATGGGATTGCTCCCTTTGCTTTATCTGGCGCTGCTCGGGATTGTGGCCTTCGGCATTTATCTCTACGCGACCTCGGCGACCGATTTTTTCTTTCCGGAGTTTGGCGGCCGGCGGCACTCTTTTGGACCCTTGTTGTTGCTTTACGTGACTCCGATCCTGATCGGGATCGTTCTTCTGGTGTTCCTCATCAAGCCGCTTTTTGTTCGCTGGCGGATGCTGGCCCTCACGATTCCGCTGAGCCACACGGATCATCCGGACCTGTTCGCGTTCATCGGGCAGCTTTGCCAGCGGATGGGAGCGCCAATCCCAAGCCGGATAGACGCGACGTTCGAGCCGGGCGCGCACGTCGGTTATCGCGCCGGCATCGGCAGCTTTTTCAGCAACGACATCGTGCTGACCTTCGGCCTGCCGCTGGCGGCGGGGCTGAACTGCCAGGAATTCGCCGGGGTTCTCGCGCACGAACTGGGTCATTGCACGCAGCACAACGCCATGCGTTGCTCGTACCTCATCGAACGCACCACCCACTGGCTTTCCCGCGTCGTGTACGAGCGCGACGAGATGGACGTCGATCTCATCCAGACCACGCAGGAGAGTTCGTCCGGACTCGTCGTCGGGCTGGTCTCCCAGCTTTTTGTCGCCGTGGCGCGCGGAATCCTCTGGCTCTTCATGAACGCGGGGCATTGGGTGGCTTCCTTCATGTCGCGGCAGATGGAATTTCACGCGGACGCCTGGGCCGTGTCGGTGGCCGGTTCCGAGGGATTCGTCCGTATGTATCGCCGCATTGAGATGCTCGCGGCCAGCACGCAGCACGTGCTGGCGCCGTTGAAGCGGCGGCGGGGCGTGAAACTGCCGGACGACCTGAGCACGCTCATCGCGGTGCAGGCGGCCCAGCTCGCGGGCGAAACGCAGGGGCGCATCCTCGAAACGGCCACGCGCAGGAAAACGCACTGGGCCGACAGCCATCCGTCCGCCGCGGAACGGTTCGCTCGCGCGCAACAGTCTGCACAGCCAGGTGTCATCGGCGATCTGCGTCCGGCCACCGTTTTGTTTGGCGATTTTGGAGCGTTTTCGCGTGAGGCGACGCGCGCCGTCTACCAATTCATGTTGGACGCGGAACTCTCCGAGGATGAGCTCTTCAAGGTCGAGACGCCGAACACCGCGCCACCCGACACCGGCGCGGAGGAGGCGCTAATCAAGGAATACTTCCGCGGACTGGGCTCGCTGCTCAGTCCGATCCTCATTGAGGAGAAGCAGGGCTTGAAGCGCGGGCTCCCTTCCACATGGCGTCAGCAGCATGCCGAAGCGCGCGCCGCGCTGGATCGGATTGATTTCATTCAACTCCGCGAGGAATTGAAGCGAAATGACGCTCAGTGCCTCCAGGCCCTTCAGGCTGCCGCGATGCTCCAAGCGGGCGTGACGCCGAGTCCGGAAGCGTTTCCGCTTGTGCCGATGGACGCAGTGGGCATTGAGTCCTCGCAGGGGCGTGCCGAGTTGACACGGGCAGAACTCGCGCGGGCGCTCGAGCCTTTGATTCAGTTGAGCCGCGGGCGGCTGCTGACGGCGCTGAATCTGCTGCGCACGCCGGAAGTCTCCAGGCGCGTGGCGGATTCGCAGGCGTTGCAGGACGAGATTGATTCTTTGCTGCACGTGCTTGGAAAAGTCGGGTCGGCCTTTCCGGCGATCATGGAATTGCGAAAAGAATTTGGGGTCTTGCAGGCGCTCCTGGCGATTCGCGACGGGTTCGCTGACCCCACCGCTGCCGGCGCCGCGCTGGCGGCCTCCGGGGAGCGCGCCCGCGGCTGGATAGCGCAGATTCAGCAGTCGCTCGGCGCGGCCAGTTATCCGTTCCCGCACCCGCGAGGGCTTGTCAGCCTCGTCGACTACTCGAAGACAAGAAACTTTCACGCCGACCCGATCGTGATGACTCAGATGGAAGCGGAGAGTCACCTGGTGATGCTTTTTGCGCTTTACCATCGTGTGCTGGCTCGTCTGGTGGAAATCGCCCGGCTTATTGAGGATCAACTCGATTGCGGCGCCACGATTGTGCGATCCTGAACCCCAGACTCAGAATGTCCCTCAAGATTGACTCCACACTGACCGCAAAAAAGCTTCTGCCGCGGCTCGAAAGGATGTTCAACCTGTCCGGGGAGAAAATCCTCAGCATCGAAAAAAGTTGGAAGCCGGAGCAGGGAACACCTGTGTTCACGGTCAAGGGCCGTTACACGTCGCGCGGCTGGACGGAGTGGACGCAAGGCTTCCAGTTCGGATCGGCGCTGCTGCAATTCGACGCGACGGGCGACGAGAAGTTCCTGGAGATGGGCCGGCGCAACACCATTGAGCGCATGGCCACGCACGTCTCGCACGTCGGCGTGCATGACCACGGCTTCAACAATATCTCGACCTACGGGAACCTCCTGCGCCTGATGCACGACGGTAAGATCGAGTGGAACGACCGCGAAAAGGATTTCTATGAGCTGGCTCTCAAGGTCAGCGGCGCGGTGCAGGCGGCGCGGTGGACGAGTTTGGATACACGTAAAGGCTTCATTTTTTCATTCAACGGGCCGCATTCATTGTTTATCGACACGATGCGGACACTGCGCGTACTGGCTGTTTCTCATCAACTCGGCCATGCGCTGATGGGAGAGCAAGACCGGCGGATCTCGCTTCTGACTCGCCTGCTGGAGCATTGCGCCACCACCACTCGGCACGCGATCTACTACGGGAGAGGCCGCGATGCATTCGATGTGCGTGGCCGGGTAGCCCACGAATCCATCTTCAATATCAATGACGGCAGCTACCGCTGCCCGAACTCTCAGCAAGGTTACTCTCCTTTCAGCACCTGGACGCGCGGTCTGACGTGGGCCATCCTTGGTTTTTCAGAGGAGCTGGAATTTCTGAACACGCTGGCCGGCGAGGAGATTAACTATGCTCTCTCTCCCACTTGGATTGTCGACACCATAAAAGCCATCAGCAAGCCAGGTCAGGCACGCAGGTGGCGGTCGCTTCGGAATTCATTGCGCGAGAACGCCCAATCCATCGTTCGGCAGGTGATTAACTCCATGCTCGCTGCCGCCGCAGCCACCGCCGACTTCTACCTCGCCCACTGCAGCGCCGACGGCATCCCGATGTGGGACACCGGCGCGCCAAACCTTCACCGCCTGCCTGCCCGCTACCTGGACAAGCCCGCCGACCCGTTCAACAAATGGGAGCCGGTGGACAGTTCGGCAGCTGCCATCGCCGCGCAGGGACTGATTCGTCTCGGCAATTACCTTCACGCAACACGCAACACGCAACACGCCGCCCGCTACCGCCGGGCCGGTCTCACGATCACGCGCACGCTGCTCGAAGAGCCTTACCTCTCGACGAACCCAAGGCACCAGGGCTTGCTGCTGCACTCGGTCTATCATCGCCCCAACGGCTGGGATTACATCGCGCCGGGCCAAAAGGTGCCCAACGGCGAAAGCTCCATGTGGGGAGACTACCACCTGCGCGAACTGGCGCTGATGCTCCTTCGCGAAGCCCGCGGCGAACCGTATCTGACGTTTTTCGGCTGCGTGCCACGAGCCAGGTCATCGCCCTGACAACAGGAGCGCGGACAGCCTTGTCCGCGCGATCCGAGGCAAGCGGCTTCGCGCGAAAAGTGGTACCCGTTCAGTGTAGCTGCGACCGGGAGGTCGCGGGCTGAATTATCAAACGGGAACGAAATCGGTGCCGACGACAACTTCCAGCGTCGGCTCGCGCGACCTCACGGTCGCAGCTACGCTTATCACATGCGCACCAGTTGGCGTACGCGAGCCGCGGGCAACGTGGTCTCGCGGACATGGCTGTCCGCGCTCCTATCGCTCACCCTGTCGGTGTTCGGCAATAAGCCGCCGTCCCTTCCCGACAAAAAGCGAACCGCCCCCACACAGGAGCAGGCCATTCGAAAACGCTTCGCTCCGGAAAACGGCTACTTGTCTTTGGGCGGTGTGGGAGGGACAACGCGGGCGCCGCCTTCCTTCTCCAGTTCGACGTCCAGGCTGGGATCGTGCCTGACCGGCGGCGGTGATTTTGTCACGAGCACCTCGGCGCCCTTGCGGCTGGCGGCAGCGTATACGCCCTGAGCCGCCCAAGCGAGGCGCCGATTGACTGACTCCTCCTCCTTCAGCAGCGCGACCTGCGCGCGCAGGACGGCCAGGTCGTTGAATTGCCGGACCAATTCAGCCTTGTCCGTCTGGAGTCGGGCCAGCTCCTTCGTTAGATAAGAGCGGTCGCCCTCGGAAGCGGCCAGCTTGCGTTTGGTTTCGCTGATTTGGTCGTCGAGCGTGTTAATCTGCCCGGCCAGCTCATTGAGCTTCTTGTTCATGTCGTTCTTCTCGGCTTCCAGTGCCGAGATGCGGGCGCCCTTCGACTCCGCGTCGGCCTGGGCGGTCTTCAGGTCGGTCTGGACGGCATCAAGCCGGGTGCTGACCTGATTCAGGCTGTTGGAGGTGGCCGTGAGTTCGCTTGAGCGTTGGTCGAGGTTCTGCTGAAGGAATGTGCCGAGCTTCTCCTGTTCGGTCAGTTTAGTGCGGGTTTCCGTCAGTGAATTGGTCGCGATGTTGAGTTCGGCCTGGGTGGTAATGAGTTGTGTCTGGATCTTGGTGCGGTGGAACGCCAGCGTGCCGGCCAAGCCGACGCACGCAATGGCCAGTATAATGACCAGTGATTTCATAGTTTCAGTTGGACTTCGATCTGGAGGGCCCGGTACCACGAATCCTCAATCCCTGAGGTCGCGGAAGGTTCATGGAACCACCGTGCCCTGCCGTCTACTGCGACTCGTTGACGGCCTTGCACCTGTTATTCTCGACAAGAAACAAATTATTTCAACCGGAATCTTTTGAGGCTGAAATCACTGGGCGCATCCAATTTTCTGGGCAGGTCAGGCCAAACGAACTGCCTCACCCCTCACCCCGGCCCTCCCCATCAGATGGGGAGAGGGGGAATCGCCGGCCGTTAGTCCGCGCAGTTGGCGGCGCAATTCGTCCAACGCTCAGGTGCTTGCCATTGCGGAACCAACGGCGCCATCGGTCTCCCTCTCCCCCTCGGAGGGGGAGAGGGCCGGGGTGAGGGGGCAGCCGCGTGACAAGCGGACGGCTGCGACGTCCGTCGCACTCTCCCTGTCGGAAATCTCTGTTCGCTACGGCGCTCCTCTCTCCAGCCCTCTCCTCCATCGGAGGGAGGAGAGGGCGGAAGCGGACGCCGCGACCTCAACCTTGTCAGGATGCGCCTGAAATCATCTCAAGCACTTTCGCCACAGCTTGTTCAATCTTCACCGGCGTCAGTTCGCCGCCGCGGCGCTTGATTTCGACTTCGCCCTTGGCGAGGGACTTTTCGCCGAGGCCCAGCCGGATGGGGAAGCCGACGAGGTCGGCGTCCTTGAATTTCACGCCGGGACGCTCGTCGCGGTCGTCAAGAATCACTTCGACGCCCTGCGCCGTGAGTCGCGTGTAGAACTGCTCGGCGAGCGTCATCGCCTGGCTGTCCGGCGCGACGGCCAGCGGGGTGATGCAGACCTGGCAGGGGGCGACGGACATCGGCCAGATGATGCCGTCCTTGTCGTTGCACTGCTCAATGACGGCCTGAAGCGTGCGGGTGATGCCGATGCCGTAACAGCCCATGATGCAAGGTTTGCGCTGGCCCGCGTCGTCAAGGAAGGAGGCATTGAGCGGCCCGCTGTACTTCGTGCCGAGTTTGAAGAGATGGCCGACTTCGATGGCGCGGCGAATCTTGAGCGGTTTGCCGGTGGCCACGCATAACTCGCTGGCCTTCACGGTGCGAAGCTCTGTCCAGACATCGACCTGGATGTCGCGTTCGAGCTCGACGTGGCGGAGGTGGAAACCGTCCTCGTTTGCCCCCGTGGTCATGCCGCGCGCGCCACGAAGCGCTTCGTCGGCGAGGACTTTCAAGCCGGCGTTTTTGCGCGTGCTGCTGACGGCCCCAAGGCTGCCGGGCTTCGCGCCCATGGCCTCAACGATTTCCTCGAGCGTGGCGGCGCGGAACATCGGGCCATCGAGCTTGCCAGCGAGCTTGGCCTCGTTAAGTTGGTCGTCGCCACGCAGGAGGACGAGGACAGGTTTGCTGTCCGCGATGTAAACCAGGGTCTTAATCTGCTGGTGCGCCGCGACATTGTAGGGCGCCGAAGCGAGCCCCTCGATGGTGACCACGCCAGGCGTGGGGAACTTCTCCGGGGCCGTGTCGGTGCTGGTCGTGGGCGTGGGCGTGAGCGGGCCTCGACTCGTGGCCTTCTCGATGTTCGCGGCGTATTTGCCCGAGTCGCAATAGACGACTTCGTTCTCGCCAGTGTCGGCGGGGACCATGAATTCGTGCGAGTAATTCCCGCCAATGGCGCCGGTGTCGGCTTCGACGGGTAAATGCCGCAGGCCGCAGCGGTCGAAGATGCGCGTGTAGGCCTCGTACATTTTGTGGTAGCTGGCCATGGACGCTTCATCGCTCACGTCGAAGGTGTAGGCGTCCTTCATGATGAATTCCTTGGCGCGCATGAGGCCGAAACGCGGGCGGATTTCGTCGCGGAACTTCACCTGGATTTGGTAGAAGTTTTTCGGGAGCTGCCGGTAGCTGGAGATTTCGGCGGCGGCCAGCGTGGTGATGACCTCCTCGTGCGTCGGGCCAAGGAGCCATTCCTTTTTGGCGCGGTCGCGCACCTTGAAGAGCACGTCAGCGAGGGTCTGGTAGCGGCCGGACTGTTGCCAGATGTCCGGCGGCTGGAGGGCGGGCATCAACACTTCGAGCGCGCCGGCGCGGTCCATCTCCTCGCGGACGATCCGCTCGATCTTGTGCAACGCGCGCAGGCCCAGCGGCAGGAAGGTGTAAACGCCGCTGGCCAGCTTGCGGACGAGGCCGGCGCGGAGCAATAGCTTGTGGGAAGGAATGTCCGCGTCGGCGGGGGCTTCCTTGAGGGTGGGAATGAGGGTTCGGGTCCAGCGCATGGGTTCAGGCGTGAAGCGTTCTCAGGAGTGGTTCCGGCGGGAAAATGGGCGGCGCCGGCAGCAAGGACTGCCGGGACCGGAGCAGAAGTGTCGCATGATCGACATCGAGCCGGTGAGAATCGCGGCTGGCGCACAAAACGCAATTCCAGAGTGCGGCAGTTTTGCAGTGGGGCGCGAGTCCGGCTTCGAAGTGCCTCTTCGCTATGAATCCCAACGGGATTCCGCAACGAAGCCCCAGGGTTGCGAGGAACGAGCTACCCTGGGTCCGTCGTTGGTCGATTGACCTCAACCCCAACGGGGTTGCGGCCTTTTGGCGGCGGGCGCTGGCCGCAACCCCGTTGGCGTTGGCGGGCATTCGCTCCGTTCACCCAGGGTAGCGCGTGCCGCACAACCCTGGGCTGGAGGACGCAATCCCTTCGGGATTAAGAGGCGCTGGTCCGGGTGCCGCACAGTTCCAGCGTCGCTGCAGTGCTGAAGCGCTCCGAACGGCCTACCGTCTTTCTCGACGCTCTTGTTCTGATCCGTTAACCCTTCAACTTCCTCTCCAGAATCTCCCCCACCACCGCGGGGTTTGCCTTGCCTTTGCTGGCTTTCATCACCTGGCCTTTGAGGAAGTTCAGGGCGGCGGCCTTGCCGGCTTTGAAGTCCGTGGCGGGACCGGGGTTCGCGGCGATGGCGTCGTCGCAGAATTTCTCGATGGCCCCAGTGTCGCTTACCTGCGCCAGGCTTTTTTCCATAACAATCACCGCGGGTGCCTTGCCGGTGTCGAACATCTCGACGAACACCTGCTGCGCGGCGGAACTGCTGATGGTTTTGTTTTCGACCAAACCCACCAGATCCAGCAGCGCGTCCGGCGGGAACTTGAGGTCGTCGAGCGTCATGTAGCCGCCGACGTAAGGAGGCGGATTCTCGTTGCCACGCAGTGCGTCCGCCTCGTCACCTCGGCGGCTACTCTCATTGGCCTCCGCCAGTTTCGCCTGGAGATTGTTAATCACCCAATTCGCGACGGCCTTCGGGCTTTTCGCCCGCTTCGCAATCCCCTCGAAATAATTTCCAAGGGCGACGTTGCTCTTGAACACTTCCGCGTCGCCCGCGGGCAACTGGTAATCCCGCATGAACCGCTGCTTGCGCGCCATCGGCAGTTCGACCACTCGGGCGCGCACTTCGACGAGCCAGTCGTCCGTCGGGTGGAACGGCATTAGGTCCGGCTCCGGGAAATAACGGTAATCGTGCGCGTGTTCCTTGGTGCGCATCTCCTCGGTCACGCCCGCCAGGTCGTCCCAACGGCGCGTGGATTGAACGAGCCTGCCGCCTCGGGAGACGACTTCGATCTGCCGGGGGATTTCGTACTCCAGCGCCTTGCGCACACCGGAGAAGCTGTTCATGTTTTTGATCTCGATCTTCGCGCCGAGTTCGGTCGCGCCTTTGGGCCGCACGCTCACGTTCACGTCGCAACGCACCATGCCCTTCTCCATGTCGCAATCGCTGATGCCGCCCTGGATGAGGATTTCCTTGAGCGCATTCAGGTATTCGTAGGCCATGTCGGCGCTCGCGAGGTCCGGCTCGGAAACGATTTCGAGCAGCGGCACGCCGGCGCGGTTGAAATCCACGCCGCTATGCCGGTCGAAGTGGGAATTCTTCCCGACGTCCTCTTCGAGGTGCGCCCGCGTGATGCGCACCCGCGCGGTGCCGGCGCCGAACTCGAAATCGACGTAGCCGTTCTTCGTCGAGGGCTGGTCGTATTGGGTGATTTGGTAATTCTTCGCCACGTCCGGATAGAAATAATTCTTCCGGTCGAATTTGGCCGCGGGCGGGATTTCGCAATGGAGCAACAGGCCGGTGAGGACCGTAAGCCGCAGCGCTTCGTCGTTGGCGACCGGGAGCACGCCCGGCATCCCGAGGCAGACGGGGCAGACGTTCGTGTTGGGCGGCGCGCCGAACGCGTTGGCGCACCCGCACCACATCTTGGACTTCGTCTTGAGCTGGACGTGCGTTTCCAGACCGATGACCGCTTCGTAATCCATAACTGCGGGAGACAGTTGTGCCACAGTGGCAAGCGGCTGAACACTTTTTTTGGTGAAGGGTTGAATCGTTAAATCGTTGAATCGTTGAATCGTTGAATCGTTGAATCGTTAAATCGTTGAATCGTTGAATCGTTGAATCGTTGAATCGTTAAATCGTTGAATCGTTGAATCGTTAAATCGTTGAATCGTTGAATCGTTAAATCGTTGAATCGTTAAATCGTTGAAGCGTTGAACCCGGATATTTCAGAGCGCGCAGGAATCGCCCACAGCCTGTAGCCGCCGACGTGAGGAGGCGGACCCGATTCGCTGATGGAACCATCCGCCTCCTCACGTCGGCGGCTACAAGCGCTTGTGAAATATCCCGGGTGAAGCGGCACTGACGGGTTCATTGAGTACCAACGAAGACTCCTGCCCTTGGAACCGGTGATTTGGCGATTCGGCGATTCACAAATCCAAACCTGCTCGACGGGCGCGCGCTTCCGCCGTAACATGCGCCTCATGAATCCAACCACTCCCATTCTGCGGCGCGCCGTGACGGAAGTCCAACCTTGGGCCGAAACCTGCGGCCAAATCCGCCCGCTCATCGAGGAGAAGGACGGCGCGGCGGCCGAAGTGCATCACCTCGAGATCACCGACGCCAAACTGCATTACCACGAGCGCACGGACGAGATTTACTACGTCCTCGATGGGGCGGGGCGGATGCGCGTGGGCGACGAGGAAATCGAATTGCGCAAGGACGTGACCGTGTACGTGCCGCGCGGCATGAAGCACAGGGCCTGGGGCAATCTCAAGGTGCTGGTCGTGTGCATCCCGCGCGGTGTGCTCCACGATGTGCACGAGGTGGAAGAGAAGCGCTGATTGGGAGGTTTGACAATAGTTCCAAACTATTGCACCGTGCGCGCATGGCCTACAATCTTGGCAAACACTTCGATGAACTCATCCGCCGCCTGCGCGCCACCGGCCGCTACCAGAACGACAGCGAAGTCATTCGGGCCGGCCTTCGGCTGCTGGAAGACCAGGAGTTCGCTCCCGCCACGCTCGAACTGGAGTTGATCAAGAGCCTGCGCAGCCCCGTCCGCCCTCTGGAAAAGCGTTGGGCGGCCCGGATGAAGCGCGAAGCCCGCCACCTGCTGAAGGAGCGCCGTCACGCGGCATGAAGTCCCTGCGCCGCAGCGATGACTTCAACGTCGATGTGCGTCGCGAGTGGGGTTTTCTTCAGCAATTCGGCGAAGCCCTGGCGGACCGCTTCGTTGACCGTGTCGAGGCAAGTCTGAATTTGCTGGCTCGGCAGCCGGGTCTCGGCCATCCGGGCCGCTATCGTCATCCACGCTTGGCGGGCTTGCGCATTTGGGCTGTCGCCAAGCCCTTCGGCGACTGGTTGATTTTCTATTGGGACCGCCCTCGTCACGTCCATTTGTTCCGCCTGATCCAGGGCGCCCGCGACCTGCCGCGCCGGCTGGTTGAGTAGGAGAAGACGCGGAGTGACGCGGGTAGCCGTTTCCGTCACCGTGTCACCGCATCGATTCTTCATAGCTGTCACTGCCCACCGCCGGTCGCTCGACGGTCCAAGCCCGCCTCATCGGCTTCTGGCGCCACGGCCGCAATGGGCGAGGTGCTGCCGATTGTCGGTTTTGAGACCCATTTTCGGCGCTGCCGTCCGCCGGTGCGCTGTCGCCAATAAAGATTTGGGATGCCCAGTTTTTGGCGGCGAATGCAGACGGTGGCGATGTGGCGGCCGAGCCGGGCGGCGATCTCAGTGTCTGAAGCGGTGCCGAGCAGCGCGTCCTCTTCCGGCGTCCATGGCCGACGGTGCGCGAAGCGAACAGCTCGGCCCAGTCGGCGGCGGCGGTGGGCCACCGCGAGGGTTGTCATGCCGAGCCTGGCGACCACTTCTCCATCAGTCATCGTGCCGAGCAATGCGTCTTCCGCGGCGAGCCATCGGTGCAGTTTGGCTTTGAACTTGGGAATCTTGAGTTGAATCCGGCGGGCTTGCACGGCCAGGAACGTGCGCCCGAGGCGCCGCGCCAGTTCCTGATCCGGCATCGCGCCCATCAATTTGTCCTCGTCGTCCGTCCAAAGGCCAAAATGACCACCGCGCCTGCGCAGGCGCATAGAGCGGCCGCGCCCCACTCGAGCCTGATCCAATTGTTTAGCGCACGGTGGGATTCGGAGTTTGGCGCGGCGATGCACGACAGACTTGACGGTGGCGCCGATGAGCATTGCCACTTCGCGGTCGGGCCGCACCCCGAGCAGTTTGTCGTCTTCAGGCGTCCAGAAATGTCGCTTAGGATTGAAAGCGCGGATGCGCAAGGCCAGTCGTCGCAGCCGGACCGCGCTGACGGCGCGCTGGATTTTGCGGGCGAGCCGCTCGTCGGCCAGGGTGCCGAGAAGCGCTTCTTCCGGCCGGGACCAGGGACGGGGCGGCTTCCATCCGAAGCGCGGTCGCTTCAGTTCGTACCGCCGGCCCTGCACGCTCTTGAGAGGACGGTTGAGCCGGACGGCGATTTCCGCGTCGGGCGCCGTGCCGAGCAGCTTCTCTTCGGCGGGCGTCCACAATCGCTTTTGCCGGACAGCGAGCAGGATTCCTGCTTTCACGCGCCGCTGCTTCACGCCGGAAAGGGGATGGCCAGTGCGCGCCGCGACTTCCTCATCGCGCAGGGTGCCGAGCATGGCGTCTTCTCCAGGTGTCCAGCGGCGGAAAGGTGATTTGAATGCTGGGCTTTGAATGCCGAGCGCACGGCGACGACCTCGGACACCCCCCAAGGGGCGGCCCAGGCGCCGCGCTATCTCATCGTCCTTAGCCGTTCCGAGCAACCGATCTTCTTCTGGCGTCCAGCCATTGCGCGGCACATAGGGGGTAGGCGGGATTCTCAGTAGCCGCCGTCGCGCGGTCACACCGGGACGGTTGCGTCCGAGCCGGGCCGCGATCTCGCGGTCGGACCCCGTGCCGAGCAGTTTCTCTTCCTGGCGTGTCCAAAGCCGTGGGCTCAGATGGTATTTGCGGAGGCCTAGCGCGATGCGGTGCGCCTGAACCGATGCGCGGCTGCGGCCGAAGCGCCGGGCCAGTTCCTTGTCGGGCAGCCTTCCGAGGAGCTTTTCCTCGGCGCGCATCCATTTCTTCTGGCGCAGAGGGCGGAGCGAGGGAACATGCAGGCTGATCCGCTGGCGGCGCACATCCTCGTAACTGCGGCGCAGGCGTCGGGACAGTTCGGCGTCGTTATAGCGCCCCAGCAAGTTGATCTCCCGCGCAGTCCAGCGGCGGGACGGCGTGGCCAGGCCGATGCGCCGCAACTGGCGCTCAGCGACGACTTCCTTGATGGTGCGGCGGAAGCGGCGGGCAAGGACGGAATCGGGGATTTTGCCAAGCAGTGTTCCTTCGGATTGCTTCCAAGGAACGCCGCGACGGGTTTTTCCAGGCGTTGGCATCGGTTCAGCCAAGGCTGTTCATTCATTCTTTGACCAACTGCTCGGCCCGGTATTCAGTGGTTAGACCCCTACAGTCGGTTGGACATCGCGGGCGCTCCGCTCTATAACGCCCGCGTGTCCGAGCCGCTGACCGCACCGATCCGCGCCACGACCCGCCTCTGCGCGGTCTTTGGACATCCGATCGGGCACTCCGCCTCCCCCGCGATGCAGAACGCCGGAATAGCGGCGCTAGGACTGGATTGGCGCTACGTCGCCTGCGAAGTTCACCCAGATCGCCTCCGCGAAGGCATCGCCGGCGCGCAGGCCATGAAGTTCATTGGCCTCAATCTCACGGTTCCCCACAAGCTGCTCGCCGTGGACCTCGTCGACGCACTCGATCACAGCGCGAAGACGTGGGGCGCGGTGAACACCATCCGCTTCGAGGCGCAGGACTCGTCCGGCGCCTGGCGGTCGTTGCGCGAGTTCCCCGAAGCGACGCCGGAACGAATCCGCAGCCACGGGTTTAACACGGATGCCGACGCGATTACCCGCTCGTTGCGCGAGGAGCTGCGCTTCGAGCCGGCCGGGGCGAAAGTCCTGCTGCTGGGCGCAGGCGGCGCCGGCCGGACAGCGGCGCTGAAGCTCGCCTCCGATCGCGTCGCCGAACTGCACCTTGTGAACCGCACTGCCGCCAAAGCCGAAGCCCTCGCGGCCGAAATTCGGGAACGCTTTTCCGCCGTGAAGGTTTGCACCGGCTATCCGCAAGGCGACGTGGATTTGGCGCTCAATGCGACGTCGCTTGGACTTAGGCCGACGGACACCCTACCGCTCGACGCCCGCGAGTTTTCGCTGACGCGCGCGAACGCCGTTTACGACATGATTTATCGCCCGGCTGAAACCCCATTGCTTGCGGCTGCCCGCGCCGCCGGCTGCCGCGTGGCCAATGGACTGGGCATGTTGCTCTACCAGGGCGCGGCAGCGCTCGAACTTTGGACCGGCCGGAACGCGCCGATAGAGGTGATGCGTGAAGCGTTGCAGCGAAGCGTTTATGGATGAGAGACGTGGCGCGTGGTGCGTGGTGCGTGAAGCCGAAAAGGATCTCCTTTCCACGCTGGACACGACACGCACCACGCATCACGCATCAGGCCGTTTTCTGTCGCGCGTGACCTGCGCATGAAGCCGCTCTCTCGCACGTTCGATCCCGCGGCCTGGGCGTCGCTGCCGTTCCACTTCTGGTCGGTCGTGTTCTTCGCTCTCGGCTGCATGATCGGCAGCTTCCTCAACGTCTGCATCCACCGCATACCGCGTGGGATGAGCGTGGTGAAACCGCCGTCGCATTGCCCGCATTGCCACTACTCGATTCCTTGGTACCTCAACGTGCCGCTGTTTACCTGGCTCATCCTGCGTGGCAAGTGCGCCAACTGCCGCGCCCCAATCTCCGTCCGTTACTTCCTGGTCGAGTTGCTCACGGGCGTCGCGTTCCTCGCTTGCTGGCTGACGGCGGGCCGCGCGTCCCCCCTGCTGGCGCTCGCGTACTGCGTCGTGCTGTCGGGCTTCATCGTTGCCACCTTCGTCGACTTCGAACACTTCATCATCCCGGACGAGATCACCCTCGGCGGTATCGTGGCCGGAGTGCTCTGCTCGTTTGCAGTCCCCAAGTTGCACGGCGCCACGTCGGCCCCGGAAGCGCTGCTCAAGAGCGTTCTGGGCGCGGCGGTCGGCGCGGGAGTCGTTTACGCGGTCGTGAGAATCGGCAAAGTCCTCTTCGGCCGCCAGCACATCGAACTGCCGCCGGACACACGCGTTGTCTTCACCGAGACGGGCGTCGTGCTGCCGGACGAAGAAGTCCCATTCGAGGAGCTTTTCTACCGCAAGTCCGACGTCATCATGCTCGAGGCCAAGTCTGTTGAGCTGATCGACCGCTGCTACAAAGCCGTCACCGTCCGGCTGTTGCCGGAGAAACTGTTCATCGGCGAGGAGGAGGTGGACCCCGGAACCATTCCGCAGATGGAGGTCGTGACCGACCGAATCACGCTGCCGCGCGAGGCGATGGGGTTTGGCGACGTGAAGTTCATGGGCGCCATCGGCGCGTTTCTCGGCTGGCAGGCCACGTTGTTCTCGTTGATGGCCAGTTCGATTCTCGGCGCCGTCGTCGGGCTGACCCTCATCGCGTTGCGGAAGCAGGAATGGTCGAGCAAACTGCCTTACGGCCCTTACATCGCTGTCGCGGCGACGATTTGGATTTTCGTGGGCCAGCGACTATTGGACTGGTGGATTCGGCCGTAGGAGTTGGGCCGCATTTTTCTGTGCGGCCGTCCAGGACTGCGATTTAGTCGGGGGGTGAAAGCGCCGCCCTTCGTCATCAAACGGAAGATTCGCCTCGCCGATTTCAATCCTGGCTACTGCGGTGGCCTGGAGAAAGAGGAAACCAAACCGAAAACAGACCGGCTCGGCCAGCGAATCGGTGAGCTGCAGGATCTGCTCTACGCGAACTCCAGCCACGCCGTGCTGCTGATCTTTCAGGGCGTGGACGCCAGCGGCAAGGACGGTTCCGGGCGCAGCGTCCTGAAGCAGGTCAATCCGCTCGGGGTGGAAACGGCCAACTTCAAGGTTCCTTCGTCGGAGGAGCGCGCACACGATTACCTGTGGCGGGTGCACAAGGCGGCGCCGAGGTTGGGCAATATCGATTGGCCCGCTGGCACCTTGTCCCGGCGGATCGGAACTGGTATCGGGATCATGTCATCGCGCGCGCCGTGGTTACAGCGATGGAAGGACTCAAAATGAGGTGGCCCAAGCCGAAGGAGGATGTGTCCCAGATCCAGATCAGGTGAGAGAACATCATTGTTGGCGCAGCGTTGCGCCGCGGACAGAGCGCGCCAGGAACAATCGATCAGCGAGTGAGCCGACATGCGTTGGAATCATTGGCAAAGAACCATGGCAATAGGTAAGGCCCTCGCGGCGCGACGACCACAATTTGGCCTGGCCTGCGCGCTGCTGGTTGTCTGCTTGCGGTTGTCCTTGGTGGCGGTGGTCGGCGCGGCCCCGGCCCAGCCGGCGGAGAATCGAACGAACAATCCGGCGTCGTTCAAGCCGGACTTCGAGCCAAATATTCCGGTGTTGCTCCTGACGGCGCGCGGTTCGATCGACAAGGCGCAAAAGACTCCTTGCACACTAAGCATGATAGTTCCCGGTGCGCCGCCGCCGGGCGCTACGAATTCGTGGACTGGGGACGTGAAGCTGCACGGGGGCGTGTCGGTAGGGTTTCCGAAGCAATCCTATGGCATCACGCTGGCCGCGCCGGTGCGACTGCTCGACTTGCGCGAAAGCGCGCATTGGGTGCTCAACGCCGCGTTCATCGACCGCTCGCTCATGCGGCACAAGCTCTCCTACGATTTATTCCGGTCGCTGGATACGCCGGGCGCCCGGCGATTCGCGGCGGGAAGCCGGTTTGTCGAAGTCTATCTCAATGGCGATTACCGCGGGGCGTATTTGCTGATGGAACGGGTCGACCGGCAATTGCTGGAGTTGCGCCGCTTCGGGAGCAACGAGACGAGTCACGCGTGCATTTACAAGGCGGTGGATCATGCGGCGAATTTCGGCCAGCCGGGGCACGCGGGCTACGAGCAGCGGGAGCCGGACGCCCTGGTGAAGGAGTATTGGCAGCCGCTGGATCAATTCGACGGGTTCGTGAGCCGGGCGCGGGACCCGGAGTTTTTCGATCTACAGAACGGCATCGGCTCGCGGCTGGACCTGGCCAACGCGACCGATTTTTACCTGCTGGTGTTGTTGACGAGCAATCAGGATGGCATCACGAAGAATTTCATCATCGCCCGCGACGCAGTGCAGGAGGGTTTGCCGAAGCCGAGTTTCTTTTTCGCGCCGTGGGATTATGACGCCACGTTTGGGAGGAATTGGGACGCCACGGTGGTGGCGCCGACGGCCTGGTTGTCGAACCATCTGTTCGATCGGTTGATGGGGGATCGAGTGTATCGGGAACGATTCGCGCGGCGCTGGAAGGAACTGCGCGAACGGCAATTCTCGGCCAAATCGATTCAAGCGATGATCGAGAGCAATGCGCACACGCTGGGCGACGCGGCGCGGCGCAACGCGGCCCGATGGCACCCGGCTGCCGGGCATTACCCGGATCGACTCTCTTTCGATCAGGACGTGGCGCAAATGAAGGCCTGGATCGAAGCGCGCCTCCAATGGCTGGACGGGGAGATTCAACGGCGAATGGCACCGGCGCCATGACCCGGCGCGGGTCGACCTGTTCTACCACTTCAACGCCTGCAAGCGTCTCGCGACTTCTTCCGCGTTGGCCCGGCTGTTGAAGGCGCTGATGCGGAAGTACCCTTCGCCCTTCGACCCGAAGCCGCTGCCCGGGGTGATCACCACGTTGGCGTCGTTCAAGATCCGGTCGAACGCCTCCCAGCTCGTGACTCCCTTCGGCGTTTGCGCCCAGATGTAAGGCGCGTTCGCGCCGCCGTGGACCGTCAAACCCGCCGCCTTCGCGCCGGCCACGAGCCCTTTCGCGTTGCCCATGTAGTGATCGATCAGGGCGCGCACCTGCTTCTTCCCCTCGGAGGAGTAGAGCGCCTCGGCCGCCCGTTGCACGGGATACGACACGCCATTAAACTTCGTGCTCATGCGCCGGTGCCAGAGCGGGTGCAGGCTGGTGAACTTGCCGTCGCTCGTGGACGCCAGGAGCGACCTGGGCACGACCGTGAACGCGCAGCGCAGCCCGGTGAAGCCGCCTTGCTTGGAAAAACTGCGGAATTCGATGGCGCACTCGCCCGCGCCGGGGATTTCGTAAATCGATCGCGGCGAAGCGGGGTCACTGATGTACGCCTCGTAGGCGGCGTCGTAGAGAAGGATCGCCTTGTGCTTCAGCGCGTATTCGACCCACGCCGCGAGCTGCGCGCGGGAGGCGGTGGCGCCGGTGGGATTGTTCGGAGAGCAAAGGTAAACCAGATCCACCGCCTTGGCCGGCGGCTCAGGCACAAAACCGTTCGATGGCGTGCACGGCAGGTAAACGACGCCCCCATACGCCCCGGTGTCGTCCGCCGAACCGGTGTGCCCGGCCATGACGTTCGTGTCGACGTAAACCGGGTAAACGGGATCGGTGATGGCGATCCGATTCTGCGGCCCGAGCACGTCGAGGATATTCCCGCAATCGCCCTTCGAGCCGTCGCTGACGAAAATCTCGTCCTCCGCCACTTCCAGTCCACGATCGCGGTAGTCGTTCCTGGCGATGGCGGCCCGGAGGAATTCGTAGCCCTGCTCCGGCCCGTAGCCGCGAAAGGTTTCCCGCACCGCCAGTTCGTCCACGGCCTTGTGCAACGCGGCGATGACCGCCGCTGGGAGCGGCTCGGTCACATCCCCGATGCCGCATCGGATGAGACGTTTGGCGGCCTCGGGGTTCGCATCGCAAAAAGCTTTCACGCGCCGGCCGATTTCGGGGAAGAGGTAGCCGGCTTTGAGCTTGAGGTAGTTTTCGTTCAGGTAGGCCATGGTCTGGCGGAGTAATCAGTAATCAGTAATCAGTAATCAGTAATCAGTGTTCAGTATTCAGTCGAAGCCAGGCCGGGGGTGCGCCGGCAAATCAGAACGCGGACGGTAACCAACTGGCCGTCGCGGCGCAAGCGCCGGCACATATCGCATTTCGGATTGCGGATTGCGGATTGCGGATTGGCAACCGGACAACTTTCCATCAATCCGCAATCCGCAATCTCCAATCGCAATACATGGCGCCGCGCTTGCCGAGGCGCGGCGAACCTGTTGAACTGGCCGCGATGGCACACGATGCGACTCTCCAACCCGCCACGACGACAGGTGCCGCCGCGCCAGCGCCGCGCAACTACGAGATCCTTCCGAAGCCCACTCCGGACGGCACGGATCTCGGCACCGAGCTGCTCGAGGTCGCGATGGGGCCGCATCATCCGTCGACCCACGGCGTGTTCCGGATGGACGTGGTGCTGGACGGCGAAGTGGTCGTGAAGCTCAAGCCCGTCTTCGGTTACCTTCACCGCAATCACGAAAAAATCGCCGAGACCACGAGCTATCTCGGGTCGATGCCTTATACGGACCGGCTCGACTACTTCTGTTCGCTGACGAACAATTGGGCCTACGCGCTGGCGGTGGAAAAGCTCGCCGGCTTGCAGCCGCCCGAGCGCGCCGAGTTCATCCGCATTATTACCGCCGAACTCACCCGGCTCCAGAACCACACCTGCCTGTGCGGCTTCTTGCTCCAGGACATGGGCGCGCTCGGCACACCGCTGATGTACGCGTTCCGCGAGCGCGAAAAGATTCTCGATCTCTTCGAGGAGCTCACGGGGGCGCGGATGATGTGCAATTACATGCGCTTCGGCGGCTGCCGGGTAGACCTGCCCGCTGGCTGGCTGGAGGAGGCCAAGAAGGTCGTCGCCGGCTTCCCCCGGTTCCTCGACGAGTACGAAAACCTGCTCACGACGAACGAAATCCTGATGGCCCGGACGCAAGGCGTCGGCCGGCTTTCGCGCGAGATGGCCGTCAACGCCAGCGTCACCGGCCCGATGCTGCGGGCTTGCGGGGTCGACTACGATCTGCGGAAGGTGGACCGTTATGGCCTCTACGGACGATTCAACTTCCGCGTGCCGCTGGGCGAGCACGGCGACGTTTACGATCGTTACATGATTCGCATTCTCGAAATGCGCGAGAGCTTGAAGATCCTTGAGGAGGCGCTGAAAGAAATTCCCGAGGGACCGATCCTCGATCCGAAAGCCAGGCTGCGCGGCTTTCGGCCCAAGGCGGGCGAAGCCTACGGCCGCATCGAGGCGCCCAAGGGCGAACTGGGCTTCTACCTCATCAGCGACGGCGGGCCGAATCCGTACCGTTACCGCGTGCGCCCGCCCAGCTTCATCAACCTCACCATCCTCGAAGACATGTGCCTGGGGCAAACCGTCGCGGACGCGGTAGTCATCCTGGGCAGTGTGGACATTGTGTTGGGGGAAGTGGACCGCTGATGATGCCGTAAAGCACGCTAGTGATGCGATCGGTGAAAATATTGAGGAATTCGGCCATAATCCATACGCAAACTGGTGAAGGGCTGTCCGGCCTTATCAAGTTGCTTCTGTCGGCTTTGCTCCTAGGTTACTCCTTAGGTTGCAGTAAGCCTAGCGAATCGAAACGCGAATTGAATCAAGCAGAAAAGCTATGGATAAAAGTGGAGTACGAGTATAGGACAAACGAACTACATACGGCCTATCGGTTGATCCTAGTTGCTAATGATGAGTTGGAGAGAATGGCAATTGCGCGCCCAAGTGAACTCAATTACGATTATTGCCTAGCTAGAGTGAATGGTAGATTATTCCTAATGGCGCGCTCATTGGGAGACACAAACGCGGCAGAGGGATTCCTCAGGCAGAGTGCTTTGCACTTTAACGCACATCGAAAGCAACAAGGTATTGCCACGACTAACTATTCAGCCACAGCCATTGAGTTGTTAATGAAGGAGTGGGACGCAAATGTCCATCCTGCAGGTACGAATGCTCTTCCTCGTTAAAGGGAAATGGGTCAATTCTAACAATCAACAATGATTCGGCTGCGTTCACACTGCCGGACTACGGTTCGCCAAGTGCGGACAATGCAGCAAGGCTGCTTTCGATTGTCAATCGTTTGAGCTGACCCCGTTCACGTTCAGGCCCCGAAGGGGCCGATGAATGTAGCCGGTGGGAAGCCGCGACCGGAGGGAGCGGCGCGCCCACCGGTCCGACCGGCATCGAAAACCCCGGCGCCCCGGAGGGGCGCATGAAGGCGGGAGAATTGGCTGAGGGTCATGCGCCCCTCCGGGGCGCGGTGCGTGGTGGCGGCGTGGACCGGTGGGTGCGCGCCGCGCTGCGGCGCTTCCCACCGGCTACCCTCATCCGCGCCTCTGGCGCGCGGGGCTGGCACGGTAACAAGTTCGGTAAAGGGGGTCTAACAATCGACAGTGATTCGGCCGCCTTCATACGGTTGGGAGCCGGTTCGCCAAGTGCGGTCACTCCAGCAAAGCTGCTACCGAGCGTCAATTGATAGTACCGACCCCCATACGCTACTGCAGGGCCAGTGATAAAGTTGCTGGATCCCGTACCGCAGGCGTCCGCGCTTGCGAGTTCACGCACCGTCCCGGTGCGGGAACCAGAATCACGCGGCAGCCGGCCTGAAGCATCGGGCAGCGGGACGCTGCCCGAACTCGCAGCCGGGACGGCTGCGCTACGCTACGGGGAGTGCAGGCGGTAGTACGTCGCCGGGGCCGTCAGGAAATTCGTGATCCAATAACGGCCGCTGACCAGCACCGGAGTGCTGGGCACGGTCGTCCAGTCGGCGGTGAACGTGAGATTCGTGTTGCCCAGGAGGGTCCAATTAGGCCCGCTGGAAGAGGGCCATGACAGCAGCGCCTTCCCCGGCGTCAGTTCGATGCGCAAGGTGGGTGACGGCGTCACCGTCAGAGTGAATGGCGAATTGGTGCTGGCCAGGCCGTCGCTGACCGAAACGGTGATGAGAGCCGAGCCTGATTGTCCTGCGGCCGGCGTGATAACCAATGCGCGGTTCGTGCCGCTGCCGCCCAGAACGATGTTGGCGTTGGGGACCAAGGTGGTGTTGCCTGACGTTGCGGTGACCGTAAGGTTGCCGGCCGGCGTCTCGACATCTCTGACATCGAAGAGAATCGGCGGCGTTGGCGTGTTGGCCGGAGTCGATTGGTTGGCGATGGGACTGATCGTGGGTACGTCGTTCGCCGAGCTGACGGTGACGGTGAAGTTCATATTGACGGCGCCCGAGGAAGCGTCCCGGACCGTCAGGCTGACCAGCGTGACTCCGGATCGGTTCGGGGCGGGTGTCAGAGTAATGGTCCGACTGGCTCCGCTGCCGCCCAATACGATGTTCGCGTTGGGCAGAAGCGTCTCGTTGGTCGACAGGGCGGTGACAATGAGACTGGCAGCGGCCGTCTCCGCGTCCCCCACGGTGAAGTTGAGCGGGCCGAGCACCGTGTCTTCGGGAATCGTTTGATTGGCGATGGTCGTAATAGTGGGCGCTGTGTTTGCCGAAGGCCGCACGTTGAGCAGGAACGTGCGGACCATTAAGTTGTTCGAGCCCCTGATATCATTGACGATGACGCCGAGCGAAATCGTTCCGCTCTGGTTATTGGCCGGCCTGAAGCTGAGCAAACCGGTCGGCCCGCCGCTGTAGGCGACGGCTGGCAGTGGGGTCGCCCAGAATGTGCCCGGGGCGTTATTGGTGACGGTGATTGACAACGCCTCGGACTCGTTCGCGGCCCCCGCGCTGATGCCGGTCAGCGGCACGCTCATGGAACCGGGAGAGATGGCCACGTTGACGTTCGTCAACGGGTCCAACGTCGGCGGGTCGTTTACGGAGATCACCGAGACCAGGAAACTCGTGGAGTTGGACGCCAGGCCGTCACTGACGGCCACGGTCACCTGGGAAGTGCCGAACTGGTTGGGCAGCGGAACGAAAGTCACGGTGCGATTGGCACCGGCGCCACTGAAGAAGATATTCGTCGTGGGCAATACCGCGGGATTCGCCGAGGTCGCGGTCAACGTCAGGCTGAGCGCGGAGGTTTCCACATCGCCGATTGTAAACGGCACGGTGAGCACACTGTCTTCGAGCATGGGCTGGTTGGGGATGCTGGAAACAGTGGGTCGGTCATTGGTCGGGATTACCGTGATGGTGAACATCCGGTTCACCAGGTTATTGGCGGGCGCCCCGTCATTGACCGTGACCGAGATGATGGTGCTTCCGCTGGCATTGGGCGCAGGCGTGCAAGTAAGCAGGGCAGTCGAACTACCGCTCGTGTAATTCAACTGAGGCGTGGGGATCAGGGACGGGTTGCTGGACGTCACCTGGAAGGTCAGCGGCTGATTTTCATTCGGGCCAGCGCTGATGCCCGTGAGCTGGATCGTGATCGGGCCTGGGTCTTCGTTCGTCGTCAAATTTGAAATAGGGTTGAGCGTCGGTGGATCGTTTACCGCGTTGACGGTCAGCACGAAGGAGTTGCTGGCGACGCCACCATTGGCATCGGTGACACTAATCGTGATGGTGGCGACGCCAGAGCGGTTGGCTGCCGGGGTGACGGTCACCGTGCGGTTGGCGCCGCTGCCGCCAAAGAGGATGTTGTTCGTCGGCGCCAGCAAGGTGTCCGTGGAGGCTGCGGAGAGAACCAGCGCGCCGGAGGCGGTTTCCGCATCGCCAACCGTGACATTGATCAGGCCGGTCGTGCCGTCTTCGAGCAGCGTGCGGTTGCCGATGTCCGAGATGGTCGGCAACGTGTTCAAGAAGAGCACGGTCAGGACGAAGCTATTGGTGGACGTGGCGAAGCCGTCGCTGGCGGTCACGGTAATGGTGGCTGTGCCGAACTGGTTGGTCGCGGGCGTGACGGCAAGCGTGCGATTGTGCAGCGAGCCTCCCAGAATGAGGTTGCCGGGAGGAACGAGCGTTGGGTTGGAAGAAGCGACCGTGAGTGTCACGGAAGTGATGTCGCTATCCGGGTCGTCGACTGTAAACGGCATTGGGCCCGTCGAGGTGTTCTCGTTGATTGCCAGGTTGGTCAGGCCGATAACGCTGGGGGCATCATTGACGGGGAAGATCATGACTTCGAACTCGGTGTTGGTGGAGCCACCGTCCAGGTCGGTGACCTGGATCAGAATGGTGGCCGAGCCGACGGTGTTGGTGGCCGCGTGAATCGACAGCGTCCGATTGTTTCCCGTGCCACCGAGCATCAGCCCCGAATCGGGAATGATTTCCTGGTCCGTGGAGAAGGCGTCGAGGAGAAGGCTGTTGGCGGCCGTCTCGACGTCGGACACGGTGAAATTGATGACCAGGTTCGAGTCCTCGAGCATCATTTGAGTGCCGATGGCTGAAAGGATGGGGAGATCGTTCTGGGGCAGGACGTGGATGACAAACATCCGAACGAACGTGCGATTGGAGGCCGCGCCATCGTCGGCGGTAACAGTGATGGTGGCGTCGCCACTGGCGTTGGGCGCGGGTGTGAAGCGGAGCACGCCCGTGCTGTTCCCATTGGTATAGCCGATGGCCGGGTTGGGCACCACCGAGGGCGCGCTGGACACGGCGGAGAAAGTGACGGTTTGCGGTTCGTTCGCGGGGCCGCCGCTGATGCCGGTCAGCAGGACAGACTGCTGCGGGGCGTCTTCATTCACCGTTGCGTCCGGGATGAAGGCGAGCGTGGGTGGATCATTGACCGAAACGACAGTAAGGAGAAAACTCGTGCTGACTGAACCGTTGTCCGCGTCGGTCACGGTGAGCGTAATCGTCGTCGTACCGGATTGGTTGGCGGCGGGTGTTATCGCGACGATGCGGGTCGCCCCGTTGTTGGTCACCTGCAAGTTCGAGTTGGGCACGACGCCCTGGTTGGACGACGTAGCGACGACAATCAGGCTGCCCGCGGCCGTTTCGAGGTCGCCCACAGTCACGGTCACGTTCGTCGTCGAATCCTCGTTAATCATTCGATCGGCCACGGAGGAGATCGTCGGCAAATCGTTTACAGGGCTCACCGTCAGCACGAACGTGTCGCTGTTTGTCGCCTGTCCGTCGCTCACCAGCACTGTGATCGTGCAGACGCCAAACGCATTGGGCGCCGGCGTCACGGCCACCGCGCGGCTGGCGCCGGTGCCGCTGAAGTTGATGCCGCCGTTGGGAACGATATTCGTGTCCGACGACGAACCGAACAACGATAGCGCGGTGGGCAGGCTTTCAACGTCCCCGACCATGAAGGTGATGGTCCCGGTGGTGGAATCCTCGTTAATGGTGCGATTGGTGATGTCCGAAATGGTGGGTGGGTCGTTCACGGCGGTGATGTTCACGTCGAAGGTGCGCATCGTGACGTTGTTGGAAGAACCGTCGTCCATCACCGTCACGGTGATCGTCGCCAGCCCGTTGGAATTGGGCATGGACGCGAACGTCAGCAGCCCCGTGCTGCTCCCACTGTTGTAGGCCACGCCTGGACTCGGGATGAACGAAGGATTGCTCGAAGACGCCGTCACGAACAGGCCCTGGAATTCGTTCGGAGCGCCGGAACTGATGCCGGTCAAGGCCACCGAGACCGGGCCGGCATCTTCGTTGGTGGTGACCGTGCCAATCGGGTTAATCCCGGGCGCATCGTTCACAGGAATGACGGTGAACTGGAACGAGGAGGTGGCCGTCGCACCGTTGGTGTCCCGGACGGTCAGGGTAACGTTCGCGACACCGAACTGGTTGGTGCCCGGCAAGAGGGTGACCGTTCGATTCGTACCAGCACCCGTAAAGGAAAAGTTGTTGGTGGGAGTCAGCGCCAGGTCTGTGGACGAGGCCGTCACGACCAGGTCGCTGCCTGGTGTCTCAATGTCAAACACAGTGAACGCAATCGGGCCGGTGCTTGTGTCTTCGAGCACGCTGCGGTTGGTGATCACGGAAATCGTGGGTGGATCATTTACTTCCTGGACGGTCAGAACGAACGTGTCGCTCCTCGAGTCTGTGCCGTCGCTCACGGTCACGCTGATGGTGGCAATGCCGGACTGGTTTGTTGCCGGGGTGACGGTCAGCGTGCGGGCGGCCCCGCCGCCAGGGGCGAAAACGAGGTTGCCGTTGGGCACCAGCGTCGGATTGGACGAGGCGGCCGAGACCGTGAGGGCCGAGGCCAGTGATTCGATGTCGCTCACCATCACCACGATATTGGTCGGAGTGTCCTCCAGAATCGTGAAATTGGGCGTGTCGCTGATCGTTGGCGCGTCATTGATCGCCCGCACGTCCAACTGGAAGCTGTTGGTCGCCGTGGCGCCCAGTTCGTCGGTAATAATGCGGGTGATTGTGGCCACCCCGTTCGCGTTGGGCGCGGGCGTCACCGTGATCGTGCGGCTGGAACCGCTGCCGCCAAAGACGATGTTTGCATTCGGCACAAGGGCTGGGTTCGAGCAGAAACCCGTCAGCACGAGGCTCGTGGCGGGCGTCTCGAAGTCACCCACCAGGAACGGGATATTGGAGAGCACGGTGTCCTCGTCGATAAATCGGTCGGAGATGAAGCCCATCGTCGGGGACGCGTTGGCCAGGGTCAGGGCGACGTTCGTATTGTTTGCGGGGACCGGCTCGAAGGCGGCGCTGGAGACGGAGATGCGGTTGGTCTGCATTCCGGGGCCGTTCGGCGCGACCACGATTTGGACCGTGGCCGCCGAGTTGAGGGCGATATTGCCCAGGCTGCAAGTGACCAGGCTGCCGTTGCGCGAGCAGGTGCCCTGGCTGGGCGTGTGGGAAATGAACGTGACGTTGGGCGGCAGTGTGTTCGACAACTGCACAGAGCCAGCCGTGGTCGGGCCGCGGTTCGTCACCGTAATCGTGTAAGTGAGCCGGTTGCTCACCGTGACTGGATCGGGCGCGCCGGAGACCTGTGCCGCCAGATCGGCCGACGGACTGACGGTCGCGGTGACCGTCGCGCTGTTGTTGCCTGGCGTCAGCTCCGGCCCGTGGGCGGAAACCGTGACGGTATTGTTGATGGTCCCGCTGTTGTTCAATCGCACGACGAGCGTGGCCGTCACTCGCCCGGTGGTGCCGACGTTTCCGAAGTCGCAGGTCACGACGCCGTTGGTCAGCAGGCAGGTGCCCTGGGATGGAATGGCCGAGACAAGCGTGCTGGCCGCCGGCAGCGTGTTCGTGAGGCGCACCCCGCCCACCGTCTGGACGCGGTTGTTGGTCGTCATCACGGTGATGGAGTAGGTGATGTTCGATCCGGCGATGAGGCTGTTGGTCGAACCGGTCATCGTCACCGACAGATCGCTTGGGGGCGAAACCCGGCCCCACCAGGTGCCCCAGCGATCGTCGTTGGTCACGGGGCTGGAGGCGTACTCCTGCAGGGTCCAGAGCTCGATGTCGTTGTTGGGATCGACCGCCGTGGCGCTCCAGTCGCCCCAATGGTTGAAGCCGAGGTCACTGACGTAAAACTTGGCTTCGCCGGACTTCAGGACGGTGTCGCCGCGCAACGTGCTCAACACGTCGGCGTCGATCCGAAACGCATAATTGGCGCTGGGATACTGGTCGGCGGCAAAACGCGAGTAACCGACGAGCACGTCATTGCCGCGGCTCACCGCGATGCTCGGGTAGGCGTAGAAGCGGCTGCCCGACGAATCGTCGATGCGCCCGCGCTGGATGACCGTTCCGCCAGAGAAGTCGGAGGGGGAGTGGGGCGGGCAGCCCGAGCCGCTCGGCGGTGTCAATTCCCACCATTGCACCGCGGTGCGCGCGGGCGTGCTGGACGCCGGAAGGAAAATCGTTTGGGCAATCCACAACGAGGCATTGCGGAAAACGCAGTTCTGGATACGCGCATCGCCCACGTTGATCTTGTTCGTCGTCCCCAACTGTGGAGCGAAGTTGAAACCGCCGGAAGCAAACGCCTCCCACCGCGCACTGCCCCCGAAAGGAAACTCAAAGCTGAACGTGGCGGTAGCAAACTCCAGTTGCGGGGGCAACACACAATCATTCGTGGCGATGTAATAGAGCCGGAGGTAGCCGCCATTGGTCGTGTTGCCATTCCAGTTGCCGACCAGGTAATTGGTCACCACGGTGGGGTCGTAAGTGGCGGCCGGCACCGGAGCGTTGATCGCCGAACCGAGTCCGTCAGGCCCGAAGGGCGAGCGCGAGAAGCGGGTAAACGGCGGGGACATCACGCCCGCGTAAAGGCTGGCTTTGTCGAACACCCAGAAGTCAAAGCTGTACTGAAAGAAGTTCGTCTTGTCGTACATGTTGGCCTGGATGGTAATGATGTCGCGCGCAAAGCCCACATTGGGCGAATCGGGGAATATCGCGGCGGTGGCATCCACGCCGATGTAGTAGCGATTCCACAAGGCCGTCGGATCGCTCGTTCGAGAGACGGCCACGAGCAAGCCCGAACGGTTCGTGCCGGGATCGGCCAGCGCAACGTGAATCCATCGGTGCGCGTACGGATCGTACAGCAGCCGCGGATCGTAGATATTCGTCGCGCCCAGACCCGACCAGAAATTGCTTTGGCTGGACTGCATGAGCACGGCCCCGAAGCGATTCAAGATCTGGATCCCCTGTTGGGTGGCGGTCATGATGTGATTGGTGCCCACCGCGCCCTGCGTGTCCGGATTGAACTGTGTCCCGTTGTCGATGATCGACGGAAAACTTGCCGAAGGGGCCGGCGACGGCGGGACGCTTGCGGGAGTGAACTGGACGTCGCCGTCCGCCACAGGTTCCGAAGCCGAAACAGATTCCGTGCTTCCAAATACAACGCGGGTGGCAGGCCCGGGCACGACGAGAGCCGGATCGACCGGCGGCGACCCGGCCAGGCTTCGCAGCTTGAGCTTCCACGGCTTAGCCTGGCGCGAGGGCAGCGCACGCCCCTGTTCCTTGCGCGCCAGCTCGGTGAAGTCGGCGACTGCTCTTTGGGACGCAGTGCCCACGACACCGCGGTCGGCGGCGCAACAATTCCAAATCAAAAATGAAAAATGGAGCAGGAGCCCCGCGAGAAGCAAGGGTCGCATTTTGAATTTCGAATTACGAATTCCCTTCACAGCCGCCGCCCAGGCGCACACCCGTGCGCCGGCGCGGACTTCCAGCCCCGTCTCGCGGTTTGGAATTTCCGGGAACAATCAGTTGACACTCCCGTCGCGCTGAAAGTTCAAAAATTTTCCGCCCTGGCTGTCCCGCGTTCCACGTTCGGAGTTCCGAGTTCCGGGTTCCGAGTTCCGGGTTGTCTAACTCGGAACCCGGAACCCGGAACCCGGAACTACTCAACGCGCACGCGATAGATGCGGTGTGGACGCGGCCCTGACGGATCGACCACCGTCACGATGCCGCCCCTTCCAGTCACCCCCGGCAGCGCCATCCAGAGCACACTGTCTGCCGCGTCTTTGAACTCGACCGCGTAAACCAGCCCGGCCTCGGTCGTGAACGAAATCTCAATGGCCGGTCCGATGCGTCGAATGGAAGTAATGAACGGAGAAACCAGCACGCGCAGTTGCGCCGCGGCGCTCGTGGCGGAACCCGCGGCGTTGCTCACCCGCACGCGATAACTGCCCGCGTTGGCGGCCGTCACCCCGGCGAGCATCAATGTCGCGTTCGTCCCGCCCGGCACGTCGACCCCTTCGCGCTGCCACAAATACGCCAACGGCGCCGTTCCCAGCGCGGTGACGCGCAGGAGCACCGTGGCGCCCGCGACGACTGTCTGGCCGGAGGGGTCAGTCACGATCACGGGTGGGTGAATCACCTGGCGCACAGTGACCACAAAGGTGTCACTGGCGCTGCTGCCGCCGGCATCCGTGACGGTCACCGTGATCGTGGCCGTGCCGAAGCGGTTCGGCTCCGGCGTGACGACGAGGGTGCGGTTGCTGCCACTGGCCTCGCCGGCGGGCAGGCCAAACATCACCGCCCAATTCGGCACGAGCGCGGGATTCGATGAACTCGCCGAAAGGTTCAAACTGGCCGCCGGTGTCTCGCGGTCGCCAACCACGAATCCGACGGAAGGCGTCGACGTATTTTCATCGGTCGTTTGGTCGGGAAGAGCCGTGAAGATCCTTGGCGGATCGTTCGCCGCATTTACATTGAGGACGAAGCTGTCGCTCGCCGTGGCCCCCGAATTGTCGGTGACGGTGACCGTAATCACAGCGCTGCCGAATCGATCCGCGGCCGGGGTTACCGTAATCGTCCGGTTGCTGCCGCTGCCGCCGAAGGCGATGCCATTGGTCGGCGCCAGCAATGGATCGGAGGACGAAGCGATGAGCGTCAACGCGCCCGCCGCCGTTTCGAGGTCATTGACCACGAAGTCCACTGGGCCTGTCGACGCATCCTCTGCAACCGCCCGGTCGGCAATGTCCGAAATGGTCGGCGGATCGTTGACGGCGTTCACCGTGAGCACGAAACTGTCACTGGCGGCGCCCCCGCTGCCATCGGTCACAGTGAACGTGATAGTCACGGTTCCCGAGCGGTTTGCCGCCGGCGTGAGAATGGCGGCGCGATTCTTCCCCGCGCCGCCGAACACGATGCTCCCCGCCGACACGAGAGTCGGGTCCGAGGACACGGCCGAGAGCGTGAGTGCGCCTGCGGAAGTCTCGAGGTCGTCCACCAGGAAGCCGATCAGCCGTGGCGTATCCTCGGCCGTCGTCTGGTCCGGAATGTCAGAGATCGTCGGTGGATCGTTCGTGGCCGTGATGGTGACCGTGAACATCTGAGTCACGCTGCCGTTCTGGCTTTGGCCATCCGAAACGACCACGCTGACCACTGCGGTCCCGGCCGCATTCGGAACCGGCGAAAAGCTCAGCGTGCCACTGGCATTCGGGCTGGTGTAGTTCACCGTAGGAGTAGAAATGAGAGTCAGGTCGCTCGACGAGGCGCTGACCGTGAGCGTCTGGATTTCGTTCGTCGCGCCGGAGCCGATGCCGCTGAGATTCACGACCTGGAGGCCGGCGTCCTCCGGCACGCTGATGTTGGGGAGCGGGGAGAGTGTAGGTCGATCATTGACCGCATTGACAATGAGCGCGAAGGAGCGAGTCGCCGTGTTGGTGTCAGCGTCGATTGCGATCAACGTCACGATGCTGGCGCCGGACTGGTTCGCGGCCGGTGTCAACGTCAGAGTGCGATTGGCGCCCGCGCCGCCGAGCACGACGTTCGCGGCGGGCAGGAGGTTCGTGTTGGACGAGCTGGCCGTGAACGAGAGGTTGGTCGTGCCAGTCTCGCTGTCGGTCACCATGACTGAGATGGGCGTCGTCGAGGTGTCTTCGTCAATCACCTGGTCGGCAACGGCGGAAATGGACGGCGGCCCGCCCACGCTCACATGGAAGGTCCGGCTGAACATCGAATTCTGAGGCCCGCCGTCGTTGACGGTCACTGTGATGTTGGCGCTTCCCGCCGCAAGCGGCGCCAGGGTCAGCGTGCCCGTCGCATCGGGACTCGTGTAGGTTACCAACGGGTCAGGAACGACCAGTGGGTCACTGGAGACGGCGGTGACGACGAAAGGTTGGGCCTCGTTGGCCGCGCCGGAGCCGATGCCTGCGAATCCCACAACGCGTGAAACACCAGGGGAACCGAACGCGACGTCCGCAATGGGGTTCAAGGTCGGCGCGTCATTCACCGGATTGACCGTGACGACGAAACTCACCATCGTCGTGGCGGAGTTGGCGTCAGAAACGTAGATGGTGATGAGAGATCGGCCGGACAGGTTGAGGGCCGGCGTGACCGTCACGGTGCGATTGCTCCCGCCGCCTTCGAGCAGGACGTTGCCAGGTGGAATCAAAGTCGTGTTCGATGACGTGGCTGAGAGCATCAGGCTGCCCGCAGGCGTCAAGTCGTCCCCCACGGTCAAGGCCAGGGGGCCGGTCGAAGTATCTTCGTCCACCGTTTGTGCCGCGATCGTCGAGACGACCGGTGGTCGATCCATACCATTCACCGTGAGCACGAAGCTGGTGTTGGTTGAGCCGCCATTGGCATCCGCCACCGTCAGCGTGATGGCCACGGTGCCGGACCGCCCGGCCAAGGGGGTGACGACCACGGCTCGATTGGTGCCATTGCCCCCCAGGACAATGTTGCTGAGCGGAACCAGCGCCGGGTCGGAGGAGGCGGCGGTGACGGTGAGCCGGTCCGCCGGGGTTTCCACGTCGCTGACGGCGAACGGCAGCACGGCTGTCGAGGTGTCCTGGGTGATGAACTGATTTGTAATTCCAGTGATCGTCGGCGGGTCATTCACCGGAGTGACCGCGAAAACGAAACTTGCCGCCGCGAAGGCCGACCCGCCGTCGACGACCTCGATGGTGATAGTGGAGGCGCCGGACTGGTTCGCCAGCGGCGTCAGCGTCACCGTGCGGTTGGACACGCTGCCGCCGAACACGATGTTGTTGGTCGGAATCAGCGCCGGGTTCGAGGAGAACTGGCGCAATGTCAAGCTGGCGGGCGCCGTATTGGCGTCGCCTACTGTAAAGGCAATCGGCCCGGTCACGGTGTCCTCGTTGTTCGTTTGATTGGCGATCGGAGAAATCGTCGGCGGCGTGTTGGCGCTGTCGCGATAGACCACGATAAAGGAGCGGCTGACGACGTTGTTCGAGCCTGGGCCGTCGCTGACGTTGACTGTAATGACCGAGCTGCCGACCACGTTGTTCTGGGCCGAATCGAAGGAGATGGTGCCGGTCGCGGAGGGACTCACGTAGCTGACGCCTGGGGTTGGAACGAGGCCCGGGTTGCTCGAACTGGCGGTGACCGTCAGCGACTGGTTCTCATTCGTAGCGCCCGATGAAATGCCCGTCAGGTTCACGGTCTGCGCGGGCGGATTGCCACTGCCGTCGATCAGGATGTCATTGAGAGGGTTTAGCGTGGGCGGATCATTCACCGCATTGACCGTCAGCACGAAGCTGTTGCTCCGGCTGCTGGCGCCATCGCTCACGATGACCGTAAGGAGCGTGACACCGAATTGGTTGGTCGCGGGCTTGACGAGGAGCACCCGGTTCGAGCCGCTACCGTCAAACAGGATGTTGGTCGCCGCGACGAGAGCGCTGTTGGTCGACGTCGCGCTGAGCGCGAGCTTGAACAGGGGCGTGTCCGGATCGTTCACGGTGAACGAGCGCGCCAGCAGGGTGTCTTCGTCGATGTTCGTGTTGCTCGTCAGCCCTGAGATCGACGGGGGCTGGCCGGCTTGCTGGATGGTGAGCGTTGCCACCAGGCTGGTCGCCGAGCCGGCGACGTTGGTCACCACGACGGTGTAGCTGCCGGCGTTGGGGCTTTGCGCGTTGGAAATCGTCAGGGAGGCATTCGTCGCGCCGGGAAGATTCGTCCCGGCCAACCGCCAACTGTAAGCCAGCGGCGCGGTGCCTGTCGCCGTCACGCTGAAGGTCGCGTTGCTGCCTGCCGGGACGGTCTGGCTTTGCGGCTGGGCCGTGATCGCGGGCAGTTCGGGCGGCACCGCCTGCACCGTCAGCACGAAGGTGTCCACCGCCCCCGCGCCGCTGCCATCCTGGACGGTGAGAGTGATGGTCGTGGCGCCGCTTTGGCCGGCAGCCGGGGTGATCGTCACGATCCGGCTCGCGCCAGGGCCGCTGACGACGATGCCGGAGGCAGGGACGAGGTTCGTATTCGAAGAAGTCACAGTGACGAGCAGGTTGCTGGCCGCGGTCTCGCGGTCGGTCACGACAAATGGCAGCCCAAGGATGCCGTCCTGCAACATCGTTGCGTTCAGCACGTCGGTAATGGTGGGCGGATCGTTCACCGCCTGCACCGTCACCTGGAACGTGTCGGTGGCCGTCAGCCCCCCCTCGTCGCGCACCATCACGGAAATCGTCGCGCTGCCGAAGCCATTGGCCAGCGGCGTCAGTATCAGCGTCCGGCTGGTCCCCGAACCGCCCAGGAGCAAATTGGCCGACGGGATCAAAAGTGGGTTCGACGAACTGGCTGAAACGACGAGGTTCGCCGCAGGAGTTTCGAGGTCCCCGATTGTGAAGGTGACGGTAAGGCCGTTCGTATCCTCGCTCACCGTCTGGTCCGCGATGTCGGAGATGAACGGAGCGTCCTCTCGGCTATTGACGGTGAACACGAACGACCGGCTGGCGCTGTTGTTGTTCGTGTCCATCACGGTAATCGTAATGGTCGCGCTGCCAGCTTGATTCGTCGCGGGCAGCAGCGTCACATTGCGGTTACTGCCGCTGCCGCCGAAGCTGATGTTCGCGGTGGGGAAAAGGTTCGTGTTCGACGAAGCGCGCGTCAGCGCCAGGTCGCTGGCAGGGGTCGTGTCGTCTCCAATCGTGAACGGAATCACCCGGGCCGTATCCTCACCGGTCGACTGGTTCTCGATCCCCGAGAGAAATGGCGGGTCGTCCACGGATCTTACGGTTACCGTGAAGGTGCGCGTCACAATATTGTTCGACGGCTGCCCATCGTTCGCCGTCACCGTGACGGTCGTCGTGCCCTGGGCGTCCGGCACGGTCACGAAGCTCAGCGTGCCCGTAGTCTGCGGATGGATGTAAGTCACAGTCAGGCCCGTGAGCAGCGACGGATTGTCCGAAACGGCGGAGAAGGAGAGGAACTGCAACTCATTGGCCGGCCCTGCGCTGATGCCACTCAGCGGGACCGTGTTCGTCCTCGAGTCCTCGTTTACGGTCACATCATTGATGGGACCCAGGGCCGGCGGATCGTTCACCGGCGCGACCACGACTGTCACGCCGCCGGTCGTCACTCCGCCCTGGGCATCCGTGGCGGTGAAAGTGATGAGCGTCGTGCCGAACTGGTCCGGCGCCGGCGTGACCTGCAACGTGCGGCCCGCACCCGTGCCGCCGAATCGGATCCCGGAATTCGGGACCAGGTTGGTGTTCGAGGAAATGCCCGCCAGCTGCACGGTCATCACGTCCGAATCGATGTCTTGCAACGTAATGGCCGCAAAGGGCGAGGCCGTGTCCTCGCTGATGGTCAGGCTGGCCGGCGCGGCGACCGCGGGAGGGTCGTTCACCGGCTGCACGGTCAGGGCAAAGCTGGTGCTGGCCGAGCCGCCGTTGGTGTCGGCCACGGACACCGTAATCATCGCCGACCCTGAAGCATTGGTTGCCGGGAGCATGTGCAGCAAACGCACGGTCCCGGAGCCTGTCACGGAAAGACCTGACTGCGGAACCAGGTTGGTGTCCGAAGAACGCACGGTCACCAGCAGGCTGGCCAGGGGCGTCTCGGCGTCGTCGATGTTGAATGGCACCGTAACCGGTTCATCCTCCCGAGTTGCCACGGCCGCGATGCTCCCAACAACGGGCGGCGAATCGACGGGGAGGACCTCTATCGTGAAACTCCGGGACAGGGCATGGTTGGCCAGCGCGCCGTCGTCCACCGTGACCGTGATGGTCACCACGCCGGTGCTGCCATGCGCCGGAGTGAAGGAGAGTGATCCCGACGCGTTGCCCTGGGAGTAAAGCACGGACGGCTGGATGAAGGCCGGGTCGCTCGACCACACACTGACGGCCAGCGTCTGCAGCTCATCCGCGGCCCCGGAGCCGATACCGTCCAGCGGCACCGTGTGCGGCCCGCTGTTCTCCATCACGGTGACGTCGGAGATTGGCGCCAGCGTTGGCGGGTCGTTGACCGGGTTGATCACGAACAGAAATGAATCGCTCGCGGTGCCGCCTTGCGCGTCTTCGACGGTGATGGTGATGGTTGCCGCGCCTGATTGATTGGTCGCCGGCAGCAGGCGTAACTGTCGGGTGGCGCCGGTTCCACTCATCGCGAAGTTCGCCATCGGCGTCAGGTTCGTGTCCGTGGACGTCACGGTGAGCATCATGTTCGACGCAGCGGTTTCGACGTCACCGATGGTAAAATTGACCGTGAGCGCTGTATCCTCCGGGCTCCATTGGCTCGGGATGTCGCTGATGGAGGGCGGGTCGTTGATGGGACGGACATGGACCGTGAACATTCGCAGGGTCACATTATTCGACGTGCCCCGATCATCGAGTCGCACCGTCAGCAGCACGTCGCCGCTCCTGTTGGACGCGGGAGTGAACCGCAAAACGCCGTTCGACATCGGCGAGGTGTAAATAATCAGCGGGAGCGGAATGATGCCAGTGTCGGAGGATTCGGCAGACAGGAGGAGCGGCTGCTCTTCATTGAACGCGCCGGAACTGATGCCGGTCAGCTCGACATTGCGCGGACTGGCGTCCTCGTCGACCTCAATATCGGAGATTGAATCCAATGTCGGCGGGTCGTTCACCGGCGCCACCGTCAGAACGAACGTGTTGGAGCTGCTGCCACCGCTCGAATCGGTGACGCTCACCGTAATCGCCGCCGCGCCAAACAGATTCGTTGCCGGCAGAATCGTGAGAAACCGATTTGACCCGCTGCCGCCGAAGCTCATCGCCGACAGGGGGAATAGTGTGGTGTTGGTGGACATCGCCGCCAGTCGAAGCTCTGAGGCATCGGTCTCTATGTCACCAACGGTAAGCGGGATGGCGATGGCAGTGTCTTCCATGGTGGTTTGGTTGCCGGGGTTCGAGATCTGGGGCAGACGACTCAACGGTCGCACTGTGACCAGGAAGGTCGAGGACGAGGCGTTTCCGTTTGGATCGGTCGCAGCCAGGGTGATGAACGTATTGCCGACCTGGCGGGGCACTGGCGCGACGGTGACGGTGCGGCTGGCGCCGGAGGCCTCGCCGGCTGGCACGCCAAGCGTTACCCCGGCGGTGGCCACCAGACCGGTATTCGATGAACTGCGGGTGAGAGTGAGGCTGGTGGCAGGCGTCTCCGGATCGCTGACCGTAAACGAAATGGGTCCCAACACACCGTTCTCATTCATCACCTGGTTGGGCACGGCCGACACGAAAGGCGCCCCGTTGACCGAGACGGTGAATTGGCGCGTGACGATGTTATTCAGCGCCTGGCCGTCATTCACGGTCACGGTGATCGTGGCGGTGCCGTTGGAATTGGGCGCGGGAGTGAAGACCAGTGTGCCCGTGGCCGCCGGGCTGGTGTAGTTCACTGTGGGATGCGGAATCAGGCCCGGATCGCTGGAACTGGCGGCGACGATGATGGTCTGCGCCTCGGCAGGATTGCCACTGGTGATTCCGGAGAGCAGCACCGTTTGTTGCGGCGCGTTCTGGTTCAGCGCCAGGTTGCCAATGGGATTGAGTGTCGGCGGATCGTTCACGGTCGTCACGGCGAACTGGAATGTGTTGCTCACGCTCGATGCGCCGTCGCTCAGGATCACTGTAATGGCTGCGGCGCCTGTTTGGTTCGCGGCCGGCGTGAGGGTGACGGTGCGGGACCCCTCGCCGGGGAGGCCGCCGAAGGCGATGTTGTTCGTCGGCAACAGATTGGTGTTCGATGAAGCGGAACGGAGCGTGAGGTTCGCCAGCGGCGTGTCGGGATCGGCGACGGTGAACTGGATGGGGGCCGTCGGCGTGTTTTCCGGAGTCGTCTGGTCGGGGATGGCGGTCAACGTCGGCGGATCATCCACGCTGCTGACGGTCAGCGTGAAGGTCGTATTGGTGACTGCGCTGCCGTCGCTGACCGTGACCGTGATGACGGCCGAGCCGGTCTGATTGGCCGCCGGGGTGATGACCAGCGCGCGATTGGTGCCGCTGCCGCCCAGCACGATGTTTCCGTTGGGCACGAGGGTGGTGTTTGCGGACGACGCGGTCACGGTGAGGCTGCCGGGCGGCGTTTCGACGTCCGTAACGTTGAAGGCAATCGGCTGCGTTGGCGTGTCCTCGACTGTGGACTGAGGGGAGATGGAGGTGAGGGTGGGTGGATCGTTCACCGCATTGACGGTCACGACGAAATTCATGTTGCTGGCGCCCGAGGAGATGTCCCGCACGGTGAGCCGGACGAGCGTAACGCCGGATCGGTTCGGGGCTGGCGTCAGCGTGATGGTCCGGTTGGTGCCGTTGCCGGCCAAGACGATGTTCGCGTTGGGGAGCAGCGCTTCGTTGGTGGACGAAGCGGTGACGACGAGATTGGAAGCAAACGTCTCCGCGTCCCGCACGGTGAAATTGAGCGGTCCGAGAACGGTGTCTTCGGCTATCGTTTGGGCCGCGATCGTCGAGATCGTGGGCGGAACATTGGCTGACGGGCGCACGTTGAGCATGAATGCCCGGGCCATCACGCTGTTAGAGCCCCTGAGATCATTGACGATGACGCCCAGAGAGTAGGATCCAGATTGGTTGTTGGCCGGCCTGAAGTTGAGCAAGCCGGTCGAACCGCCGCTGTAGGCGACTGCCGGCGCAGGGTTCGCCCAGAATGTGCCCGGGGCGTTATTCGTGACGATAATTGACAACGCCTCGAGCTCGTTGGCGGGCCCTGAACTGATGCCGGTCAGAGGCACACTCAATGCACCCGGAGAGATGGCGACGTTGACGTTCGCCAACGGGTCCAGAGTCGGCGCGTCGTTGACGGCGATCACGGAGACCGGGAAGCTCGTGGAGTTGGACGCCACGCCGTCGCTGACGGCCACGCGAACGAGGGAAGTGCCGAACTGGTTGGGCAACGGAACGAACGTCACGGTGCGATTGCCGCCGGCGCCGCTGAAGAGAATATTCGTCGCCGGCAGGACCGCCGGGTTCGTCGAAGTCGCGGTCACGACGAGGCTGAGCGCGGCCGTTTCGGCATCGCCTATGGTGAACGGCACGGTCAGCACGCCGTCTTCCAGCATCGTTTGCGGGGCAATGGTCGAGAGGGTCGGCGGAGCGTTGGCCGGGTTCACAGTGATGTTGAACGTGCGCGTCGTCGTCTTGTTGGTCGCGCCGTCGTCGCTGAGAGTGACGGTGATGACGACCATGCCGGTGGCGTTGGCGAGCGGCGTGTAAGCCAGCACGCCGGTGGCGTTGCCGTTGGTATAATTGATCGTGGGATCCGGAACCAGCGACCGATTGCTCGAAGTGGCGATAAAGGTCAGCGGCTGACTTTCGTTCGGACCGGGGCCGATGCCGCTCAACGTCACGAACTGCGTCCCGGCGGCCATGCCTACAGTCTGGTTCGGAATAGTCGCGAGCGTCGGCGGATCATTCACGGGCGCGACCGTGAGGACGAAGCTGATATTGGTGCTGCCGCCACTGCCGTCGCTCACGGTCACCGTGATGGTTGCGCTGCCCGATTGGTTGGCCGCTGGAGTCACGGTGACGGTCCGATTGGCGCCGACGCCACCGAAGGTGATGTTGCTAGAGGGAACCAGTCCTGGGTTCGAGGAGGACGCAACAAGCGACAGATTGGCTGGCGCAGTTTCGACGTCGCCCACGGTAATTGAGAGCGGGCCGGTGGGCACGTCCTCGTCCGTGGTGAGATTGGGCAGGCCGGAGAGGGTGGGATTGTCGTTCACGTTGGTGACGGTGAGTACGAACGAGTCGCTCGCGGCAAAACCGCCGCCGTCCGTGACGGTAATCGTGATGGTCACGGACCCGGTCTGGTTCAGCAGCGGGGTGAGCATCGCCGTGCGGTTGGAGCCCAAGCCACCCGTGATGATGGCTGAATTCGGAATCAAGCCGGGGTTTGACGAAGACGTGGTCAGAACGAGGTCCTCGGCGGGGGTCTCGTGATTGCTGACGGTGAAGGAAATGACAACGAGCGTATCCTCGGGAACGGAACGATCCGGGATGTCCGAGATCGATGGCGGCAAATTGACTTCCACGATGTTGACGGCAAACTCCCGGCTGGCAACGTTGTTGCTCGAGCCGTCGTCCATCACCGTCACGGTGATGGTGGCCATGCCGCTGGCATTCGGAACGGGTGTGAAGGCCAGAGAACCGGTCGCGTCGGGGCTGTGGTAAGTGACGGACGGAGCCGGAATGAGGGCCGTATCACTCGACATGGCCGTCAAGGTGAGTGGCTGGCTTTCATTCGGGCCGGCGCTGATGCCAGTGAGCGGAATCGTGATCAGACCCGAATTCACATTGGTCGTGAAGTTCGCAACCGGGTTGAGCGTTGGTGCGTCGTTGACCGCGGTCACGGTGAGCACGAACGTGTTGCTGGCGGAGCCGCCGTTGGTGTCAGTGACGCTCAACGTGATCGCCGCCGCGCCAAATTGGTTCGTTGCCGGCAGAACCGTGAGCACCCAATTCGATCCGCTGGCCTCGCCGGCTGGCCTGCTCAACGCCAGCGCCGACTGCGGCAATAGAGTCGTGTTGGTCGAGAAAGCCGCCAGTGTGAGGGCGGAGGCGTCAGTCTCGGGGTCCCCGACGGTGAACGGGATGGCGATGGCTGTGTCCTCACTGGTGATTTGGTTGGTGACGCCCGAAATCACGGGCAGATCGTTCACCGGACGCACGGTCAGCAGGAAGGAGTCCGTGGCTACAAGGTCGTCCTCGTCCCTGACCCGGATCGTGATGAGTGCCTGGCCGGAACGGTTCGTCGCCGGGAACACCTGGACCGCCCGGTTGCTGTCCATGCCGCTGAGGAGGATGCTCGTCAGCGGAACCAGTTGCGTGTTCGAGCAACTGACGGTCAGACCCAGGGCGCCGGCCGGCGTCTCAAAGTCCCCTATTCTGAAGTCCAACGCCGGCGTCGCGGTGTCCTCGTCCACCGTCAAGTCCGCGATGTCCGAAATGACCGGGGGCACAAGGACGCGGAGCACCGCGGCGGTGCTGGCCGTGGCGCCCACCGGATTGCGGACCAATGCCCGATAGCTGCCTTGCTGCGCCGGTGTGACTGCGAGCAGTGTGAGGCTCGAGCCAGTCGCCCCCGCCAGGTCGGTCCCATTCAGTTGCCATTGAAAGAGCAATGGCGGGAAGCCCAACGCCGTCACCGAGAACGTGACGTTGGTGCCGGTGATAACCGTGAGGCTCGCCGGCCCGGCAGTCACAACGGGTGCTTGTTCCACAGCGGTCACGACCGTGACCGCATTATCCGAGGGCGAGTAGTCGAACGATTCGCTTTCCAGATTGAAGCGATTCGTCAACGGTCCAAGCACCAACGGCGTCAGGATGAGAGTGGCGGTGGCTTGCTGGCCGGCAGGCAACCCGCCGATCCCACAACGCACCGTGCCAGACTCGTTCGTGCAGGCGCCCAGCGGGCCCGACCCCGAAACGAACGCGACGCCCGGCGGCAGCGGCGCCACCAGGCGGACCCCGTTGGCCGCTGATGGGCTTTTATTCGTGATCGAGATGATGCAAGTGAGGTTGCTCGTGGCCGCGACCAGATTCGGGGAACATGTCGCCGCCAGCGAAAGGTTCGCGGAGGTGTTCACCGGGGTGACGATTCGGGCCGAGTTGTTCAAGGCCGCCGAATCGATCTCCTCGCCGGCCACCACCGCGGTGTTCGTTGCGAATCCGGGGCTCGCCGGCATGATGACGATCTGCACCGTGCCTCCGGCCCCAACCGCGAGGGTTCCGAAGTTGCACAGCACTGCCGAGCCGGTGTTCGTGCAAGCGGCCCCAGTGGGCGTTGCGCTGATGAAGTTCACTCCACTCGGAAGCGTGTTGGTGAGCATGACGCGGGTGGCCACGACGGGACCCTGGTTGGTCACGGTAAGGAAATAGGTCAATGGAAGCCCCAGCACCACTTGATTGGTCGACGCCGCCATCGACAGTACGAGGTTGTTTACGGGCAGCACCCGCGTCGTGATTTCCGCCGTGTTGTTCGCCGCAACCAAATCCAGCCTGTCGCCCGTGACTTGAACGCGGTTGGTCACGACGCCGGTCGTGGCCGCCTGCACTTGAATCGTCACCACCGCCGCGGCGCCAGGGTTGATGTTCGCCACGTCACAACGCACCACGCCCGCTTGCCCGCTGAGCGGGGGCACGATGCTGCACGAGCCGCCAGGCACCGATGCGCTGAGAATACTTACTCCAACTCCAGACGAGATCGTGCTCACGATCCTGACGCCAGTCGCGGCCGAGGGGCCAAGGTTGGTGGCCGTCACCGCGTAAGTAAGATTGCTCACCAGACCCACGGGATCCGAGGATGCGGTCTGACCATTGCCAATTGAAAATTGCAAATTTTCAATTTTCAATTCCGCTCCCAGGTCGGCGATGGGATCCACCGTGGAAATGTCCAGCCCCCAGCCGCCGGCGATAATGCCCACGTCGCTCGATAGATCATCGACGACGTAGAGCGACCAAACGCCGTTTGGATTCGTCCCGTTGAAGACGGACAGGGCAGCGCCATACGGTCGCGCCGGCGCGGGCGGCGGGAAAACGTCCGTGTCCGGGTCGAGGTTCGTCGGGCGATAGGGAGCGCTGTTAATCACGCCGACATTCGGCAGCGAAGCTTCGGCGGCGTCGTCGAACGTCACGGTCACATCGGCCATGTCAATTCCGCCGCCCGCGTCGGACATGAGGATGACCGTCTGTCCCGAGGGGCCGGCGAGGAGGATGTCGAAGTCCCCGGGGAACGTGTGCGAGACATTGCTGAGCGTGACCGTCACTTTGTAAACCGTGCCGGTCAGCCCGGAAACCGTGACGGTGGACGGATAGGGAGAGCCGAGTCCGGGACCGTTCCCAGTGGCGTCGGCGACGGCGATTGCCGAACTATTTCCGAACAGCGCGGGAGCGACAACAACCGCGGTCATTTGAGTGGCCACATTGTTCCCCGGATTCACGTCGCTGCCCGGCGCGCTGACCTGCGCCGAGCTGAGCACCTGGCCGGCCTGGTCGGCCCGAAGTTCGACGTTCACTGCGGCGCCGCTGTTGGGCGCCAGCGTGCCCAGGGCGCAAACAATCCGCCCCGGCTCGTTCGTGCAGGCTCCCTGGGTCTGGGTTACCGACAACAGCGCCATCCCGGCCGGCAACGTATTGGTGAGCATCACTCCGTCCGCGGCCGACGCGCCGCGGTTGGTGACCGTCATCGTGAACAGGACGTTGCTCGTCACCAGGACCGGATCCGGATCATCCGTGAACGTGAGCGCCAGATCGAATGCCGGGAGGAGGGTCACCTGGTAATCCTCCACTTCGCCATCCGGGGCAGGCCCCTCGAATGAAAGCCCGCCTGCGGTGCTGAACCGGAACCGGGCAAAAGTGTTCGTGGGCACCGCGCCGGCGGGCACATTGAAGGTCAGCAGGTTCACTCCCGCCGTCACGGCGCGGCTTGTGAAAATTTGCTCATTCAGATCCATCCACGAGCCGTTGGCGGAATAATCCAGCCAGGCGTCAATAAAGCCGTTTGTCGAAGCCGTCACCGCGACTGTCGCGGCGCCTCCCAGGAAAAGCGGCGTGGTGAACGCCACGCCATCTTCATCGTCGCTGCCGGTCAGATCGTCCCCGTTCGCGCTCGCGCTGGGCTGGCCGTCGGGTTCAAGGTCAATTGCATTGCCGAGCCGGACACCGGGGACAATGCGATGCCACGCTCCGTTGAACGCATTGCGAGTCGGATAGCCGTTGGCTTCGGGGGCGTCGCCGAAGTCAGCTTCGATCACTTGCAACTGCGCGACGATACTCGTGGCGGATCCGCCGTTGTTCGTCACAATCACGCTGTAACCGCCGGATTGCGATGCCTGAAGATTCGTGAGCGTGAGCGTGGGGGCCGTCTGACCGGCCAGAGCGGTCCCCACGTTGAAATACCACTGATAGCGCAGCGGCTCGGTGCCGCTCGCCGAGACGACGAACGAAACGTCGCTGGCCGCGAAATTGGTCCGGCCTTGCGGCTGCGTCACAATTGCTGGAGGCACGTAAACCGCGAGCCTTGCCGGGTTGCTCATCACGGTTCGGACCAGGTTGCTCACGCGCACCCGATAGAAGCCCGTTTGCGACGGCTGAGCGTTCGTCAACGTCAGTGTCGCGTTGGTGGCGGCCGGGAGGTCGGTTCCCTCGAATTGCCATTGATAGGCCAGCGGTTCCGTGCCGAAAGCCACCACGCTCAACATCGCCGTCTGTCCGGCCGCGACATCCAGGTTCTGCGGCTGCGTGAGAATCGTCGCAGGCACCAGCACGGTCAGCGTCGCAGGCGGGCTGAGCACGTTGCCCACTTCATTCGTGATACGCACGCGGTAGACCCCGGCATTGTTGGTCTGCGCACTGAGGATCGTCAGCGCGGGGTTCGTTGCGCCGGACAGCGCGCTCCCCTCGAGCTGCCACTGGTAACGCAGGTCGGTCCCGGTCGCCGTCACGGTCAACGTCACTGGATCACCGTTCGTGACCGTCTTGCTGGCCGGGGGCGTGACGATTTGCGGGAAGTCATAGGCACGAACGACGAAGGATGCCGCGTTGTTCGCCGAATTGCTGTCGGCTTCCGTAGCCGTGGCGGTGGCGGTGTTGGTTAACGACCCGGCAGCGGTCGCGTTGGCATCGAGGGTCACCAAGGCTGTCCCATTCGATGCCAGCGTTCCGAGCGCGCAGGTCACGGTGCCGGCATTGTGGGTGCAGCTCCCCTGGCTCGCCACGGCGGAAACATACGCCAGGCCGGCCGGCAGCACGTCGACGAGCGACACGCTCGTGGCCACCGAAGGCCCGGCATTCGTCAACCGGATCAGGAAGGTGACGTTGCTCCCGACCGTAACGGGCCCGGCCGGACCGGCGTTTCCGACGGAGAGATCCACCAATGCGCCAATGGCGACCGCGTAGTCCTCGACTTCCCCATTCGCGGCCTCTCCGGTGAAAGACAACCCGCCCGCCGTGCTGAAGCGGAACCGGGCGTAGCTGGTGCCGGACACTGCGTTTGGAGGCACGAGGAACTGTAGGAAGTTCGAGCCCGTGACGAGCGCCCTGTTTGTAAAAATTTGCTCTCCTGCCTCCGCCCAACTGCCGTTCCGATTGAAGTCCAGCCACGCGTTCAACGACCCATTAGTCGAAGCCACCACCGACACGCTGACCGCCTGGCCGACCCGCACCGGCGTCAGGAACGTCACTCCGTCCTCGTCCGCCTGGCCGTTCACGTCGTCGCCGGTCGCCGTCGAGCCAGGCTGGCCGTCCGGCTCGAAATCGATCCGTGTACCGAGCCGCACGCCGGGCACGACTCGATGCCGGGCGCCGTTGCTGGCGAACAGCACCGGGTAGGCCGGGTCCGGCGCATCGCCGAAGTCCATTTCGATCACGGTCAGGTTCGCCGTGGCGCTCGAGACGAAACCGGCGCTGTTCGTCACGCGGACAAGGTAGCCGCCTGCATTGTTCGTTTGGACGTTGGTCAGCACAAGCGTCGCATTCGTCGCGCCCGGCAGAGCGGTCGTTCCCTGGAAAAACCACTGGTATAGAAACGGCTGGCTGCCCGCCGCCGTCACGATGAACGCCGCCGTGCTTCCCGCGAAGTTCGTCCCGCTTTGCGGCTGGGCGGTAATCGAGGGTGGCACCAGAACGGTCAATGTCGCGGGCGGGCTGACTTCGGCGCCGACCCCATTGGTCACGCGGACGCTGTAGGCGCCCGCGTCGGACGGCTGCGCGTTGGAAATCGTGAGGCTCACGTTCGTTCGGCCGACAAGATTGGTTCCACCAAACCGCCATTGGTAACTCAACGGGGCGGCGCCGCTCGCGACGACCGTGAAAGTGGCCGAGTTGCCGTTGGTGACCGTCAGGTTTTGCGGCGGTGTTGTGACGTGGGGCGGATCGAGGGCAGTCGTCACCTCCGTCGCTGTGTTGTTGGCGCTGGCCACGTCGAATTCCGCGGCCTGTGCGAATGCGCGATTGGTCAGGGAACCAGCGGCTGTGGGTGCAACCATGAGGGCCACCGTCGCGAACGCTCCGCTCGCCAACCCGCCGAGCGAGCACGTCACGCTGCCGCCCGATGGATTGCAACTGCCCTGGCTCGGGGTGGCCTCACCGTCACCAGGTAAGTCAAATTGCTGCCCACGCCCACGGGGTCAGGCGCGTCGGTCTGAAACAGAACGAGATCCGCAACCGGAGCGATGTTCACCGCGTAGTCTTCCACCTCGCCATCCGCCGCGGGTCCGTCGAACGACAACCCGCCCGCCGTGCTGAAGCGAAACCGGGCGAACGTATTGCCCGCGGTGGCCAACGGCGGCACAAGGATCGCGAGGACGTTCGTGCCGGCAACCAGCGCGCGGTTCGTGAAGATTTGCTCGCCGGCCTGGGCCCAGCTCCCGTTGGCGTTGAAGTCCATCCACGCGCTGAGCAAGCCGGCGGTGGACGCGACAACCTCCACGCTCGCCAACTGGCCGGCGCGCAGCGGCGAAATAAAGTTCACGCCGTCCTCGTCGTCCGCGCCGTCGAGGTCGTCTCCGGTCGCCGTCGCGTTCGGATTTGCGTCCACTTCCATGTCAATCGTCGCCCCAAGCCGGACCCCCGCAACGATCACGTGTCGCGCGCCGTTGTTCGCCTTGAGTGTTGGGTACGACGGGTCGGGTGCGTCGCCCAAATCGAGGGTGCGCACCGTCAGGACCGCCACCGTGCTCGTGGTCGGTCCGGCGGCATTCGTGACCACGACATCGTAATTGCCGGCATTGACGGGCGAGGCGCCCGCGATGACGAGCGTAGGGTTGAATTCATTCGCCAGGTTCGTGCCGTTGAAGCGCCACTGGTACGACGGCGGGACCGCGCTGGTCGCTACCACGTTGAAAGCCGCCGTGTCGCCGTTGGTGATGAGGAGGCTCTGCGGCTGGCTCGTGATGGTCGGGGGCAGCAGCCGGGACAACACAGCCGGCGGGCTGCTGGTGATGCTGCTGCAATCGTTCGTGACAACGACCGTGAAAAGCGATCCGTCATCCGCTGGAATCGTCGGCGGTGTGGTGTAACTGGCGTTGGTCGCGTTCGCGATGGCCGTGCCGTTCTTTAACCACTTGAAGCTGTATGGAGGGGTGCCGGTCACGCCAACGTTGAACGTGGCGACCTGGCCGGTGGCCACGATTTGGTTCGTCGGCTGGAAAGCGAAGCCGAGCGGTTGGTTGAACGACGACGGAAGAATCGCCCCCTGCGCGTAGCCGAAGAAGTCCACGTCGACCGCTCCGCGTTCCGGGGTGCTGCCCAGGCCAAGGGCCAGGTAGTTCGTGAACGGGGAGTCGCTGCCCGTGCCGGCGGTCACGTTGAACACCGTTCCAGTCTGGGCGCCATCCAGGTAAATGGTCACGGCGTGCGTGCCAGGGTCGGCGCCGTTGTCTCGAATCGTGATCCAGAATTCGTGGAAGAGCGCCGGATCGAGGGGCAGCAGGTTGATTGAGCCGGGCTCGCCGGGGTCGACGAACGACGTGCGCACGTTGCCGTTGAGGTTGTTCATGTGAAGCCCCTGCTGGCTGAAGGTGAAGGTGGTATTCGTGCTGATGTCTTCCACGGCCCGGTTCAGGCTGAAGCTGATGAGCAAACCGCTGCTGCCCGCTTGGCGGAGGCCGAAAATGCCCTTGCCGTCGTTGGTGTTCACCCAGCCGTTGGGCGCGTTGGTCAGTTCCAGTTTCGGGTCCGTGGGCGGGGTCAGGCGGGCGCGGAAGGTCAACGTGACGCCGTCATTGAGAATCGAGTTGGCATTGGTCACCGGCGCGTCCGAGTTGATATCGTGCGTGAAATAGAAGCGGCGGTTGTCGCTGCCGGTGGTGCCCACGGCGTTGGCATCCTCCAAGGTTAGAATGCCATTGGTGGCCTCGACGCCGCCGATGGCTCCATTGCCGGCGCCCCGGCCCAGGCCGTCCCAGGAATCAATCCCATTCTGGCGATTCCACCTGCCGTCCAGCGAAGCGGTCAGGCTATTGGAGGCCGCATCGCCCTGATAGATGTAGGACCACCCCCCCTGCGGCGTCGGGTAGCGCGGGTCGTTCACGCCACGGACGGTCAACTGAACCGGCGCGCTCGTGACGACGCCGGAGATGTTCGTGACAATCACCGAGTAGAGTCCGGCATCGCTTAACCTGAGATTGGCCAGGAACAGAGAATCGTTGGTCTGGGCGGCAAGGTTGCCGCCGCCCTTTTGCCATTGGTAGGACAACGGCAGCGTGCCCGTTGCGACGACGCTAAATGTATGGTTTTCCCCCTCGAACCGCGTCGCCTTGACTGGAGGCTGGGTGATGTTCGGCGGGTCGGCCGCACGGACGGTTCCAGTGCCCATCCACGCCGCCAACGCGGCCAGTGCCACGATGAGTATCGAATTCGGCCTTCGGAGGTCCGGGTTCGCTGTCGCGGTCCCGGGTTCTGGGTGCCGGGTTCCGGGTTCAACTCGGAACCCGGAACTCGGGACTCGGAACCGCGACAGCGAATCCGGAACCCGGCGGGCAAAGTCTCTCTCCTTTGCACCCCTGAACTCAACGAACAACGACATAGCAAATGCCCGACCCCCGCCCCGGAAGGGTTGGGACAAAACAACTTCCCGGCTCTAACGCATGAGATAACGTGGAACGGCGCAAAGCCTACACGCTTTCGCCCGATTTGCAAACGCTTACGCCGCAAATTTCCAGTTCCGGGTACGCTGTCGCGGTTTCGGATTCCGGGTTCCGGGTTGTCCCAACTCGGAACCCGGAACCCGGAACTCGGAACTAAGTCTTACGGGCTTTGCATCGACAGGTAGAAATGCCGTCCAAAAGGCAGGTTTGTATCCTGAAACGTGAACGTCCCGCTCACCGTGCCGGTCGTGAAAACGTTCGTCCAGGAAACGCAATTGGTGGAATGTTGGATCGTCACCGGCCAGGAGGGCGTGGCCTTCACCAGGAATGCCATGCTGTTCGATGTTTTCGCCAGGTTTGTGAGGACCATCGGGACCAGGAGCCGGTAATTCAACCGGGCGGCCCCCGTCACCCCTCCGACGCCGTCCACGGCCACGTAGTAAACGGTGTTGCTCGTGGCCTCGAAGCTCAGCGCGCTGGCAAGACCGTTGGTGCCACTGTTGTTGTCGCAGGCCACGGGCGTCAGCGAATTGAACGTGCAGCATCCGGTGTAGGCCGCCAGCAAGGTGTCAAAATTGCTCCCGTCGGTGTTCAGGAACAGCGTCCCGTCGGTCGGGGGTATGTATGCGTACCATTTCGAGTGCCCACCCACGACGCCGCAGTGGACCGGCTCGCCGTTCTGCCCGCCCGAACCCACCGTGGTAAACGTTTCCGAGCCGGTGTAACCGAGGACCTGGGACGCCGGAATGAAACCCGCCCCGCCGTGAATCTGAAATTTGAGATTTGAAATTTGAGATTGAAGGAGTGCGTCCACCAAATCTTCGTACTTGTCCTGGGCGCGCAACGCCGGCGGCTGGCCGGCTCCGTCGATTTCCCGCAGTTCGAGCTCGGCGGCCTGGCTGTCGATGATACGCCCGCCCAAACGCACGCTCACGCCGTACAGACCGACATTGGTGATTTGGGCGTCGGGGACCAGCAGCATCGGCTGCGTGGCGTTCTGGATCGCCGTCCCGTTGAAGAACCATTGCAGACCGTCCGGTGGCACGGACAAATTGACGCTGAACACCGCCATGCCTCCCACCGGCACAACCTGCGATTTGGGCTGCTGTGCGAATATCGGCAGAATGTCCGCAGTGGGCTCAAAGTCCCAGCTCAACACCACCCTGCCCGATGAATCGCCGTGCCCGGCCACCACGATGTGATAGGGAACGTTCGCTTGCGCGCTGAACCGGATGCTGCTGCTGAGGAACCCTCCGCCGTCGTCGTCCGACGCAACCTCCATGAGATTGGTCAGGTCGTTGCCGAGGTAGGCCGCCAGCAGCGTGTCGAAGGAACTGCCGCGGGTCCGGAGCGTCATTATGCCCGGCCCCGGCGCGAAGAAGTTGACCCAGACCGAATGGCCGCCCCGCTTCTCCGCATGCCGCGGCTCACCCGGTTCCAGGGTGGCCAGAGTGTTGCTGGACTCTGCGATACCGCGCGGGGTGTCGATGAAGCCGAGGCCTGGAAAACGATCGCTCATAAACAATTCCTGCGTGACCACCCTTACGAACGCCACCTCGCTCACCACAGCTCCGGCGGGGTTGCTCACAATCACCCGATACGCGCCGCTCTGATCCGGCTGCACGCGGCTGAGGGTGAGCGAGGGCCCGGTCGCGCCCGCGATGGGATTGCCATTGAGCAACCATTGAAAGACCAGCGGTCCGGTGCCTTCCGCGACGACCGAGAGGATCACCTCGCTGTTCGGATTCACCATCTGGCTGACGGGATGCACCCGGATGAACGGCGGCGTGAGCACGTTCAGCACGGCTTGAGTACTGGAGACGTTCCCCGCCAGGTTCGTCACGATGACCCGGTACACCCCCGCGTCCTGGGGCCCGGCGTTGGAGATGACAAGGCTCGTTCGATCCAACGCGAACGGCAATACCACGAGCGGGTCGCGCATCCACTGGTAATACAACGGCAGGGTGCCGCTGGCCTGGACGGAAAAGACGGCGGTCTGCCCCTGCGTGACCGTGAGACTTTGCGGCTGCTTGGTAATCAGCGGCGGCAGGACAATCGTCAGCCGCGCGTTCAAGCTTGTGACCGGTCCTGACGCGAACTGCGCTACAACAGAGTAATTCCCCGCATTCGACGGCTGCACGCTGGAAAGAGTCAGCGTCAGGCCCGTCTGCCCTGGAATCGGGTTCCCCTGAAACCGCCACTGAAGGGCCGTTGGCGAGTCCCCCGAGGCGTTCAGCGGCACCGCCGTGAACTTCCCCATGCCGTTGAGGGGCACGTTCAAACGCAGTGGATCCACCATCAGTCGCGGCCGATTCGCCAGGACGACGAACACACCCTTCGTCCCAGGGATAAGCGGTTCCACATCCCACCCGGCCGTCCCAAAGCGATTGGTCTTCGTCGCGCCTGTCTCGGGAGCCGGCGCGAGGTTCGGCAGAGGCCGGTCGTACTGATACACCACGTCGCCCGGTCGCGGTGCGAATCCCATCAGTTCCTCGAAACTGCAAGGTTCGAGGGCTTGGCAACCCACGAGGTTTGGCCCGAACCCGGCGTCCACCAGCGCATGGGGGGTGGCCCTCATGCCGGCGACGACCAGCGAAACCGCTGTCCGCACGTTTAGGAAGGCGCCTTCACCCGGATTCAGCTTGCCGCCGGGCGCCCCGGCAGAGGTCAACCAAATCCTCTGGAACGCGTCGTAGGTGTTTGTTTCGTAGCCCCCCACGGCCCGGTTGAATTTCGCCAGCGCCGATCCATCGGGCACGATCGGGAACAACTCATCCAGGGTGTTGCTTCCGACAATGAGCGGATTGGCGATGGCATTCCAGCCCGCCCCAAGGTTAAGCGAATAGGAAAAAGGCTGTTGCAACTGCTGCGCCCGCCCGGGAAAACAATTCCCGGCCAGGATCGCAAGGCCCAAAGTGAGCACTCTAAACTTCATAATGCAGCCCAGCAGCAATTCTCGCGCCCGGACACGGCGCCAGCGCTGCAATCTCGTGCAACGCCGAAATCCAGACCGGTTCCAGAGCCGCTCAGGGAGGAACGCCAAAATGGGTCTTTTGATCAAATGCCGGCAGAGAGCGTCACGCCTCGGAAGCTGGGGCGGAAGTATTTGAAACAGGAAGCCGCACGAAAGTCAATCCAAGCGCGACGCGCTTTGTTCTGTCCCTGGCCGCCGGATTGTCGCACAAAGAATCCATGACCACGGCCGCCACGCTGCTGAAGCTTGAAAAAGTCACCAAGCTTTACGTCGCCGCCGCGGGCGCGGAGCCGGTCACCGTGTTGCGAGAGGTGGATCTGGCCATCGCGTCCGGGGAGTCGCTCGCGATCCTTGGGCCAAGCGGCTCGGGCAAGAGCACGCTGTTGAATCTGCTCGGCACGCTCGATCAGCCGACCTCGGGGCGCGTCTGGCTCGACGGCGTCGATCTGAGCACCCTGCGCGAAGAACAACTCGCCGCCGTGCGCAATCGCCAGATGGGTTTCATTTTCCAGTCCCATCACCTGCTGCCTCAGTGCAGCGTGCTCGAAAATGTCCTGGTTCCCACATTGGCCGATGCGGGCAGGAAAACCCGCGTCGGCGCCGGCGAGCGCGCCCGCAAGCTCCTCCTGCGCGTCGGGCTGGAATCCCGCCTGCACCATCGGCCAGGTCAGCTCTCGGGCGGCGAACGCCAGCGCGTCGCCGTCGTTCGAGCCCTGATCAACCAGCCCAAGCTCCTCCTGGCCGACGAACCCACCGGCGCGCTCGACCGCGCCAGCGCCCAGTCCCTGGGCCAATTGCTGGCCGGATTGAACCGCGAGGAGGGCGTCACCCTTGTCGTCGTCACGCACGCGGCCGACCTCGCCCGCCAAATGCAGCGCGCCCTCGAACTGCGCGACGGCGCGCTCGTGGCCGTCCAGCCGTGAGCGCCGAATCCGCCATGGCCGCGTACTACGCCGAACGGGCGCAAGAGTACGAGCGCATCTACGAGAAGCCGGAGCGGCTTGAGCAACTCGGCGAGTTGAAACGCCTGGTGCGCGACACTTTTGCCGGCCGGCGCGTGCTCGAGCCGGCTTGTGGCACCGGATATTGGACCGCCGTCGCCGCGCAGACCGCCGCGCGTGTCACCGCCTTCGACGTAAATGAATCCGTGCTCGCGCTGGCGCGAGGCAAGGGACTTGACCCGAAGCGCGTGAAGTTTCTCCTCGAGGACGCCTACGAGCCGCCACCATTTACGGAGCGCTTTGACGCTGCCCTCGTCGCGTTCTGGTGGTCGCACATGCCCCGGAAGCGCGTGGATGGCTTTCTGGATCACCTGCACGCGGCCCTCGAACCCAACGCCGTGGTTTTGTGTCTGGACAACACGTTTGTCCCCGGCGAAAGCACGGCCATCACACGCACGGACAGTGACGGGAACACCTTTCAAACGCGCCGGCTGGAAAACGGGCGCGAGTTCGAGGTCCTCAAGAACTATCCGACGGAGGTATCCTTGCGCGAAGCGATCGGTGCGATGGCCGTCAGCAGCGAAGTGATATGGTTTTGCCATTACTGGGCGCTGAGCTATCGGTTGCGCGCGTGATGTGGAAGCCGTGAGGAGGATAGTTGGAACGAATGCAGGGTATGCAAAACCTCTTGCGCGGTCCTGGAGTCAGGCCTTTTGGGGCCCGCGTTGCCATCTCCCGGAGGGAGAACTGACAATAGCCCGGCAGTTCACTGCCGGGTTTACATTGCCCATTCCCAATGTCCCGAAGGGACGGCCGAATTGGCCGAACGATTCTGCCGTCCCTTCGGGACTCGATGCTTCGGTTCACAGGTCCCACCCTTGAAAGAATTCTCCCAAGCAAATCTTCGCGCATTGAACCCAAGAACCGGGATCGGAGCGCCGAGCTCCCGCTCGGCGCGAACCCGCTGTGTCCCAACAGGCCGAGCAGGAGCTCGGCGCTCCGGTTCATGGGGAGGGTGGGCTGTTTTCAAATCTCCCTCCGGGAGATGTCGGCGCGTGGACGGCCCCGCGGCTACGCCCGCGGGTGCGCCCGCTCGTAGGCTTTCTTCAACCGCTCCGTCGTGACGTGCGTGTAAACCTGCGTCGTCCCAAGCCGGGCGTGGCCGAGGAGTTCCTGAACACTGCGCAGGTCGGCGCCTGCGTCGAGCAGGTGTGTGGCGTAGCTGTGTCGCAGTTTGTGCGGGGTGAGCCGCGGGTCGAGGCCGGCGGCGGCGAGGTGTTTCTTCAAACGCCCCTGTAACGTGCGCGCCGGCACTGGGTCGGTCGATTCGCGGGAGCGCAAGAAAGCCGGCTGCTCAGGCATCGGTGGGCGTGGCAGCAACTGCCAGTATAGCCCAATGGCGCTCAGGGCGGTCTCGCCGATGGGCACGACGCGCTCCTTGCGGCCCTTGCCGCGCACGCGGACTTGCTGCCCGTTGAAGTCGATGTCTTCCACCCGCAAACCGCACAGTTCGCTGATGCGCAGGCCGCACGAGTAAATCGTTTCCAGAATCGCCATGTCGCGTTCCGCCACTCCCGGCTCGACGGGCCGGCCGCGGCGAGGCTTCCCGTCGTCGGGGTCGGTGGCAGCCTTCGACGGCGCGTCGAGCAAATCCACCATCTGTTGCACGGTGAGGAACCGCGGGAGGCGCTTCTCCAGCTTCGGCATCGGGATGTTTTTAATCGGCATGTTCTCCACTGCGCCGCGGCGGACGAGGAACTTGTAGAACGTTCGCAACGCGCTGAAGCGAAGCTGCGTGGCGGCACGGCTCAGACGATTGCGCCCGAGAAAGCGGAGGTAGGCTCGAAAATCGTCGCGTTCGAGCCGCGGCCAGTCCGGCGCCGCGCCGCGCTCCCGCTCGTGCCAGCGGTGGAACTCGTGCAGGGCCTGCGTGTAGTTACGGACCGTGTAATCGGAGCCGTGGCGGTCGGTGGTGAGATGTTGCACGAAGCGATCAATCCATTCGTCGGCAATTGCGCCCGGAGCGCCGAGCTCCCGCTCGGCGCGAAGCTCAGGTTTCTCAACGCGCCGAGCAGGAGCTAGGCGCTCCGATTCAGTGGCAGGGACGCGCTGCGGCGCGTCCTGGCCGACCGGCAGGTCGGCCCTACCTGGTGCACGGCGAGGAGTGGCGGCTTCGTCCATGAGGCCGGGTGGAACGGCCGTCAGGAAGACGGCGTGTTGGAAGTTTCCTCGCGCGGCGGAAACTCGAATCCCGCCTTGCCGTTGTCATCGAGCACCAGGTAGGCCGAAAAGGGCCGTCCTGTCTTGGCGGACACGAAATGCTCGAGCAGATCAGTCTTACCGTCGGCCAGGAGCTTGGCAATCTGGGCGCGGTCGATGGGTTGCTGAAGGATGACCTTGCCGGTTTTGAATTTGCACGGTTTCGAGTCGGCCTGGGTTTTCTCGCAAACGTAGTCTTTCTCGCCCTCGAACACGTTCGATTCGCAGATGGGGCATTTGCCGAGCGGCTGCTGGCCGGTGAAATCGATCTTCACAGGCGGTCCCTTGGGCTTGCGCGCGGCGGCGCCGGGCTTCGGCTCGCGCTTCTGGAACTCGAAACCGACCTTGCCGTCCTTGCCGAGCACGAGAAAGGCTTTGAAGGCGCGGCCCGTGCGATTGGAGACAAATTTGTCGAGCAGGTCGGTTCGGCCGGCCGACAACAGTTTGACCACCTGGGCTGGCTCGATGGGCTGCTGAAGGATGATCTTGCTGGAGCGGAAATCGCACTTCCGTTCGCCGCCCGCCGCGTGCTCGCAAATGTAATTCATTCCGTTCTCGAACACGCGCCCGCCGCACTTGGGGCACTTGCCCAGCGGCTCCTTGCCCGTGAAATCGACGGGCGCGGCATTGCCGTTTTCGTCCTTGTTGTCATTGCCGAAGTCGAATTCGAGCTTGTGCTCCGCATTGAGCTTGAGGATCGCGGCGAACGGAAGTCCCTTCCGGCTGCGGAATCCTTGCAGCGGACCGACGGTCCGCTCCCGGATGAGTTGCTCGATTTCCTCCGGCTCCATCAGCCGGCTGGAGAGCCAGGTCGGCAGGCTGAAGTCGCATTTCTGGCACTGGAACCGGCGGTAGTTTTCCTTTACCAGCCCGCCGCATTTGGGACAGGCCGTTTTGAGATCGCCGAAATCGCCGGGCACTTCGTCGCCCTGGAAGGCTTTCGTTCGCCCGACGATGCGGCGGGTCACCTCGGCAATTTCGGCCATGAAGTCGGGGCGCGAGAGCCGCCCTTGCGCCATCTGCAGCAGCTTGAACTCCCATTCGCCAGTCAACTCGGGCTTGGTCAATTCCTCGATGCCCAGCCCGCGCAGTAGCGCCAGCAGCATGAACGCCTTGCCCGTCGGCACCAGTTCATTGGCGCGGCGGTGGATGTATTCCTCGGTGATCAGCCCTTCAATGATTGCTGCGCGCGTCGCGGGCGTGCCCAGCCCGCGCTCGGCCATCGCCTCGCGCAATTCCTCGTCCTCGACCAGCTTGCCCGCGCCTTCCATCGCGCTGAGCAGCGTGGCCTCCGAGTAGCGCGGCGGCGGCTTGGTTTGCGCCTGTTTGAGTTCGATGTCCTTCGTGGCGACCTGCTCGTTCGGCTGGATCGGCACGAGCTGGTTGGCGCTGTCCTCCCCGTCAACGGCGGCTTCGCGGCCATACACTTCCAGCCAGCCGGGCTTGACGAGGACTTTGCCTTCGCTCTTGAACGGTTCGCCTTCGACGCGCGTGATGCGCGTGGTGACGAGGAACTCCGCCGCCGGATAGAAAATGGCCAGAAAGCGCCGCGCCACCATGTCGTAAATCTTCTGCTCCGCCTCGCTGAGGCCCCTGGCGGCGGCGCCGGTCGGGATGATCGCGAAGTGGTCGCTCACTTTTGCGTTGTTGAAGATGCGCTTGTTCGGCTTCACCCACTCCTGCGCGAGAATGTTTGCGGCGAAAGGGCCGTAAGCCGTGCCGTCCATCGAGCCGAGCGTCTGCTTCACCGTCGCGATGTAATCCTCCGGCAGCGCCCGCGAGTCGGTGCGCGGATAGGTCAGGACCTTGTGCTTCTCGTAAAGGGCTTGTGCGATGGCCAGCGTGTTCTTGGCGGAGAATCCGAACCGCTTGTTCGCATCGCGCTGGAGGCTGGTGAGATCGAACAGCAGCGGCGAGAGGGACGTGCTCGGTTTGCTTTCCTCGATGACGATGCCGGGCTTGCCCAGGCATTTGGCGCGGATGGCTTCGGCCTTCGCCTGGTCCCAGAGCCGCTCGGCCCGGAGCGCTTCGTCGGCTTCCTTCGCGTTCGCGGGCCTGGCGAACGTTTCATCGAACCAACGCCCTGTGTATTCACCCGCTGCGCAGGTAAACGTGCCGATCAATTCCCAGTAGGTGCGCGTGATGAACTTGCGAATTTTCTCCTCGCGTTCGACCATGATGGCCAGCGTGGGCGTCTGCACGCGGCCGACGGTGGTCTTGTTGAAGCCGCCACCCTTGGAGTTGAAGGCGGTCATCACGCGCGTGCCGTTGATGCCGACCAGCCAATCGGCCTCGCTGCGGCAAGTGGCGGCGTCGGCCAGCGGGAGCATCTCGGCGTCGCTGCGCAGCCGGGAAAAGCCGTCCCGGATGGAGGCCGGCGTCATCGACTGGAGCCAGAGCCGCTGGATCGGCTGCTTCGCGTTGGTGTGGCGGACAATGTGGCGAAAGATCAGTTCCCCCTCGCGCCCGGCGTCGCAGGCGTTGACGAGCGCGGTCACATCCTTCCGCTTGATGAGCTTCGTGAGGACCTTGAGCCGTTTCTCATTCCTCTCAATCGGCTGCAGGTCGAAGTGCGGCGGGATGACGGGGAGATTGGGGAAGGACCACTTGCCCTTCTTGGCCTCGTACTGCTCCGGGCAAATGATTTCCAGCAAATGGCCCACGGCCGAGGAGAGAACGAACTTGTCGCTCTCGAAATAGTCGTCTTGCTTCGCGAACCCGCCAAGCGCCTTGGCGATGTCGCCGGCGACCGACGGTTTCTCAGCTATGATGAGTGTCTTGCCCATGCAAATCGCGGACTTTTACAACGCGCCTCCCTCCGGAGGCAACACTCTCGTTCAATCGTCCGCTGGGAACGTCGCTTGAGGGGGAAAGTAAGTCAAAGCAGCGTTGAAGCGTTGAGTCGTTAAATCGTTAAATCGTTAAATCGTTAAATCGTTGAATCGTTAAATCCTTGAATCGTTGAATCGTTGAATCGTTGAATCGTGAAGCGGACGAGATGGACGCGTGCCAGCTAGATTTCACGATTTAACGATTCCACGATTTAACGATTCCACGATCCCTTCTGCTTTGCCTTTCGCGCGTCGCCGGGCTAATTCTTCGGTCGTGAAATCCCGTATCTGGCGCTTCGAACTCAAGCTGACGCACCCCTGGCGCATCGCGCGAGGCGACGACACCACCGGTTTCCCGGTCGTATTCAGCGAACTGACGGATGACGCCGGGCGCGGCGGCATCGGCGAGTCCGCTCCCATCGGGCGGTACGGCGAAAGCGTCGACACCGTCGAGGCTTTCCTCCGGCGGGTCGAGTCGGCGAAGCTTTCATTCGACGACATCCACAGCAGCATGCGTTACCTCGATTCGCTCGCGCCGGGCCAGCACGCCGCCAAATGCGCGGTGAACATCGCGCTCGTGGACGGCGCCGCCAGGGCCGCCCGGCAGCCCGTGTGCGACTTCCTCAAACTGGGGTTCACCGAGAAGAAACACGTCACCCGCTTCAGCATCGGCATCGGCACGCCGGAAGTCGTTCGCCAGAAAGTTCGCAAAGCCGCCCGTTATCCCGTGCTGAAACTCAAAGTGGGCAGTCCCGGCGACCGGGCGAACTTCGCCGCGCTCCGCGAAGCCGCGCCGGCCAAGCCGGTGAGCGTCGATGCCAACGAGGGCTGGAAAACGAAGGAGGAGGCGCTCCGCAACATCGAGTGGCTCCACAGCGACGGCCACGTGCAGTTCGTCGAACAGCCGATGCCTTCGGCCACCGACCCGAAGGATTGGCGCTGGCTGAAGGAACGCTCGCCACTCCCGATCTTCGGGGACGAATCGTATCATTCGGCGGCCGACGCCGGGTTGGCGGCGGAATGTTTCCACGGCGTGAACGTGAAGCTCGTCAAGAGCGGCGGCATCAGCGGCGCCTTCGACGCGCTGCGAGCCGCGCGCAAGGCCGGTCTCCAAACCATGATCGGCTGCATGATCGAATCGAGCGTGCTCATCAGCGCCGCGGCGCACCTGGCCGAACTGGCCGATCACCTCGACATCGACGGCAATCTGCTGGTCAGCAACGACCCATTCTCCGGAGCCACCGCTGAGCAGGGCGTCGTGTCGTTCGCCGGCGCGGCCGAGAAGTTTGGGCTGCGAGTCAAAGCACGGTGAGGCTCAACGTAGGGCAGGCGTCTCGCCTGCCCAGCGCCGAAGGCGCGTTCCTGTGAGGCCGCTTCGCGGCCAGGGCAGGCGAGACGCCTGCCCTACCTTCAAGTCGGCCGTCGGTACCGGTACATTCTTATCGCAACTCTGCCGATGAAGAAAGGAGATGAGCGAATTGCTTCTTGAGCACGGTGTGTCCTTTAGGACACGTCGCCACCCTGGCGCGCGCATCCGTCGGCGCGCGCGAAGGGAGCCGAGTTGCCGTTCGCTCCCGCGTTGAACCCTTGACTCAATGGCAGACTTTTTATGAAGGGACCCAAAAAGTCCATCCTGTCCGAGGCCCAGGAGCGAGTCGCCCCGACGCCGCCGGCTGGCACCGGTTCACCATCCTCGAATGCCGGGGACCCTTCGCGCGCGCCAGCCGGCGACCCGGCCTCCAGCTCGGGCGGCACTCCGGCTGGAGAAACCGACAACCGCGTGGCCGTGCTCTCACTCAGCATGGTTGGCGAGATCCTGGCGGCGCGTGAGGCGTGCCGCGCTTTGTTCGGGCGGGAAGCCGGGTTGTTGCTCGGCCAGAATATCCGCGTCCTGCTCAAAGGGGGTCTCGACAACGAAGTTGGCCGGTTTCTGTTGCGCTATCAAACCGGGGAGAGCGCAGGCGGAACCAGCATGTTGAACGTGATAGCCCTGAGGAAGGACGGCACCGAATTCCCCGCGCGCGTCACGACGCAGACGTGGAGCTGGGACAAGACCGGGGCGAAAAAAGGCGATACTTCCGCGCGGAATTGGACGGCCATCTTTCGAGATCTCAGCGAAGCTCCCGATCCCTCGAGTGCGCCGGCGGCAGCGCCCGCGCAAGATAGTCAGGGCGTCAGCGAGCCTGCGGAGGACTCCGTCGTGCAGTCCAGGCAGCCAGTCGAAACGCCTCCTGCTTCGCCGGCCGGCACAATGGACGCTGCGCGAGGCGCTCCGCAGCACGAGCAACTCGTCACGAAACCAGAGCGCCCACAGCCCGAACGGCTCGAACCTTCAGCGTCCGCGTCCGCGCCGGCGCCGGTGATTGTCAAGGACCTGGAAGGCGTGGCCGTGGAACTGAGCCGACGCTTCGAAGAGCAATTGGCGGGGCTCCGGCAGGAACGAGAGGAACTAAAAAGCAAGCTGGCGGCCGAGCAATCGACCGCCGCCCAGCTCAAGCATCGGCTCCAGGGCCTTGAGGGCCAGGCGCCCGGCGCTCCAGGCGATCCGGACCAGGCCAAGGCGGAGGCTGAAAAGCTGGGACTCGCCCAGGTTGAACTGCGCGCTCAACTTGACGCCGCCAGGGAAGCGGCCGGCCTGGCTGAAGCCGTTCTCAAGGAAGAAGTCGCGCGCCGGACAAAACTCGAAGAACAACTGAAAGCCCTCAGTAGCGGCCAGGATCAGAGGCGGGCCGAACCGAGCCGAGGCCTCGACCCCGAACTCAGCAGCCTCCGGCGCGAACGGGATGAGCTCAAACGCAACCTGAAGGCGCAGCAGCAGACGGCGGCAGAGTCGACCCGCCGGGCCGAGGAACTGGAAGGCCACTCCGGCTCGGCCACGACAGAGTTTGAACGTGTCAAATCCGAGCTGGTTGGATTGACCGTGGCGCGAGACCGCGCGCAAGCGGAATGGCGCCAACAACTGGCGGAGGCGCAAGCCGTCAAGTCCAGCCTTGAAAAATCTCTCGGCGAGGCCCTGGCGCGCCATACCAGCCATGAGGCCGAGCTGGCGAAACTCCGGCGAGAAATCCACGAACTCACCAGCAAGCTGGCGGCCGAACAACTGGAAGCCGCGCAGACCCAGCACCTCACCGGAGACGCAAAAGGCCGGTCAAGCCGGAACGCCACTGATTCCAAACGTGCCAACGCGGAATTGGAAAAGCTGAACGCGGAACGGACGCGCGCGGAATCTCAATGGCGCGAACAGTTGGACGCCGCGAACGTCCTCAAAGCGCGGCTCGAAGCGTCGCTCGCCGAGGCGCTCGAACACCGGAACCGCTTTGAGCAGGAAGCGGCCAGGCTCCGGCAGGAACGGGATGACCTCCGGGCCAAATTTGTGGCCGAACTGCAGGCTTCCGCGCAATCCCAACAACTCACCGCGGAGGGCAAGGCCCAGTCGAGCCGAAGCGCGGCCGATTCCAAACGCGCCAACGCGGAGTTGGAGAAACTCAACGCGGAACACAAACGCGCGGAAACGCAATGGCGCGAACAGTTGGAGGCGGCGAACGTCCTCAAAGGGCGGCTCGATACGACCCTCCGCGAGACGCTCGAACGCCACAAACACCTCGAGAAGGATGCGGCGAAGCTCCGTCAGGAGCGGGATGACTTTCAAGCCAGGCTGGCGGTCGAACAACAGGCCGCGGCGCAGTTCAAGCAGCGGGAGCAGGAATTCGAGGCCCAGTCGCGCAAGTTCACCGGCGACCTGGACCACGCCAAAGCGGAGGCCGAAAAACGCGAACGCACCCAACTTGAACTGCGCGCTCAACTCGACGCCGCCAATCAAGCCGCCGACTCCGCGAACACGGCGCTTAAGGAAGAGGTTGCGCGCCGGCAACAGATGGAAGGTCAGTTGCAAACACTTGACAACCGCCTGAAACAGCGGCAGGCGGATCGAAATGAGCGCCTCGATGCGGAACTGACCAGCCTGCGGCAGGAGCGGGATGAACTGAAAAGAAAACTTGAGGCCCAACAAAAGGCAGCGACTGAAGCAATCCAACGCACTGAAGAACTGGCCGGCCGCATCAGCCAGGATGCTACGGAGTCAGCACGCGCCAAAACCGAGCTCGACGTCCAAAACGAGGAGCGAGACCGGATGAAGGAAGACATGCGCATCGAGCTGGCGGGCGCGCATGCCGCCCGAACGCGCCTCGAATCCTCCCTCGGGGAAGCGCTGGAGCGCGGTAATCGCTTCGAGGCGGAAGTCACCCAACTCCGTCGGGATCTCGATGATTTGAACAGCAAGCTGGCCGCCGAACAACGGGCGGCCGCGGAGCTCAGACGCCGCGCCGAGCATGCGGAAAATGAAGCCGCCGGCGCTGGAGAAGCCGTCCTCAAGAAAGAGATTGCCCGCAGAGAACAACTGGAAGAGCGGCTGAAGACGCTCAGCAGTGGCCTCAAACAAGAACAGGCCGATCGGAAGAAGCGCTTCGATAAGGAATTGAGCAGCCTCCGCACCGAGCGGGACGCCCTCGATTCCAAACTGGCCTCGGAAGAGAAGGAGGCCACGGAATCGACACGCCGGGCCGAGGACCTGGAGCGGCGCTTGAGCCAGAACGCGGCCGAGTTCGAGCGGGCCAAAGCAGAACTGGAGCAGCTCAGTGCCGAACGCGAGCGCTCCGAGACCGTTTGGCGCGAGCAATTGGACACGGCGTTCATTGCCAAGAAGGAGTTGGCAGGGGCCTGGGCCGGCGCCGTCGAACACAATAAGTGTTTGGAAGAAGAGTTGGCGAAACTTCGGCGGGAACAGGATGAATTGCACACCAAACTTTCAGCCGAGCAACAGGCCGCCGTTCAATCCATGAACCGTGCCAGCGACGTCGAAGGCCTCCTGAACCAAAACACCGCCGAATCGGAGCGAGTCCGCGAGGAATTGGAGAAGCAAAATGTGGAAATGGAGCGGATGCAGGCGGAATGGCGCGAGCAATTGGAATCGGCCGAAACCGTCAAGGCCAGCCTCGAAACGTCCCTCGAGGAAGCCCGTGAGCGCAACAAGTGCTTCGAAGCCGAAGTGGCAGCGCTCCGGCAGGAGCGAGAAGGGCTGCAAGGCCATCTCACGGCCGAACTGCAGGCCGCCACGGATTCCAGGCGCTCCGCCGACGAAGCGGAAGGCCAGCTCAGTCAGAGCTCGGAAGAATTGGACCGCGTCAACGCGGAACTACTGCAACTGCGCACGAAGTTTGAACAGTCGGAGTCCAATTGGCGCAAGCAATTGGAGGCTGCACAGGCGAAGAAACTCGAGTCCAAAAAATCCTCCGGGAACGAAGCGGCGGCCCTCCGGCAGGAACGAGACGATCTGCGTGCCAAGCTCGCCGCCGAACTGCAGGCCGCCGCGGATTCCAGGCGTTCCGCCGACGAAGCGGAAGACCGGCTCAGCCAATTCACGGCAGAATTGGACCGCGTCAAAACGGAACTGCAGCAGCAGCGCGCGAAGTTTGAACAGTCGGAGTCCAATTGGCGCAAGCAATTGGAGGCTGCACAGGCGAGGAAACTCGAGTCCAAAAAATCCACTGGGACTGAAGCGGCGGCGCTTCGGCAGGAGCGAGACGATCTGCGTGCCAAGCTCGCCGCCAAACTGCAGGCCGCCGCGGATTCCAGGCGTTCCGCCGACGAAGCGGAAGGCCGGCTCAGCCAATTCGCGGCAGAATTGGACCGCGTCAAATCAGAACTGCAGCAGCAGCGCGCGAAGTTTGAACAGTCGGAGTCCAATTGGCGCAAGCAATTGGAGGCTGCACAGGCGAGAAAAATCGAGCCCGCCAGGACTTCTGGGGACGCAGCGGCGGCCCTTCGGCAGGAACGAGACGACCTGCGCGCCAAACTCACCGCTGAACTGCACGCCGTTGCGGAGTTCAGGCGCCGGGCCGACGAGGCAGAACTACGGCTCAACGAGAGCGAGGCTGAATCGGAGCGCGTCCATGCGGAACTTAAACGGCAGGCCACGAACGTTGAACATTTGGAATCCAAATGGCGCAAGCAATCGGAGGCCGCGCAGGCGCAGAAAATCGAGTCTCAAAAAATCCTGGCGGCGGCGGACGATTGCAACCGGCGCCTTGAAAAGGAACTGGCCGAACTCCGGCTCAAGCTCGATAGACTCGCCGTCAAGCCAAAGTCCGATGCGCCGCCACCGGCCAGGCCTGTCCAGCACTTCTCGCCGGCGGAGCGCCGCGCGGCCCAGTGCCCGGCCCGTGTGGAACGGGTTGATCCGGAGCCTCAGAGCGAGGCCTGGCAGTATCCCGCCCAGATTCAGCATTACCAATTTGATTTTGCGAAGAGCCTGCCTGTCCGCAAAACACGCGAAGCACGCGAACCAGCCCGGCGCCGGCGCCAGCCGTAGCAGCCCGTTCAAAAACTCGGGCGCACTGTAGCGGCGGTCTGTGACCGCCGAGGTAGCCCAGGGATTTTGGCGTACCTTCGGCGATCACAGAGCGCCGCTACAGTTGTTGGACGGGCTGCCAACCCGGATATTTCCCAGCGCGCAGGAAACGCCCACAGCCTGTAGCCGCCGACGTGAGGAGGCGGACTCACTTCGCTAATGGAACCATCCGCCTCCTAACGTCGGCGGCTACCACGCCTGTGAAATATCCGGGCCGGCCGCCTGCTGCAATGGAGGGGATGCGCTTCTGCCGCGGTTCGCCGCATTTCTTCACTCGCCTTCCGCGGTCCCCTGCGACTAATCTAGTCTCGTGATGTTTGCGCCCTGCGCGGCGTCCGTGCCCTTGTAACTCTTTAACCGTTTTAACGATTTAACGATTCAACGATTTAACGATTCAACGATTTAACGATTCAACGATTTAACGATTCAACGATTTAACGATTCAACGATTTAACGATTCAACGAATGCCGACCAGTTCGCAAATCCGCCAGTCGTTCCTCGATTTCTTCAAATCAAAGCAGCACACGATCGTGCCGTCGAGCTCGCTCCTGCCCGACGCGCCGAACCTGCTGTTCACGAACGCCGGCATGAACCAGTTCGTGCCCATTTTCCTCGGCCAGCAGAAGCCCGACGTGAGCAAATGGCCCGGCGCCATCGCCGGCCTCGACACCCGCGCCGCCGACACCCAGAAATGCATCCGCGCCGGCGGCAAACACAACGACCTCGACGACGTCGGCCTCGACACTTATCACCACACGTTTTTTGAGATGTTGGGGAACTGGAGTTTTGGGGATTACTTCAAAAAGGAGGCGATTGATTGGGCGTGGGAACTGGTCGTCGACATTTGGAAATTTCCTCCGCAACGCCTCTACGCGACCATCTACAATCCCGACAAATCCAAGGGCGACCCGAGCGAGCGCGATGAGGAAGCGTGGGGCCACTGGGCGGCCAAGTTTCGCGCCTCCGGCCTCGACCCCGCCGTGCACGTCGTCCACGGCGGCAAGAAAGACAATTTCTGGATGATGGGCGACACCGGCCCGTGCGGCCCGTGCAGCGAAATCCACGTGGACCTCACGCCCGCCGGCGACACCCGCGGCGCGTTGGTGAACAAGGGCGACGCCCGCTGCATTGAAATCTGGAACCTCGTCTTCATCCAGTTCAACGCTGAACCGGACGGCCTCGAAGAAGCCGCAAAGATGGCGTTGCCCGGCGCGAAAGCCGGGGAAACCTGGCGTCAGCGTTTCGTGCCGCTTCCGGCAAGGCATGTGGATACGGGCATGGGCTTTGAGCGGGTGACATCCATCATTCAGGGAACGAAAAACTTCGCTGACTTTGCAAACGCCAAAATCTCCAACTACGAAACCGACGTCTTCCGGCCTATCTTTGACGCGCTGGAAAGGTTGAGCGGGAAGAAATACGGTTCAACGCTGCCCGTCACCGGCCAATCTGAAATCTCAGATCCCAAATCTCAAATTGCCGTGGACATTGCCTTCCGCGTCATCGCCGATCACATCCGGACGTTGAGCTTTGCGATTGCCGATGGCATCCAGCCGGGCAACACGGACCGCAGCTACGTCCTGCGCCGCATCCTGCGCCGCGCCGTCCGTTACGGCCGCACGCTCGGCTTCCACGAGCCGTTCTTCTACAAACTGGTGGACGTGCTCGCCGACAAGATGGGAGACGTCTTCCTCGAAATCCGCGCGAAGAAAAAGCAGGTGCAAGAAGTCATCCGCGTGGAGGAAGAGGCGTTTAACAGGACGTTAGACAATGGCATCGCCCTGTTCGAGGAAGAGGTGGCCCGCCTGAGCGCCGCGGCGCCAGCCGTCCCGGGGAGCGCACGCGGCCCGCGTGCTCTTTCCGGCGGCCCGCCGGAAACGCCTCGTTCCACTGATCTCCTTTCCGTCGAAGGCAAACGAATCTCCCTCGATTCCGCCCCCGGCGCGACCTACTCGCGCCGCCGGCTTCCGCATTTTGAAAAGCCTTGGGCTATTTACCACATCACCCTCACGACGCTGGAACGCCGCAGCCTTGAACCGGCCGATCGCGATATCGTCCTCGACTGCATCCGCTATTGGAACGATCGTCGGTATCGTCTCGTCGCCGCCTGCGTGATGCCGGACCACACCCACTTCATCATCCAGCCCGGCATCCAATCGCAGGATCCCGACGGCCACCCGATATTCTACCCTCTCACGACAATCCTTCACACCATCAAGTCGTACACCGCTCACGAGATTAACAAGCGCAGTAAGCAATCCGGGAGTGTCTGGGAAAAGGAAAAGTTCGATCGCTATATCCGCTCAGATGCCGATCTTGAGGAAAAGTTCCACTACGTCTGCCGTAATCCGTGGGATGCCGGTCTTGTCCGGGAGAACGAGCCGTGGCCTTGGGTCTGGACACCGGAATCCGAAGCGGGGCGCTCCAGCGCCCCAGGGAGCGCAGGCGGCTCGGCTCCTGAAGCCGGCGGCTCGCCGGATTCCTCGAAGACACAGACTACTTCTCGCGCATCCGACGATGAGACGTTTGTGGAACGAAGTGTTCGGCGGGCCGCCGAACACAGCACGCCAGCGGCGTGCGCTCCCGTCGGCGCGGGGCGCGCCGCCGGCCCGGCGGCTGAAGGTGGCGACTCGCCGGTTTGTCGTTCAACAAGCTCGCCCGGCGCCATCTCCGGCGCGTTCGCCTTTAAGCTCTACGACGAGCAAGGATTTCCGCTCGACCTCACCGAGTTGATGGCGCGCGAAAGCGGTTTGACGGTGGACGTCGACGGCTTCAAAAGGTTGATGGAAGAGCAGCGCACCCGCGCCCGCGCCGCGCAGAAAACCCAGGTCATCGAGACGACTGGAATTGATGCTTCAGTTCAGACGACCTTCGTAGGATACGAGGCGTTGGCTGCGACCGCGAAGGTAAAGGATGTTGTGCTCATAAAGGGCCAAGCCGGAGTCGTTCTCGACCCGTCGCCACTCTACGCCGAGATGGGCGGACAAGTCGGGGACACAGGCGTTATCACCCGAGGCGAAAAGGTTTGGCAGATAGCAAACACGAAGAGGATATTCTCAACCACGTTCCATTTGCTCGTTGATCAAGATGCGCCCGAAAAGGAATCGCAGGTCGAAGTCGCTGTTGACCGCCCTCGCCGCGAAGCCATTCAACGCCACCACACCGTAACCCACCTGCTCCACTGGGCGCTGCACGAAGTCGCCAGCCGCGACGCCTCGCAGAAAGGCTCCTATGTCGGCCCGGAGAAGCTGACCTTCGACTTCAACAGCGCGCCGCTCACGCCCGCGCAGGTCGCCGACATCGAGAAGCTCGTCAACGAACGCATCATCGAAAACGCGGGCATGAGCTGGACCGAAGTCCCCTACGCCGACGTGAAATCGCGCAAGGACGTGATGCAATTCTTCGGCGACAAATACGGCGACACCGTCCGCGTCGTCCAAATCGGCGGCAAGCCCGCGGCGCTGGACGGCTATTCGATGGAACTGTGCGGCGGCACCCATACCCGCGCGACCGGCGAGATTGGGCTGTTCCGCATCGTCGGCGAGGGCGCGATTGCCGCCGGCGTGCGCCGCATCGAGGCCGTCGCCGGCCTCACCGCCTATGATGTGATGCGCCTCGACCGCGAACTCATCAAGAACGTCGCCGGCAAAGTGAATTCGCCCATTCACGAATTGGAAAAGAAGATCGAGAGCCTGCTCGCCCAGCAAAAGGAACTTGAAAAGCAAGTCAAGCTGGCGATGCAGCGCAACGCCTCGAATGCCGCCAGCGAACTGCTCGGCCGCGCGCAAACCGTGAACGGCATCCCGCTCATCACGCACAACCTCGGCGAGGCCGACGGCGATTTCCTCCAGGCCATCGCCGATTCGCTGAAGGGCCGCTTCAAAGGCGTCATTGTCCTCGGAGGCGTTGCGAACGACGCTGTGTCCCTTGTGGCCGCCGTGACACCCGATTTCACGGCGAAGGTGCAAGCGGGCAAAATCATCCAGACCATCGCCCCCATCGTCGGCGGCAAAGGCGGCGGCCGGCCCGACAACGCCCGCGGCGGCGGCAAGGATGCGAGCAAGCTCGACGAGGCGCTGACGAAGGTGAAGACGCTGTTCGGATGACCGAGGGCTATTGTTTCCGGCGTCGAGCCCTGGGCGCAGACGATTCCCGCGTTGAGCGGCTTGACGTTTTCAGGCGTTCTGAAAGTCGAAGTGTTCGTTCCAGGATCGGAAGAACCGCGATGTCTTTCTCCCGGTTAGCGGCACGCTTGCTCGCGATGACGCGCCGCAGCGGAAGGATGCGAAGTGGCACGCCCTCCAGTGTGCCGACGCGGCATCGCCTCCATTCTGCCTCGAAGGATCGAAGGCCATTTGGCTGAAACACCGCATTGACCTGGGTGCAGTCGCTCAACTCATACAGCGTCCGCGCGCGAATCGTGCCGCCGAGGCGCTGAACGATGGTGAGCAAGCGCACGTATTGTCGCACCGGGAGGCGCACCCAGAAGTCGTAGTCCACCGTCATCAGCGGCGCGCCCTGCTCGATGGCCGCCATGGCGCCGATGAGGATGAAGTCTATTTCCTGCTCGTGGAGCGCCTTAAGGAAAGCGCCGAGCGGGCTGTCTTGAGGCTGAGGCGGCATCGCTCCTCGGGTGTCATGGCAAAGAACAGCGCGTGCTGCCAGAGTTCAGCGTCATCCAGCCCGCGAGCCCCGCGCAGCTTGCGGTAGATTCGGGCGGCAAGGTCATTCGATGGGTTGTTCTTCACCGGCACACCGGGACGATGCCTTCGAACAAACCGACGGGCAAGTCACCAAATTGCTGTGCCGCCGGTTGCACCCAGGCTTTACAGGCCAACAGATGTCGTGTTGCCTCTTCACATGCGCATTCTGACTCGGGCGGCCTTGAAACGGCTGGCCGTTTTATTCGCGATTGTCGGAGCGCTGATACTCTGGTCCTGGTGGAGCATGATCCGGATGCCTCTGAAGAGCTTTCGCGGCCCGCTGCCGGCGCTCACGCTGGAACAAGGCGCTGCTCGCGATGTGTTGCGCCGTCACGTCGAGAAACTGGCCGGCGAGATCGGCGAGCGGAACGTGTTCAAACCCGATAAGCTCCGGGCCGCCGCGGACTACGTTGAAGGTGCCTTCACGAACGCGGGCTACAAGGTGAATCGCCAGGCCTACACCGTGCTGCGGGAAACCTGCCATAACCTGGAGGCCGAACTTAAAGGCAAGTCGCGCGGCGAGGAAATCGTCGTCGTGGGTGCGCACTACGATTCCGTGTCGGGCAGCCCCGGCGCCAATGACAACGCCAGCGGAGTCGCCTCCGTGTTGGAATTGGCGCGCGTCTGGGCCGGACGCGCGCCCGCGCGGACGCTGCGCTTCGTCGCTTTTGTCAACGAGGAGCCGTCGTTCTTCCAAACCGAACAGATGGGCAGCCTGGTGTACGCCCGGCAATGCCGCCAGCGGAACGAGAACATCGTCGCGATGCTGAGCCTGGAAACCATCGGCTACTACTCCACGGCCAAGGGCAGCCAGAAGTATCCATTTCCGGTCGGGCTGTTCTATCCGTCGCGAGGCGATTTCATTGCGATCGTCGGCAACAGGGCCAATGCGCGCCTGGTGCGGCGTTGCATTGCCTCGTTCCGGCGCCAGGCTTCCTTTCCGTCCGAAGGCGCGGCATTGCCGGGCCGGTTGCCCGGCATCGATTGGTCCGACCATTGGTCCTTCTGGCAGGCAGGCTACCCGGGAATCATGGTGACTGATACGGCACCGTTCCGTTATCCCCATTACCACACCGAGCAGGACACACCGGACAAACTGGACTACGAACGCCTCGCGCGCGTGGTCGCTGGACTGGACAAGGTGCTGGAAGACCTGGTGAACCAATGAAGTATGGACTGCTCGCGCGCCCGCACGCACGACCCCTCCGAATGGCTGGAGTCGTGCCCCGACTTTTCCGCGCCGCTCGCACAATAGCTCTGCGACTGGATTCTCACGTGGGAGCCGGACCTCACCGAGTCCATCAAGTGGAACATGCTCTGTTTCTCCGGGCGCAAGCTGGTGTGCGGCTTGAGCGCCTGCCAGCGGCACCTGGGTTTGACGTTCTTTCGCGCAAGCGAGCTGCCTGATCCAGCAAAACTGTTCCCTTCGGCCTCGAACAATACCAACATCCTCTCCATCCGGATCACAACGCTCGAGGGTTTCAACTGCGACGCGCTCCGCGAGTTGCTCCACGCCGCTGTGGAACTCGATGCCGACCCAATGGTGCCTGCCGCGCCGAAGGTGAAGCGCCCGCAATGGCCAATGCCGGATTTTTTCAAGAAGGACAGGCCGAACCGGCTGGCCGGCATATTTCATGCCGCGCACGAAACGCCCACAGCCCGTAGCCGCCGACGTGAGAAGGCGGAATCGTGCCCCCGACCAGTTCGTCCGCCTATCCATGACGCCGGTAGGGCAAGGCTCCTGCCGAGCCGTGATCAAACCGGAAGTTTCGGCTCGGCAGGAGCCTCGCCCTACCGGGTCAAGATGAGATGCCCGGCCACAGCCCGTCGTTTCTCCTCACGTCGGCGGCTGCCAACTGGGCGGAATGCGAGGGGTATTGCTGCTGCGGGGCGTGATGCCAAACCAGCACAGGGCGCCGAGCAGGCCGATGACCGCCCCAAGGCCCAACGCCCAGTGCCAGCCGAGGTGCACGCCGATCCAGGGCGTAAGGATGGGTGCCAACGATCCAAAGCCATTGCCGCTGGTGTTCATAATGGCTGCGGCCGTCCCGCCTCGCTCGCGCCCTAATTCGATGATCTTGGTCCAGAACGACGCTTCGCAAAGTCCAAGCGTCCCCAGCGAGAGTGTGAACCAAAGGACGATCCAGACGCGGCTTTGCGCAAAGATGCCGCATACGAGGCAGGCCGCGCTGAGGACCATGGCGGCCTTCGGCACGAGCGTCGGCAGGCCGCCGCCCGGACGCCACCGCGCCGCGCGGTCGGTCACCCAGCCACCCAGGAACATGCCGGCGGCCAGCGCCAGATTCGGCAGGCTGGAGTAGTAGCGGCTCTCCTCTTTGCCCATTTGCAGGACTTCACTGAAGTAGTAATGGAGCCAGTAGAAGAAGAGGTATTGAAGATACCCAACCGCCGCGTAACCGAGCGTCAAAAACCAAAGTCTTCGGTCGTTCAAGAGCTTATTGATCGGCGAGAGCGCCGCCGGGTTGGGCCGGTCTGCCGACGTGCAAGTGTTTTGCGTAGCTGCGACCGTGAGGTCGCGGGCGGGGGACGGAACAGATTTGGCCGCAGCATTGTTTTCGTTCGCACCTGATGCTGCAGCCTGCGACCTCACGGTCGCAGCTACACCAGATGGATGCGCCGGCGCATCGGCCGCGAAGAACCTCCAGGCCGCCGCAAGCAGCGCCGTGCCCGTGCCCGTGATGACAAACGCGACAGGCCATTCAAACCGGTCGATCAGCGCGCCGAAGACGGGATGCACGACTCCGTAAGCCAGGACGGAGGTGGCGGTGATGAGGCCGTTGGCGAGAGACTGTTGGCCTGGCGGAAACCAGTTGCCCGCCGCGAGCGCCGCGCCCGGGTGGAGCGGCGAGGTCATCAAGCCCATCAACGACCGCACCACGAGCAAGGCCAGCCAGACCTGGCTGGCTGTGATGAATACAAAGCCGATCCCTCCCGTGAAGGCGCAAAACAAAGCGGAGCCCAGCCCCATGCACGTCAACGCAAACCGCGGGCCCCGGCGGTCGATGAGCCAGCCGCCGGGAATCATGAAAACCGTGTAAACGATCAGGAACGCCGAGTAGACCACCCCCATCCGCTCCGGCGAGATTCCGAACTGCCCCATGATCCGCTCATCGCTGGCCGTGGTGATACTGGCGCGATTGAAGTGACTGAGGAAGCAGAGCGCCAGCAGGAAGGCCAGAATCATCCAGCGCCGGGAACTGGGTTCGACTGCGCGCGGCTCAGTGGTCATGGCAAACTCGAATTCTTCATACGCGCCGTAGCCGCCGACGTGAGGAGGCGGATGTCGCCATGAGGGAAACGAGTCCGCCTCCTCACGTCGGCGGCTACGGGCTGTGGGCGTTTCATAAGCGCCATGAAATACCAGGGCTAACCCGATTGCGCGATGAGGTGGCGCTTGATGAACTCTTCGTTCAGCGTGAAGCCCAGACCCGGCCCGTCGGGCACGGTGATGAAGCCGTCAGCGCCCGCCTGGAATTTCTCCAGGGTCAGTTCGTGGCGCATGGGTGAATCGTCCACGCAATCCTCGAAAATAAATGCGTCGCGACACGTGCAGAGCCAGTGCAGCGAGGCCGCCACGGTCACCGGGCTCGTATAGCAATGGTTGCAGAGCCGGGCGTTGATCTCCTCGACGCGCGCGCGAATGAACGCCGCGTCGGTAAAGCCGCAGCGCGAAGGGTCCACTTGATAGATGTCCAACGCGTGGCGGTCGATGAACGGCCGGAACGATTCGCGTCCGCACTCGGCCTCGCCCGCCGCGATGGGGATCGGCGACCGGTCTCGCAGCCAGACGTACCCGTCGATGTCCCACGGCCGCAGCGGTTCCTCGAGCCAGCCGGCGTTGAAATCGGCGAACTGTTGCGCCCGGCGCAACGCGGTGCGGGCGTCCCACACACACCCCGCGTCGATCAGCAGCGTGTTGTCCGGTCCGAGGCCTTCCCGCGCCCCACGGACCAATCCCAGGTCGAGCGCTTCGCTCTGGCCCATCGGCTCCCAGCCGAACTTTACGGCCCTGTAACCGCGCTGGATCCATTGGCGGCCGATGTCGCGCGTCTCCGGCCCGTCGCGGCCGAACAGGATGCTGGCGTATGCCTTGATTCGGCTGTGCTGTTTGCCCCCAAGCAGCGTGTGGACCGGCACGCCAAATTTCTTCCCTTTCAGGTCCCACAGCGCCATGTCCACGGCGCTCATCGCGGCGAGGGTCACCGATGTGCGCCCGAAATACTGGGTCCGGCGGAGCATTTTCTGCCAGAGCCGTTCAGTTTCGAGCGGGTGTTCGCCGAGCAGGATTTCCCGGAGGCCGCAGGCGATGTTATGGCTGAACGGCGCGTCCACGATGGCCTTGATCACTTCGGGCGAGGCGTCGGCTTCCCCGATGCCTTCCAGCCCGTCGGCAGTGCGCACGCGCACGAGGACGACGTCCTGGCAACTGGCCGTTTTAGCGGCGACGCGCTCGACGCGGAGGACCTGGCAGAGGATGCGGCTGATCTTCATGATTTAGAAGTCGAACTGATCGATGTTGTCTTTGTTGAAGATGAAGGGAGTTCCGAGAAGAATGTTGTCGCCGGCGATCTCGAACTTGCCCAACGGACCGGCATTGAAGGTCGTGTCCCCTGCCTTGAGCGCGCCCGTGGCGACGGCGTGGGCGGCGCGGACGGTGAGCGCGCCGAGGTCTTCGGTCTTCCAGAGAATCACGCTGTCGGTCACGCCTTCCTTGACGTATCGGCGATTCTCGCTCGGCAATCCCAGGCCGATGACTTTCACCTTGCCCGCCTTGCCCGCCTGCTTGACGGCTTCGGCGGCGCCCGGAACGGCGGGCGAACAGATGTTCATCAGGAGCTTGAGATTCGGGTGCGCGCTCAGGAGCGCGGTGGCTTCAGCCTGCGCCTTGTCCTTGAGGTCGTCGCAGGGACGAAGGGCCACCATCTTCATGTTGGGATATTTGGAAGTGCGCCGGGCTTCGATGTGCCGCTGCCAATCGTTCATGTTCGCGGCGGTGAGGCTGGCGGTGATGATGGCGAACTCGCCCTGGCCTCCACACAGGCGCGCGGCCTCGTCCATGAGCGCGGAGCCGATGCCCTCGGGCGTGGCCTGGTTCACGAAAAAGTCACGCGAGTCCGGCATGGCGTCGGAGTCGTAAGTGATCACCTTGACGCCCTTCTGGCGTGCCTTGCGGAGCGCCGTGGAGATGCCCTCCTTGTTCTCGCAGGCGGCGGCGATGACATCCACGCCGAGGGTGATCCAATTTTCGATGATCTCGTTTTGCCTGGCGGGATCTGGATCGGTCGGGCCGTCGAATATGAGTTGGGCGCCCAATTCGCTGGCCGCCCTCTCGGCGCCTTTCTTGCAGGAGATGAAGTAGGCATTGCCCTTGGATTTGGGCATGAGCGCGATGGTAATGGACCGGCCGCTTGCGGAACCGGCTGGCGCGCCGACCGTGGAGTCGGAGGGCTTGCTGCAACTCGTCATGAGGAACAGTGGGGCCGCCGCGAGCAAGGCAATGATCCTGAGTGTGGTCATGGTGAAGTTCTGGCCGCGGATTGAATCACAGCGGGCCGGGAATTGACCAGCATTGGATTCAGCTTCCTGGGACTAATGCCTTTCGAGAATTAGCGCCGTCACGTTTGTAGTTCGGGATCAATCGCGGCTCGAACCGTCGAGCGAACTTTTGGGCAGCGGCGCCAGGTCCGGCTCGACGAATCGGGCCTTGGCCTCGGCGGACATCAGCCGGTCGCGCGAGTAAAACAGGAGCAGCGCGCGTTTGGAAAGAAGCTGGGATTGCTCGTCGAGAAACGCATCCGCGGTGGCGCGAGGGCCGAACTGGCAGAGGGCGCAATGCACCAGCCGCATCCAGGCTTGCGTGATGGTTTCGTGGTAGCCGCGCTCGAGGGTCTCGGGAGTCTGGTGAGCGGCGTTGAGCTTCTGGATGCTGGCCCGGATTCTGCCGGTGGCCTCGTCGAGCGGATGGCGGCGCAAGTAGAGGTAGGCGGCCCGGATGTGATCGCGGTGGCGCCACTCCTCGCGCGGAATAGCTGCGGCTTCGAATTGCTTCAGGAACTTTTCGTCGTCCGTCGAGGGTTGGCCCGTGTGGTGGTTCATTGTGCAACAGCGCGAGGAGTTCGGGCGGCTCTCCGCCCGC
>WNGA01001157.1_pt1 | contig 104513 bp, 92 predicted proteins | sample 5400061 | NCBI WGS metagenome assembly WNGA01 (sample SAMN13153366, study PRJNA577476) | soil metagenome | isolation source: 100 cm soil or saprolite under grassland replicate 2 | place: USA:California | collected 2016-06-15 | reverse complement strand
GAACCGTGCAGATGCCCTCGTACGAGGAGGATCTCTCCGAGTTCGAGCGGCGTGACGCCCAGGTCCTGGGCATCAGCACGGATCAGGTCCCGACGAACGAGGCGTGGGCGAAGTCGATGGGCGGGCTGTCTTACCCGCTCCTGTCCGATCACTGGCCGCACGCCTACGTCGCCGCGAAATATGGCGTGCTCCGGGGCGAGAGCGGCATCTGCGAGCGGGCGATCTTCGTCGTCGACAAGCAGGGGAAGATCGCCTACGTCGACGTCCACGACATCTCCGAGCAGCCGCCCACCGACAAGATCATGGCGGCGCTCGACAAGCTGAAGCGCTGACGGGGGGGCGGATGGCACAGCCCTCCGATCCCAGGCTCCTCGAGCTCTCCCGCTACTGCGTGCCGTTCACGCCGTTCCAGGGGAAGCTCGAGGAGGCGGCGATCTGCCTCGTGTCGACCGCCGCGGTTCGCGCGAAGGAAGACGCGCCGTTCCAGATGGACGGCGACACGACCTGGCGCGTCATCCCCGCGGAGGTCGAGGCGGCGGACCTGCGCTACGACGACTCGCACTATGACCACGCCTGCGTCGACCGCGACATGAACTGCGTCTTCCCGATCGACCGCGTGCGGGAGCTCGCGCGGGAGGGGCGCGTCGGCGGCCTCACCGCGCGCCACTTCTCGCTCGGCTACAGCCAGGCGCTCCGCGAGCTGCGGGAGAAGACGATCCCGGCGCTCGTGCGGGAGGTGGATCGCGAGCGGCCGGGGGCGGTCCTGCTCACCGGCGGCTGACGGCTCTGCCACCGCACGGTGGTCACCGTGCAGCGGGCGATCGAGATGGTCGGGATCCCGACGGTCGTCGTGACGGTCGAGCCGGAGGAGACGCGCCAGGCGCGCCCTCCGCGCGCGCTCGCGCCTCGCGGGTTCATCGCCGGCCACTCGCTCGGGCGACCGGGCGACGCCGCGCTCCAGAAGTGGATCCTGATGGACGCGCTCGGTCTCCTCATCGGCGCGCCGCGGCCGGGGGAGATCGTGGAGCGGGATTACACCGGGTAATCCGCAGCAGCGTGGTCGTGGACGTGGACGTGGACCTCGACTTCGACCCGAGCATCAGCTCCAGGTCCAAGTCCAAGTCCAAGTCCAAGTCCAAGTTCTCACGGTGACTTGCAGTTCTCACGGCCCCCTGTAGATCGTCACGCCTCCCGGGCCGAAGCGGCTCGCAGCCTGCGCGACGTACACGATCCGCGGGGACGCCCACCGATCGATCTGGATGTTCCGCGTCGGCGCGAGCACCGCGTAGGAGGGCGGCGACTCCTGCGCGATCGTCCACCACTGTCCGCTCCAGCGGCCGAAGCCGCCCCACCCGAACCCGACCCAGACCGACCCGTCGCTCGGGTCGCAGGCCACCGCGGACGCGCTGTTGGCGGTGCCGGGAGGCAGGTCGACGTACGAGATGCTCCCGTTCGGCGCGCGCCGCGCGAGCCCGTGCAGCGAGGACGCGATCCAGAGCGTGCCGTCGTCGCAGAACGACAGCGACGAGATGGCGTCCAGCCAGGACGGATCCATGGCATCGAACTGCTGCGGGTCCGCGGGGTGCGGATCGGGCCAGACGTCGAGGAACGAGCCGAGCTCGTCGGGCATCCACGGCGGCCACATCGCCACGTCCCAGCCCGCCGCGGTCGAGCCGTAACCGCGCTTCGACGCGAGCCGCGTCTCGTTCGCCGCCCAGGGGTCGCCGGTCGTCGGGTCGATCGCGACGGCGGTGCTGTTGCCGCTGAGGAAGGCGAGCTGCTTCACGCCGTTGATGGTCGCCCACGCCGTCATCGCGGGGTGGTCGTGCTCCCACACGAACTTGCGGTCGTCGATCCCGGGCACGTCCCGGTGCTGCGACGAGAGGTCGTTCCAGCCGCGCGCCGCCGGGTTCGCGACGAGGACGTTGAACGTGCCGTGGGTGCCCGCCATCCAGACGTCCCCGTACTGGAGCGTCCCCGCCGCGTGGTTCACGGCAATCCGGAGCACCTGGCGGACCTTGCGCCGGCCCTTCTCCCAGGTCGCATCACCGATGGAGCACGGACCGGGCGAGTGGTCCATGCAGAACTGGTGCGGCATGCCGGAGACCTGCACGTGGCGCGTGCGGGCGAGCTTCTCGCCGTCGAACCGGAAGACGTCGGCGCCGCCCGAGTCGAGCCACCAGTCGGGATCCGAGTCGCCGTCCGTGCCGAGTCCCTGCAGGCCGAACACGGCGACGCCGGAGGCGGCCCCGCCGACCGAGACGACCGGGCACGCGTTCGTCTTCCCCTCGTCGCAGTTGCGCGTGATCCCCGCGCTCGCCGCGTCGAAGCGGTGGAACGCCTCGTCGCCGCGGCGCTTCGCGAGGATCGCGTCGCCCGCCGCGGCGTAGACGTTCCCGGCCTCGTCCGCCGAGACGTCCCAGATGTCGGCCGCCATCCCCTGGGCGGACGCGTAATAGGTGAAGCCGTTCCTCGAAACCGTCGCGTGCGCGAGCGTGGGAGCCTGCGCTCCCGGCGCCGCGCTCCCGCCGCTGCCGCACGCCGTCGCGAGCGCGCACGCCGCAGCCGCCCCCCAGCCGAGCCTCGCCATCTTCGCCTCCCGCGGCGCCGAGCGCGCCGCCCCCGCGGAAAGCTGGGCCGGTCGAGGCCCGCCCGCCAAGCCGCGGGCGGGGTGGACGGTCGGGCGCGCGTCCCACGGGGGATGCCACGATCGCTCCATGCGCCGCCTCGACTCACGTGCGCCGATGGGGCGCGGGGTCGCTCGCCCCCTCGCGACGGTCGCCGCGCGAGGCGCCCGGTCCCATCGTTCGAGCGTGGTCGAGATCCTCGAGCAGGGCGCGGTCTCCTTCCTGGCCGTGCCTCGCGTGGGTGGGGCCGTCGAGGGACGGAACGCCGTGGAGCGGCTCTTCGTCGTCCTCGCCCCCGAGGGGCGGCGGCCCCTGCGCCGCATCTCGGTGCGCCGCAGGCGGCTGCCCGACGCCGAGCGCAGGCAGCGTTTCTTCGCGCACGTGGATCGGATCGCGCCTGCGCCCGGCCGCCTGACGGAGGACGTCCGCGCGCCCGCGAGCCACGGGCACGACGCACGCGTCCTCGCGGTAGGGCGCTATGCGCTCGCGCGCCACAGCGACCACGTCCACCTCGCGTACGCGCTCGCCCGGGCGTGCGCTCGCGGCGCTCTCGCGCAGTCGCTCGGCGTCGCCGCCGGAGCGAGCTTCGTCCTGTCGGTGTTCCGCCGCAGCCTGCCGCCGACGCGCCGGCCGCGCACGGACGCCCCCCTCGCCCCCGCCACTCCGGAGCGGCTCGACGTCATCGGCGCGGAGGTCGCGCTCGTCGCGGGCGGCCGCCCCGGCGACGCTCGCCTCGGGCTGCCCGCCGGGCGCGACCACGTAGGCGAGGCGCTCGTCAGCGCGCTCCTCCGGCGCGGCCCGCGGCCGCGCGTGGCGTCGTTCGCGCGCGCGTCGGCGCCGGGCACGGGCGCGAAGACGCGCGCCGCGGGCGCGCGGAAGCCCTCGCGTCGCTAGCGGTTCGAGGGACCCGCGGCGCATTGTCGCGCGCGCACGGACCGCAAGTGAAGTGCGGCGCAGCCAATGCGCGTGGCGCGCTGCGCCGTGTGGGCGCGCTCCCCCATCGGTGCGCTGGCGCCGTCATTGTACGCCGGACGCCTCCACGAAAAGTGACGACCCGCGCGCTCTCCGCTGCGGCAACGATCGGATCGGGTGTAAATGAGGTGTACGCGGTGGCGGCACGGCGGCCCGCAAGAGGTGTGAGGCAATGCTCGGCGCAATGGACGGAATCGCGATGGGCAAGCGGCTCGCGCTCGCGTTCGGGGTGCTCATCGCGTTCCTCGTCGGGGTGGGCGCGCTCGCGGTCGAGCGCATGCAGACGCTCGACGAGAGCCTCACGCACGTCGCTGACGTGAACTGGGCGAAGGCGCGCCTCACGCAGCGCGCGCTGCTCGCGGCGAACGACACGAGCCTGCGCCTCAACCACGCTTTTCTACAGATGGACCGGGAGGCTGCGCAGAAGGACTTCGCGACGATCGACGAGAACCGCCGCAAGATCGACGACGCGCTCGAGCGGGTGGCCCAGCTCTCGAGCGACGACGCCGGGCAGCGGCTGCTCGAGGCGGCGCGGGCGTCGTGGCGCGCCTACGGCACCGCCGCGCTGGCATCGAAGGACCTGCTCGACCAGGACAAGCTCTCCGACGCGCAGCGCAAGCTCACGGACGAGGTGGTGCCGCTCCTCGGGGCGCTCATCGACGCGTTCAGCGCCTACGCGAGCCACCAGGGCGAGCTCATCGAGCTCGCGCGGACGCAGGGGCACGAGCGCTACTACGCGGGCCGCGCGCTCGTCCTCGCCCTCATCGTCATCGCCTCGCTCGCCGCGATCGTCATCGCGACGCTCGTCACCCGCAGCATCTCGAGACCGGTGCTCCAGGCGGTCACCGCGGCGGAGCGGATCGCCCGCGGCGACTTCTCCTTCGAGATCCGGGGTGGCGGCGGCGACGAGGCCGGACGGCTGCTCGTCGCGATGCGGAAGATGACGGAGGACCTCGTCCGCGTGCTCGGGGACGTGCGCGGCTCGGCCGACACGCTCGGTGACGCCTCGGGGCAGGTCGCGGCGGCCTCCCGTTCGCTCTCGGAGGGCGCCTCCGCGCAGGCGCAGGGCGTCCAGGTCACGAACGAGCTGCTCGGCAACATGCGGAGCGCGATCACCCGCAATGCCGCGAGCAGCCGCCGGATGGAGGAGATGGCGGTCGGGAGCGCGCGCGACGCCGAGGCGGGCGGCGAGGCGGTCGCGAAGACGGTCGAGACGATGCGCAACATCGCGGAGCGCACCTCGATCATCGAGGAGATCGCCTACCAGACGAACCTGCTCGCGCTGAACGCGGCCATCGAGGCGGCCCGCGCGGGCGCGCACGGGCGCGGCTTCGCGGTGGTCGCGGCCGAGGTGCGCAAGCTCGCCGAGCGCAGCCAGGACGCGGCGAAGGAGATCGCGCGCCTCGCCGCGACGAGCGTGGAGGTCGCGGAGCGCTCGGGGGTGCTCCTCGCGGCGCTCGTGCCGTCGATCCGCGACACCACGACGCTCGTCCGCGAAGTCGCCGCCGCATCGCAGGACCAGGCGCAGGGCGTCGCGCAGATGGCGGAGGCGATGGATCGGGTGGACCGCGTCACCCAGCAGAACGCGCCCGCCGCGGAGGAGCTCGCCGCGACCGCCGCGCACCTGTCCGAGCAGGCGCTGCGGCTCCAGGAGATCGTCCGCTGGTTCCAGCTCCAGGCCGGGGCACAGCCCGGGGCGCTGCACGTCCGCGCGCCCGCCCACCCGGACGGTGAGGGCCAGGTTCGTCGGCTCGCGTCGGGCCGTTGACCGACGTCACACGCACGAGGAGGAGGGACGATGCTGAACAGGATCGTGAAGGTGTCGCTGTTGCTCGCGGTCGCCGCGGGGGCCGTGGCGGCCCGCGCCGAGGAGCCGCCGCTCAAGATCGGCCTCGCCGCGATGATCTCTCCAAAGGAGACGATCATCTACTACAACGGGCTCCTCGGCTACGTCGGCCAGAAGCTCGGCCGGAAGGTCGAGATGGTCCAGTACCGGACCTACGACGAGATGGACGTCGCGCTCGAGAAGCGCGAGCTCGACATCGCCTTCGTCTGCTCGGGCCCGTACGTCCGCGACCACGACAAGTTCGGCGCCGAGCTGCTCGTAGCGCCGCAGTCCTACGGCAAGCCCTTCTACCACGCGTACATCATCGCGCCCGCAGGCAGCCCGGCGAAGACGCTCGCCGACCTCAAGGGCAAGACCTTCGCCTTCACCGATCCGAAGTCGAACACCGGCCGGATCGTGCCGACCTACATGGTCTCGAAGGAGTTCGGGGTCGCGCCCGAAAAGTTCTTCTCGACCGTGAAGTTCACCTTCTCGCACGACAAGTCGATCGACGAGGTCGGCAAGGGGACGGTCGACGGCGCGTCCGTCGACAGCCTCATCTACGACTACCTCGCGGCGAAGTCGCCGGCGACGACCCGGAACACCAAGGTGGTCGCCAAGTCCGCGCCGTACGGCATTCCCCCGGTCATCGTGAACCCGAAGATGGACGCCGCGCTGAAGGCGAAGGTGAAGGCGGCGCTCCTCGCGATGCACGAGGACGCGAAGGGCAAGGCGATCCTCGACGGGATCATGGTCGACAAGTTCATCGTCCCGAAGGACAAGGACTACGACTCGGTCCGCGAGATGGAGCGCTGGCTCGCGAAGAATGCCCCCGCCCCCGCGGCGGCCGCGAACCCGGCGGTCGTCCCCGTGTCCGCCCCCGCGAAGTAGCTCCGCGCCCCGCGGGCGCTCCGTCGCGACGGAGCGCCCCGGGGCCGCGCACCTCACCCTGGGCGCCTACTCCGCGAGGAAGTCCGCGATCGCCCCGAGGCGCGGGACGTACTTGCACGCGATCCGGATCGTCGAGAGGACCGGGACGGCGACGAACAGCCCGATCGGGCCCCACAGCCAGAAGAAGAACAGCGAGCCGACGAAGACGGCGAGCGCGTTCAGCCGGAGCTGCTTCCCGAGGAAGATCGGGTCGACGACGTTGCCCTGCGCCGAGACGAGCGCGAGGTAGACGCCCCCCGCGATGAGCGCGTGCTTCAGCGTGCCGTACTGCAGCACCGCCATGAGCACCGGGAACGCGAGGCCGACGGCCGGGCCGACGTACGGGATGAAGTGGAGGAGCGCGGTGGTGAAGCCCCAGACGGCGGCGTGGTCGAGCCACGCCGCGTAGGCGAGCCACGTCGCGAGGCCGAGCAGGACGTTGAGCAGGATCCGGTTCCACATGTACTGGGAGACGTCGCGGTGCAGCTCCTCGAGCGCGAGCCGGGCGCGCGCGCGACCGTCCGGGTCCTTCCCGGCGTGCTCGAGGAACTTGCGCCGGTAGCGCGGTCCCTCGGCGAGGGCGAAGTAGAGGACGAACACTGCGACCGCCGCCGCCGCGGCGATCGCGACGGCACCCTGCGCCGTGCCAAGGACGAGCGCGGTCCACGGAACGGTCTCCTCGACGCGCACGGTGCCGGGCTGTCGCGGCGGCGCGAGGTCCTGGGTCTGCGCACGCAGGTGGAGGAAGCTGCGGGTGAGGCGGTCCCAGGTGTCGCGGAGCCGGTCCTCGTACGCCGGCAGCTCGCCGGCGAGGTCCTGCGCGCCGCCGTAGAGGAGGACGAACACGAGGACGATGGCGCCGGTGGCGAGGAGCGTGCCCGCGAGCGCCGCGAGCGGGTGCGGCACGCGCCGCCGCTCGAGCCAGGCGACGAACGGGTGGACGGTGAAGGCGAGCACGAGCGCCACGATCGTCGGGACGAGCAGCTCGCGCACCACGTAGCAGAACGCGAGCACGGCCCCGGTCGCCAGGACGGCGAGGGAGCGCTCGGTGACAGGCGAGTTCTGCAGGACGCGCGTCGCGGCCACACCGAGAAGGTGGTCACCGGTCGCGCCCTGCACGCCCTGCGCACGGGGTGGTAGCTCGTCCGCGGCGTTGACGCGCGCGGGGGGAACGGCGAAAAGGGCGCATGTCGCCCACCCCGACGTTCGCCGATCGCGCCGCGCACCGCGCCTGGCTCGAGTCCCAGGCCGGGCTGCCCGCGGGTTTCCGCGTCGGGACGGCCTCGCTCGAGTTCGTCCCCGTCGAGGCCCCGAAGCCGTCCCGTCTCGACGTGACGCTCATCGCGCTCGACCGGCCGACCCCCGCGTTCGCGGCCAAGTTCACCCGCAACGCCTTCCCAGGCGCGCCGGTGATCGTGGGTCGCCGCCGGGTCGAGGGACCGACGCTCGCCGCGATCGTGGTGAACAACAAGGTCTCGAACGTCTGCGCGCCCGGCGGCATCGACGCGGCGGAGCGGGTGTGCGCGGAGGCGGCGCGCGCGCTCGGCGTCGCTCCGGAGGAGGTGCTGCCGTCCTCGACCGGCGTCATCGGGTGGCGGCTGCCGGTGGACGCGATGGTGGAGGCGCTGCCGCGCGCGGCCGCCGCCCTGCAGCCGCGCTCGATCCTCCCGGCGGCCGAGGCGATCATGACGACCGATCTCTTCCCGAAGGTTCGGCGGATCGAGGTCGGCGACGGGAGCATCGTCGGCATCGCGAAGGGCGCGGGGATGATCGAGCCGAACCTCGCGACCATGCTCGTCTACCTGCTCACGGATCTCGACGTGCCGCGCGCCGCGCTCCGCGCCGCGCTCGACGAGGCGGTCGAGCCGTCGTTCAACGCGATCACCGTCGACTCCGACACGTCCACCTCCGATACCGTGGTGCTCCTCTCCTCCCGCCGCCGCGCCACCCCGCCCGCCGGCGACTTCGCCGACGCGCTCGCGCGGCTCTGCGGCGCGCTCGCCGAGGACGTGGTCCGTAACGGCGAGGGCGTCCACCACGTCGTGCGGGTCACCGTCACGCGCGGCCGGACCTACGACGAGGCGCGCGGCGTCGCAAAGGCCGTCGCCAACTCGCCGCTCCTCAAGGCGGCGGTGAACGGCAACGACCCGAACGTCGGCCGGCTCCTCTGCGCCGTGGGCAAGCACGCCGGAGCGCTCGGGCTGCCGCTCGATCCGGCCAAGGTCCGCATGAAGGTGGGTGGCGAGGTGGTGCTCGAGGCGGGCGCCATGCGGCTCGATCCCGAGAAGGAGCGCCGCCTCGTCGCGCACATGAAGGCGGCAGAGCTCTACGCGAGCGTCGCCGGCGCCGATGGCGTCGCGTTCAAGCCCCCGATCAACTTCCCGCCGCACGCCCGCCGGGTCGAGATCGAGATCGACCTCGCGATGGGCCCGTCCTCGTGCGTCGTCTTCGGCGCCGACCTCTCTCACGAGTATGTGACCGAGAACGCGGACTATCGGAGCTGAGGGGACCGGGCCTCCCGCCGGTGTGAAGGTCCTTGGCCCGGGTGACCCTGATGGGGCTGCCGGCCCGATCCGGGGCGATCTGCCCCGCCGGGTGCGGGCAGCCGCCCCGGATCTCCCCGGAGGCCAGCCGAGCGGTCAAGCCGCCCCTTGAAAGCACTGGGTTTTGACTCGAAGAGCCTGCGGCACGCGCGATGCTCGTCTCCGCCCCAAACCGGCCCGTCGGACGGGCCCCTGCCAGACGGAGTCAAACCATGAAGCTCATCGCCACGGTCATCGCCGCCGCGTTCCTCTTCGCCGCCTCCTCGTCGTTCGCCGTCGAGGGCGCTGCCCCGGCCGCCCCGGTCGCCCCTGCTGCCCCGGCCGCCGAGCCGGTCGCTGCCCCCGCCGCTGCCGAGAAGGCCCCGGAGAAGAAGGCCGACGCGAAGCCGGCCAAGAAGAAGGCGGCCGCGAAGAAGGCCGACAAGAAGGCCGAGGAGAAGAAGTAGTAATCCTCGCCGGGAATCCTGCGAAACTCGGGCCGGTTGCGCAAGCAACCGGCCCGCTTCATTTGGAAGGTACGTGTCCCTCCGCCTGCAGCTCACCCTCCTGTTCGGCGCCATCCTCATCGTGACGATGACGGTGGCGGCGACGCTCGGCGCCGCCACGGCGCAGCGCGCCGTAGAGCAGGTCGTGCAGGAGCGGACGGTGGAGGTGGCGCGGTCCGTCGTCGCGGACCTCGATCTGGCGCACGGCGCGCTCCGGACGCTCGAGCACGACGCGGTCGCGGACCGCCTCGCCGAGGCGATGCCGCTCCACCGCGGCCTCAAGAGCGCCGAGCTCGTCCTCCTGCGGAACGGGAAGCTCGAGGTCTCCGGGATCGAGTTCGGCGCGGGCGGGCTGCAGGTCACGCTCGACACGCGCGCGGGTCCCCTGCCGGACCCGCAGGTGGTCCGGATCGAGGAGGACGAGGGCGGGCGCGTCGCGACGGCGGAGGTCTCCGTCCGCGACCTCGCGAAGAAGCCGATCGGGCTCCTCCACGTCGAGGCCGACGTCTCGTACGCTAAGGAGATCGCGGAGCGCGAGCGGGGCGTCTTTCTCGGGGTCACGGCGGCGAGCGCCATCTCGCTCGCGCTCTTCTTCGCCTTCGCGCTCGGCCCGATGCTGGCGCGTCCGCTCTCGCAGCTCGCCGACGTGATGGCGCGGTTCCAGTCGGGGGGGCCGAGCGCGCCGCCCGTCCCCGGCGCGGCCCGCTCCGACGAGATCGGCATCGTGGCGCGCGGCCTCGACGCGATGCTCGCGCGCATCCGCAACTTCAACGCCGAGCTCCAGTCGCGCATCGACGACGCGACCGCCGATCTGGCGCGCAAGAACCGCGCGCTCGGCGAGCTCAACGATCTGCTGGTCGCGGCGCGCCGCGACCTCACCGCGAAGGAGCGGCTCGCCGCGCTTGGACAGCTCTCCGGCACGATCGCGCACGAGCTCGGGAACCCGCTCAACGCGATGAGCGGCCGCGTGCAGCTGCTCGCGCGCGACCCCGCCTGTCCCTCCGGGATCAGGAGCGAGCTCGGCGCGCTCGACGGCGACGTGAAGCGGATGACCGCGATCATCCGGCGGTTCCTTGACTCGGCGCGCGCCCTGACGCCCGCGCCCGAGCCGACCGACGTCGGCGCGCTCGTGGACGAGGCGCTCTCGCTGTCGCTCTCCGCGGAGGCGCGCGTTCGCCTCGCGGTCGTGCGCGACGTACCCGCGGACCTCGGACAGGTCGTGACCGACCCCGGGCTCGTGCGCCACGTCCTCACGAACTTCATCTCGAACGCGGTGGACGCGATGCCGAGCGGCGGCACGCTCACCCTTCGGGTCACGCGGCACGGCGGGCAGCTCGCGCTCGCCGTCGCCGACACCGGCGCCGGCATCGGCGCCGAGGAGCGGCGCCACATCTTCGAGCCGTTCTACTCGACGAAGCCGCCGGGGCGCGGCACCGGGCTCGGGCTCGCGATCTGCCGCGAGATCGCAGGCGCGCTGAAGGGCCGCATCGAGGTGGAGAGCGAGCCGGGGCGCGGCTCGACCTTCATCTTCCTCGTGCCGGCGCCGGCGTGGCGCGAGGCGGGATAGCGGATGACGACGATCTGGGTCATCGACGACGACGCCTCGAGCCGCGAGCTGCTCGCCCGCGTCCTCGGCGAACGCGGCTGGAACGTCGAGCAGCTCTCCGACGGGCGCGAGGCGCTCGATCGGCTCGCGGCCGGCAAGACGCCCGACCTCATCGTCTCCGACATCCGCATGGCCGAAGTGGACGGGCTCGCGGTGACCGAGGCGTTCCAGCGCGACGCGCCCGCGACGCCCATCATCCTCGTCACCGCCTTCGGGAACGTGGACGGCGCGGTCGAGGCCATCCGGCGCGGCGCGTTCGACTACGTCTCGAAGCCGTACGACGTCGACGCGGTCCAGCACACCGCGGCGCGCGCGCTCGAGCAGCGGCGGCTCGCCGAGGAGAACCGGGCGCTCCGGCGCCAGCTGCGCGACAAGTACCGGCTCGAGAACGCGGTCGGCCGGAGCGAGGCGATGCTCCAGGTGTTCAAGACCGCGGCGCGCGTCGCCGCGAGCGACGCGACGGTCCTCATCCTCGGGGAGTCGGGCACCGGCAAGGAGCTCGTCGCGCGCGCCCTCCACCAGGCGTCGCCGCGCGCCGCCGGTCACTTCGTGCCGGTCGACTGCGGTGCCATCGCCGAGGGCGTGCTCGAGTCGGAGCTCTTCGGCCACGTGCGCGGCGCGTTCACGGGCGCCCAGGCGGCCCGGCGCGGACTGTTCGAGGAGGCCTCCGGCGGCACCATCTTCCTCGACGAGATCGGCGACGTCGGGCCGGGCCTCCAGGCGCGCCTGCTGCGCGCGTTGCAGGAGGGGACCATCCGGCGCGTCGGCGCGAACGAGGCGATCCCCGTGGACGCGCGCGTCGTCGCGGCGACGAACCGCGACCTCGAGGGGGCGGTGAAGAGCGGCAAGTTCCGCGAGGACCTCTACTACCGCCTGAACGTCGTCACGATCCGGATCCCGCCGCTGCGCGAGCGGCGCGAGGACGTGCCGCTCCTCGCCGAGCACTTCGCCGCAAAGCACGGCCGCGGCGAGGGCGCGACGGTGTCGGCGGAGGCGCGCGAGCTCCTGCAGGCGTACCACTGGCCGGGGAACGTGCGCGAGCTCGAGAACGTCATCGCGCGCGCGCTCGCGCTCAACCCCTCGGGCGTCGTCGTGCCGGCGGACCTTCCCGACCGCCTGCGGGACGGGCCCGCCGCCGAGCCTGCCCGCGGCCTGCCGCTCCCGCCGGGCTTCCGACCGACGCTCGATGATCTCGAGCGACGCTACGCGGCGCTCGTCCTCGCCGAGTGCCAGGGGAACAAGACGCGCGCGGCAGAGCTGCTCGGGATCGACCGGAAGACGCTCTACCGGATCCTCGGGGAGGGCGAGTGACGCGGGCAGCGAGCGTGCGCCGCGGCAGGCCGGGGGACCCTCAGGGCTGGGCGGCGTCGAGCACCATCCGCGCGAGCTGGTCGTAGGCCCCGTCGAAGTGGTGTCCGCCGGGCAGCACGATCCGCTTCACCCACGGCAGGTCGCCGAGCGCGGGGCAGAGGCTGTCCCTCTCGTCCGAGCCCATCACGCAGAGCATCCGCATTCGCCCCGCGGTCGCGCGGACGGCGTCCTCGGTCGGCAGCGCGGAGGATCGCCGTCGCGACGAGAACAGGTCGATCGCGTGGACCTCGAACTCGGCGAACGTGGCGGGACCGAGCATCGCGACGAGCCTTAGCCGCTGCGCCACCACCGGCGGCAGCCGCCCGGCGACGAATGGGACGAGGTCGGCGCCGCGCGAGTAGCCGACGAGGATGACCTCGGTCCGCCGCCACGCCGCCCCGTAGTGCTCGATGATGCGCGCGACCGCCCGCGCGGTCTCGTCCGGCGTCCGCCGCTTCCAGAAGAACCGGAGGGAGTCGAGGCCGACGGTTGCGACCCCCGCCTGCCCGAACGCCCCCGCGAGCGCCTTGTCGATTCCGACCCAGCCGCCGTCGCCGGTGAGGAGGATCGCGAGCCGCGGATCGTCGCCCGCCGCCGGCACCTCGACGATCGGGAGGTCCGCGACGTCCGCGGGGGGGCGCGGCGGGGGGCGCGGCGCGGCGGCGCTCACCCGCTCGAGCGCGGCCCGGATGGCGGCGGCGAGCCTCCCGTCGAGCTCGCCGGCGGCGGTGGTCTCGATCGCGCCGAACCGGGCGCCGACGTCGCGGGCGAGCCGCTCGGCGCCCGCGGGGAGGCAAGCGGCCCCGGCGTGGGCGATCACCTCCATCGGCGCGGGCGCCTGCTTCGTCATGGGGAGGTCCCCGCCGTCGAGGTGCCGCGGCTTCGGGCCGGACCCCGCGCACAGGGGGACGCGGAGCGCCCGGTCCGGGCACGGGCCCACCGCCACCGCTCCCGCGAACGTACCCGGCGGCGCCTGCGCGAGCGCGGCCCACGCGACGAGGGCGCCCTGGCCCAGGCCGACGACGACCGGGCGCTGGTAGGCGTCGAGGCCGCGCTCCTTCTCGACCTGCTGCGCGAGGACCTCGAGATCGCCCGCGGGGTAGGCGCAGCGGGACTGCGCGTGCGAGACGAGCCAGGCGTGCGTGTCGAGTCTCGCGACGAGCGCGCCGTCGCGCGCGAGCTCCTCCGCGAGGCCGGCCATTTCCCACCCACGGCCGTTCTCGTCGGGAAGCAGGAGCACGACGCGTCGCGGGGCCCCCTCCGGCGCGAGCACGGTCGGGCGGCCGAACCCGGCGACGGGCGCGGAGGCCGGGCGCGCGGGGGCCGCGGCGGGCTCGGCCGCGAGCGCGGCCGCGACGACGAGCGCCATCCCGATCACTTCGACACCACTCCCTTCAGCCCGCGCGAGACGAGCGCTGCGACGTTTGCGAGAACGAACGGCAAGCGGAGTCCCCCGGGCGCGGCGAGGTAGCGCGGGCGCCACTCCGGCTCGAACTTCTCCTTGTACTGGCGCAGCCCCTGGAAGTTGTAGAAGTACTCGCCGTGCCGATAGAGGCGCGCGCCGACGCGGGTCCAGAGCGGCGCGAGCGTGCGGTCCTCGAGGCCCGAGAGCGGCGCCATGCCGAGGCTGAACGTCCGGAACCCCTGCTCGCGGCCCCAGAGCATGATCGAGACGAACAGGAAGTCCATCGTGGCGCTCGGGACGCCCGGCGCGTGGCGCATGAGGTCGAAGGACAGCTCGGAGCGGCTGGCGGGCGCCCACAGGTTCGCGTACGCCGCGATCCGGCCATCGAGCCGGCCAATCGCGAGCGGCCCCTCGCGCAGGTAGCGCTCGTCGAACGCGCCGACGGAGAACCCCTTCTCGCGCACGTTCTTCTCGCGGAGCCAGGCGTCGGAAATCCGGCGGAGCTCGGGTAGCAGCGGGGCGACGGCGGCAGCCGGGACGACCTCGAAGGTGAGCCCGTCTCGCTCCGCCCTCCGGTACGAGGTGCGGAGCGGCCGCCGCGGCCCGCCCTCGAGCGAGAACCCCTCGAGCGGAACGATCGCCTCCTCGCCGAGGCGGTAGAGCGAGAGCCCCATGTCGAGGTACCGCGGCAGCGCGAAGGGCCCGACCTGGTAGAAGCAGGCCCACCCGCCGTGGTGATCGGCGAGCTCGCGAAGCGTCCAGGCGAGCTCCGTCGCGGCGCGCTCCGGCCCGGCCGGATCGCCCATCGCGACCCAGCTTCGCCGCTCGACCGCGTAGGAGAGGAACGCGTCGCCCTCCCGCGAGAGGAGGAGCGCCTTGTCGCCGGCGAGCGCGAGATGCGGCAGCGACTCCGGGGCCGCGTCGATGATCGGGCGCGCGCGCGCGAGCTCGTCCGGGGTAGGCAGGTGGGGCTCGGGCGGGCGCGGGCGCAGGAGCACCGCGATGCCGTAGAGCGCGAGCGCCGAGACCCCGAGCACCGAGGCGCGGAGCGCGCGGGGCGCCTCGGCATGGAACGCGAACCGGAACCACGACGTGCGCGACCAGTCGGCGTGCTCGTGCGCGAAGATGCCGATCCAGACGGAGGCGGCCACGATCGCGGCGACCGCGACCGCCCAGGACGCGTTGAGCGGCTCGTCGAGGAGCGAGCTGCGCCGGTAGAACTGGCGGCGGAACGGGAGGAGCGTGAGGAGGATGACGCCGAGGATGATCGCCTCCTCGTAGTCGAGCCCCTTCACGAGCGACGCGACGACACCCGCGCCGAGGAGGCCGAGGGTGAGCAGCCAGGCGCCGTCGAGGCGGCGAGAGAGCCCGCGCGCGAGGACGAGGAGCCCGGTGCCGACGACGCTGCCGATGAGGTGCGACGCCTCGAGCACCGGGAGCGGCACGACCCGCCGCAGGAGGCGGAGCCGCTCGTCGATCGCCGGGAGCGCGCCCGAGACGAGCAGGACCGTCCCCGCGAAGATCGCGCCGAGCGCGGCGAGCCAGGGCACCACCGGCGCGAACGAGGCGTGCGCGCCGCGGAGCACGCGCCCGACCTGCTCGCGCCGCACGATGATCTCGTTCCCGACGAGGAGGACGATCGCGGCGAGGAACGGCACGATGTAGTAGATGATCCGGTACGCGACGAGGCACGAGAGCGCCTCGCCCGCCGGCACCGAGGGCGTCAGCGCCGCGAGGACGATCGTGTCGAACACGCCGACGCCGCCCGGGATCTGCGAGGCGAGGCCCCCCACCTGCGCGGCGATGAAGAGGCCGAGCAGGGACGGGAACGAGAGCGCGGCCGCGGCGGGCAGGAGCAGCCAGAGCACGAACGCGGCGAGGGCCCAGTCGGCGGCGGAGACCGCGATCTGCGCGAGCGCGAGCGGGAGCGACGGCGGCTTCACGACGAAGCCGCGGATCGTGAGCTCGCTGCCGCGCGCGGCGAGGACGAGGTAGCCGCCGATCGCGGCGAGCGCGAGGACGCCGACGGCGCGCGCCGCGGCGGGGTGGAGCGGGCCCGGCGCGCCCGCCAGGAGCGCGATGCCGAGCAGCGGCAGGAGCCCGGCCCAGAGCTGGACCGCCGTGAAGGCGACGATGCGGGCGATGTCCGCGGGCGCGAGCCCCCACTGCGAGTAGAGCCGGACGCGCACCGAGCCGGAGGAGAGGAGCGAGAGGCCGACGTTGTTGCCGAACGCGTAGGCGATGAAAGAGGTGAAGACGACGCGCCCGGTGGGCAGCCTGCGCTGCGCGTACCGGAGCGCGAGCAGGTCGTAGCCGGAGAGGAGGAGGTAGTCGATCGCGGTGGCGATCGCGGCGGCGACGATCCAGCGCGTCGGGATCGCCTCGAGCCCGCGCTCGACGTCGCTCGGGTGGAAGCCGTCGAGCTCGCGCGAGAGCGCCCACGCGGCCACAGCGAGGACCGCGACGGGCAGCAGGATCCGCGCGGTGCGCTTCAGCCCCTCCATCGGGGTGGAATAGAGCCCGAAATCCCGCGCCGGTCCACGTCCACGTCCACGTTCGTTCGCGGTCCGCGCGGCGTACGCACCGCGGCCGCGCTGGGCCGGCGGGTGGACTCGGTGGGCCGGCGGGTGGACGTGCGGGGCCGGGATTTGCGGCTGATTCCGCGGCCCCGCGCGGCACCCCGGGTGCAGGGTGCCGTTCATCCTGAGCGTAGCCTCCCCATAGGCGAGGCGAAGTCGAAGACGCTCGGGGTGCACGCCGATCCCGAGGCGTGACGGCCCAAGGCGCGGAGGAGAAGGATGCGCGTGAACGAGACGGCGGCGGCGCGGCGGACTCCGGCGAGCGCGGAGGCGGGTCGCTTCGCGGACGCGCTCCGGCGGGCGCGCACCGCGCAGGCGACGGCGCGGACCACCGACCTTGGCTCGACGGCGCGAGCGCGACCCATCGAGGCGCGCAAGGCGGCGGTCCGGGGCGGCGCAGCCGCCGTGGCGCGGCGCGAGGCGGCGCGCGACGAGGAGCGCGGTCTCCCGGGCGCGGCCGCTGACGCTGCACGCGAGCTTCGGACCGACCCGTCCCCGGTGCCCGGGATCGCGGCGCTCGTGCGGGCGCTCCCGGCGGCGGTGGACGCGGCGCGAGTCCGCGACGGCGCGCCCCTCGCGCTCTCGTTCGGCCGCTCGCTCGACGTCGAGCTGAGGTCGTCGGCGGCCGGCATCGAGGTCGTGCTCCGGCCCGAGCCGCGCCTCCTGCGCGCCGCCGAGGCCGAGCTGCCGCGGGTCGTCGAGGCGCTCCGGCTGCGGGGCGTCGAGGTCGCCCGCGCAGAGGTGCGGCCCCGTCAAGGCGGCCGGCGCGCGCGTTGACGGGCGGGGGTGCCTCCGGTAGAAACGCTCCCGGCACGGCACCGTCGCCAAGTGGTAAGGCAAAGGTCTGCAAAACCTTTATTCCCCGGTTCGAATCCGGGCGGTGCCTCCAACTTTCCCTCTCATTCCGGTGAACGCGCTCGAGGGGTCAGCGGGGGAGCGCTCCCGCCGTTCACCTGAGCGCACGCACTCCCCGCCTCGGTAGGGTACGAGACATGCTCGCACTCAGAGTAGAGGCCGCGAAGCGTGAAAGCCACGCGCGGATGATGCCGGACTGAAGCCGGAGCGCTCCGCTCAGTTGTGCGGCGGGAAGACCGCCGGCTCGTCCGGTAGCTGGCTGTTCCCGACCGGGCGGCGCGGCTTCTCCTCGCCCGCCTTCCGATCCTCGCCGATGCGCTTCTTCTTGCGGTCCGGGGGTGCGCCCGGGTGCCTCTCGCTCTCGGGGATGTTCGGGTCCTTCTCTCGTCCAGGCATGCCCAAAGGTGGATCCGGTTGAGCGCGAGCCGCCCGCACGTTAGCCGAGGGGCGTGGCGAGCACGATCTGCCAGTACTGCGGCGTGGACCTCGAGGCGACGCCGCCCACGACCGAGGTCGGCTACCTGTACGGCGTCGAGTGCAGCCGCTGCCCGCCGGGGCGCCGCCGCTCGCTCGTCCTCGCGCGCGCCTCGCGCGTCGCCGAGCTCAGCTGCCCGATGTGCGGCGTCCGGATCGCGCCTGCGGAAGCTCACCCCGACGTCCTCGTCGTGAAGGAGATGACGTACGAGGTCTGCGCCGCGTGCGGCGAGCGGAACGGGGTCGTCGGGGTGCGGCGGCTGCGCGACGTGTCCGGTGGGACGATGTGACGGTGCGAGAGCGGCGCTGCGAGAGCGGGGGCGTCTCGTCCCTCTCCGTCACCGCCGAGCTACTGCGAGAGGAGGTCGCATGCGCGAGGGTGGCGGACCCGAACGCCGAACGGAGTTGGCATCGAGGAGTGCGTCGGCCGAGACGGCTCAGCGCAGGGGAACCGTCGTGGCGAGATCGGCTCGCGGTCGGCCCCGAGCTTCTCGTTCGACGACACGCCCCAATTTCCCGCATCGAGCCCGCATCGAGCGCTTGACGCAGTTCACCGTCAGATGATCTCCGCGCTGCGCGACGGCCGCCTTTGCTTCACGAGCGTCGTCGAGCTCTCGAAGTAGATGGGGGAGGCGTCTGCGGCTCCACCCACCAGGTCGAAAGCGCGCTCAACGCGAACCGGTGGATGCGCTCGACTAGAGCCACCCGCGCTCGACGTACCAGCGCGCGGCGCGACCGATCGAGTCGGCGAGCGGGGTGGTCGCCTCGAACCCGAGCCGCTCCTTCGCCTTCGCGGGGTCGCAGACCCAGCCCGGCGCGAGGAGCTGCACCGCGAGCTTGCGGTTGAGCGGCAAGCGCCGGCCGGTCGCCGCGGTGACGGCGTCGGCGAGCGCCGCGACCACGCGGAGCGCCCGCGCGGGGACCCGGACGCGCCGCGCGCGGACGCCGAGCGCCCGCGCCGCCTCGCGCATGAGCCCGGCGGCGGTGGTCGGCTCGGGCGAAGCGAGGAAGAAGACCTCCCCGCGCGCCTCGGGCCGGTCCGCAAGGAGGAGGAAGCCGCGCGCGCAGTCGTCCACGTCGATCCACGAGAGCGGCCGGTCGCCGAAGTCGAGCGCGAGGTGGGCGCGCGCGAGCCGGAAGAAGAGAAGGTTCTCGCGGTCGCCGGGTCCCATGATGCGCGGCGGTCGCGCGACCGCGACCGGCAGCCGGTCCGCGTACGAGAGCGAGATCGACTCGGCCTCCGCCTTCGAGACGCCGTACGGCTCGATCGGCTCGAGCGGCGCGCTCTCGCGGCGCGGCGTCCGCGACGGCCCCGCGGCCGCCATCGAGCCGGCGAGGACGAACCGGGTGAGGCCGGGCGCCTCGGCGAGGCAGGCCTCGAGGAGCGCGCGCGTCGATCCGGCGTTCACGCGCAGGAACTCGGCGGGATCCGTCGCGCGCCGGACACCCGCGAGGTGGAAGACGAGCTCCTGCCCGCGCACCGCCGACCGCAGCGTCGCGGGATCCGTCGCGTCCCCGGTCACGAGCTCGACGCCGGCGAGGTCGAGCGCGGCGGCCGGCCGGCGCACGAGCGCGCGCACCCGGTCGCCTCGCGCCGCGAGCGCGCGGACGAGCGCGGTCCCGAGAAAGCCTCCGGCGCCGGTGACGAGCGCACGCATGGCTCCGACCGGACCACGCGGTCGGGCGAGCGGTCAACTCCGCGCGTGGGTGCCGAGCCTGCACGGCCGCCGGGTGAGGGCCCGGGGCCTTTGCGCCCGCCCGTGGCGCGCGCGCCCGGTCGGGTCCACCTTGTGACTCGACCAGGAGTCCGGGAGGGGAGGGGACATGCGACGAATGCTCGTGCGCGCGGCAGTTGCGACCGCGCTGCTCACCACCATCGGGCCCGCGGGCGCTGCGGACGTGGCGCTCGGAGGCACGCTCGATCGCTGGCCGACCGAGATCACGCGCCGGCCGCTCACGCTCGGGGCCGGCATGATCGAGATCTGGGCCCCCGTCCAGCTCAACGCCTCGAAGGACGCCGACTGGAAGCCAGTGACGCTCAACCCGAGCCTCGCCTTCGGCCTGACCGACCAGTGGGAGATCGGCGTGCGCCACCTCGCCGGCCTGTGCCTCGGCGGCGCCAGTAACGGGTGCCCGAACGTCTACAGCGACATCGGCGCGTTCACGCGGATCAGCATCATTCGAGGGGCGGGTCTCGATGTCGCGCTGCAGGGCGGAGTCGACGTCACCCGCATCCAGGAGCCGCGGAACTACGCGGCCTGGGGCGGGGCGCTGTTCCGCGCCGGCGGCGGGGCGCTCGCGCTCACCGTCGCGCCGACGGTGAACTTCGGCCTCAAGGACCGGGACACCATCGCGTCGCGCAGCGCGCCGATCTCGTTGAACCTCGCCACCTACGACGTGATCACGAACCAGGCGACGTTCGGGAACAAGGAGCACCTGTCGGTGCCCGCAACGCTCCAGCTGCAGCTCGGGCCCACCCTCGCCGTCGCGGTCGGCGCGTCGCTCGAGGGGCCGCTCAACCCGGTCGTCGGGTCGTTCTCGGACTTCTACAGGGTCCCCGCCGGCGCCGCGATCGTCGTGACGCCGTTCCGCTACCTCGACCTCGGCGCCGCCTTCACGTTCCCGGCGTTCGCGGGGAAGAACGACACGCGCGACATCCGTTTTCTGTCGGCGTTCGTGGCGTTCCGGATCTGAGCCGGACGCGGTCCTCGGTCGTCATACGACGTCGCGGGGCGAACGGGGATCCGTCCTCGTTCGCCCTTCGCCTTCGCTTCGGGGCCTACGGGGCTCGGGGCAGCGGATTTGCCCGGCCCCGCCGCATCGATCATCATCCCGGGACCTCGCCCGGAGGGTGACCGACATGCGGCTCGACCCCGAGATCCTCGACGGACCGCCCGAGACCGGGGCGCGGATCCTGGCCCTCGCGCGGCTCGCCGACGCGGAGGAGGCGCTCGGGCGTACCGCCGATCCGAAGGACCGCGGGGCGCCGCGCGCGCTGGCGGACGCGACCGAGCGGCTTGCCGCGGCGCTGTCCGCGCTCGCGCCGGCGCTCGCCGGGGCGGTCCCCGCCGCGCTGCGCACGGAGCTCGACCAAGGGGCGCGCGACGCCGCGCCGGCGCGCGAGCCCGAAATCCTCGCCGCCTGGCTCGCCGCCGCGCGCGGCGAACTCCCCGGGACCTACCGCGGCGCGCTCGACTGGCTCGCCGACCGGGTCGAGCGGCGCGCCCGCCGCGCCCGCGAGGAGGTCGCCGCGGACGCCGCGCCGCGACTGCGGCGGCTCTTGCCGCGGCTCGCGGCCGCGCTCACCGCCCGGCGCGCCGCGATCCCGCGCGCCGGCGCGCCCGCGACCTTCGCGGCGCTCCACGCCGGCGCCCTCCGCGTGCAGACCCACGCGCTGCGCGAGGCCCTCGCCGCCGTTGCCGGGCAGGGCGACGGGCTCGGTCTCGAGGCCGCGCGGAGCGAGGCGCGGCGGCTCGGCGACCTCCTCGCCCCGCTCCGCGCCGCCGGGTTCGGCGCCGCCGAGGCGGCCGGCGCGCTCGAGGCGCTCCGCGCTCCGCTCGAGGCGCGGCAGGAGGCGCTCGCCGCGGCGCTCGCCGTCGAGGGCGCGCTGCTCGAGGCGCGCGCAGAGGAGGTCCGCCGCGGAGAGGCGCTCGCGGGGCTGCGGCCCGGCCTCCTCGCCCTGCTGAACATCGCCGGGCAGCGCGGCGCCGCGGCGGAGCGCGACCTCGCGCTCCACCTCCGCACGAAGGCGACGCCCGTCACGGACGCCGCTTACGCCGTCGTCGCCGCGCTCGAGCCGAGCGGCGAGGAGGAGGACGAGGACGCCGGCGCGGCCGCCCCCGCCGCGCAGGAGCGCCGCTTCCTCGTGACGGTGATCCCGCCGGAGGGGCAGGGCGGCGACGTCGAGGCGCTCGAGCAGGGCTGGCTCCCCGGCGACTCGCGCGAGAGCGTCGGCGTCACGCGCTCGGCGCTCGGCGAGCAGTGGTTCCGGGCGCGCGCGGCGGCGCGCGGCCACCCGGGCCGCGTCGAGACCATCTCGCGCGCCGACTTCGACGCATTCTGGCCGCTCACCGAGGGACGGCGCATCGCGAAGCGGCGCCACCTCGTCGCGGCCGCTCCGGGGTGGCACTTCGACGAGTACGTCGATCGCCCGCTCGTGCTCGCGGTCGCGGAGGAGGGGAACGCCGAGGCGCCGCCGCCCTGGCTCGAGCCCGTGCTCGTCCGCGAGGTCTTGGCGGAGCGCGGCTACCTCGACGAAGCGCTCGCCCGCCGGCCCGCGCGGCGAAGCGCGTAACGGCCGACGCACGACGCCGTTCGCGCTACACTCCCGCGCGGGAGGGGGAGGGCGGAGGACCCCCAATGGACGTCGCGGCGGCGCTGAGACAGGTGGACCTCTTCAAGGACGTGCCCGAGGCGGGGCTCCGGGAGATCGCGGAGATCGCCGAGCGCGTGACGCTCGCGGCCGGCGACACGGTCGTCGTCGAGGGCGGGCCGCCCGACGCGCTCTACGTCATCTCGAGCGGGAGCTGCCGGGTCTTCAAGGAGAAGGGGGGCGACACGCTCCAGGTCGTGGACATCGAGGCCGGAAACCAGTTCGGCGCCTCGTCCCTCCTCGACCACGCGCCGCGCAGCGCGACGGTCATTGCCGCGGAGCCGACGGAGCTCCTCGCCTTCCGGGCCGAGGAGCTCACCGCGGTCCTCGAGCGCGACGCCGGGACGGCCGCCGCGTTCTACCGCGCGCTCGCGGCGTCGCTCTTCCGCCGGCTGCGGCGGACGACGGACGACCTCGGGATCGCTCGGCTCCTCGTCGCCGACCGGCGGCGCTGAAGGGTCCCGCCTCGCGGCGCGCGGTCGCCGCGCGCTACACTGCGACGCCGTGCCGGTCCTCCGCTCGGTCTGCCCTTTCGACTGCCCAGACGCCTGCGGCCTCCTCGTCGAGGTCGAGGACGGAAGGGCGCGCCGCGTCCGCGGCGACCCCGAGCACCCGTACTCGCGCGGCACGCTCTGCCCGAAGATGAACGGGTACGAGCGATCGGTCCACTCGCCCGACCGGCTCCTCCACCCGCTCGTCCGCGCCGGCCGAAAGGGCGACGCCGCGTTCCGGCGCGCGAGCTGGGACGAGGCGCTCGGGCTCGTCGCTGCCCGGCTCGCCGAGATCGCACGGCAGGACGGCCCGGAGGCGATCCTGCCCTACTCGTACGCGGGCTCGATGGGGCTCGTCCAGCGGAACGCGGGCATGCCGTTCTTCCACCGGCTCGGCGCGTCCCGGCTCGATCGGACCATCTGCACGCCGGCGCAGGGGGCCGGCTGGCGCGCGGTGATGGGCGACACCCCCGGGCCGAACCCCGACGAGGTCGAGCGCTCGGACCTCGTCGTGCTCTGGGGCATCCACGCGGTCGCGACGAGCCTCCACTTCGCCGCCCGCGTGAAGGAGGCGAGGCGGCGCGGCGCGCGCGTCCTCCTCGTCGAGACCTGGCAGAACGAGACGGCGCGGCTCGCGGACCGCACCTACGTCGTCCGCCCGGGATCCGACGGCGCGCTCGCGCTCGGGCTCGTCCACGTCCTCGCGCGCGACGGGCTCGCCGACGAGCCGTTCCTCGCGGCGGAGGCGGTCGGGTGGCCGGAGCTGCGCGCGCGGGTCCTCGCGGAGAACGGCCCAGAGCGGACCGCCGCCGCGACCGGGCTGCCGCCCGGGGACATCGAGGCGCTCGCGCGGGCGCTCGCCGCGGCGCGCGCGCCGTTCATCCGCATCGGCGGTGGGCCGTCGCGCCACGCGAACGGCGCGATGACGATCCGATCCATCGTCGCGCTCTCGGCGGTGCTCGGCGCGCCGGGCCGGGACGGCGGCGGCTGCCTCGCCTCGACCGCGTCCGGCCAGGCGTTCGACCTCGCGCCGCTCGTGCGCGAGGACCTCCAGCCACGGCCGGCGCGGCTCGTGAACATGAACCGGCTCGGCGCCGCGCTCGCGGACCTCCGGGACCCGCCGGTCCGCGCGATGTTCATCTGGTGCTCGAACCCGGCGGCGGTCGCGCCCGACCAGAACGCGGTGCTCCGCGGCCTCGCGCGCGAGGACCTGTTCCTCGTCGTGCACGAGCGGTTCATGACAGACACGGCGCGCTTCGCCGACGTCGTCCTGCCGGCGACGAGCTCGCTCGAGCACGCCGACCTGTACCGCTCTTACGGCCAGTATTGCGTGCAGCGCGCCCGGCCCGTCGTCCCGCCGCTCGGCGAGGCGCGGCCGAACTGGGATCTGTTCTGCGCGCTTGCGGAGCGAATGGGCTTCTCCGAGCCGATCTTCCGGATGAGCGCGGACGAGGTCATCGACCTCCTGCTCGCGCAGCCGTCGCCCTGGCGCGGCGCCGGATTCGCGGCGCGGCTCGCGGATGGGCGGGCGGTGGAGCTCGCGCCGCCGGCGGGGCCGCGCTGGCGCACCCCCTCGGGCAAGATCGAGCTCCGCAACGGCGCGCTCGAGGAGCCGCTCCCGCGCCACCTCCCCGCACACGCCGACGCGGGCGGGCTCCCGCTGCGCCTCGTGACCGGCCCCGCGATCCACACCCTCAACTCGACGTTCATGGAGCGCCCGGAGCTGCGCGAGCGAAACGGCGGGATGTCGCTGCGGCTCGCGCCGTCGGAGGCGGCCGCGCGCGCCCTCGCCGACGGGCAGCGGGTCGTCGCGTGGAACGACCTCGGCGAGGTCGTGTTCGTGCTGCGGGTGGACGCGCGCGTGCCCTCGGGCGTCGCGGTCGCGGAGGGGGTCTGGTGGACCGCCCACGCCCCCGGGGGGCGGAACGTGAACGCGCTCACCTCGCAGCGGCTCACCGACCTGGGCGCGGGGTCGACCTTCTACGACAACCGGATCGACGTCCGAGCCGACGAGCCGTGACTTCCGGACCGGACCGGTCGAACCCGACCCGTCGCGTCCGATACGTCGGCGGCCGAGCGCATCGCCACCCGAAAAGCGCCGTGTAGTCGGCGGTGTCAGCCCCGGAAAGGGGCCGGTCCGCCCCGCGTGTTCTCCGAGGAATCACCTCATGCTAACTTGCGCGGGATCAACCCACGAGGGGACCATCGAATGACCGCCTACCGCTACGACAACCGGACTGTCCAGGGGTTCATCCTCTCGGCAATCTTCTGGGGCGTCGTTGGGATCGTCATCGGCCTGCTCATCTCGATCCAGATGTGGGCGCCGGGCGCGAACTTCCCGCCGTACCTGACCTTCGGCCGGCTCCGGACGGTGCACACGAACGGCCTCGCCTTCGGGCTCGGCGTCGGCGCGATCTTCGGGCTGAGCTACTGGATCGTGATGCGGCTCTGCAAGCGGCCGCTCCTGTTCCCGCGGCTCGCGCGCGTGCAGCTGTGGCTGTTCAACGCGGGGATCGCGGCCGCGGCGATCTCGCTGCTCGCCGGGCAGACCCAGTCGCTCGAGTACGCCGAGCTCGAGTGGCCGCTCGACATCGCGATCGTCGTGCTCTGGGTGATGTTCGCGGTGAACGTCTTCGGGACGATCGTGAAGCGCAACGAGCAGCAGATGTACGTGTCGCTCTGGTACATCATCGCGACCGTCGTCGCCGTCGCGATCCTCTACATCGTGAACAACCTCGCGGTGCCGGCGGGGCTCGGCAAGAGCTACCACCTCTTCGCGGGAGTGAACTCGGCGAACGTGCAGTGGTGGTACGGCCACAACGCGGTCGGGTTCGTGTTCACGACGCCGATCCTGGCGATGTTCTACTACTTCCTCCCGAAGGCGACCGGGCTGCCGATCTTCAGCCACCGCCTCTCCATCGTCGCGTTCTGGTCGCTCGTCTTCGCGTACATGTGGACGGGCGCGCACCACCTCGTCTACTCGCCGCTCCCGGACTGGATCCAGACGCTCGCGATCGTCTTCACGGTGTTCCTCATCGCGCCGTCGTGGGGCGCGGTCGTGAACGGCTTCTACACGGTGGGCCAGGACTGGTCGAAGATGCGGTCGTCCTATCTCACCAAGTTCTTCCTGCTCGGAATCACCTTCTACGGGCTGCAGACGGTGCAGGGGCCGACGCAGGCGCTCCGCGTCGTCTCGCAGCTCATCCACTACACCGACTGGGTCCCCGGGCACGTGCACATGGGCACGATGGGCTGGGTGACGATGACGGTCTGCGCGTCGATCTACTACGTCATCCCGCGGATCTACGGGACCGAGATCTACTCGGAGAAGATCGCGAACATCCACTTCTGGCTCGTGCTCGTCGGCCAGCTGCTCTTCTCGATCACCATGTGGATCACCGGCATCCGGCAGGGCTGGATGTGGAAGGCCACCGACGCGGAGGGAAAGCTCGTGTACCGGAACTTCGTCGACACCATCGCGGGCAACTACCCGTACTGGCACACGCGCACGCTCGCCGGGATCATCTTCGCCGTCGGCATGCTGTTCTTCGTCTTCAACGTGCTCATGACGATCCGGAAGGGCCGCGCGCTCGAACGGAGCGAGGCGCCCGTCGCTCCGGCGGCGGTCACTGCGGCGTAGGGGGGACGACCATGGCCGGAAAGATCTACTCGAAGCCCGTCACGTTCGCGGTGATGGCGACCGCCGCCCTCCTCGTCGGCACCATCGTCATGATGGCCTACCCGCTCATCCGGCCCGACATGCACGTGAAGGTCGCGGGCCTGAAGCCGCTCCCGGCGCTCGAGCTCGCCGGGCGCGACGTCTACCAGCGCGAGAGCTGCAACGCCTGCCACACGCAGACGGTCCGACCGCTCAAGAGCGAGGTGGTCCGCTACGGCGGGAACCGCGCGCAGGAGCCGGCCGCGCGCTACTCCCTCGCGGGCGAGTTCGCCTACGACCACCCGTTCCTCTGGGGGTCGAAGCGGACGGGCCCGGACCTCGCGTTCGAGGGCTGGATCAAGCCGTCGGCGGCCTGGCACAAGGAGCACCTCGAGAGCCCGCAGAAGCTCGTGGCGCGCTCCAACATGCCGGCGTACGCGTTCCTGAACGGCGAGGCGATCGACGGCGCCGAGGTCCAGGCGTCGATGCGCGCGCTCCGCCGCGTCGGCGTCCCTTACACCGACGAGGACGTCGCCGGCGCGCCGGAGGCGGTGAAGGGCAAGACCAAGATGGACGGGCTCGTCGCCTACGTCCTCTCGCTCGGCAAGGCCGTGAACCGCGGCGCGCCGGGCGGCGTCGAGGTGGACCTCGCGACGGCGAACCCGCTCGGACAGGCGGTCGCGGCGGTCGTGAAGGGAAAGCAGCTCTGGGACGCGAACGGCTGCGCCGCGTGCCACGGCGACGAGGCGCACGGGCAGGAGGGCGTCGCCCCGAACCTGCTCGACGACGAGTTCCTCGGCGGGAAGGGCGACCTCGCCGACGGCGCCTACTTCTCGATGATCAAGGGCGGCAGCGACGTGAAGCCGGCGCTCGGCCGTCCGGGCGTGAAGGACGGCGGCATGCAGGCGTTCGGCGCCGACCTGAAGGACGAGGACATCTGGGCGATCGTGTCGTGGCTCCGAAACCAGCGGGCGCACGAGGCGACGGAGTCGCGGCACGGCGAGTCCTCGGAGCACAAGTAAGGGGGAGCCATGGCCTTCCATCCCGAAATCGAGAACCTCTCCGCCTTCGAGGCGAAGGACACCTCCCGGAAGATCCCCGTCGGCTTCTCCCTGCTGTTCTGGGGGCTCATCGCCTGGGGCGCGTACTACCTGTGGGCCTACACGCCGGCGTTCGGCGGGTGGCAGCAGGCGCAGGACGTGGAGGGGGGCGGCGCGCCGCTCTCCTCGAACCTCCTCGCGACGATCGCCTTCACCGCGATCCCGACCGCCGTCGCGCTCGGCCTCACGCTCGTGCAGCGCCGCAAGAGGGCGTGATGAGCCCTGACGTCGCCTACACGATCTTCGGCGCCACGCTCTGCGCGGCGCTCGCCGCGATCGGCGTGTTCTACTTCCGGCGGCACCGGAAGGATCAGGTCGAGGGGCCGAAGTACCGGATGCTGGAGGACGAAGATCGGCCGTAGCGTGCGACCCGCCTTCAAGACGTGGCGGCGCATCGCCGGGACCGCCCAGGCGCTCGTCGTCGTCGGGCTGCCCTTCCTCTCCGTCGGCGGCGAGAGTGCGCTCCGCCTCGACGTCCCCGCCGGCCGGCTGCACGCGCTCGGCGCCTCCTTCGCCATCGACGAGGCGTTCGTCGTCCTCGCGGCGACCCTCCTGGTCACGGCGACGTTCCTCCTCGTGACGCTCCTCCTCGGGCGGGTCTGGTGCGGCTGGGCGTGCCCGCAGACGGTCCTCGCAGATCTCACGAGCTGGGTCGTGCCCGAGCGCCGGGCGAGGCCGCGGCCCTGGCGCCGGCCGCTCGGCTTCGTCGCCGTCGCGGTCGTCTCGGGAGTCGCGGCGGCGAACCTCCTCTGGTACTTCGTCGCTCCCGCGGAGTTCTTCCGGCGCCTCGCCGCCGGCGCTCTCGGCCCGGTGCTCGCGGGCTCCTGGGCCGTCCTGTTCGCGATCCTGTTCCTCGACCTCGCCTTCCTGCGCGCCACCTTCTGCGCGACCGCCTGCCCGTACGCGAAGCTCCAGGGCGTCCTCTTCGATCGCTCGACGCTCGTCGTCGCGTACGACGCGCGCCGGGCCGCGGACTGCGTGGACTGCGGCGCGTGCGTCCGCGTCTGTCCGACCGCCATCGACATCCGCGACGGGCTGCAGATGGAGTGCATCGCCTGCGCGGAGTGCGTCGACGCCTGCGCGCCGATCATGGCGAGGCTCGGGCGCGCGCCCGACCTCGTCGGCTACTTCCACGGGGAGCCCGGCGGACGGGCGCGGCCGCTCCGCCCCGCCGTGCTCGCGCTCGGGGTCGCCACCGCGGCGAGCGGCGCGCTCCTCGTCGCGGTGCTCGTGACGCGGGCCCTCCTCGACCTCTCCGCCGTGCCTGACCTCGTCTTCGCGCCGCGCGCGACGCCCGGTGGCGATGTCATGAACGCCTACTCCGTCGCCCTCGAGAACCACGGCCGCGAGCCGGTGACGGTCGCCCTGGCCCTCTCCGCGCCGGGCGCCCGGATCGCGCTCCGGCCCGACGCGGTGGCGCTCGCCGCGGGGGAGCGGCGGCAGGTGCGGGTCCTCGCGTCCGCGCGCGGCCTCGCCGCCGGCCGCGGCTCCGCCGAGCTCAGCGCCGAGGCGCGGAGCGGCGAACGGGTCGTCGCCCGCCGCGCCCAGCCGGTCCCGCTCGTCGTGCCCGGAGTCTCGCCGTGAGCGCGTGGATGAAGATGGTGCTCCTGCTCGCAGTCGCGACGGTGCTCGCCCTCGTCGTCGCCACCGTCGTCGTCGGCTCGAAGGTGCGCGAGGAGACGGTGGTCGCCCGGCCCTACGAGGACGGGCTCCGGCAGGACGCCGAGCGCGCCGCCCGCGCCGCGCTCGGCCTCGCCGTCCGGGTCGACGACGAGGCGCCGCGCGCCGGCGCGGGGCCGCTCGTCTTCCGGCTCTCGGACCGGCAGGGCAGGCCGCTCGAGCGCGCGCGCGTGACGGTCGAGCTCTCACGCCCGGCGACGAGCCGCGGCGAGGTCCGCGCGGAGGCCCGCGAGACCGCGCCCGGGCGCTACGAGGCGGAGCTGACCTTCCCGTCCGCGGGGCCGTGGGACGTCCGGTTCGACGTCCTCGTCGGCGCGGACCGGGTCCGCCTCGAGCGGCGCCTCGTCGCGGTCGCGCCCTGTGATCTCGGCGTGGGGCCGTGCACGCGCGCGCTGCCGGACGGCGGCGAGGTCACGCTCGAGCTCAGCCCGCGGCCGCTCCGGACGATGCGGGAGCTCGCGGTGCGCGCAGTCGTGAGGCGTCCGGACCCGCCCGAGCTCCGTTGGCGCAGCTGGGATCCGCCGCTCGAGGTGGCGGTCGCGTTCTCGATGCCCGGCATGGAGATGGGCACCAACCGCGTCGCGCTCGCCGCGACGCGCGACGGGTTCGCGGGGACCGCCGTGCTGGTCCGCTGCCCGTCCGGCCGGCGCGCGTGGGTCGCCGACGTCACCGTCGCAGTGCGCGGCGCCGCGCCACGGACCGCACGCTTCCCGCTCACGGTGGCGGAGTAGCTCGTGGCCTCCGCGATCGCGATGGCGTTCTTCACCGGGCTCCTCGGGTCCTTCGGGCACTGCGCCGCGATGTGCGGGCCGCTCGTGGGGTCGCTCGCGCTCGCCGCGGGCCCGGCGGGCGTCCGGCGCTCGCTCGCGGGGCAGCTCGCGTATCACGCCGGCCGCGTCACGACCTACGGCGCCGTCGGCGCCGTGATGGGGCTCACCGGGTCGTTCGTGAACGTCGCCGGCCGGCTCGCCGGCGTCCAGCAGGTGGTCGCGATCGCGGCCGGCCTGCTCATGATCGGGCTCGGGCTCGGCGCGGCCGGCCTCTCGACCGCGCTCAAGCGCATCGAGTCCCGCGCCTCGGGCAAGGTGATCGCGCTCGTCCGCGGCGTGCTAGAGGGCGGCGGCCCGGGGCGGCTCTACCCGACGGGCCTCGCGCTCGGGCTCCTTCCCTGCGGGCTGTCCTGGACGGTCTTCCTCGGAGCGGCCGGCACGGGCAGCCTGCCGGAGGGGCTCCTCCTCGCGCTCGCCTTCGGGCTCGGCACGACGCCCGCGCTGCTCCTCGTCGGCGCCGCGGGTGGGCTCCTCGGCCAGCGCGCGCGCGGGCTCCTCGTCCGCGCGGGCGGCGTCCTCGTCGCGCTCCTAGGCGTCCTGTTCCTGCTGCGCGGCGCGGGGGTACTCCGGTGAGCGCCGCCGCGCCGGTCGCGGGGCGGCTCCGCTGCGACCACTGCCTCACCGAGTTCCCGGCGCAGGAGGCGGTGCGCGACGAGCTCGCCGGCGCACCGCGGGTCTTCTGCTGCGGCGGGTGCCGCGGCGTCTACCGGCTCGTCGCGCAGGAGGGGCTCTCGGCGTACTACGCGACGCGGAGCTGGGACGCGCCCGGAGCGCCGGTCGGCGAGGTCGGACCCGCGCTCGACCTCGCCGCGTTCCGGGACGCCGTCCGCCGCGAGGGCGACGTGGACGAGCTGCTCGTCTACGTCGACGGGATCCGCTGCGCCTCCTGCGTGTGGCTCACGGAGCGCGTCCTCCTCCGCACGCCGGGCGTCCTCGCCGCGCGCGTGAACTACGCGACGCACCGCGCACAGGTGCGTTTCGACCCCGCCCGGGCCGACCTCGCGACCGTGCTGTCGCGGATCCGCGCCGCAGGCTACGCCCCGAAGCCGTGGTCCGAGTCGGTGCGCGCCGCGGCGCGCCGGGCGGAGACGCGCGACCTTCTCGTGAGGCTCGGCACGGCCCTCTTCCTCGGCTCGCAGCTCATGATCTACCAGGCGGCGCTCTACGCCGGGTACTTCGAGGGGATCGACGCCGCGACGCGGCGGCTCATGGAGTGGATCTCGCTCGGGCTCACGCTGCCCGTGTACCTCTACTCGGGGGCGCCCTTCCTGCGCGGCACGTGGGCGGGGCTCCGCCGCGGAGCGCCCGGCATGGACGCGCTCGTCGCGATCGGCTCGGGCGCCGCGCTCCTCTACTCGATCTTCCAGATGCTGCGCGGCGGCGAGGTCTACTTCGACACCGCCGCGATGATCCCGACGCTCGTCCTCGTCGGGCGCTACGTGGAGGCGGTCGCGAAGGGGCGGGCGTCGGAGGCGGTGGCGCGGCTCGCCGCGCTCACGCCGCGCGAGGCGCGCCGTCTCGAGCGGGACGAGGGCGGGCGCGAGGAGCGGAGGTCCGTGCCGGTGGGAGAGATCGCGCCGGGCGACCGCATCGAGATCGTCCCGGGCGAGCGGATCCCGCTCGACGGCGAGGTGGTGGAGGGCGCGTCGGAGGTGGACGAGTCGCTCGTCACTGGCGAGGCGCGGCCCGTGGCGAAGGGGCCGGGCGCGGCGGTGATCGGCGGGACGGTGAACCAGCAGGGCGCGCTCGTCGTGCGGGTGACGCGGGTCGGGAAGGAGACCGTGCTCGCCGGGATCGTCCGCGCCGTCGAGGAGGCGCAGGCGGCGAAGCCCCGCATCCAGGCGGTGGCGGACCGGGTGGTGGGCGTTTTCGTTCCGGCGATGCTGCTCCTCGCGGCCGCCACCTTCGTGGGGTGGCGGCTGCGCGGCGCGCCGCTCGACCAGGCGGTGATGACCGGAATCTCGGTCGTCGTGATCGCCTGCCCGTGCGCGCTCGGCCTCGCTACGCCGATCGCGGTCCTCGTCGCGACCGGGCTCGCGACCGCGCGCGGCCTCCTCCTGAAGGGCGGCGACGTGCTCGAGCGCGCAGCGCGCGCCACCGACGTGCTCCTCGACAAGACGGGGACCGCGACGCGCGGGCGGCCGGTGCTGTGTGAGGTGGTTCCCTTCGATCGCGCGCTCGGCCCCGACGGCGCGCTCCGGCTCGCGGCGGCGGTCGAGGTGCGCAGCGAGCACCACGTCGGGCGCGCGATCGTCGCCGCGGCGCGGGCGCTTCCGCCGGTGGCGGAGCTCGTTGTGACGGAGTTTCGGGCGGAGCCGGGGAGGGGCGTCGTGGCGACGGTGCGCGGAAGGCGCAACGTGGACGTGGACGTGGACGTGGACGTGGACGGGAGCTTGTGCCGCTCGGTTCAGGCTCACGACCACGACCACGACCACGACCACGACCACGACCACGCAACGACCTCCGTCCTCCTCGGTAACCGCGCCCTCCTCGCCGCCAACGCCGTCCCGCTGCGCGCCGCCGCAGACGCCGCTGCGCGCGAGCGCGAGGCGCGCGGCGAGACGGTCGCGTTCCTCGCGGCGGACGGCGAGGTCCGCGCGCTCCTCGCCGTCGCGGACGTCCTGCGCGACGAGGCGGCGGAGGCGGTGCGCTCGCTGCGCGCCTGCGGTCTCGAGGTGGGCATCGTGAGCGGCGACGGGCCGGGTGCGACGGGCGCCGTCGCTGCGGCGCTCGGGATCGAGGGGATCGCCGAGGCGACGCCGCAGGTGAAGCGCGAGCTCGTGGCGCGCCGCCAGCGGGCGGGGCGGCGCGTCCTCTTCGTCGGCGACGGCGTGAACGACGCCCCCGCGCTCGGGCAGGCCGAGGTCGGCGCCGCGATGGGGCGCGGCACCGACGTCACGATGGAGAGCGCCGACGTCGTGCTCGTGCGGGACGACCTGCGGCTCGTCGCGGACCTCGTCCTGCTGTCGCGCAGGACGCTCGCGGTCGTGCGCCAGAACGTCTTCTGGGCCTTCTTCTACAACGCGGTCGCGGTCCCCCTCGCCATGGCGGGGCTCCTCCATCCGATCGTCGCCGCCGGCGCGATGGCGGCGTCGTCGCTCTTCGTCGTCGGGAACTCGCTCCGGCTCCGGCGCGCGCTCGGGTGAGCGCCGCGGCTCCGGGCGCGTGCGGGCGCCGGCGACGCGACGCACGAACGCCTCCCTGGACGGTGGTACGCTCGGCGCGTGAGCCCGAACCTCGCACCCGCAGCGGAAGCCGATCTCGCCACCACCGCCCGGGAGGTCCGCGAGGCGCTCGCCGGCGCCTGCCGCGGCCTCGTCGAGCGCGAGGCGCTCGTCGACCTCGTGGCCCTTGCCGCGGTGGCGGGCGAGCACCTCCTCGTCATCGGGCCGCCGGGGACCGCCAAGAGCGAGGCGGTCCGGCGCGCCGCCCGCGCGACCGGCGCGACCGTCTTCGAGTACCTCCTCGGCCGGTTCACCGAGCCGAGCGAGATCTTCGGCCCGGTCGACCTGCGCAAGCTCCGCGAGGGCGTCGTCGAGACCCGGACCGAGGGGATGCTCCCCGAGGCCGAGGTCGCCTTCCTCGACGAGGTCTTCCAGGGCTCGACCGCGATCCTGAACACGCTCCTCGGGATCCTGAACGAGCGGACGTTCCGGCGCGGCCACACCGTCGTCGCGTGCCCGCTCCGGGTCTGCGTCGGCGCCTCGAACGCGCTCCCGGACGACGAGGGCCTCGCCGCGTTCGCGGACCGGTTCCTCCTGCGCGCCTTCCTCGACCCCGTTCCGGCGCCCCGGCTCGAGGAGCTGCTCGAGGGCGGATGGGCGCTCGGGCGCGGCGCGCCGGAGCGGCGGGCCTCGCTCGCGCACCTCGACCGGCTGGCAGCCGCGGCGCGCGCCGCCGATCTCGGCGGAGTGCGGCCGCTCGTCGCCCACGCCGTGCGCAAGCTCCGCGCCGCCGGCATCGCGCTCTCCGATCGGCGCGCCGTCCGCCTCCAGTCGATCGTCGCCGCGGCCGCCGCGCTCGCCGGTCGTGCGCAGCCCGGGGACGCCGACCTGTGGCCCATCGTCTTCGCGGTCCCGGGTGCCGACGGCCAGCGGCTCGCGCGGGACGTGCTCCGCGACGAGCTCGCGCCGACCGAGAACGCGACCCTCCCCGCGGCGGCGGAGGACGCGTCCGCGGCGCCGCTCGCCCGCGCGACGCGCCTCGCCCGCGCCGGAGAGGAAGTCTTCGCGCTCCGGCCGGGCTCCGGGGACGCGCCCGCGCTCGCGCGCTGGTCGCTCCGGCTCGAGTCGGTGGCGCGGGAGATCGACGCCGGGTTCCCGCCGGAGGGGCTGCCGCCGCCGCTGTCCGCGCTGCGCGCCCGGATCGTGGAGGCGCTGGGGGCGCGGTGAGCGCGTCGGACCGGATGCGCGCGGAGCCGCTCCGACCGGCCGCCGCCGTCGCCGAGCGCGAGGCGGCCGGGCGCCTCGGGCGGCGCCTCCTCGCGCTGACGGACGACGGACTCGCGCGCCTCTCCGGCGTCTGTGCGCCCGGGATCCTCGCCGTCGTCGGTGCCGAGGAGGACCTCCCGTGGGTGGACGGCGTCCGTTACGTCGGGCGCGATCCCTCGGCGCCGTCGCTCCTCCTACCGACCGCGGCCGCGCCCGCCCTCCCGGCTGCACTCCTCGAGCACGCGCTCCACGCGCGAGCCGCGGGGGCGCCGCGGCCGCTCGCCGTGCTCTCGGGCCCGCTCCGCGTCGTGCCGCTCGGCGCGGCGCGACCCCTCGAGAGGGCCCGGCTCGCGGCGTGGCTCGCCCGTGAGGGCGGCGCGTGACTGGCCTCCCGCCCGCCCTCGCGCCCTGGGCGGCGCAGCTCGCGCCGTTCGCGCCGGACCTCGCGCTCTCGCTCGGAGGCTGGGCGCGCCGCATCGCCGCCGCGCTCGGACCGCTCTCCGGGCGGCGCGCGGGGGAGGGAGAGCCCGACGGCGTCGCCGGCATTGCGCGGCGCGGGCCGTACGAGCGGCTCCTCCTATCCGAGTGGCTCCTCGCGGAGGAGCTGCCGGACGAGTTCACACGGCGCGCTGCGGCCGGCGAGCACCTCTTCGTCGAGCGCGCCCGGCGGGAGCGCTCCGCGGCGCGGCGCTCCGTGGCGCTCCTCGACGCGGGCCCGGACCAGCTCGGGGCCCCGCGCATCGCCCAGCTCGCGGCCCTCGTCGTCCTCGCCGCCCGCGCCGAAGCGGCGGGCGCGGAGTTCGCGTGGGGGATCGCCCAGCACCCCGGGGGCGGCCTCGTGGGCGGGTTCTCCGCCGACCTCGCGCGGCGGCTCCTCGACGCGCGCACCGAGGAGGCGCCTTCCGACGAGGTGCTCGCGGCATGGCAGGAGCTGCTCCCGCCGCCGGCGGAGCGCGACGACCTGTGGCTCGTCGGCGGACCGTCGCTGCTCCGCGCTCGCGGCGCCGATCGCGCCTCCCGGCTCCTCGTCGAGGACGTCGCCGACCCCGACGCGCGGCAGGTCCGGCTCGTCCTCGGGACCCGCCTGTCAGGGCGGCGGGAGGTGGTGCTCGAGCTGCCGCCGGAGCCCGACTGCATCCGGCTCGTGCGGGACCCCTTCGCTGCGGCGGTGCAGGAGCCCGCCCGCGCGCCGCGCGCGGTGCTCCCGGAGGCGGGGATCCTCTTCCACCCCGGTGGCCACCGGATCGCGCTGCGGCTCCGCGGGGCCGCCCTCCTCGACCACCCCGTCCCGAACTCCCCACGGCAGAAGGTCGGCCGCGGGCGGGTCGTCGCTGGGGGGCCGGGCGTCGTCGCGGTGGGCTGGGAGGGGAAGCGGCTTGCCGTCGCCAGCATCAGGGGCGGACACCTCGTCGTCGGCAGGAGCCTCGTCGTGGACATCCCGGGCGGCGCCGCGGCGTCGCCCGCGGCGCCCGGCCCCGCGGAACCGCTCGGCTCGTGCTTCCTGTGGCCCGCCCGGAAGTACCGGGCCTGGTTCGTCGACGGCGCGGGGGCCCTCTTCGACACCGCGTCCCGGCCGCTCGGTTCGCTGCGTTCTGCCGTCGCCCAAGGTGAAGCCGTGACGGCGCTCCTCGCCGCCGGGCCGTGGCTCGCGTACGTCGTGGACGCACGGGCGGACCACCGGCTCGGCCTCGTCGTGCGGACGCCGAGCGGTGCGGAATCGCGGTACGAGCTCGGCGAGGGCGCGGGCCGGGCGTTCCTCGCGCATCGCGGCGAGCGGCTCCTCGTCGCGACCGAGGACGCGGCGGGCGGGAACTGGTCCGTGCGCGCAGGCGACTCGCCACACGACCTCGGGACGTCGCGCTGGCTCCGCCCGCCGGCGGGGACGGAGGTCGTGGGGCTCGTCGCGCGCCCGTTCGATCCCGCCCTCGTCCTGCTCGAGAGCGACCGGCGCCGGTTCTCGGTCCTCGGCAGGCACGGGATCGACCCCGCGCACGAGGCGGTGGGCGAGGTGGCCTCCGCCGCGGTGTCGCCCGCCGACGCGGTCCTCGCGTACACGACGCGCTCCGGGGCGGTGGTCGTCTACTCGATCCGCCAGCGCGCGGTCCTCCTCCACCTCTTGCCCGGGAGGGCGCCGTGACGGCGGTTCGACCGCGCGAGGTCGTCCACCGCGGGCGGCAGCTCGCCGCCGGGGTCGTGCTCGATGCGGGCCTCCTCGGCGAGCGCGGCGCCCGCGCGCGCGCGCTCGCTCTCTGGGAGCCCGGCGTCCGAGTCCTCGCGATCGACGGCGGGCTGCTCGTCCGGTTCCCGCGCCCGCGCCCGATCGCGGAGGCGCAGGCGCCCGGCCTCGTCGTCGTGGAGGACGGCGGTGTCCTCGCCGCGGCGCCGCTCTCGCGCGCGGAGCGCGCGGCGCTCTCCCCGGACCCGGGCGCGCTCGTCCTCGCCCTCGGCGGCGAGGCCCGCGCAGTCGTGCCCGGGCCCGAGCTCGATCCCTCGGAGTGGCTCGGCCTCGAGCCCGCGCTCGTCGCCGTCGAGCCGCTCGGCGGTCCTCCCCCGCCTCCGCCCGCGCCGCCGCTGCCGGCGTCCCCCGACGTGCGGAAGACCCTTCACATGTCGCCCGAGTCCGCCCGCGCAGCGGAGGCCGCCGCGGCGATCCGGCTCGCGCTCGCGCGCCGCGCGTCGCCGGACGCGAAGGGCCGGCCGCGCCTCTCCCTCCGGGGCGTCGTCGCCGGCGCGGGCGCCGCGTTCGGGATCGTGCGGTTCTCGGCTGGATGGCTCCGCGACGCGCTCGGCAAGCTCGCGCGAGCGCTCGCGCCGCTCGAGCGCCCGGGCGCTCCGGTGCGTGCCTACCTCCCTCCTCTGCCGTCGCGGCCGGGGCCGCTCCGGCGCGCGCTCTCGAAGGCGCTCACCCTGCTCCTCCTCGCCTCGCGCGTCGCCCGCCTCGCCGGGCTGTGGCAGGGCGCGTACGTGCTCCGGCTCGTGCGGATGTTCGAGCGAGGCGACCTCGGAGAGGCGCTCCGCCACGCGATCCCGCTCGGCGGCCTCGACGCCGACGCTGCGCCGTCGCTCGGAGTCCCCGATCCCCGCGCCGCGCTCCGCATCGACCCGGCGCGCAGCCCCGGCGCCGCGATGGTCGGGCTCCATCCCGGCGTCCGCGGCGCCCTCCAGCAGCTCTACCGCGGCGCGTTCGCGCGGCTCGAGGCGCAGGGGCGGTTCGAGGAGGCGGCCTTCGTCCTCGCCGAGCTGCTCCGCGCCGATGCCGAGGCCGTCTCGTTCCTCGAGCGGCACGGGCAGCTGCGCCTCGCGGCGGAGCTCGCCGAGGCACGCGAGCTGCCGGCGGGGCTCGTCGTTCGCCAGTGGTTCCTCGCCGGCGAGCGGGAGCGCGCGGTGCGGATCGCCCGGACCCGGCAGGCCTTCGCGGACGCGGTGGACCGGCTCGAGCGCTCGCAGCGACGCGACGAGGCGGCGGCGCTCCGGCTCTGCTGGGCCGAGGACCTCGCCGAGGCGGGCGACCTCGAGGGGGCCGTCGGCGCGGCGCGGACGGTCCCGGAGGCGCGGGCGGTCATCGCTCGCTGGATCGAGCTCGCCGTCGCGTCCCGCTCGGACGCCGGCCGCGCGCTCCTCCCGGCCTGGCTCGAGCTCGATCCAGCTCGCTTCCCTGAGGTGCGCGACCGCGTCCTCGCCGACTGCGCCGACGAGAGCGAGGACGGGGTTGCCCACCGCTCGGCCATCGCGCGCGGGCTCGCGCGCACGAAGGGGGTGCGGGGGATCTCCGTCCTCGCCCGGCCGCTCCTCCGCGCCGCGCTCCGCGACCGCGCGCGGGGCCGCTGGCCCGGCGCCGACCCGGTGAAGGAGCTCGCCGCCCTCGCCCGCGACGGCGCCCTCGAGGCGGACCTCCCGCGGGTGGCCGCGCGCCGGACACCGCGGCCCGAGGTGAAGGTGACGCTCCAGCACGACGACCGCGGCGCCCGCGCCGCGCTGGATGCGGCGGCCCTTCCCGGCGGTCGGGTCCTCGTCGCGTTCGGCGAGGCGGGCGCGGCCCTCCTCGCGCGCGACGGCCGGGAGGTGGCGCGCTTCGACGTGCCGTCGCACCGGCTCGTGGTCTCGGATCTCGGCACGCGCGCCCTCGCGCTCGGCGACCGAGGCGAGGCGACCCGCGTCTCCGTGCTCGATCTCGACGCGCGGACCGCGAGGCCGCTGTGCGACCTGCGGCTCGAAGGGTTCGCGCCGAGCTACGACGGCGCCAGGTGGTGGGTCGTCGTGGGCCGCTCCGTCGCGATGCTCGACGCGCTCCGCGACGACCTGCGCACGCTGTGGCACGTCAGGGACCTCCCCGGCCCGCCGTTCGCGCTCGAGCGGGACGGCGGTACCACGAGCTTCGTGACCGGCTTCGAACTGCGGGAGGGCTGGGTGTACGAGGGGGAGGTGCTGCGCCGGCGCGCACCGCTCGCCCCGGCGCTCGACGGCGAGTCGGTGCAGCTCGCCCTCGGCGGGTACGCGGGCGGCGCCTGGCACGCGGTGATGACGGCCGCGCCCGACGGCCCCGCGACGCTCCGCTCTGCCGAGGTGGGCGCGTCCGGCGGCTTGCCGCTCGCGCCAGGCGAGCAACTCCTCGGCGCGGGCGTCGCGGGTGGCGCGCGGGTCGGCGTGGCGCTCCGGACCGCGGCCGGGATCGATGTCGTCATCGTGGACCCCGCGGATCTCCGCCCGGTCGCGCGCGTCTCGCTGCCGGGCGCCGAAGACGTCGTCCTCCGGCTCGCCGGCGAGCGGGTCACCGTCGCCGATCGGTGGGGGCGCGTCGTCGGGATCGACCTCGCCGCCGGACGCGTGACGCACGACGTCCGGACCTGACCGGCGCGGTCGCGCTGCGCGCGGGCCGCTCGCGTCGATCCGGCGGGTACGCGCGAGCGGCGGCGAGATGCGGCTGCTACATTCGCCTGCCCGTGTCCCTCGGTCTCCTCATCGGCCTCTCCCTCGCGCTCGGCATCGCCGCCTGGCTGTTCTTCATGTGGACCGTGAAGAGCGGGCAGTACGACGATCCCGAGGGGCCGAAGTACCGGATGCTCGACGACGACGAGGGCGAGAAGCCGCGGGAGAAGGACGGCGCGGCGCGGCCGAAGGACGAGCGGCCGCCCCCTTGAACGTGCCGAGCCGCGGGGACGACCTCACCCGCAGGCGCGCCGCACGAGCTCCGCGACGCGCTGCCGGAGCGCCTGCGCCTCGACGGGCTTCTCGAGGCAGGGCCGGCCGCTCGCGAGGAACGCGCGCGCACGATCGGTGAACGCACCGCCCGTGAGGTAGACGATCCGCGGCACGACGTCCGGCGCGAGCTTCACGAGCCGCTCCTCCACGTCCATGCCGGAGAGCTCTGGCATCATGAGGTCGCACAGGATCGCGTCCCAGCGCTCGCCGCGCTCGAGGCGCGCGAGCGCCTCGGAGGGAGACGCGAGGACCGTCACCTCGTGCGCGCCCTGGAGGAGCCGTCCCATCGACCGGCCGACGAGCGCGTCGTCGTCGATGACGAGGACGCGCCCGCGGACCGCGGGAACGGCGGACGTCGAGAGCACCGGCGCGGCGTTGGCCCCCGTCGCGCGGAGCGGCTCGTCGAGGCGTGCCGGTGCGCCCTCCGGGCGCCCGGGTCCAGCGGGCAGCGGCTCCATGCAACCCCCTCCCCCGACCGCGAGTCTGCCAAACCTGCGAAGCGCCGGGGAACCTTTACGACGGGGCCGGGGAGGGGCGGGCGACCCAGGCGTTTCGCCGCGGCCATCGTGGACCGGTGCGGTCCCGTAAACACCCGTTCCCCGGGAGGTTTCCTGGCTTCGGCGCGGCTGACACCCACCCCCTCGGCGTGCTATACGGCCATCGCTTTTCGACTTCCCCATCCGCAACACAGCGAACGAAGGAGCAGCCCGTGATCGAGGCTTATCTGAAGACTGTCGAGGAGCGGAAGGCGCTCGGCGTTCCCCCGAAGCCGCTCGACCCCGAGCAGACGCGCGAAGTCGTGAAGCTCCTCCAGAAGCCGCCGAAGGGGAACGAGCAGTTCGTCCTCGACCTCCTCTCGAACCGGGTGCCCCCCGGCGTCGATCCCGCCGCCGAGGTGAAGGCCGGGTTCCTCGCCGAGATCGTGAAGGGGACGAAGAAGTCGCCCCTCATCGACAAGAAGAAGGCGATCGAGCTCCTCGGCACGATGGGCGGCGGCTACAACGTCCCGCCGCTCGTCGCCGCGCTGAAGGCGAAGGCGCTCGCCGACGACGCCGCGAAGGCGCTCTCGGGCATCACCTACGTCTACGACGCGCTCGACGAGGTCGCCGCGCTCGCGAAGGCGAAGAACGCCGCGGCGAAGCGGGTCCTCGAGTCGTGGGCCAACGCGGAGTGGTCCCGAGACCATCAAGGTCAAGGTCTTCAAGGTGGACGGCGAGATCAACACCGACGACTTCTCGCCCGCCGGCGACGCCTCCACCCGCCCGGACATCCCGCTCCACGCGCAGGCGATGGGCAAGACCCGGTTCCCTGCCGGCCTCGCGACGATCGCCGAGTTCCGCGCGCAGGGCTTCCAGGTCGCCTTCGTGGGCGACGTCGTCGGGACCGGCTCCTCGCGGAAGTCGGCCTGCAACAGCGTGCAGTGGCACATCGGCGACGAGATCCCGTGCGTGCCGAACAAGAAGCGCGGCGGCGTGATCATCGGCGGCGTCATCGCCCCGATCTTCTTCGCGACGAGCCAGGACTCGGGCGCGCTCCCGATCAAGGCGGACGTGACGAAGCTGAAGACCGGCGACGTCGTCGTCGTCGACACGGTGAAGGGCGAGATCCGGAGCGAGGCGGGCGAGGTGCTCTCCACGTTCAAGCTCGCGCCGAGCACGGTCGCCGACGAGTTCCGCGCCGGCGGCCGCATCCCGCTCACCATCGGCCGCGCCCTCACCGAGAAGGCGCAGAAGCTGACCAAGAAGGGCCCGAAGGGCCTCTTCGCGACGGTCGTCAACCCGGTGCCGAAGCAGGGCCAGGGCTACACGCTCGCGCAGAAGATGGTCGGCAAGGCGTGCGGCCTTCCGGGTGTCCTTCCCGGCGGCTACTACGAGCCGAAGATGACGACGGTCGGCTCGCAGGACACGACGGGCCCGATGACGGCAGACGAGCTGAAGGAGCTCGCCTGCCTCAAGTTCCTCGCGCCGATGTTCATGCAGTCGTTCTGCCACACGGCGGCCTATCCGAAGCCGGCCGACGTGAAAATGCACAACTCGCTGCCGAAGTTCGTGCAGGAGCGCGGCGGCGTCCCGCTCCGGCCGGGCGACGGTGTCATCCACTCCTGGCTGAACCGGCTCCTGCTCCCCGACACGGTCGGCACGGGCGGCGACTCGCACACCCGGTTCCCCATCGGCATCTCTTTCCCGGCGGGCTCCGGGCTCGTCGCCTTCGCGGGCGCGCTCGGCTTCATGCCGCTCGACATGCCGGAGTCGGTCCTCGTCCGCTTCAAGGGGAAGCTGCAGCCGGGCATCACGCTCCGTGACGTCGTGAACGCGATCCCGCTGTGGGCGATCCGTCAGGGTCTCCTCACGGTGCCGAAGAAGGCCAAGAAGAACGTCTTCAACGGCCGGATCCTCGAGATGGAGGGCCTCCCGGACCTCACCGTCGAGCAGGCCTTCGAGCTGACCGACGCCGCCGCCGAGCGCTCCGCCGCCGCGGCCGCGATCAAGCTCTCCGAGAAGACGGTCGCGACCTACCTCCGCTCGAACGTCGCGCTGATGCGGAAGATGATCGCCGAGGGCTACGGCGACAAGAAGACGCTCGAGGGGCGGATCGCGGCCGTCGAGAAGTGGCTCAAGAAGCCGCAGCTCCTCACGGCCGACCAGAACGCCGAGTACGCCGCGGTGATCGAGATCGACCTCGCCGAGATCAGCGAGCCGATCCTCGCCTGCCCGAACGACCCGGACGACGTGAAGGTCCTCACCGAGGTGGCGAACACGAAGATCGACGACGTGTTCCTCGGCTCGTGCATGACCAACATCGGCCACTTCCGCGCGGCCGGCGAGATCTGGAAGGGCCAGAAGTTCAACCCGGCCGTCCGGACCTGGATCTGCCCGCCCACGCGGATGGATCAGCAGCAGCTGAAGAACGAGGCGTACTTCTCCACCTACAGCGCGATCGGCGCCCGCATCGAGATCGCCGGCTGCTCGCTCTGCATGGGGAACCAGGCGCGCGTCCCGGACAAGACCACCGTGTTCTCGACCTCCACCCGCAACTTCGACGACCGGATCGGCGACGGGGCGAAGGTGTTCCTCGGGTCGGCGGAGCTCGGCGCGGTGTCGGCGACCCTCGGCCGCCTGCCGACGAAGGAAGAGTACTTCAAGGTCTTCAACGAGAAGATCGCGCCCAAGGCGGACAAGGTCTACCGGTACCTGCAGTTCGACGAGCTCGCCGCGTACGCCCCGGAGGGCAAGAAGCTCCGCGTCGTCGCGTAGCGGGCCGACGCAGCAGAGTTCTCGCGGGCCGCGCTCCTCCCGGGGCGCGGCCCGCATTCTTTGTGACGTGTGCGACCGAAGCGAGGGCGAGTGTCCCCCGCCCTTACGGATGCGCTGCGGACTCCCAGGCGCGGCGGGAGAGGGTGCGCTCGACCCAGTCGAGGTGGTGCTGCTCCTCTGCGTGGATTCGCGCGAGGACGGTCCGCACGTCGTCCGGCATCCTGTGGACGAGCGCTTTCGCGTAGAGCGAGCCCGTGAGCTGCTCGTTTCCCCGCATCCCGACGAGGATGTCCTCGACGCCGAGGGGCCGCGAGGGCGCGGTGAGCGCCCCAATCACGACGCCCTTCACGTCGGGGGTGACGTCCGGCGGGTGGTACCCGCGGCGCACGATCTGCTCCTGCACCACGAGGGCGTGGCGCTGGTGCTCGAGGCCGAACAGGGCGAGCTCGTCCCGGAGCGGGCCGGGCCCGAGCAGGGCGACGGCCGCGGCGTAGGCCTGGACGGCGTCCACCTCGACCGAGAAGAGGCGCGAGAGCTCGGCGATGAGCTGTGGAGATGACATGCGGCGAACCCTCCCAGGAGAAGTTGGGGCCTCCGCGGCCGCCGGACACGCCTCCGCCGGGGGAAGCACGCGAGGTGGCGCGCGGCGCCCTCCCGGTGCAGTGTCCGGGGACATGCGCGAGATCGCCGCCATCGAGATCGTCGAGGACTACACGGCCCGGGCCCGCTGCGACGAGGGGTTCCTGCGGCTGCGCCGCCTGCGGGCGCGGAACCGGCGCGCGGACGGGTCCGCGAGCCGCGAGTACCCGATCGACGTCATCGATCGGCCGACGCTCGACGCGGTCGCCGTGTGCCTGTACGCCCGCACGCCCGCCGGGATCGAGATCCTCACGCGCCGCGGGCTGCGGCCCGCCGCGTACTTCCGGCGCGGCAAGGTCGCGGCGCTCCCCGAGCCCGAGTACCTCCTCGTCGAGGAGCTCGTGGCGGGCGTCCTCGAGCCGGGCGAGGTCGGGCTCGACGCCCTGCGCCGGCGCGGTGCCGACGAGGTCCGCGAGGAGGCGGGGCTCGAGATCCGGCCCGAGGCGCTCGAGCCGCTCGGCGGCCCGTTCTTCCCGCTCCCCGGCATCGTCTCGGAGAAGATCCACCTCCTCGCGGGCGAGGTCGCGAAGCCGCCGGTGTCATCGCCCTACGCGGCGCCGCAGGAGGGCGACGGCTCGCCTCTCGAGGAGGGCGCCCTCCTCACCTGGCGCGAGCTCGGCGCGGCCGTCGCGGCGTGCGAGCGGGGGGAGATCGAAGACGCAAAGACGGAGCTCGCGCTGCGCAGGCTCGCGGCCCGGCTCGGGCGCTGACGACCGGAAGTTTGCCGCAGCGCGCCGTCCGGTTCCGTTGAAAAGCGGGGCGCGCTGCTTATCGAGTGAGGCATGACTCCGGAGACCTCTGTGCGTCCGCAGGCGGCCGGGCGGGCGTCCGAGCGGCGCCCCGAGCCGAGGAGCGAGCTCGTCGCAATGTATCGCGACATGCTGCGCCTGCGCCGGTTCGAGGAGACCGCCGGGCGCGTCTACACGGAGGGGAAGATCGGCGGGTTCTGCCACCTCTACATCGGCCAGGAGGCGGTCGCGATCGGCGTCCGGCGCGCGCTCGACGGCGAGCGCGACTACCTCGTGAACGCCTATCGCGACCACGGCCACGCGCTCGCGTGGGGCACGCCGGCGGGGGTCGTGATGGCGGAGCTGTACGGCAAGGCGACCGGCGCAGTGAAGGGGAAGGGGGGCTCGATGCACATGTTCGACGCCGCCCGCCACAACTACGGCGGCCACGGGATCGTGGGCGGGCAGATCCCGCTCGCCGTCGGTGTCGCGTTCTCGCAGCGATACCAGAAGAAGGATGGCGTCGTCGTCGTGCTGTTCGGCGACGCCGCGGTGAACATCGGCGCGTTCCACGAGTCGCTCAACATGGCGGCGGTCTGGAAGCTCCCGGTGATCTTCATCTGCGAGAACAACCGGTACGGGATGGGGACGGCGATCGAGCGCAGCTCGGCCGTCCCCGACGTCTGGCGGCGCGCCTGCGCGTACGACGTCCGCGGCGAGGCGGTCGACGGCATGGACGTGCTCGCGATGCGGGACGCGGTGGCGCGCGCGGCGGCCGAGTGCCGCCCCGAGGGCGGCAAGCCCGTCCTCCTCGAGGCGCGCACGTACCGCTACCGCGGCCACTCCATGGCGGATCCCGCCACCTACCGGTCGCGCGACGAGGTCGAGCAGGAGAAGCGCCGCGACCCGCTCGAGGTGCTGCTCTCCCGGATGCGCGCTGCCGGGGTGGAACCTTCGCGCCAGGAGCTCGAGAAGCTCGACGCCGACGTCGCGGCCGAGGTCGAGGAGGCGGTCAAGTTCGCCGAGGAGAGCCCGGACCCGGCGCCCTCGTCGATCTGGGAGGACGTCTACTCGTCGCCCGACGACCCCGCGCTGCACCGCGACGTTTGATGGACCCCCGCTGGCCTGGCCGTGGACCCGCTCCAGGTCCACGACCAGGTCGGTGGTCTCCCGCTACTGAGTCGTCGTCGGGGTCACGTCGCGCGAGTTGTTCTGCGCGCACTCCTGGATCCACTTCGTGATCGTCGCCGTCTGCACATCGGAGAGCTGGTCCGGGTGGCCGCTCCCGCCGTTCGCCCTGACGAGGAGCGGACTCTGCGCCGGGTTCGCGGTGTCCACCTCCGACCGGACCGCGCTGTAAGAGACGCTCGGGTCGAGCGAGGCGAACTTCGGCCGGGCCGACTGCGCGTCGTTGTGGCAGGGCGTGCACTGCGCCGTGAGGACGGGGTGCACGTCCTGCACGAAGAAGGTCGTCGCGGTCGCCGGCGGCGTGCACTGCGACGCCGCCGGCGACGTGCTCGTGCTGTCATCGCCGCACCCCGCGAGCCCAAGCACCGCCACGAGCGCCGCGGTCCATACCCATTTCGTCTTCATCGGTCGGTTTCCTCCGGCGCAGAGGGTGGGCCGCCGCTCGGGCGAGCGCGAGCCCCTCGAGGGCGCGGGCCCGGAGCCGGTGGACGGACGAAGGGCCCGCGGCATCGCCAGCGGGCCCTCGCTTGCTGGTACGGCAGGCAGTCGCGCGCTCGAGCGCTCGGAGCGCGCGCTAGTCGCCGTGGTGATACCGCTCGACCGCGTTGACGGCGCCCGGACCGTGGCACCCGATGCAGTCCTTCGTGCTATTCGGATCCGTCACGTTGATCGGCCCGATGAAGTGCGTGCAGTCTTTGAAGAAGCCCAGCGTCCCCTGCCCGCCGGCCGTCGAGATGGGGCACGGATCGAGCGAGGCGTTGGCGGTGAACTTCACGTTGTCGTGGCACGACGTGCAGACCGCGAGCGTCGGCTTGGACTTCCAGTTGTCGGCGTCCTTGCTCCCGGAGTGGCACACGGTGCAGTGGCGCACGCCGTGGTCGTGCCACGGGAACGTGAGGTCCGACCAGTCCACGACCGTCTGGCGGAAGCCGACGATGAAGTTGGGAATCCCCTGCCGGACGCTCGGGAGGGTCTCGCCGGAGTGGATTCTGTGGATCATCACCTTGAAGTTGACGGTCTGGTTCGTCTCGGGATCCCCGGTCTGCGGCGAGTGGCAGGTGATGCAGAACTGGACGCCGCGGCGCGAGCCGTGCGCCTGGACGAAGCCGTGGCAGCGGCCGCAGCTGCTGGAGCCGTCGTTCACGGTCTCGAGGCTCTTTGCCGTCCCTCCGGCGGGGACGAAGTTGAGCGAGGCGGACGCGACGTCCGTGTCCGCTGCGTTCGGCCTCCGGACCGTCCATCCAGCCACCTTGTGACTCTTCGTCCGGTCGAAGCCGTCCAGCGGAGTCGTCGGCGCGGGGAACGTGAACCGGTAGACACGGGTTCCGACGGAGGTCAGGTTCGGTCCCCTCGCGACGGTGATCGCCTGCGCCTGAGTCCTCGGCGCGGGCGCGAACCTGGCCTTCACGTCTGCTTCCGTGATGGTCGATCCGAGGACGTCGGGGTCAGGGGAGTAGGTGTAGTTCTTCGGGTTGGTCGTCGTCGAGTAGTACGAGACGTAGTCGTTGTTGTCGTCCAGCATCGCGAGCGTGAACGCCGGCGCGCGCCCCGGACTGCTGAAGTTGGGGAACGTCGCCGTCGTCGCGAGCTCGGCCTCGAGATCGATGGGGTTCCCGCTCCCATCGAGGACGCGGAACGTCACCGTGGGACGCGCCGTCGTCGCGAACTCCGGAACGGTCGCCGACTGGATGTCGAGCGTCAGCGGATCCGAGGCCACCTGCGGCGGCGCCGCCGCCTCGTTGTCGTCGCCGCAGCTTGCCACCCCGAGCGCCGCCACGGCCGCGAATACGCCCGCCGCGATTCCCCATCGCCACGTCTTCATCGTGCCTCCCTGGCGGCCCCACCGCCGCCTGCACGCTCGCGCCCCGCCGCTGCGCCGCACTGGGTGAAAGGTGCACACGCGTGTGCCTCGCGCGCCACGCGGCGCGCATGTGGACCCGCCGTTCCGCAGGCGCGCCGGTGGCTCACCGCCCGCAGTCCCGCCGGCGCGCCGCTCCGACGCATGGCGGCATGCGCCCCGAGCGACCCACCCCGGGGACGGCCGTTTTCGTTGAATGCGAGGCGCGATCCGCACACATTCGCGACATGGCGGTGATCTCGTACCGGGAGGCGCTCAACCAAGCGATGCGCGAGGAGATGACGCGCGATCCGCGGGTCTTCCTCATGGGTGAGGAGGTCGGCCAGTACAACGGAGCGTACAAGGTCACCCAGGGCCTCCTGAAGGAGTTCGGGCCGTGGCGCGTCGTGGACACGCCGATCGCCGAGCTCGGGTTCGCGGGGGTGGGCGTCGGCGCCGCGATGAACGGGCTGCGCCCCGTGATCGAGGTGATGACCTGGAACTTCGCCCTGCTCGCGCTCGACCAGATCGTGAACTCGGCGGCGAAGATCCGGCAGATGTCCGGCGGGCAGCTCACCGCGCCGGTCGTGTTCCGCGGACCGCAGGGCGCCGCGCACCAGCTCGCCTCGCAGCACTCGCAGGTGTTCGAGGCCTTCTACGCGCAGATCCCGGGGCTGAAGGTGGCGGTGCCCGCGACGCCGCGCGACGCGAAGGGGCTCCTCAAGACCGCGATCCGCAGCGACGATCCCATCATCTTCATGGAGTCGGAGCTCCTGTACGGGTCGAAGGGCGAGGTGGAGGACGGCGAGGTGCTCGTCCCCTTCGGACAGGCGGAGATCGTCCGTCCCGGGCGCGACGTCACCCTCGTCGCCTGGCAGAAGATGCGCTTCGTGGCGGTCGCCGCGGCGCAGGAGCTCGCGAAGGAGGGGATCGACGCCGAGGTCATCGACCCGCGCACGCTCCGCCCGTTCGATCTCGCCGCGGTGCTCGAGTCCGTCGCGATGACGCACCGCTGCGTCGTCGTCGAGGAGGGCTGGCCTTGGATGGGGAGCGGCGCGCAGATCGCCGACTCCGTCCAGCGCCACGCCTTCGACGACCTCGACGCGCCGGTCGCGCGCGTCACCGGGCGCGACGTCCCGATGCCGTACGCGAAGCCGCTCGAGAACGTGGTCCTCCCGTCGACCGAGCGCGTGCGGCGCGCGGTCCACGAGGTCACCTACCGCGCCGCCTAGGGCCGAGCGATGGCGAAGCCGATCAAGATGCCGAAGCTCTCGGACCAGATGACCGAGGGGAAGATCGCGGAGTGGCTGAAGAAGGAGGGCGACGAGGTCAAGGCGGGCGACGTCGTCGCGCAGGTCGAGACCGAGAAGGCGACCCTCGACGTCGAGGCGTTCGAGTCCGGCGTCCTCATCGGCGTCGTCGTGAAGGCGGGCGAGACCGCGCCCGTCGGCCGGCCCATCGCGTGGATCGGCGCGCAGGGCGAGAAGGCGCCCGCCGCCGAGGCGGCGCCCGCCCAGCCCGACGCCGCCAAGGAGGCGCGCTCCGGCGGCGAGGTCTCCCACGAGTCGACGCAGGCCGCCCCGCCCGCCCAGGCGAAGGTTCCGGTCGCGGCCCCGCCGCCGCCCGCCGCCGCGACCCCGGAGCGCACGGAGGCGCCGCCTCCGCAGCGCGGCGCGCGCGCCGCGCCGGCCCAGGTCTCCGCCCGCGCGACGGCGCCGCAGGGGCGCGTCATCGCCTCGCCCGCCGCGCGCAAGCGCGCTCGCGAGCGGGGGATCGATCTCGGCGGCGTGGACGGCTCGGGACCTCGCGGCCGCGTCGTGCTCGCGGATCTCGAGCGGCCGCCCGCGCCGGCCGAGGCGCGCCCCGCCCAGGCGCGCGACGGCGCCGCCGCGCGGGCGCCGACCGCACCCGCGCCGGCCCAGGCGCCGGCCGCCCGGAGGAAGCGCGCGCTCCCGCCGCGGGCCGAGCTGCGCGACGAGACCATCCCGCTCTCGCCGATGCGCAAGGCGATCGCGCGGAACCTCACCGCCGCCAAGCCGGGGGCGCCGCACTTCTACCTCGAGACCTCCGCCGACGCGCGCCGGCTCGTCGCGCTCCGCGAGCAGCTCGAGGAGCTCGAGCTCGGGAGCGTCTCGCTGAACGACCTCGTCGTGAAGGCGGCGGCCGAGGCGCTGTCGCGGCATCCGGAGGTGAACGCGGCCTGGGGCGCGGACGCCATCGTGCGGCGCGGCTCGGTGGACGTCGGGATCGCGGTCGCGCTCGACGAGGGGCTCGTGACGCCCGTCGTGCGCGGCGCCGACGGCAAGGACGTGTTCGAGATCGCCGCGGAGATCCGCGACCTCGCGGGCCGCGCGCGCGAGAAGAAGCTTCGGCCGGAGGAATACCAGGGCGCGTCCTTCACCATCTCGAACCTCGGGATGTACGGCATCGAGGCGTTCTACGCGGTCATCAACCCGCCCGAGGCGGCGATCCTCGCCGTCGGCGCGGTCCAGAAGGTGCCGTGGGTGGAGGAGGCGACCGGCGCGCTCGTCGCGATGGAGCGGGTCCGGCTCGGGCTCTCCTGCGACCACCGCGTGGTCGACGGCGCGACCGGCGCGAGGTTCCTGCAGACGCTGCGGCTCGTCCTCGAATCGCCCGTTCGGCTCGTCGTCACCTGATAGGCTCGCCGCGCGGGCGCGGGCTCGCCGCTCGCCCGCGTGGGGGCGGGGAAGGGGAGCGACGATGCCGAAGCGCAGCGGGCCGCGGACGCGGATGGAGAAGGACACGATGGGCGAGGTGCGCGTGCCGGCGAGGGCCCTCTGGGCGGCGCAGACCGCCCGCGCCGTCGAGAACTTCCCCATCTCCGGGCTGCGCGCCCACCCGGCATTCGTGGACGCGACGGTCCGCGTGAAGCTCGCCGCCGCGCGCGCGAACGCGCGGCTCGGCCTCCTGCCCCGCAGGAAGGCGCGCGCGATCGAGGCGGCCGCGCGCGAGGTGCTCGCCGGTCGCTGGCGCGACCAGTTCGTCGTGGACGTGTATCAGGCCGGCGCCGGAACCTCGCACAACATGAACGTGAACGAGGTGCTCGCGAACCGCGCGACGGAGCTGCTCGGGGGGCGGCGGGGTGCGGAGCGGCTCGTCGACCCGAACGACGACGTGAACATGGCGCAGTCCACGAACGACGTCGTTCCGACCGCCATTCGCCTCGCCGCGCTCGAGCTCGCGCCTGAGGTGGTGGACGCGCTCGCCGGGCTGGCGCGCACCTTCGAGGGGAAGGCGCGGCGCTGGCAGGGCATCGTGAAGTCGGGACGGACCCACCTCATGGACGCGACGCCCATCCGGCTCGGCCAGGAGGTGTCGGGGTGGGCGGTGGCGCTCTCGCTCGCGGCGGGTCGCGTCCGCGACGCGCTCCCGGAGCTCTCGGTCCTCGGCATCGGCGGGACGGCGGTCGGCACGGGTCTGAACGCCCACCCGCGCTACCACAGGCTCGTCGTCACGGAGCTCGAGCGCCTCACGCGCATCCCGCTCACGCCGGCGCCGAACCTCTTCTACACGATGCAGTCGCTCGCGCCGTTCGTCGCGCTCTCGGCGGCGCTCCGGACCGCCGCGCTCGAGCTCCTGCGGATCGGGGGCGACGTGCGGCTCCTCGGCTCGGGTCCGAACACCGGGCTCGGCGAGCTCCGCCTGCCGCCCGTGCAGCCGGGCTCCTCGATCATGCCGGGGAAGGTGAACCCGTCGATGGCGGAGATGCTCGCGATGGTCTCCTACCAGGTGGTCGGGCTCGACGGCGCGATCGCGTGGGCGGCGAGCGGCGGGCAGCTCGAGCTGAATGTGATGATGCCGCTCGTCGCGTTCGACCTCTGCCATGCGCTCGACGTCCTCGCCGCTGCGGTGCGGGCCTTCGACCTGCGCTGCGCCCGTGGGCTCGAGGCCGACCCGGCGCGCGCCCGACACTTCGCCGACCGCACCGTGAGCCTCGCGACCGCGCTCGCCCCGCGGCTCGGCTACGCGCGCGCCGCGGAGATCGTGAAGGCGTCGGTCGAGTCCGGCCGGTCCATCGTGGACCTCGCGGTGGAGCTCGGCGGGCTCGCGCCTGCGGAGGCGCGCCGGCTCCTCGAGCCGGCGAAGCTCACGAGATCCGGGCGGGCACTCGGCCCTGAGGGCCTCGCGCCCGCCCTCAGCGCCGCGCCCCGTGCGCGCGCACCGCTCCGCGGGGGGCCGGCGCGCAGAGGCAGAGTATGATGCCCGCGTGGTGTCCCCCCGGCTCGGCGAGCTCCTGGTGAAGGAAGGTGCGTGCTCGGACGACGCCGTCCGGGACGCGCTCAAGAACCAGATCATCTTCGGCGGCCGGCTCGGCACGAACCTGCTCGAGATCCAGGCGGTCACCGAGGAGGCGCTCGCGAAGGCGCTCGGGAGGCAGCACGGCCTACCGTCGCTGTTCGGCGCGCTCGCGCTCGACCCGGGGGCGACCGGGCTCGTCACTCCGGAGATCGCCGATCGCTACGACGCGATCCCCTATCTCCTCCAGGACCGGCGCCTCGCGCTCCTCGTCGTCGACCCGCGCAACCTCGCGATGCTGGACGAGGTGGCCTTCGCGACCGGCAAGGCGGTCCTCCCGATCGTCGCGCCGGAGGCGCGCGTCTGGGCGCTCCTGCGCGAGCACTACGGGATCGATCGGCACCTGCGCGGCATCGAGGTGGACTTCGACGAGATGAAGGGGAGGATCGCCGACGCGCGCGGCGTGCCGGAGACCTCGCTCTCCGGTCGGACGTCGATCGCCGAGAGCCCGGACCTCATCGAGGAGGTCGAGTTCACCGCCCTCTACCAGCAGCCGAAGCCCGGCGCTCCCGCGGCGACGGAGGCGGCGACGCGCGCGCCCGCCGCCGCCGCGCCGCCCGTGCGCCCGGTCCCGCCGGCGGACACCGACGACGTCATCGAGCTCACGGACCTGCTCGAGCCCGAGGCGCCCTCGCTCCCGCCGGCCGGTGCGCAGGTTCCGCCGGATGTCGTCGCGGACGTGCTCGCCGCGCTCTCGCAGCGGCCGGCCCACGCGCCGCCCGCGCGCCTCGCGCCGGCACCGCGGCCCGATCCCGAGCCCTCGCCGCTCTCGTTCGACGAGGCGGCGCGCTTCCTCGAGGGCGTGCACGAGCGCGACGCCATCGCGAAGACGGTCCTGCGCTACGCCCGCTCGAAGTTCAAGCGCGCCGTCCTCCTCACCGTCCACCGCGGCGCGGCGCACGGCTGGGCGGGCCTCGGCGAGAAGCTCGGGCCGGAGGCGGTGCGGCGGATGCACGTCGCGCTCGGGACTCCAGGCGTCCTCGACACGGTCGTGAAGACCCAGGCGCACTTCCTCGGTCCCATCCCGAAGACCGACTCGAACATCCGGCTCCTGAAGGCGCTCGGCGGCGGCGTCCCCGGGAACGCCTTCGTCGTGCCGATCCTCGCGGTCGGCCGCGTCGTGAACGTCTTCTACGCGGACGCAGGCAAGGGCGCGGTCGTGGACTCGGGGAACGTGGGTGAGCTCCTCATCCTCGCGACCCGGATCGCGAAGAGCTACGCCACGCTCCTCCAGCGCGTGCGATAAGCAGGGCCGCGCGCTCCAACCAACGAGGACGAGGGGGAGCGAACGTCCCCCAGACAAACATGGCCGCGACCCTCCACTACTTCATGCTCCCGGATGACGAGCGCTCGCTCTTCCGCCACCTCGAGCGACGCGCCCTCACGCTCTACCCCGAGCTCATCCCGCCCGGGCACGTCCCGCTGAAGCTCGACGAGCACGCGGTCGACAAGCTCGAGACGGAGTCCTGGTACATCGCGGCCGAGCGGCTCGGGCCGGTGATCGTCCACCCTCTGAAGAAGGGGCCGGACAAGGGCATGCTCGTCATCGAGGTGGTCCCCTCGCCGGTCTTCCACTACGAACGCTCGGTCCGGAACGACAAGGGCGAGCTCGTGGCGGGTCGGCTGTGGGCCGAGCTCGACATCACGGACGACGTCGAGGACAAGCGCGGCAAGCCGCTCGCGCTGAGGTCGATTTTTCAGGAGGTTCACGACCTCTTCCGGAAGAACTGGCGCAGAAGCGACCCGAAGGGCTTCTGGGTGGGCCCGCACGCAGGCGCGGCCTGGAAGCGCGGCGAGCTGGTCCTCCGGGAGGCGGGCCACAAGGGGCGCGAGATCGGCGTCTGGAGATAGCCGCGGGGCGCGAGGGAGCAGGCGGACCGTTGACGCCGCCCTCCGGTCCCGGTACATGGTGCCGCTTGACCATGAGCCCCCTCCCTCGCTATAAGGCCGCGCTCGCAGCGGTCCTTCTCTTCCTCCCGGGCTTCGCCCTGGCGGAGAAGGTCGTCGGGGCGATTCTCCCGGACGATTCCGTGAAGATCGGGGAGAATCGGTTCCGCAGCCCGAAGGGTTACGAAGAGACGATCAAGTTCTTCCGCGGCGTGTACGGGCCGCGATACGCGCGGCGGCCGATCGCCGACACGCCTTCGGTGAAGGCGGTGCACATCGAGAACCCGGACGCGAAGCCGGGGCAGTGGGAAGGGCTGAACGTTTACGAGCTGAAGAGCGAGACCCGCATCTTCGTGCTCGTGAAACCAAGATGAAGATTTGGGGGATCGTCTAACGGCAGGACGCCAGCCTCTGGAGCTGGCTATCTAGGTTCGAATCCTAGTCCCCCAGCCAAATAACGTAGACGGGCGTTGACTGCCGGACCGCCCGCGAGTAGGAAAGCGAAGGTTCGTGGCCCGTTAGTCTAGCGGTTAGGACGTCGGCCTCTCACGCCGAAAACATGGGTTCAATTCCCGTACGGGTCACCATCTGTGCCCCCGCGATTCTCGTCCGATCGCGGGGGCTTTTTTTTTTGAGCGAGCGCCGGATCGCAGCGGCCGTCACGCGAGCTCGCGCGCGATCGCCTCGATGGGCTTGAGCCCCGCCCCGAACCTGACCATCGACGACCGATTGCGTTCGAGCTCGCCGTACGGCACGTAGCGCACCCGGAGCGACGAGATGGCGGCGAACGCGGGGCGCTTCAGCTGCGCCCGGATTCACCCTGGAGCCCATGACGGCGTTGAACCCGTTCACGATCGCCGTGTTGAACGGGAGCGCGAGCGTGGGGTGCAGGAAGTAGAGGAGGTTCGCCGCCGCGGGCCCGAGCCCCTTCACCTTTCGCGCATCGAGTCCGTGTCGCGCCAGCGCTGCACGACGTCCCGGAAAGCCCGGTCGTCGGTCACGCCGGGCGCTCGCTCACAGGACCCCCCACTTCCGGACGAACTCGACGAACACCTGGAACTCGCGATCTTCGAACCCGCGGTCGCGCAGGTACGCCTTCACGTCCTGCCCCTCGACCACCGTCGAGTCGGCGACTATCCGGCGACGCTCTTCACGCACCTCGAAGCCCCGCTCGGCGAGCGCCGCAGCGAGCTCGTCCGCGCGCGCGGAGCGCGCGTCGACGGTCACCCGTGTGAGGTGGTCGATCACGGGAGCTCCTACTTCACGGCGAGCCAGTAAGACTCGAACACCGACGTCGAGAGCCAGTACCCGAGCGGCACGTTGATGAGGACGCCCAGCGCGAACGCGGCGAACGGGCGCCAGCCGAACTTCGTGAGCTCGCGGAAACGCGTCGTGAAGCCGATCGAGAGGAACGTCCAGGTGAAGGCCCACCCGCGGAGCGTCTTCAGAGGGCCGATCGCCTCCTTCGAGTACTGGGTCCCGGTCTTCGCATCGACCGACGCGAGGATGACGGTGACGACGAGCGAGGCGACGAAGAAGCCGATGATGAACTTGGGGAAGCGGCTCCAGATCTCGCCGAGCCGGACGCGCTCCGCCTCGCCCGCGCTCTTGCGGTCCCAGCGGGTGACGGACAGGAAGGCGACGACGAGGGCCCACAGGCCGACGAACATGTCGCGGCCGACGACCTTCATGAGCGTGAACGTCTTGATGGCGCGCTCGTCGCCGAGCGCCGAGGCGGCGGCAAAGCCGGCGGCGTCCGCGAACTCGGACGTCCCGATCCAGGCGCCCGCGACGCCCGGCGCGAGCCCGAGCTGGTGGGCGCCGAACGGGAGGACGAAGATCATCGCGACCGCCCACAGGATCACCATCGAGATGGCGACCGAGACGTGGGACTTCTCTGCCCGGCACGCGCCCCCGATGGCGATCGCGGCCGAGACGCCGCAGATCGAGCCGCCGGCCCCGAGGGTCGCCCCGAACCGCTTGTCGAGACCGAACACCCGCGTCGCGGCGAGGTAGATTGCGACGAAGGTCAGGACGGCGACGATGGTCGCCTGCAGGATCGCGAGCGGACCCGCCTGGAGGATGATCGTGAAGGGCAGGGTCGCGCCCATGAGCACGATCCCGACCTTCACGTAGAACTCGGTCCGGAGCGCCGACTGGAACCAGTCCGGCAGCTTCACGACGTTCCCGAGGATCATGCCGGCGGCGAGGGCGAGCAGCGGCGTCTCGAGCTGCCACGTCTTCAGGAAGGTGTTCGACCCGAGGACGGTCACGATGAGGGAGAACACGAAGAGCACGCCGAATCCGGCGGCGTACTTCGCGACGTCCCAGCCGATGACCGCCGACGCGGCGGAGAACGCGGCGATGAACACGCCGAAGAGCGCGAGCGGCGCGACGGGGTTGGCGCTGAACGCCTCGGCGATCTTCGCCGTGCTCGACCAGGTCGGGAACGTCAGCGCCGTGGTCGAGACCGCGCGCGCGGCGCCCAGGAAGAACGCCGCCGTGACCGTCGCGACGAGCGCGAGCGCGATGACGATCGCCCACGTGTCCTCGCGCCGGTGCCAGGGAACTGCAATCGGGGCGGGGTTGCTCATGGGGCTCCTCGCGGTGTCCGCTGCGGCGGACCGTTCGTGACGGTTGTGGGACGGCGAGACGAACGCTATCCTAGATGACGGACGAAATTCCCGTCAAGCGGAGAGCGGAGACGCCTCCGGTTAAACGGACAGTCGGCCCTCGGACGCCGTACGGCGGCCGGCGCCCCCCGGTGTTCTCGAGCACGCGGCCCCGCTTCGATGCATGGGCGAGGTGAGCATGAGCGAGCACACGGGTCATGGACGGCACGACGCACCCACCTCGCACCTGCCCGGCGCGCCGACGAAGCCGGGGTACCCCGAGCAGCCCGAGCTCCCGTACCGTGCGCACGTGGAGCCGCACGGGCGTGAGCCCGCAGCCGTCGCGCGGGACGCGGCGGCCGCGCACGCCGCGCACGACCGCCACGCGGGGCACAGCGTGGAGATGTTCCGGACGCGGTTCTTCGTCGCCTGGGTGATCACGATCCCGACGGTCGTCTGGGGTCACATGCTCACGTCGATCACGGGATGGCACGCGCCGGCCTTCCCGGGCTCGAGCGGGATCCCTCCCGTCCTCGGGACCATCGTCTTCGTCTACGGAGGGTCGCCCTTCGTTCGGGGCGCCCTTCGGGAGATCCGCGCGCGCCTCCCCGGGATGATGACGCTCATCGCGCTCGCGATCAGCGTCGCCTTCGTCTTCAGCCTGGCGGTCACGTTCGGCTACCCCGGCATGCCGCTGTGGGAGGAGCTCGCGACGCTGGTGACGGTGATGCTGCTCGGCCACTGGATCGAGATGCGCTCGATCTCGCAGGCGCAGGGCGCCCTGAAGGAGCTGGCGAAGCTCCTCCCCTCGGCGGCGGTGCGGCTCGCCGAGGGGCGCGAGGAGGTGGTCCCGCTCTCGGCGCTGCGCGACGGCGACGCCGTCCTCGTCCGTCCCGGAGCGCGAATCCCGGCCGACGGCACGGTGCAGTCCGGCGAGAGCGCGGTCGACGAGTCGATGATCACGGGTGAGTCGCGCCCGCTGAAGAAGCGCGCCGGGGACCGGGTCATCGCGGGAACGGTGAACGGGGCGGGGTCGCTCCGCGTCCAGGTGACCGGGACGGGCGAGCGGACGGCGCTCGCGGGGATCATGCGGCTCGTCGAGCGCGCGCAGACGTCGCGGTCGCGCGCCCAGGCGCTCGCGGACCGCGCCGCGTTCCTGCTCACGGTCGTCGCGCTCGCCGCTGCCGTCCTCACCGCGGTCGCCTGGGGGCTCGAGGGCGCGCCGGGCGCGTTCGTCGTCGAGCGTGTGGTCACGGTCCTCGTCATCGCCTGCCCCCACGCGCTCGGCCTCGCGATCCCGCTCGTCATCGCGATCTCGACGACGCTCGGGGCGCGGTCGGGCCTCCTCGTCCGCGACCGGCGAGGCCTCGAGGAGGCGCGCAGCCTCACGACGGTCGTCTTCGACAAGACCGGCACGCTGACGCTCGGCGAGTACCGGGTCGTCGCGGTCAGGACCGCCGGCGACCTCCCCGAGGCGGAGGCGCTCGGGATCGCCGCCGCGGTGGAGCGCGACTCGGAGCACCCCGTCGCGCAGGCCGTGGTGCGGACCGCGCGCGAGCGGGGATTGTCGGTGCCCGAGGCGGACGCGTTCGAGGCGATCCCCGGGCACGGCGTCAGGGCGCGCGTGGACGGGCGCGAACGGATGGTCGGCGGGCCGAACCTGCTCCGGCGGCTCGCGGTTCGGCTCCCGGCCGAGCTCGACGGGCTCTCGCGCGAGGCGGCGGCACGCGGGCAATCGGTCGTGTACCTGATCGAGCACGACAGCGCGCTCGCTGCGTTCGCGGTGGCGGACGCGGTGCGGCCCGAGTCACGTCAGGCGGTGACGCGGCTTCACGACATGGGGCTCGAGGTCGCGATGCTCACCGGCGACTCGCGAGCGGTGGCCGACTCGGTCGCACGCGAGCTCGGGATCGACACGGTGCACGCGGAGGTGCTTCCGGACCGGAAGGCGGAGGTCATCGAGCTGCTCCGGCGGAGCGGCAAACGCGTCGCGATGACGGGCGACGGCGTGAACGACGCGCCGGCGCTCGTGACGGCCGACGTGGGGATCGCGGTGGGCGCCGGCACCGAGGTCGCGGTCGAGGCCGGCGACATCGTCCTCGTCCGGAGCGATCCGCGGGACGTGCCGCGAATCGTCGCGCTCAGCCGGGCGACGTACCGGAAGATGATCCAGAACCTCTGGTGGGCCGCCGGCTACAACATCGCCGCGATCCCGCTCGCCGCCGGCATCTTCGCGAGGTGGGGCGTCGTGCTCGCGCCGGCCGTCGGCGCGGTGCTCATGTCCGCCAGCACGGTCATCGTCGCGGTGAACGCGCAGCTCCTGCGGCGGGCGAGGCTGTGAAGACCAGACCGGGAGGGGATCACCATCCACGGACGGCCGCAACTCCGAAGCCGCGCCGGTCGCCGCCGCGCGACGGACCGTGTGATGGAACTCGTCACATGTTGCGCAGCCGCGCGCGCCCGGTTAGCGAGCGGAAGACGGAGGACCGTGGATGAGCCGACGTGCTTGGGTCGCGGCTGCGGCCGGAGTCGCCCTCGTGGGGGTCGGCGGTGCGCTCGTCGCCGTCCGCGTCCGCGGAGCCATCTCGGCGCGGCTCGAGCCCACTGCGCTCGAGGCGCGCGTCGCTCGCACGCTCCGGAACTGGGCGATCCCCTCCGACGCGCGGGATGCGACGAACCCCATCCCGCCGAGCCAGCGCAGCCTCGCGGCGGGGCTCGCGCACTTCGCAGACCACTGCGCGACCTGTCACGCGAACGACGGGAGCGGTCAGACGGCAATCGGGCGCAACCAGTACCCACGGGCGCCCGACATGCGCCGCCCGGCCACGCAAGATCTCACGGACGGAGAGCTGTTCTACATCATCGAGAACGGGGTCCGGTTCACCGGGATGCCTGCGTGGGGCGGGCCGGGTACCGCCGAAGGGAGCTGGCGCCTCGTCCATTTCATCCGACACCTTCCCAAGCTCACGGAAGAGGAGAGGGCACAGATGGAGGCGCTCAACCCGAAGTCTCCCGACGAATGGCGCGCGCTCGAGGAAGAGGACACGTTCTTGCGCGGCGAGGAGCCGGCGATGGGGGAGACCGGCCACGGCGCGCATGCCCATTGAAAGGACCGGATCATGAAGCTCGAGCCGAAGATCATCGCCCTCGTCGCTGCCCTCGCCGCCGGACCCGCCGTCGCGCACGAGAAGGGCGACCGGGCGATGGGGGTGGTCGAGAGCGTCACGCCCGATCGCATCGTGATCACGGCGAGCGACGGTCACGCGGTGGCGTTCGCCGTCACCTCCGAGACGCGCTTCTTCCTGGGGGACAAGCCGGTGAGGGCGCAGGACGTTCGCCGCGGCCAACGCGCCGTAGTTCACGGCAAGCGGAGCGGCGACACCCGGACCGCCGTGCGCGTGAAGCTCGGTGCGCCGCCCAAGTAGGAGCGTGGGCAGGACGAACACCGCGACCCTGGCGTCCTTCCTCGAAGAGAACGCCGCACCCGGCCCTTGCATGTGGGCCGGGCGCGGCTCGCCGACCTACTTCGCCGCGGCGGTCTCCACGCGGCGGTAGCCGATCCGGACGGCGCCCCAGTGCTTCCCGAGCACGAAGAGCGGGATCGAGATGTCCGCCATCGTCTCGCCGGTGTCGCGCTGATAGTTCTGGATGAGGAACGGCGCGACGTTCTGCGCCGCCGCGAGGCCGGTCTTGTCGTTGAAGATCCGCTTCGTCCGGTTGTTCACGAGGTCGCTCGCGAGGTTCCCGGTCAAAGGCTGCGAGTAGCGCTGGTTGTGCGTCGGGAGGTAGCCGTTCTTGTCCACCATCACCGTGTAGATGATGGTGGCCGAGCGGGAGAGGATCGCCTCCTCGATCGCGAGCACGTCGCGATCGGAGAGCTTGTCGTAGTCCGTCGTGAACTTCGGCGGGTCGGTGCTCACGACCGGGTAGTAGAGGAAGCTGAAGAGCCGCTCGGGGGTGACCTCCTTCGACGCGAGCCACTTCTCGAGCGTATCGGTCGAGCGCTTCGCGAAGTCGGTCGCGAGCGCGAGCATCTCGCGCTCCTGCGAGCTGAGGGTCTCGACGGGGGTCACCCCGCCGATCTTCGTGGCCTGCGCGCGGGCCGCCGCCGGCGCAAGCGCGGCGAGCATGGCGAGGAGGGCGATGCAGCGGTGGAGCGTCCGGATCATGGCATTCTCCGTGGCTAGTGGCCGAGCCGCGCCATCGCCGCCTTCATGCTGAGGCGGAGGCGGTCGATCGTCTTCGTGAGCTGCCCGACCTCGTCCTCGGACTCGGGCTTGATCGGCGTGTCGAGCGCGTCGCCGAGCCCGATCTGGCGCGCCGCGTCCGTCAGCCGAATGACAGGGCCCATCGCCTGGCGCAGGACGAGGAACAGCGACCCGAGCGTCACGACCGTGAAGATCCCGAAGATCCCGAACAGCGTGAGGAGCAAGGTGCGCTGGCGATCCTCGATGCGCTCCATCGACACGGCCACGCGGAAGCCGCCCCAGTGCTTCCCCTTCACGAAGATCGGGGACGAGATGTCCCACATCGTCTCGCCCGTGTCGCGCTTGTAGACCTGTACGAGCGACGGCTGCGTGTTCTTCGCGGCGGCGATGCCGACCGGGTCGGCGAAGATGCGCTTCGTCCGGTTGCCGGCGAGGTCCTTCTGGGTGTCGCCGGTGACCGCCCTCTGGAAGCGCGAGTTGTGGGTGGGCAGGTAGCCGTTCTCGTCCACGCCGACGGCGAACATGAAGTCCTGGTGCTCGAGGATCTTGTCCTGGAAGACGAGCACCGACTTGTCCGTCAGCGCGTCGTAGCGGGTGTGGTACTTCGGCTTGTCGCCGAAGTCGTAGCCCTTGATCTCGGCGTAGCTCCTGTCGAACACGTCCGAGACGGTCACGAGGCCGCTGTCGATCGCGCTGTCGAACATGTCGCCGTACTGGCGGGCGCCGATCGCCGCGGCGATCTTCCCCTTCTCGAGCGTCAGCTCCTCCATCTGCTTCGTCTGGCCGGTGACGATGATGATCGCCGCGAGCGCGGTGAGCAGCACCACCGGGATGGCGAGCTTCAGCGACACCTTGACGCCGAGGCTCCGTCGAACGGCAGTGACCATGGACATCCGTGCACCTCCGCCTGTGGAACGGGTTCGTGCCCTACGTCTTCGCGAGCGCCTTCTGGAACTGGGTGCGGTCGCCGGGGTCCTCGATCTGCGCGCCGAGATCGTCGACGAGGGCCCGCGCGAGGGTCATCGCGAACGGCGCCTCGGGCGAGACGCGCCGGACCGCCTCCTCGACATAGACCTTGGCGATGGGCCCGACGTGTTGGGCGAGCTCCTTCGCGCAGCGCACCAGGAACGCGCCCGAGGCGGGATCCGCCACCGCGACGCGCGACAGCCCGATGTTCGAGATCTTCGACCAGCTGAGCCCAGAGTTCGCGAGGTTCGGCCGCGACTCCGATGGGGAGGCCGAGCTCGACGATGCGCGGGAGGCGGACGAGCTCGAGACGCCGGACGACGCCGGGCCTCCCTCGAGGACGCGCTTCAGCTTCCCGGCCGCGACCCGGATCGCGACCGTCGCGAAGGACGGGTTGAGCGATCCGTCGGCGACCACCGTGAGCACGTGGGTCTGCCCGTTCGCCAGGACGCGCCGGAGGACGAGCTTGCCGTCAGCGAAATGGGCCGTCACGGTCTCCCAGTCCTCCTGCTGAAGCTGGACGGCGTCGAGCGCCTTCGCGAGCGCGCCGCTCACCTGCTCGCAGAGCCCCTGGTCGTACACGGTGTGGCCGCGGTGGCCGAGCAGCTGGCCCGCGGAGTCGAAGACGAGGACGGCGGTGACGCCGGCGAGGTCCATGAGCGATTGCAGGATGGGATCCATCTCAACCTCCGGTGCCGACGGCTGCGTCGATGGCCCGCTCGACAGCGCCGAGCGAGGCGGCGGGCTCGACCCGCGCGATGACGACGGAGCCCCCGAGGACGACCACGATGAGCGCGCGCTTCTCGCCGGCGATCACGACGCGGCGGAGCGCGCCGAGCCCGAGCTCCTCGCCCGCGCCGGCGAGCGCGCTCGAGACGAAGGCCGATACGGAAGCGACCGACTCCCCGTCGCCCTCCCGGATCGCGTCGTAGAACCCGCCCGCGAGGTCGCCGAGGACCGCGCTCGCGACGCTCGGGATCTTCGCGATCAACGCCAGGTCTGCCATGGGTGCGCTCCCTCGCGGTGGGACATCAGTCCGTTCTCCATCATCACTCTTCCCGGCCTGCGATGCGCGGCCACGGGGGCATTCCCGCGCCGCGGCGGCACACGTCGATCACGTCCGCCACCTCGGGCGGGGGCCACGCGGCGGGCCGCCGCGGCAGCGCGTCGAGCGGGCGCGTCGCCCACCGCTCGACGTCGGACGCGGTCCAGGCGTGCCACGAGCAGAGCGTGCGCCGCCGCTCCGAGGCCGCGAGCACGAGCATGTTCTCGCAGAGGCAGTCGATGCGATCGAGCGCGCCCTCGGAGCGGAGCGTGAGGAGCAGGATGGCGTCGCGCGACGCGAGGATCGGCCCGGCCCGCTTCGCGAGGGTCGCGTCGATCCAGCCGCGCACGTATCGCTCGATGTCATCGCGCTCGAGCGCCGGAAGCGAGAGCTCCGGGACGCGCTCATCGCCGGGCGCGATGCGGCAGCGCTCGAGGGCGGCGGCGAGCCCGGACGCGCCCGTGAGGAGGATCTTGAACGCGCCGGACGCGCGCGCCGCCTCCACGATCCGCGCGAGGCCGTTCGTCGACGGGTGGGGGACGACGACGTTCGTGAGCATCACGACCGGCGTGCGGTTGCGGTGCTGGCGCTCCTCGCTCATCCGCTCCACGAGCGCGTCGAGGCAGACCTCGTCGGTGACCTCCTCGACGATCGCGCCGGCGGCCCGGCAGAGGAGCTGGACGAGCCCGCGATCGCCCCCCGCGGGCGACGCGTCGAGGATGACGCCGAGCCGCTCGCGGCCGATGGAGTCCGCGACCCGCCGGCACAGCGCGGAGTGGCCGCGCCCCGCCCCGCTCGTCATCGCGATCACAGCGACCCCGTCGAGGTCGATGCGCTCCAGGATCCGCGCGCGCGTGGAGGCGAGCGGCTCCCAGCCGCTCTCGATCTCGGGGGGCGCCCCGTCGAAGAAGGGCCGGCGCGTGAAGCCGAGGAGGCGCAGCGGCGCGGGCGCGGCGGGATCGGGCGCGCGCCGGTCGTCGGCGAGCGGGGGCGGAGTGGCCGCCGCCTCGAGGGGCGGCGCCGCGGGCGCGCGCACAGCGGCGGCGGTCGCGAGGTCCTGCAGCACGTGGCGCGCCTCCCAGAGGAGCACCATCGCCGAGGCCTGCCGCTGCTGCGGCTCCTTCGCGAGCGCGCGGGCGAGGAGGGCGGCGCAGGACGCCGGCAGCGCCGGCACGAACGTCCGCGGGTCGGGGACGGACGCGCGCAGGTGCGCCTGCTCCACGGCGGCGACGTCGTTCCCCGGGAACGGCGGGCGGCCGGTGAGGAGGTGGAAGTAGGTGGCGCCGAGCGAGTAGACGTCGGAGGCGGGGGTCGCGGCGCCGCCCGTCCAGATCTCCGGCGCGGTGTAGTACGGGGTCCCGACGCGCACGTGGGCGTTCCCCGCGGAGACCTCGGCGCTCCCGAGCGCCATCCCGAAGTCTCCGAGCTTCGTCACGCCGCCGGCACCGACGAGCAGGTTCGCGGGCTTCACGTCGCGGTGAATGACTCCCGAGCGGTGGGCGGCGTGCAGCGCCGCCGCGGCCTGGAGGAGGATGTCCGTCGCCACCTCGGGCGCGACGGGCCCGTCGCTCACCATCGCCTCGGCCGACCGGCCGACGACGTACTCCATCGCGATGTAGCAGTGCTCGTCCTGGCGCGCGGCGCCGTAGATCTGGACGACGCGCGGGTGGTTGATCCGCGCGACGAGGCGCGCCTCGGCGAGGAACCAGCGGACGGGGTCGTGCCCCTGCGCGTCCGACGCCTTCCAGGAGAGGATCTTGATGGCGGTCGGGCGCAGGAGCGCCTCGTCCTTCGCGAGGTAGACGACGCCCATCCGCCCGCGCCCGATGAGCCGCTCGAGGCGGTAGTTGCCGAGCTTCAGGCCGGCGAGCTTCGCCAGGTCCTTGCCGTCGATGGGGCGGGAGGAGTTGGGCATGACCGCGGGGGGGGCGCCGGGCGGGCTAGCTGTGGGCAGCCGGGGGAGTGCCGTTCCTGGACTGCTCGTCGTTCTCCCTGAAGACGTCGAGCAGCACGGCCTGTGGATCGAGGGCGATCGCGAGGCGCGGGACCGCCGGGTCCGCCTCCTCCTCCCGGTTGAACGCGAACTCGCCGTCCGTCCAGCCGACGAGCTCGCGGATCGCCGCCCACACCTGGTGCTCGAGCGCCTCCTGCACGGCCCCGACGTCGGCGAGCCCGCCACTCACGATCCGCTCCCCGAGCACGTCGTCGGGCTGCTCCGCCGCGTCGGCGAGCGTGAGCGCGCGGAGCGCCTGCGCGGTGATCTTCTTCCCGCGGACCAGGAACTCGCCGAGGGCGGGCGTGCGGGGCGACGCCGCGCCGGTGATGCGCCCTTCACGGAAGCGGAGCGCGCCCATGCCCGAGGCGGAGCTGCACACGAGGAGCCCCGTACGCCTCCCGCTGCGGAGGAACTCGAGGAGGTCGGGGAGCGCGAAGCTGCTCAGCTGACCGGAGAACACCGCGTCGGGGACGCCGCTCGCGGCACCCCGCGCGAGGATCGCCGACGCGTTCACCTGCGGGATGGGCGGCAGCGGCGGCGCCGGCGTCGCCGCGCCCGAGACGGGGGAGGAGCCCTGCGCGACGACCGCGCGCAGCGGCGACACGCTCGTCCTGCCGGCGTTCGCGATGCAGCCGAGGCCGAGCATGATCGACGCACGGTCGCCGGACGAGAGCGGCTGCGAGAGGAGCGCGCGGAACATGCCGCCCGCCTCGTCGTACTTGCCGAGGCGCAGGAGCATCCACGCGAGGGCCTCGCGCGCCTGGAGGAAGCGAGGGGCGCTCGCGGCGATGCGGGTGAGCGCGCGGAGCGATCGCTGGCTCGGGGCCGCGTCGTGCTCGCGCAGGAACTCGCCGACGTCCTCTTTCTTCACGAGCCCGCCGCGGATCGCCTCGATGAGCGCGCGCACCTTCTCCGCGGCCTGCGTCCGCAGCGGTCGAACGAGCGCCTCGGCGCCGTCCACGTCGTCGTGCAGGAGCGCGAGGCGCGAGAGCAGCACGGTCGGCTCGTCGGACTCGGGGAGCATCTCGGCCGCCGCCCGCGCCGCGTCGGCGGCGGGACCGGCGCGATCGAGCGCCGTGAGGACGCGCGCCTCCGTGATCCACGTCTGGCCGACGCCCCAGCGGTCTCCGGCGCGCTCGAAGCGTGCGCGCGACTCCGACAGCCACGCGAGCGCGCGGGTCGAGTCGCTGTCGTGCGCGAGGACCTCCGCCGCGGTCCACTGGCTGAGCGCGCGGGCCTCGACGTCGAGCTGCCGCGCGAGCGTGAGCGCTGCCTGGACGTGCGCGCGGGCGACCGGGATGCCGCCGCTCCGCATCGCGGCGCGCGCGCTCCAGTGGAGCGCGAGCCAGCGGAAGGACAGGTTCGGCTGGCGGTCGGTGGCGAGGTCCTTGAGCGTCCGCGCGCCGCCGAGGCCGTCGCCGGCCATCACGCTGCCGACGCCCTCGAGCAGCGCCTGGAGCGCGTGGTCGCACTCCTCGCGCGACACGGGCTCGCAGCCCGCGCGGCCCGGGTTCGCGGCCGCAGCCAGCTCGTACTTGAGCGCGGCGGCCTCGGTGAGCTGACCGCGTCCGAGGGCGCGGCGCAGCGCGGCCCACGGATCGCGGACGCCGGCGGACGGAGTCGGGCGCGGCTCGGCGGCGGCCGCGGCGACGGGCGGCGGCGGCGCGAAGCCGGGGCTCGTTCCCGGCGGGCGCGCCGGAAGGGATCCGCTCGGGGCGGCGGCGGCCTGAGGGATCGCCGGGCGCGGCGCGGGCGTCGGCACCCCGTGGTGCACGACGGTGCGCGGCGGCGGCGGGGCGGCGACACCCTGCGTCCACGCCTTCACCGCCTTCTCGACCGCGCCGGTCCCGCGCGCGGGATCAACGTTCACGAGGAGGAGCGCGTCCCCGCGGCTCCCGGTCACGATCGACGTCGTCGTGCCCTTGAGGTGCGTCGTCACGAGCGCGCCGAGGTGGGCTGCGTCTCCGGCGGCGGCGAAGGACCGGAGCGCGACGACGAGCGCGGCGGCGGTGGCGGCGGTGTCGTCGCCGGCGCCGTCGGCGGACATGAGCCTACCGTCGGGGGCGACGGTGAGCGCGCCTTTCACCTCCGGCAGTCCATCGAGATGTGACGGGAGACTCATGGGTGCGCCATGTTGTCGTGCAAACGGTGCGCCGGCTCTGGAGAGGAAAACGTGCAAACGGTGCGTGCGCGAATTCGAATCGTAGAGACCGGTTGGCCACAGAGTCAACTCCGCGCGAAAACAGATAGCGCGCCAGTTGCGCTTCCCCGATGTCGGGGGATGTGCCTGCCCCGCGTGCGCGGCGGCTTTCGAGACGCAGCGGCCGCCCGAGGGGTCCGCGCGGCGCGATTCGAGCCCCGGTCGCCGCTGACCCTGGGTCGCCCCCCACGTCCGATGGGCACGGTCCGACGGCTTGTCGGATAGCGTCTCGGACACGCTCCGGAGGCACTCGGGACGGGCGCAGCGCAGGCCCTGGGCGCTAGAGTGGGCGGATGCAACTCGTACCTACCGTGTTCCTCTCGGCTGCGCTCGCGGCGGCTCCTGCCGTCTCCGCCGCGCCCATCCGGCTCCAGGCTCTCACCGCCACGTCCGGAGCTGCCGCCGAGGCGCTCCTCGACGGGCGCGTCGAGAGCGGCTGGAGGCCGGAGGGGGATCCCGCCGATGAGGGCGTCCTCTTCCGGTTCGAGGAGCCGACGCGCGTGGACGGGGTGGAGATCGCCCCGTGCGGCGGAGCCCGGACGCCGGTCGAGGTGTACGTGAACGGCCGGCGCGATCCGCAGCCGCTCTCGCCTGCGGCCGGCGTGCAGCAGCTGAAGATTCCGGGGAGGAGCCCGAAGGTGCAGTCGCTGTTCGTGAAGATCGGGCAGGAGCGGGGCGGCGCCTGCATCGGCGAGGTGAGGTTCATGCTCGGGGGTCAGGCCCTCCCGGTCCTGCCGCCGCGCCGCGTCGCGGGTCGCGTCGAGGCGAGCTCCACGCTCGCGCCTGCCGCCGCCTACCACCCGAGCTACCTGTTCGACGCGCGGCTCGACTTCGGGTGGGTCGAGGGGTCGAAGGGGAACGGCGAGGGCGAGGCCGTGACGGTGGAGCTGGACGAGCCGCTCGAGATCGCGGCGATGGAGGTCTGGAACGGCTACCAGCGCTCGCCGGTGCACTTCCAGAAGAACGCGCGGGCGCGAAAGGTGACCCTCTCGCTCGACGACGGACCGCCCATGCCGTTCGAGCTCCGGGACGCGGAGGGGGCGCAGAAGCTCGCGCTTGCCACGCCGATCCGCGCGCGCAAGGTGCGGCTCGCGATCGTCTCCGTGTTCCCTGGCTCGAAGTACCCCGACCTCGTCGTGTCCGAGCTGCGCTTCTGGGATGCCGCCGGGCCGGTCGGCGTCGCGGTGAAGGATCGTGCGGAGCTCGCCGCCGCCCTGGCGCGCTCGGTGAAGGGGACCGCCGTCGGGGCGCTGCTCGGCCGGCGTCTCTCGAACGCCTGCAGCTACGAGCCCGATCAGCCGCGGACGATGAAGCTCCGCCCGGACCACACGTTCGTCATGTACGAGCAGGGGTGCTTCCCCGAGGGGGGATGCGCGCGAGAGGTGTTCGACGGCACGTGGGTCCCGACCACGCCCCGCGGCGACGAGATCGAGCTGTTCGGGCGTCGCCACCGGACGGACGAGAGCTGGGATCCCTACGCGGACGGCAATCCTCGCCAGGTGAAGGAGACCGATCGCATCGCGGGAGGACGGGTCAGCATTCGCCGGCTGCGTGACGTGCCCGAGGCCGCGCAGGAGGGGCTCATGGACACGGGCGGCTGCCGGCACCTGCTCACGACCGGGCCCGAGCGCGAGGTCTTCTCCGTCTCGGGCGCGCCCCTCACCGACGTCCTCGCCGTCGATGCCCGCTGATCTCCCGCCGGAGCTCCGGGCGAATCCCGGCGCGCTTCGCCGCGGCGCGCGGCGCCTCCTCCCGTTCGGCCTGCGCACGGCGCTCCGGCGATTGCCGGCGGCGCTCGCGCACGCGGTCGCCCCCGACCCGACGAAGACCGCAGACCGCGCCCCGTTCGCGCACGTGCAGTGCCGGCGCGAGACGCCGCTCGTCCGCGAAGCGACGCCCTACGCCGCGGCGCTCCAAGCCGGCAAGGAGACGAACGTCCGGCGCGCGGCGGCGCTCGTGGACGGCGCGCTGGTGGGCCCGGGCGCGAGCTTCTCCTGGCACCGCCACGTCGGACCGCCGAGCGCGGCGCGCGGCTTCGCGCCGGGGCCGGAGATCCACGAGGGCCGGCTCGTCGCCGGGCTCGGGGGCGGCGCCTGCCAGGTCTCGAACCTCGTCTACTGGCTCGCGCTCCACGCCGGCATGGAGATCGTCGAGCGGCACCGGCACGACCTCGACCTCTTCCCCGACCACGACCGGACCGCGCCGTTCGGCTGTGGGGCGACGGTCTACTTCCCGACCCGCGATCTGCGCTTCCGCAACCCCGGGCCCGAGCCGCTCCTGCTCGAGCTCTGCGTCGAGGACGGCGCGCTCCGTGGCGCCGCGCGCTTTCAGCACGATCCCGGCGTGCGCTTCGAGGTCATCGAGCGCGACCACCGCTTCTTCCGCGAAGGAGACGCGGTCGTCCGCGCGAACCGGCTCGTCCGTCGCCGGCTCGGGCCGTATGGCGAAGTGGCGGAGGAGCCCGTGGCGGAGAACCGCGCGCGCGTGCTGTACGACGTCCCGGGGGTCTAGCGGGCGTCGTGGTTCCGCGCGAGGCTGCGCGGCCGGATGGCGGACGGGTTCCGCCAGTCCGCGAGCCGCTCGGTGAGATCGTCGTCGCCCTCGGCCCGCGCCCGCGCGACGAACGACTCCCACGCGTCCTCCCGGAGGAAGGAGTACTCGCGGTCGAGCGGGACGACTCGCGCGGCCGGCGCGTACGCGACCCACTCTCCCGGCCGGATCCCCCAGGCGATGCGGCCGACGGCGCGCCGCTCGAGCGACGCCTCCGGCGCCCACGCCATGGCGTCGCGCCCGGTCTCGTGGTCGTAGAGGAACGCGAGCCCCTGGTGTGCGATGAGGAGCTCCGGGAGGGGCTGCGGGAGCGCCGCGAGGAGGCGTCGGAAGCGCTCGTACGGAGGGCGCGAGGCCGGATCGGCACCTGCCCGCGCCGCGGGTACCGCGAGCAGCACGGCGGCCGCGGCGATCGCGCCGAGGCGCACCGGATGCGGCGCCGCGCCCGGCGGACGCCACGGCCAGGCCGCGGCGGCGAGCGGTGCCGCGACGGCTGGGGCCATGAGGCACAGCCGGTAGCCGAGGTCGAGCACGTCGTCCCGCCAGAGCGGTACGAGACAGGCGGCGAGCGGCAGCGCGAGCAGCCCGATGTCGGGGCGCGCGTCGGCGCGCCGGATCCACGCGACGGTCGCGCCGAGCGCGGCCACCCACGGCAGCCCGAGCTCGACGATCTGCGCCGGGTGGAAGCGGCGGAGCGCGAGGTACGGGACGGGCGGCGGCCAGCCCGGTGCGGGCCGGAGATGGCCGCGCAGCCGCTCGAGGTCGGCGGGGTGGAGCAGGTTCGGGAGGAGCAGCGTCGCGAGCGCGAACGCGCCTGCGGCGAGCGCCGCGAACCCGGCGAGGCGCAGCGCCTCCCGAGCGCCCGCGCCACGCCCGCGCGCGAGCGCGCCCGCGGCGGCGCCCGCGAGGCCGAGCGCGGCGAGCGCCGCCCCGAGCCGATGCGCAGTCGCCGCGGCGAGGAGGGCGGCCGCGAGGAGCCAGAGGGCGCGCCCCCGCGGACGCCCGGCCGCGAGCCCGACCGCGACGAGCGCGGGGGCGACGACGCCGAGCGCCTTCGGGAACTCCGCCGCGAGTTGCATGAGCGTCGGCGAGACTGCCGCCCATGCGCCGAGGGCGAGCGCCGCCGCCGCGGACGCTCCAGGCGCGGAAGGGCGCAGGTGCCGCGCGATCCGCGCGCCCGCGAACGCAGCGGCCGGGACGCAGAGCGAGGCGAGGAGCGCTGCCCCGACCTTCACCCCGAGGACCGGATCGCGGAACGGAGCGGCCACTGCGGCGAGGAAGGGGAGGACCCAGCTGCCGTCCGGAGCGTGGAGCCGGCCGGTCGCGAGCAGCCGCTCCACCTGGACGACGTAGTAGTAGCCGTCAGTCCCGGACGGCTCGGCGCTCTCCGCGAGGCGCGCGAGGCGGGCGGCGAACGCGGCCGCTGCGAGGAGCGCGAGCGCGACCCGCGAGGACCGGGTCACGGGGCGCGGCGCTCGGGGGCGGGACCGGGACCCGCGGCGCAGAGCGGCGCGTCGAGCACAGGCCACGAGCGGCTGCCCGCGAGGTCGAAGTGCCACCACTCCGTCCGGATCCCGGCGAACCCGGCCGCCTCCATGGCCGCGCGAAGCGTCGCGCGGTGGCTCGCCGCTTCCGGCGTCGCCGGCGCGTCGGCGGCCGCCGCCGGGGTGAAGTCGTCGAACGCGGTCGGCATCGCGAGCGGCGTTCCCTCCGTGGTGACGAGCGTCAGGTCCACCGCCGCGCCGCGGTTGTGGACGGAGCCCTTCGCCGGGTTCGCGACGTAGCGCGCGTCGGGGACGAGCGCCCACATCCGCCGCTGCACCTCCGGCGGCCGGTAGCAGTCCCACACGAGCAGACCGAACCCCTTCGCCGCGACCGCGGCCTGCGCGCGCCCGAGCGCCTCGGCGACGGGGCGGCGCAGCAGGCAGCGCGCACACGGGTAGACCGCGGCCTTCAAGAAGTTGTCCGCGGTCGCGTAGCGGAGGTCGAGCCGGACGCCGGGCGCGGCGGCCGCGGCGTCCACGAGGTCGACGCGGGGCGCAGCGTCGGCGCCAGCGAGCGCGGCGACCGCGGCGAGCGTCGCGAGGAGAGGGGAGAGCGTCACGCCACGACTGTACCCGGTCCGGCCGGCGCCGGGCGATGCCGAGCGCCACGCCGGGCCGCGCGCTACCGGAGCTTCTCCTCGAGCAGCTCGCGGACGACCGCCGCGTCCGCACCGCCGCCGGCCTGCTTCATGGCCGCGCCGACGAGCACGCCGAGGAGCTTCTTCTCTCCGGCGCGGTACCGCTCCGCCTCCTTCGCGTGGGCGGTGAGCGCCCGCGCGACCGCCGCCTCGATCGCCCCGCGGTCCTCGACCTTCTCGAGCCCGAGCGCCTTCATCCGCGCCTCGGGATCGCCGCCCGCCGCGAGCAGGTCCCCGAGCAGCGCCTTCGCGCCGGCCGGGGTGAGCCTGCCCGCGTCCACGAGCGCGACGAACTTGCCGAACGCGGCCCCGGGGAGGGGGAGGGACCCGAGCTCGCGATCGCCGGCGAGCCCGGCGAGGTCGTTGAGGAGCCAGCGCGCCGCGGTCGCCGGCTTCCCCTTCGCCGCAACCGCCGCGTCGAAGTAGGCCGCGGCCGCCGGATCGCCGGTGAGGAGGTCGGCCTCGTCCTCGGAGAGGCCGTGCACCTTCACGTAGTGGGCGTAGCGCCGCGCGAGCTCCGGATCGGCGGCGCGCGCCTCGGCGCGGAACTCGGCGCGCGTCTTCCGCGGCGCCGCCGCGCCCTCGGCGGGGGCGGCCCTCTTGTCCCGGGGCTTCCGCTCGTCGGGCTTCGGGGCCGTCCTCGCCGTCCAGGTGTCGCGCAGCGTGATGGTGCGGTTGAAGACCGGGGCGCCGGAGCGCGACTCGACCGGATCGACGAAGAAGTAGCCCTGGCGGAGGAACTGCCAGCGGGTTCCCGGCGCGGCGGCCGCGAGCGCCGGCTCGACCCGCGCGCGCTCGGCGATCGCGAGCGACGCGGGGTTGAGCGCCTCGAGGAAGTCGGGCTCGGCATCGGGGAGCTCGACCTTGAAGAGCCGGTCGTAGAGCCGCACCGGCGCCTGGATCGAGCGCGTCGCGTGGACCCAGTGGATCGTCCCCTGCGCCCGCCGCGAGGCCGCGCGGTCGGCGAGCGAGGCCGCGTCGTGGGTGCAGCGGAGCTCGGTCACCTCGCCGCCCGGGCCGCGGACGACGTCGGTGCAGCGGACGACGTAGGCGCCCGCGAGACGGACCTCGCGCCCGGGCGCGAGCCGCTTCCAGTCGTCCGGCGGGTCGAGGGAGAAGTCGTCCCGCTCGACGAGCAGCTCGCGGCCGAACGGCACCTTGCGTGTCTCGGGCCGCTTCGCGTCCCCCGGCCACCAGGGCACGTCGATCGGCTCGAGCTTCCCCTCCGGCCAGTCGGTGACAACGAGCCGGACGGGGTCGAGCACCGCGAGGGCGCGCGGCGAGCGCGCCTCGAGGTCGCCGCGGATCGCGAACTCGAGCTTGCCGATGTCCACGACGCTGTTGTTCTTTGCTACGCCGATGAGCTCGGCGAAATCGCGGAGCGCCTCCGCGGTCACGCCGCGCCGCCGCATCCCGGCGATGGTCGGCATGCGGGGATCGTCCCAGCCCGAGACGCGCCCCTCGTTCACGAGCTGGAGGAGCTTCCGCTTCGACATCACCGTGTAGCCGAGGGCGAGCCGCGCGAACTCGTACTGGCGCGGGCGCGGGTCCCACGGGCCGAGCCGGTCGAGCACCCAGTCGTACAGCTCGCGGTTCGACTCGAACTCGAGCGTGCAGATGGAGTGGGTGACGCCCTCGAACGCGTCCTCGAGCGGATGGGCGAAGTCGTACATCGGGTAGATGCACCACGCGTCGCCGGTCCGGTGGTGGTGCGCGTGGCGGATCCGGTAGAGCAGCGGATCGCGCATGATCACGTTCGGGTGCGCCATGTCGATCTTCGCGCGCAGCACCATTGCGCCGTCCGGGAACTCGCCCGCCCTCATCCGGCGTAGCAGCTCGAGGCTCTCGGCGGCGGGGCGGTCGCGGAACGGGCTGTTCGTGCCGGGCCGGTCGAACGAGCCGCGCTGCTCGCGCACGATCTCCTGCGGCTGCGTGTCGACGTAGGCGTGCCCCTCGCGCACGAGCCGCTCGGCGCACTCGTACATGCGCGGAAAGAAGTCCGAGGCGTAGTAGAGGTGCCGGCCCCACTCGCAGCCGAGCCAGCGAACGTCCCCCTGGATCGCGTCGACGTACTCGGCCTCCTCGGTGACCGGGTTCGTGTCGTCGAAGCGCAGGTGGGTCCGGCCGCCGAACGCCTTCGCGAGGCCGAAGTTGAGCAGGATCGACTTCGCGTGGCCGATGTGGAGGAACCCGTTCGGCTCGGGCGGGAAGCGGGTCACGACCTTGCCGCCGTTTCGCCCGGCGGCGAGGTCCGCCGCGACGATGTCGGCGAGGAAATTCCGAGGAGCGTCGGCCATCTTGGCCGATGTTGGTATCGCAGCGGCGGCGGGGCCGCAACCTCGTGGTCGCCCGGCGGCGCGGTGGGCGGGAGGACGGGCGGGCCCGCGGGCCGGGGTGCTGCCGTGCGCTCGTCCTACCGTGGCGTTAATGCAGCGTCGCACTCGGAGGTAGACCATGCGCGCCGCGGTCATGACCCGCTTCAACGAGAGCTGGGAGCTGAGAGACGTGCCGGATCCACGGCCCGCGGAGGGCCAGGTGGTGATCCGCGTCGAGGCGTCGGGGATGTGCGGGACCGACCTGCACGTCCATCGGGGAACCGTCCCCCTCGTTCAGCCCCCGTTCGTCCTCGGGCACGAGCCGGTCGGGACGATCGTCGAGCTGGGGGCCGGCGTGACGGCGCTCCGCGTGGGAGATCGCGTCGGCGTCTCGTGGATGCAGAAGGGCTGCGGGAGGTGCCATGCCTGCCAGGAGCGGCGGCCCTACTGCGTCTCGCCCCAGAGCTGGACGAACCTCGGCGGCGGGAACTCCGAGCTCATGCTCGCGTGGGCCGAGGGGTGCACCCTCGTGCCGGCGGGAGTCCGTTCCGAGGACGCGGCGCCGCTGTTCTGCGCCGGCTACACCGTCGCGAGCGGGTTCCGGACCGCTCGGCCGCGTCCCGGCGATCGCGTGGCGGTGCTGGGCATCGGCGGCCTCGGTCACCTCGCGATCCAGTACGCGAAGGCCCTCGGGTTCGAGGTCGTGGCCCTGACGGGCAGCGAACGGAAGCGCAAGGACGCGCTCGCCATGGGCGCGGACGATGTCGCGGTCGCGGGTGAGCACGCCGGCAAGGCGCTCCTCGCCGCGGGCGGCGCGGACGTCATCGTCTCGACCACGAACTCGGCCGCGCAGGTGAACCAGGCGTTCACGGCGCTCCGCCCCGAGGGGCGGTTCGTGAACCTCGGAGCCCTCGACGGCCCGCTCCAGCTCACCGCGTTCGATCTCCTCTTCCCGCCCAGGCAGCTCCTTGGCGGCTCGCAAGGCGAGCGGCGCGACCTCGTCGAGATCCTGGACATGCTCGCGGCCGGCAAGGTGAAGCCCGCCGTCGAGACCTATCCGCTCGAGAAGGCGAACGAGGTCCGCGAGCGGCTCGCAGCGGGCAAGGTGCGGTACCGCGCGGTGCTGCTGCACGAGCAGCCGTAGCCCGGCCTCTCTCCGCGGCCGGCGCCGCGAGGCGGCTGTGACCCGACGTGGCGGCCGGCCTCGCAGCGCGGGAGGAACGCGTCGCGAGGCCGGCGCGTTTCCTTTAGAATCCCCGTCCCCGCCGGAAAGCCGCGGCGGCCCGGAGCGTCCCGATGACCCAGAAGTTCAAGGTCGGCCTCGTCCAGATGTCGATGAGCGCCGACCCCCAGGAGAACGTCGAGAAGGCGGCCGCTCGCGTCGCCGACGCGGCGCGGAAGGGCGCGCAGGTCGTGTGCCTCCCCGAGCTCTACCGATCCCCGTACTTCTGTCAGAAGGAGGATGCGGCGCTCTTCGACCTCGCCGAGACCGTCCCCGGCCCCTCCACCGAGCGGCTCTCCGAGGTGGCGAGGAAGGCCGGCGTCGCGGTGGTGGTCCCGATCTTCGAGAAGCGCGCGCCGGGCCTCTACCACAACAGCGCGGTCGTCCTGGACGCCGACGGCAAGACGGCCGGCCTGTACCGGAAGATGCACATCCCGGACGATCCCGCCTTCTACGAGAAGTTCTACTTCACGCCTGGTGATCTCGGCTTCAAGGCGATCGACACGAGGTTCGGCAAGATCGGCACGCTCATCTGCTGGGACCAGTGGTACCCGGAGGGCGCGCGCCTCACCGCGCTGCAGGGGGCGGCGATCCTCTTCTACCCCACCGCCATCGGCTGGCACCCGCACGAGAAGGAGCAGCACGGCGCCGCCCAGCGCGACGCGTGGCGCACCATCCAGCGGAGCCACGCCATCGCGAACGGCTGCTACGTCGCGGCGGTGAACCGCGTCGGCCACGAGCGGGGGCAGCCGGATGAGGCGGGGCTCCAGTTCTGGGGCACGAGCTTCCTCTGCGATCCGTTCGGGGTCGTGATCGCGGAGGCCTCGACGGACCAGGAGGAGATCCTGATGGGCGAGGTGGACGTGTCGCGCATCGAGGAGGTCCGCCGCGGGTGGCCATTCCTCCGCGACCGGCGCATCGACGCGTACGCCGGTATCGAGAAGAGGTTCATCGACGGATGAGCGCCCCGACGACGATCCGCCCCGCGCTCCCGGTGCTCGCGCGGCGCGAGCAGGTCATGCCCGCCGAGTGGGGCCCGCACGACGCGACCTGGCTCGCCTGGCCCCACAACGTCAGCGACTGGCCCGGGCGCTTCGCGCCGATCCCGTGGGTGTACGCGGAGATCGTGCGGAACGTCGCGCGGGGCGAGCGGGTGCGGCTCCTCGTCGAGGACGCCGACCACGAGAAGAAGGTGAGGAAGGTGCTCGTCCGCGCGGGCGTGCCGCTCGAGAATGTCGAGCTCCGCCGCTTCCGCACCGACCGGATCTGGACCCGCGACTCGGGGCCGATCTTCGTCGTTCGCCGCGGCGAGAAGGCGATCACCGGGTTTCGGTTCAATGCCTGGGCGAAGTACCCGGACTGGAAGAACGACGTGAAGAACCCGGCGCGCGCGGCGAAGGCGCTCGGCGTGCCGCTCCTACCGGCCGTCCACCGCGAGCGTCCGGTCGTCCTCGAGGGCGGCGCCATCGACGTGAACGGGCAGGGCACGATCCTGACGACGGAGGAGTGCCTCCTCGACCCCGAGGTCCAGGTCCGCAACCCCGGCTTCGGCCGCGACGACTACGAGGCGATCTTCAAGGACGTCCTCGGCGCGCCGAACGCGATCTGGCTCGGCAAGGGGATCGCGGGCGACGACACCCACGGCCACGTGGACGACCTCGCGCGCTTCATCTCGCCGCGGCTCATCGCGCTCTGCCGCGAGACGAACCCCAATGACGCGAACCACCGGCCGCTCGAGGAGAACCGCGAGCGGCTCGAGGGGGCGCGGCTGCAGGACGGCTCGAGGCCGGAGGTGGTCTTCCTGCCCATGCCGGCGCCGGTCGTCTTCGACGGGCAGCGGCTCCCCGCGAGCTACGCGAACTTCTACGTCTGCAACGCGGCCGTCCTCGTCCCGACGTTCGACGATCCGAACGATCGGATCGCCCTCGGCATCCTCGCGGAGCTGTTCCGCGACCGGCCGATTGTCGGCATCCACGCCCTCGACCTCGTGTGGGGGCTCGGCACGCTCCACTGCCTCTCGCAGCAGGAGCCGCGAGTCGGTTAGGCATGGCGCGCGCCCGCTGCCGGGCACGCCCGTGCGCCAGCAGGCTGTTGAAGTACTCGGGCGGGCGGCAGACCTCTCGGCCAGTTCTCCCTCGCCCCCGGCGCCAGCCGCTCGTGATTCGTCACATTCCGGTTGGGCGATCGGACCTCGCGTTCGCGGAGGAGCGCGGACGAAGCGCAAGTCGGCTCTCCGGGGCATCGAAGGGTCGCTGCGGGCGAAGCGTCGCCGCGGGACCGAACCGTCCCGGCAAGATCGGCTCACCCGCCATCCAGGCGAGCGCGCTCGGCCTCGAGCGGCATGCGCTCATGGCGCCACCGCGAAGCCGACCATGCCGCGACGGATTCCCCGGCGGTTCCTCCCCGCGTGAACGCGTCCATCCACGCGTCGCCGTAGACCCGGCGCGCGGCGAGCTGGTTGTGGAACCGGCAGAGGCATCTCGTGTTCTCGATCGTCGGCGGGCCGCCCCGCCCTCGCGGCACCACGTGATCGAGCTCGACTTGATGAGTTGAGCCGCAGACGCCGCCTCCGTCGACGGCCCACTGGCAGCGCCCGCCGTCCCTCTTCCACACCGCCCGCTTCACGTGGGCGGAAACGTGGTCCGGCTTCGCAGGCGGCGGCTCGCGCCGTGGCTTCTCGACGAGCCCCTTCCGCTTGGCGTGGCGCTCAAGGAGAACGTCCAGACCGGCCTCCAGGATCTCGCCCTCGCTGGCGCCGGGATGCGAGTGGGAGAGCGCGGCGCGAGCGGCCGCGAGCTGCTCGATGAACCGGCGCGACACCGTCACGTGCAGTCGCCGAAGGTCGGCGGTGAGAGGCTCGACGGCGGTGCGCGGCGGCGACGCCACAAGGGTCGGAATCGGCTCCTGGATCGGGTTGGCATGGGGAGTTTCGTCCGGATGAAATGGGAATTCTAGGATTGGGTCCCGCGCTGCGGACGCGGCTTGGGCAGTCGCGGGCGCGGCCGCCGTGGGGCGCACGGCCGTGACGACCGCGCGGTGCGGCCCGGCCTCGGCCGGGCGGAGCGCAGCGGAGACCGCCTTCGCGCCGTACTTGGACAGATGGAAGAACCGCGGCAGGACGTCGTCACGGTTCTCCGGCGTGAGGACCTTCGCGAGCTCGACGACGCTCGTCAAGCACAGCCGCCCGTCGCGCAGAGGGTCGACGATCTCCGGGAATCTCTGGATGAGCCCCGTGGCGGTCTTCCGGTAGAACGCGGCCCCGCACGAAAGTCCGAGCTCCCGGTGCAAGAAATAGAACAGCGAGGCGTGCCCGAGCTCGACCCACAGCCGCTTCGTGTCGAAGTCCGCGAGTGCGACGAGGAACTCCGCGAGCGCGGCGCGCTCGCGCTGGAGGAGCTCGGCGAGGCGGGCGGAGAGATCGCGTGCGGAGGTCATGACGCGAGCATCGCACGCGAATTCTGGGCCTCCCCAGACGCACGGATGCGCGTCAGGGAGCGCGAACGCCAGCGGGCCTCGAGAACTCCCTCGCGCGCCTTCGGCGCACGCGAGGCGAGATCTGGCGCACCAGGAGCGGCATTCCCGCACGGTCCCTCGCCGCGGAGATTATCTGGCGGTGAAGTACGTCAAGCACCTCGGCGCCGGGAAATTGGGGCGCGGCGTCGAACGAGAAGCTCGCGGGTGGCCGCAGGCCGATCTTGTCACGGCGCTTCCCTCTTCGCAGGCACGCCTCGGCCGCCGCACTCCTCGTTGCCCGAACCCGTTCACCTTCGGGCTCGTCCCCTTCGCGCATACCCGCTCGGCCTACGGCCCCTCCCGCGGTGGAGTTGTGACGATTCATGAGGGCGCCAGCCCGGGGGAGAGGGTCGAAGGCGAGCCATGAGCGCCTACACTATGCGCGGAGGCCGCAACCCCCTCTCCCCGACCCTCTCCCCCGCTTCGCGGGGGCGAGGGAGGATCTTGCGAGCCGAGGTTGCCGGGGTTTCTCAACAGCCTGCTTACGCGAGGGAGGATCTTGCGAGCCGAGGTCGCCGGGGGGTTCTCAACAGCCTCTAGTGGCGGCGATCGGGATCGCCGCCGGGGCGGGGCGAACGTCGCCTCGGCCGCGGCTTCGCCAACATGGCGGCGCCCGTCCCGGTCGTGCCGCTCCCGGCGGTCAGCGCCGAACCCGTCAGCTCGAGGCCGCGCGCGCGCGCGCCGCGGTGGAGCCGGAGCTGGTTGTGGACGTCCTCGACGCCGAAGACGTCGTCGGCGACGTCCTCGAGGGCGCGCTTCTCGTCGCGGCGCTCGACGGTCCCCGTGAGCGTCACCTCGCCGGCCGCGACCGCCACCTCCACCTCGCGGGCGTCGATCCCGCTGCGGGCGATCCGCTCGCACACCTCGTCGCGGATCCGCTCGTCGGAGCGGCGGTACCCCTTCGGCCCGAGGCCGCGCCGCCGCGCGAAGGGATCGCGCCGCTCCCCGCGGGTCTCGTGGAGGCCCGCGTCGACCCAGCCTGCGCCGCCGCCCGACCGGACGTCCCCGTGCTCACCGTGCGGGGCGCCGCGCCCCGCCCAGCGATCCCGCTCCTCGCCCTTGCGTCCCATCGCTCGCTCTCCTCGCGACGCGTCGCCGACGGGCGCGCCAAGGGAAAGCTGCACACCCGTGCTACTCGCGCACCATCGCGTCACCATCGCGTGCAGCGGCGCGCGCTGCCGGGCGCAGCGGGCGCGAGCCGCGCCCAGCGTGCGGCCGACGGGAACCCGTGGAGGAGCACGGCCGCGCCGTCGAGGGCTTCTTACGCGGCGATCGCGATCGCCTGGTCGAGCCGCCGGAGCGTCTCGTCCTTGCCGAGGATCTGGATGACGTCGTACATGCCGGGCGACGCGGTTCCGCCGGTGAGCGCGACGCGCACGGGCTGGGCGATCTTTCCGAGACCGAGGCCGCGCTTCTCGGCCTCCGCCTGGAAGAGTCGCTCGAGCGGCCCGGTGTCCATCGCGGGGAGCGCGGCGACCCCGGCGCGGATCGCCTCGAGGATCGGCCGCGTGTCCTTCGTGAGGAACTTCTCCTTCGCCTTCGGATCGAGCACGACCGGCGCGAAGAAGTAGCGGAACTGCTGGACGTACTCCCCGAACGTCTTCGCCCGCTCGCGCGCGACGCGCACCACGTGGCGGAGCTTCGCGTCGTCCTCGGCCGGGAGCCCGGCGGCGCGGAAGAAGGGGAGCGCCTTTCGCGCGAGCTCCTCCTCGGGCAGCTTCTTCAGCCACTCGTGGTTCACCCACGCCATCTTCTCGAGGTCGAACACGCCCGCGGTCGCGCCGACGTGCTTCAGGTCGAAGTACCGGACGAGCTCGTCGAGCGTGAAGATCTCCTGATCGCCGTGCGACCAGCCGAGCCGGACGAGGTAGTTCACGACCGCCTCGGGCAGGAAGCCCATGTCGCGATAGGCGGTGACGCTCGTCGCGCCGTGACGCTTCGAGAGCCGCGTCTTGTCCGCCCCGAGGATCATCGGGAAGTGAGCGAAGGAGGGGACGGGGTAGCCGAGCGCGCGGTACATCAGGATCTGCCGCGCGGTGTTGTTGACGTGGTCGTCGCCGCGGCCGACGACGTTCACCTTCATGGTGATGTCGTCCACCACCGCGCCGAAGTTGTAGAGCGGCACGCGGTCGGAGCGGAGGATCACCTCGTCTTGCAGCGTGTCGTGCGGGGTCGAGATGTGCCCCTTCACGAGATCGTCGAACGCGGTCGCCCCTTGCTCCGGCACGCGGAAGCGGATGACGTGCGGCTTCGTCTTGTCGTAGAGCTTGTCACGGCAGGTCCCGGGATAGCGGTACTGCCGCTTCTCGCCCTCCGCCTTCTTGCGCCCGACGTCGAGCTCCTCGCGCGTGCAGTAGCACGCGTACGCCTTCCCCTCCGCGACGAGCTTCTCGGCGTACGACTCGTACAGCTCGAGCCGCTCCATCTGGAAGTACGGACCGTGCGGGCCGCCGATGTCCGGGCCCTCGTCCCAGTCGAGCCCGAGCCAGCGGAGGCCCTCGAAGATGGCGGCCTCCGCCTCCTTCGTCGAGCGCCCCTGATCCGTGTCCTCGATCCGGAGGATGAACGTGCCGCCGTGGCGCCGCGCCCACAGCCAGTTGAAGAGCGCCGAGGCTTGTCCATGGCGGGCGGAAGCTACCATAGCTAGAATGCGCCACATGCGCCGGAGACTCGCGGCCCTGCTCGTCCTCGCCGCCGCGCCCGCGCTCGCGCTCGCCGCGACGTTCGTCGCGACGAGCGTGGAGGAGACCGCGCGCTCCTCGGAGGTGGTCGCGCGCGGCCGCGTCGTCTCGACCGCCTCGCGCGCGACGCGCGACGGCCGGGGGATCGTCACGGAGGTCGAGATCGCGATCGAGAGCGCGTGGAAGGGCTCGCCGGACGCGACGGTGCGCGTCGTCGTCCCGGGCGGCCGCCTCGCTCACGTCGCGCAGATCGTGGACGCCGCGGCGACGTTCGAGGACGGCGAGGAGGTCGTCGTCTTCCTCGCGCGCCAGGGCGCCGTGTGGCGAGTCATGGGCCACGCGCTCGGGAAGTACCGCGTGGAGGGGCTCGACGCGAAGCCATCGCTCGAGCAGGCCGTCGTGCTGCAACGGCCGCTCGCGGCCGGGGAGCGGGCGGCCGGGCCGATGCCGGTCGCGGAGCTCGAGCGACGCGTGAGGGCCGCGAAGTGAGCGAGGATGGGTCCGCGCCCGGCGCGGTTCGCGCGCTCGCGGCGACGCTCGTCCTGCTCGCCGCCGCCGCGCCGGCGCCGGCGCTGGCCTATGTCCGCACGAAGGACGCGCGGACCCACAAGGAGGTCTTCTGGCCCGTCCCGGTCGTGCCGTTCCAGCTGAACCGCGACTGGCCCCACACGGCGCCCTCCTGCCGGGCGACGGTCGGAGGCGATCCCGCGCTCGAGGCGGTGCGCGCGAGCTTCGCGGCGTGGGAGCAGTCGTGCGCCCATCTCCAGCTCGTCTACGGCGGCATGACCTCGGAGATCCAGATCGGGTTCGGGAGCACGGACGACAACATCGTCGTGTTCCGGCGTGGCTGGTGCTCGCAGCACCCTCAGGCGAAGACCGATCCGTGCATGAGCGACCCGGACGTCGACTGCGGCGCGATCTATGACTGCTACGAGGATTCGGCGTCGTGCATCGGCCAGACGATCTGCGACGACTGGAAGATCGTCGCGCTGACGAGCGTCCTGTACGACCCCGACACCGGCCGGATCTTCGGCGCGGACGTCGAGGTGAACGGCTGGGACGGCGTCGGCGGGGAGCTCTCGCCGATCGTGCTCCCGCAGCACGGCTGGTACTTCACCTGCTACGACGGGACCCAGCCCGCGACCCTGTGCGCCGCCTACGGCGACGACGGCTGCAAGTACATGGATCTCCGGAACACCGTCACCCACGAGGCGGGCCACTTCCTCGCGCACGCGCCGAGCTCGACGGTGACGATGTTCGCGACGACGTCACCCGGCGAGCTCGAGAAGCGCTCGCTCTCCGCCGACGACGTGGCGGGCGTCTGCGCCATCTACCCGGACCCGTCGGGCGGCTGCGGCTGCGGCCGCGGCGAGGGGGCCGGGGCGGCGTCGCTCCTCGTCGCGAGCCTCGCCCTGCGGCGGCGGCGCCGTGCGCCTGCTCAGACGACGACGAGCCCGGCGTAGCCGACGACCTGGCGCGTGTCGCCGGTCACGTCGCCCGAGCTCCCGTAGCGCACGAGCTCCGCGCGTCTCGCCCCGAGCGCGCGCGCGGCGAAGAGCATCGCGGTCGTCGGGACGACGCCGCACATCGTGATCCCCTCGCGCCGCACGGTCTCGTGGAGCCCCTCGGGATCGAGCGCGAGGATCCGGTCGATGGCGAGCTGGTCCTTCGCCCGCGCCTTCGCCGCCGGGATGTAGTGGCTCATGTCCGACGACGCGACGACGAGCGCGCCAAAGTCGCGCGCCGCGGCCGCGACGGTCCGGCCGACGAGCTCGCACTCCTCGAGGTCGAGCGGCCCGAGGCAGAGCGCGGCGATCTCGACGTCCGGCCTCGCGCGCTGCAGGAACGGGATCTGGACCTCGAGCGAGTGCTCGCGCAGGTGGGCGGCGTGATCGGGCACCACGAGCTCGCCCGCGAGGAGCGCCTCGGTGAGCGCCGCCGCGACCGGAACGGTTCCGAGCGGTGTCCGCCACCCTCCGCCGGCAGGCCAGAGCGCGGCGGGGCGGCCGAGGCCGGTGTGATTCGGGCCGAGAACGATCACGCGCGGCGGCACGACGACGCGCGCGTAGACCGCGCCGGCGATCGCGCCCGAGAAGACGTAGCCCGCGTGCGGAGCGACGACGCCCTTCGCCTCGAGCCTCTCGCCCCGGTCGGCGAGGAAGGCGTCGACCTCGCGGGCGAGCGCCGAGGGCCCGTCCTCGTAAAAGCGTCCCGCGACCGCAGGCTCACGGTCCATGGTCTCGCTGGAGTATAACCGTCGCGGAATGGGCAAGCCGAAGTCGGTCCTCATCGTGGACGACTCCCAGGCGATCCTCGACGTCCTCGAGGGGGCCTTCGAGGAGGCCGGGTTCGCGGTGAGCTCCGCGAACGACGGCGAGGAGGTCTTCCGCAAGATGTCCGCGGCGGATCCCGACGCGCTCCTGCTCGACCTCTACATGCCGAAGCTCAACGGCGCCGACGTCTGCCGGCTCGTGAAGGCTCACCCGCACTGGAAGAAGACGTACCTGCTCCTCATGTCGTCCCGGGTCAGCGACCGCGAGGTGGACATGTACCGGCGGCTCGGCGCGGACGAGATCCTGAAGAAGCCGTTCGACCCCGCCCACGCCGTCGCCCTCGTCGAGAAGGCGCTCGGCGCGAAGCGCGGGTAGGGGCCCACAGGCGGGCCCACCTCACGGCCCCCGGCAGCAGCGCCTCACGGCCCCTGGGGGCAGATCGCCGAGTACTTGCCGCAGAGGCACGTGCCGACCGCCACCGCGGACGGGGGGATGCAGGTCCCGTCGGGGTTCGTCCCGGCGAAGCAGGTCCAGTCGGTGCCCGTGCCGAGCACGTCCGCGCATTCCTGCTGCGAGGTGCACCCGCCGGCGGGGAGGACGCCGAGGTAGTCCGCGGAGTAGCCCTCGCCCGGGTTCGGCTCGCACTGCTGCGTGTCGTGGTTGACGTAGACGTAGCGGCTCGCGGCCGAGGGGGCCTTGTCGAAGGTCTGATCGGCGGTCGCCGTGAACCACCAGTCGTAGCGCTGATCGAGCGCCTCCTGGAACGTGAGCGGAGGCAGCGCCGGACCGCGGCAGATCTTGCGAGTGTCGCCGGAGGGATCCGTGATCCGCAGCAACGTGAGCGCCGCGCTCGCCGGCGTGGTCGGCAGCGTCAGCGCCGAGGGCGGCTTCACGATCTCCGCGATGCGCGCCAGGATCTCGCCGAACCCGGCCGTCCCCCAGAGCGTGCCCGCGAGCGGGCCGCTCGAGTAGCAGCAGTAGGAGGCTCCAGCGGCGCCGATGCAGGTGCTGCTGCACGTGGATCCCGCCGGGCACTGCGCGCTCGAGGCGCACGCGATCGCGCCGGGGTCGCAGATCGAGGCCTCGACGACGTCCGCCCCCCCCGCGCGCAGCGCGTTCGCGGCGACGAGGAACCGATTGCCGGCCGCCTGCCCCCCGCACGTGCTCGTAGGGGAGCACTGGTTGGGCGGCGACCCGATCGTCCCGCTCGACCCGTAATTGCACGTGCAGTCGCGGCATTGGCCCGGCGTGCAAGACTCGTCAGTGCAGGTCGTGTCCTCGGTGGAGACGACGAACGCGGCGCCGAGCGGTCGGTGGAGCGCCTGGAGGTCGCTCACGAGGTCCGCGATCCGGAACTCCTTCTGCTGGCTCTCCACGAGCTGCGCGTCCGCCCAGCAGGAGTCGTGCGGCGGCTTTCCGCTCAGGATGACGCCGCGGACGGGATCCTGCGGGGTGCTGCAGTCATCCTCGTCCCCGACGTAGACGACGACGAGCTTGGCCGCCGCGTGAGGCCAGTCCGCGGTGACGCCCGGCGCGGCGACGATCGTCCCCGCGGCGTTGCGCATGTCGCGCTGCTTTCCCTCGAGCGCCTTGCTGATGGCGAGCCGCGCCGCCTGGAGGCCCTGCTCCTGGCCCGAGCCGCACGTGCCGACGTTCACGTTCGCGGCGAAGAAGTCCTTGAGCTGCTTGCGCGTGAAGCCCTGGTGGTTCGTCGCCGTCGAGGGGTTCGCGATCGGATCCCACGAGCCGTCGCCGTTCGCATCCGTTCCGTACAGGCTCTTGTCGAAGTGCAGGACGCGCGGGTTCGAGCCGAGCCCCACGAACGCGCCCTGCGGGTAGAGCGCGCCCTCCACGGCGATGCCCGGCGCGCAGGCGAGGCCGAGCTCCGGCTGGCCCTGCGGGTGGACCGGGGACGAGACCGAGCAGCACACGTTCGTGCGCCCGTCGCAGCTTCCGCACCCGAACCCGGCATCGCAGTCGGTGCTGTTGGTGCAGCTCTTGACCGCGCAGCAGATCTGGCCGAGGTAGTCGCCGCACGCGCTCGTCGTGCACGTGTCGAACGGGGCGGAGGTGCACTGGGGCGAGGACGTGCACGTCTGCGGCTCGCGGTTGAAGGCGTACCGGTTGTGGATCTCGCCGCACGGCGTGCCGGGCGACGTGCACGCGACGGTGGTCGTCTCGAGCGTCCCGCCGGTCGCGTCGCAGCAGATCGCCTCTCCGGCGTGGCCGGCGCAGGTGGTCTTGCAGGCGAAGCCGCCCCCCGAGTCGCAGCCGGTCCCCGCCGGGCAGGCCTTCGGCACGCGCGTCGGCGTGCACGTCGTGCCGCCGCCGGCGACGACGCCGCACACGTTGCTCGACGACCCGCACGTCGCCTGGCACGTCGCCGAGGACAGCTGGTTGTAGAACACCGACGTCGTCGTCATCGCGAGGTGGAAGTCGAACGGCTCGAGGTGGTTCGCCACCCGCAGGTCGTTGTACCCGTGGAGCGAGCCGACGAACCGGTCGAACGCGAGCGCGAGCTTCGCCTGCTCACCCGCCATCGATCCCGAGTCGTCCACGACGAACAGCACGTCGGCGGACGAGACGCTCGAGAGCTGCACGCGCTCGGAGCCCGGCTGGATGATGCAGGGGTGCACCGGGTTGAACTTGTAGTCCTGGCACCCGGACGCCCACGAAACGAGGGCGACCGCGAGCGCGGCGTGGCGAACAGAGCGGCGCATCGATCCTCCGCGAGCCTAGAGCGGCCCGGCGCAGACGCAGGGATTCGTGGACGACGTCGTGCACAGCGGCTGGGCGAGGGTGTTCTCCGCGCAATACCCCGTGCAGCACGCCTGGTCGGGGGTGCACGACTGGCCGGTGTTCCTGCAGACCGGTGCCGGGACGTCACAGAAGCACGCGGTCCCGGCGCACGGCACGATCTGCTCGTACTGGTTCACCGAGAAGCACTGCATCCCGGTGCAGCAGCTCGCGTCGGAGGTGCAGGACTGCGACACGCCCGAGCACGGGGGCGGCGGCGGGCCGCAGACGCCGGTGTTGCAGACATCCGTGGCGCTGCAGCACGGCAGCGTCGAGCAGGACTCGGCCGTCTGCGCGCAGGTGGGCACGACGATCGGGGCGGTACACGTCCCGTGGGTCCAGCCGGCGGGGATCTCGCAGGTGTTCGGCGAGCAGCAGTCGCCGCTCACCGTGCAGCTCCCTCCGGCCGGCATGCAGGCGGTCGTCGTCTGCGTCTTGCACGTGCCGCCGTCGCAGAATGCGGAGCAGCAGCTCGAGCTCGACGAGCACGTGTCGCCGTTCGGCACGCATCCGCCGCAGACGGTCCCCTCGAAGCAGTACCCGGTGCAGCACTGCGTGCCCGTCGTGCACCCCGCGCCCACGGCCTTGCACGACCCGCCGGGCACGCTCTCGAGGCACTCCTTCGCGGACGTGCCGGGGACCGTGTAGCAGGCGAGGCCACTGCAGCAGTCGCCGTCGACCGCGCAGGTCGCGCCGCGCGGGGTGCAGGTCGGCCCGATGGGCGGGTTCGTCTCCGCGCAGCGGAGCACGCCGGCCGCGTCCGGGACGCAGGGCACGGAGTTGCAGCACTGGTCGCTGAACTGGCAGACGACGCCAGCCTCGATGCAGCAGCCGGGGCGATCCGCGTCCCAACCGTCGGGGCACAGCGTGGTCACCGGGCCACCGAAGCAGCGCATGATGCCGCCCGAGTCCGGCTTGCACGCAGAGTGCCCGAGGACGCCTCCGCTGACGGGGTTTCCGCTGGCGTCGAGATAGCAGCAGTTCTGGGAGGCGTTCACCGTGCCGCCGCCGCCGCAGATGTTGCCCGGCGGGTTGCAGCCCTGGCCGGAGTCGCAGGTCGCGGGAGACGAGCCGTTCTTCTTGTCGCACGTGACGCCGTAGGCAGTGGTGGCGCCGCCGTAGCTCGCGTTCGTGCCGCCGCAGCAGGCGCTCACCGAGTCGCAGTAGTCACCCGTCATGCGGCAGCCGCCCGCCGGCTCGCACACGGTGACGCCCGTGCCCGGGTCGGTGCAGGAGCGCGTGCAGCAGTTCGACGCGCCGTCGCACGGGGTCCCGCCCTGGCCGCAGCCGCCAGACGGCGTGAGGCAGCGGCCCGGCGTCGCGGCGGGGGTCGTAGTCCCGGTGGAGCAGCCGCCGGAGCAGCAGTCCTGGTTCCGGTAGCAGATGTCTCCGCCCGCGTTGCACGAGTACGCCTGGATGCAGACGCCGCCCTGGCAGTTCGTCGAGCAGCACTCGAACCCGGCCGTGCAGGAGTTCCCGAGCGTCGTGCAGCTCGAGACGGCCGTGGACACCGTCGCGCACGCGCCGGAGGTGCAGACGCCGGAGCAGCACTGGCTCGCCGACGAGCAGCTCGCGCCGACGTCAGAGCAGGCACCCGACGCGCAGGCGCCGGAGGTGCACGTGAGCGCGCAGCACTCGGACGACGACGCGCACGTCTCGCTCGCGATCTTGCAGAACGCGTCGGACGTGCACTTCCCGGAGGCGCAGACCGTCGAGCAGCACTGCGAGCCCGTCCCGCAGTTGTCTCCGCCGACTCGGCACGCCTCCACCGGAGGCGGAGCGCACGTGCCGCTCGGGCAGGAGCCGGAGCAGCAGTGGCCGGGACTCGACGGGCTGCACGCGGCGCTCGTGGCGAGGCACAGGGGCGGAGGGTCGGTGCAGATCCCGTTCACGCACGAGTTCGTGCAGCAGTTCGAGTCCGAGCCGCAGGCCTGATCCACGAGCTTGCACTTGTTCGGCTGGACGCAGGCGCCGTTGCACGCGCCGCTGCAGCACTCCGAGGGGAGCGCGCAGGGTTCAGTGTCCGCCTTGCAGCTGCCGAGCGGGCCGCAGGTCCCCGCGGAGTTGCACTCTCCGATGCAGCACTCCCCCGGGGTCGTGCAGGGCACGCCGTCGCTCTTGCAGAGCTGCTGCGCCGCGCATACGCCGCTCGGGCAGGAGTTGGAGCAGCACTCACCGGCGGCGACACACGACGCCCCGTTCGACTTGCAGACGGGATCCGATTTCGAGGCGGGGCTGCAACCGGACGACGCGAGCGCGGCGAGCGCGAAGGCAAGCCCCGAGGCCAGGGTACGGAACCGAGTCAGCATGCCGGGATGTTCCGCCATGATCGCTCCTTCCTGCAAGTGGACATCTGCGTTCGCAGGCGCGCTTATCGCACACATCGGCTCGCCGAACGTTGACGACCCCACGTCTGCGTGAGATGCGGTGGACGTGTCCGCCGAATCCCACATCTCCCGACCTCCGCTCCGGCGCCGGGAGATCGTCCGGACCTGGGCGCTCGCGATCGGCGGGCTCGCGCTCGCGAAGCTTCTCTCCCTCGCGGATCCAACGGGTTTACTGGGAGCGAACCTCGCCGGCGTCGCCGCGTTCCTCTTCATCGCCCTTTCCGATGCGCGCCTGCGCGCGCGCGGCGAGGGGTGGGACGTCTACGGGCTTCCTTGGGAGGGCGTGAGCGATCCACGCACCTGGCGCGCGTGGGGCCGCGGCGCGGCCGTCGCGCTCCTCGTCGCGGCGGTCGTGTTCCCGCTCTTCACGGCCGGCTTCGCGCTCTACGCGCGGCTCCTGCCGGGTTTGCCTCGCGCGCTCGCGTCGATGCTCGCGCCGTACGTCGGCGCGCCGCGCTTCCACCTCCGGCTCCCGGGCGGGCTCGCGGTCCTCGTGCCCGTGCAGCTCCTCGTCGTCGCGCTGCCCGAGGAGCTCTTCTACCGCGGGTTCATGCAGACCGGCTGGGCGCGCACTGCGCCGGAGCGGGGGGTCACCGTGCTCGGCGCGCGGCTCGGCGCCGGCTTCGTCTGGACGCAGCTCCTGTTCGCGGCGGGCCACCTCGTCATCCTCCAGCCGTGGCGGCTCGGGACCTTCTTTCCCGGCCTCCTCTTCGGCTGGCTGCGCGAGCGGACCGGGGGGCTCGCCGCGCCGGTCGTCCTGCACGCGCTCTCGAACCTCTTCATCGCCACGCTCGAGGCGAGCTTCTACGGTCCGGTGGGCTCACCGTGACCGGATCGTGACGCCGCCGCGGGCTCGCGCCAGGCGCGGGGCCGCGCTAGGAAGGACGCATGGCCGGGACCATCCGCGAGATGCTGGAGGAGCTCGAGGACCGGACGCTCCACCCGCGCGCGGCCCGCTCGGCGCGGTCGCGCGGCCGCGCCCGGCCCGAGGACCTCGACGAGGAGCGGCCGGCGTTCCAGCGCGACCGCGACCGGCTCGTCCACGCGAAGGCGTTCCGGCGGCTCGCCGGCAAGACCCAGGTCTTCCTCGCGCCGAAGGGCGACCACTACCGCACGCGGCTCACCCACACGCTCGAGGTGGCGCAGGTGGCCCGCTCGATTGCGCGCGCGCTGCGGCTGAACGAGATGCTCGTCGAGGCGATGGTGATGGGGCACGACCTCGGCCACACGCCGTTCGGCCACGCAGGGGAGCGGCTCCTGTCGGAGGTCGTCCCGGGCGGCTTCCACCACGTCGTGCAGTCTGTCCGCGTGGTGGACGTGCTCGAGAACGACGGGAACGGGCTCAACCTCACCGCCGAGGTGCGGGATGGCATCCTGCGCCACTCGAAGGGGCGCGGGAACGTGCTCCTCTCCGGCACCGCCCAGAAGTCGCTGACGCTCGAGGCGGAGATCGTGCGGATCGCCGACATCGTCGCGTACGTGAACCACGACCTCGACGACGCAGTGCGGGCGGGGCTCTTCTCGGAGGCGGACGTGCCCGCGGACATCCGGCGTGTCCTCGGAGACGCGCGCGGCCTGCGGTTCCGCACCCTCGTCCACGACGTCATCCGCGGCTCGGACGTGGACGGCGGCGGGCACATCACCATGTCGCCCGACGTGCACGGAGGCCTGCTCGCGCTGCGCGACTTCCTCTACATGCGCGTCTACGAGAACCCGATCGTCCACGACGAGTTCGTGAAGGCGCAGCGGATCCTGCGCGACCTGTGGACCTGGTGCCTCGAGGACCCCGCGCGGCTCGCGCTGCGGTTCGGGGTCGCCCCGCGGGACGGCGAGACCGTCGAGCGCGCGGTCACCGACTGGCTCTCCGGGATGACGGACCGGTTCGCGCTCGGGACGTGGGAGGCGCTGTTCGTGCCGCGCCCTTGGGATGCAGTTTGAGCCGCTCGCCGTTGCCCCTACGCAGCGGCGAGCGGCGAGATCGAGACCTGAAGGCTCCGGCTCACCGCCACGACGCTCCCCTCCGGGACCTCGATGAACCCGTTCTGGGACCGGAGACGGTTCGCGAACGCGACCGCCTTCGCGCGGCGGTGCGGCCTCACCCGGGGATCGCTCTCCGGGGTCTGGAGATCGATCCCGTGCACCGCGCACGGGAGGATTCCCTCGAGCAGCGCGTAATGGAGCGGCCCGTTCCGCCGGGTCGCCACCATGATCCGGCCGTTCGTGGCGACGAAGTTGAGCCGGCTCGGTCTCGGCGCGCCCGCCTCGCGGCACCACGCCTCGAGCTGCTTCACCGTGCCCGCGAGCGCGCGTGCCGCGACCGCGGCGTCGAGGTCGAGCTCGTCGATCCGGTTCTCGTCCTTCAGCAGCTTCAGGAACCACATGAAGGCATGCTCGGAGTCGGTGTCGCCCATGACGTTGCGCCGCAGGAAGTCGGGCACTCCCTGCTCGAGCTTCGGCCGCACGAGATCGAATGCCTCGATCGTACCGTCGTGGGCGAACAGCCAGCGGCGGAACCGGAACGGGTGGGTGTTCTCGTCCTTCGCCTTCCCGACCGAGGCGTACCGTGCGTGCACGAGCAGCGCCTCGGCGTCGAGCTGGCCGACGAGCTCTCCGAGCGCGAGCGCGTGGCTCGCGCCGGTGGGCCGCTTGCCGAGGAGGACGCTCCCTCCGCCGTAGTGGCCGAAGCCGTACGCGTCCGGCAGCCGCTCGCCGTCCCGGAGCGAGACGTGCGCGTCGAGCCGCGCCACCTGGCATCGGAGCAGGTTCGGATCGGTCTGAAGGATCGCGACGAGCGCACCCATGATTTTCCGGTTCCCTCTCTCTGGTCAGGTGGTGGCGAGGACGCGCCACCCCAAGAGTAATAACGCGCGAGCGCGCGACAGCATCCTGTCCCCGAACGGCCGTGCGCCCGAGCCGCCGTTTGACAGCCTCTCCGCACCGCCGCTAGGATGCCGTAACCCGGCGAAACGGCTCGGTGAACCCCCCGCATGAGCGACGAAATCGCCGTCGGAATCGACCTCGGGACGAGCTACAGCGCGGTCGCCGCGGTCACGGAGGCGGGCGGCGCCCCGCGCGTGCTCGCGAACGAATGGGGCGACCGCACCCACGCCTCGGTCGTGTCCTTCCTCGACGACGAGAGCGTGCTCGTCGGCAACGACGCGAAGCGCAACATCATCACGAACGCCGAGAACACCGTGTACTCGGCGAAGCGGCTCATCGGCCGGTTCTACTTCTCCGACGAGGTGAAGAAGGCCCAGGCGGTGATGCCCTACCGGATCCTCGAGGGGCCGAACAACTCGGTCCGCCTCCAGGTGAGGGAGAAGACCTTCGCGATCCCGGAGATCTCCGCCCTCGTCCTCAAGGAGATGAAGGCGATCGCCGAGACGGCGCTCGGCCGCGCGGTGAACAAGGCGGTCGTCACCTGCCCCGCCTACTTCAACGACAACCAGCGCCAGGCGACGAAGGACGCGGGCCGGATCGCCGGGCTCGAGGTGCTCCGGATCATCAACGAGCCCACCGCCGCGGCGCTCGCCTACGGGTTCGGCAAGGACATCTCGCAGAAGATCTGCGTCTACGACCTCGGCGGCGGCACCTTCGACGTCTCGATCCTGGAGATCGGGAAGGACGTCTTCGAGGTGCTGTCCACGGCCGGCGACACCTACCTCGGGGGCGACGACTTCGACGACCGGATCATGACGTGGCTCGCGGACGACTTCCTCGCGAAGCACGGCCTCGACCTGCGCCAGAACAAGTTCTGCCTGCAGATGCTCAAGGAGGCGGGCGAGCGCGCGAAGATCGAGGTGGGGCGAGACGCGGTGGCCGACATCCTCGTGCCGGGCATCTGCCAGTCGCCCGAGGGCGACGTCATCAACCTCGCGCAGAAGCTCACGCAGGACCAGTTCAACCGGATGGTGATGGATCTCGTGCAGCGGACCTTCAAGGTCTGCGACGAGGCGCTCCAGTCGGCGCGGCTCACCGCCGGGGACGTGGACGCGGTGATCCTCGTCGGCGGCCCGACGCGCCTGCCGATCATCCGCAACTCGGTCCGCCACTACTTCCAGAAGGAGGCGATGACCGGCGTCGACCCGGACGAGGTCGTGGCGCTCGGGGCCGCCATCCAGGCGAACGCGCTGCTCAACACGCAAGCGGCCGAGTACGGGCAGGCGAGCTACCTGCTCGACGTGACGCCCCTCTCGCTGCGCGTCGGGACGGTGGGCGGCTTCACCGAGAAGATCATCGAGAAGAACACGCCCATCCCGATCGAGAAGTCGAAGACCTTCACGACGAGCCGCGACGGCCAGGACCGCGTGAAGATCCGGGTCTACCAGGGCGAGTCGAACCGGTCGGACGGCTGCGAGCTGCTCGGCGAGTTCGAGTTCACCGGCTTCCGGATCGGGTATCGCGGCGAGGTGCAGATCCAGGTGACGTTCGAGATCGACTCGAACGGCATCGTGAACGTCTCGGCGACCGACCTCGAGACGGGCCAGAAGACCTCGACCACCATCGGCCTGTCCTCGGGCCTCAGCGAGGCCGACATCCGGACGGCCATCGACCACAACGCGGACATGGAGCTCGCGCGCGGGCCGCGCGCGGCGTGACCTCATGGAAGAGCAGTTCGCGATCGAGGTCGAGACGCTTGCTGCGGCGCTCGACCAGCTCGACTACTTCGGGGTGCTGAAGATCCCGCAGAGCGCGACGCCACCCGACATCAAGGCGGCGTACTACCGCGAGTCGCGCGCCTACCACCCCGACCGGTTCGCCGCCTACCCGGACGCCGCGTTCCGCGCTCTCGTCGGCCGCGTCTACCGGCGCGTGAACGAGGCGTACACGGTGCTCCGCGACGACAAGAAGCGCGCGAAGTACCTCGTCGACGTGAACGGGCCGGAGCGCTCCCAGAAGCTCCGCTTCACCGAGGCCGACGAGGCGCAGGTGAAGGAGGACCAGAAGAAGAGGATCGAGGAGCAGCTCGGCACGACGCCGAACGGGCGGAAGTTCTACGCGGCCGCGCTCCTCGAGGTCCAGGCGCAGAAATGGGAGGCCGCGGCGCGCTCGCTCCGGAGCGCCCTCATGTACGAGCCGGCGAACGCTCGCTTCAAGGAGCAGCTCGCCTCCGTCGAGAAGGACCTCGATCAGAGCCGGCCGAAGGGCGACCAGTTCCGCATCAAGTGACCGCGAACGACACTTGAGCCTCGACCTCTCCGTCCTCGTCGTCCTCGCCGTCGCGGCGCTCCTCGGCGCGGCGTCGGGCGCGCTCCGGCAGCTCGTCTCGCTCGCCGCGGCGCTCGTCGGCGTCGTCGCCGCGCGCGCGTTCGCCCGCGACGTCGGAGACGGCCTCGCGCGCTCCGTCTCGCCGCTGGCGCGCGGGGTCGCGCCCCTGCTCCTCTTCGTCGGAGCGTTCGCGCTCGCGTCGCTCGTCGGGCTCGCGCTCCTGCGCGCGACGGGGCTCGCGCGCGTCGTGCGCGGGCCGATGGACCGGGGGGCGGGCGCGCTCCTCGGCGGCGCGAAGGCGGCGGTCGCGGTCTGGGCGCTCCTCTCCGCGCTCGCCCTCGCCGGGGATCTCGCGCCGCATGCGGTGACCTCCCGCGCGAAGCGGAGCGACTTCGCCGCGCTCGCCCGCGCGCACAACCTCGTCGCACAGCTCGATCCGGACGCAGCCCGCCGGCTCGAGCGCGCGCTCGAGGCGGCCCGGCGGGCGCGCGCGGCGGGCGCGCTCGCCTCCGATCCCGACAGCGCGCGGCTCCTCGACCGCGTCGGCTCCCTCGAGGCGGCGCCCGGCGCGGGGATCGACCCCGCGCGCGCGGCGAAGGTGCTCGAGGATCCCGAGGTCCGGGCGCTCGTGGAGCGGCTCGCCGGCCGCGCCCCCGCCGCGCACCGCTGAGCGCTCCTCACTCGCGCAGCGCGGCGGGGTCGATCCGGTCGACGCGCCGGCGCACGTAGCCCGCGTCCACGACCACCCGCGTGCCGCGCCGCTCCGGCGCCTCGAAGAGCAGGTCCGCGACCGTCTCCTCCACGATCGCCCGGAGGCCGCGCGCCCCGGCGCCGCGCTCTGTCGCGAACCGCACGATCTCGCGCAGCCCGCCGTCGCTGAACGCGACCTCCACGCCATCCGCGCCGAGGAGCTCCTTCACCTCGCGCACCACCGCGTCCGGCGGGCCGGTCAGCACCTCGAGGAGCTCGTCCGGGCCGAGCTCCTCGAGCTGCACCACGACCGGGAGCCGCCCGAGGAACTCGGCGAGCATGCCGTACTCGAGCAGGTCCTTCTGCCGGATGCGGCGCGCCCCCGCGCGCCGGCCTCCGTCGCGCGCGCCGAAGCCGAGCGAGCGGCCCTCGGCGGCGTAGGCGAACACGTCGGTGAACGTGCCCGCGCAGACGAAGAGGATGTCGGTCGTGTCCACGGTGACGGCGTCGTTCCGCTGCCAGTGCTGCGCGAGGTTCAGCGGCACGAGGATCTCCCGTCCCTCGAGGATCTTGAGGAGCGCCTGCTGCACCCCCTCGCCGCCGATGTCGCGCGCGCCGACCCCCGCGCGGTGGCCCTGCGAGCGGCGGGCGATCTTGTCCACCTCGTCGATGAAGACCACTCCGCGCTGCGCCTGCTCGACCGAGTGGCCGGCGTGCGAGAGGAGCTCGGCGATCATCACCTCGACGTCCTTGCCGTAGTAGCCCGCCTCGGTGAACTCGGTCGCGTCGGCGACGTGGAACGGCACGTCCAGGATCTGCGCGAGCGTCCGCGCGAGGTGGGTCTTTCCGCAGCCGGTCGGTCCGACGAGGAGGACGTTCGACTTGCGGACGTTCGGGGCAGCGCGGCGCCCCCGGCGGAGCGCCGTCCGCTTGAGGTGGTTGTAGGCGGCCACCGCGAGGGCTCGCTTCGCGCGGTCCTGCCCGACGACGTGCCGGGAGAGGCGCTCGGCGATCTGCCGCGGGGTGAGGATCGGAGGGGGGCCTTCGTCGAGGCGCGGAGGCGTCTTCACCCATGAACGGTCGCCCCGCAGGGGACGCGCGGCAACCCGGGCGCGGCGTCCCGGCGCCGCCCGCCGGGCGGGCGAGCGCCGCGAGGCGAGCGTCCCCCCCGCGCTAACGTCTCGGAAGGGCTCGGCCGGGGCCGACCTTCTTCGTCTTCGCCTCCTGCTTCAGCTCGGGCATCGCGCCCGAGCCGGGGTGGCGCTTCACGTGCGCGCGGCGCAGCGCCTCGAAGAGGTCGGGCATGCGGCGGTACAGCCGCTTCGCCTTCCGCTTCTTGCGGGTGGATAGGGCGTGGGCGAAGACGAGCGGCGCGGCCACCGTCGCGTCCGAGTAGACGACGACGTGGTTCTTCATCATGTTCGCCTGGACCTTGCCCCAGCTGATCGCCTCGGAGGGCGTCGCGCCGGAGAGGCCGCCCCACTGCGGGGAGTCGGTCGAGATCTGCAGGACGTACTCGTGGCCGCCGCGGTTCAGGTCGAGGATCTGCCAGAGCGTCGGCTGCGTCTGGAGATAGAAGTTCTTCGGCGACCCGCCCCCGAGGATGATGACGCCGTTCACGTCCGCGTCGTAGACGATCGCCGTCGAGTGGAGGACGTCGAGGTCGGGATCGATCGTCGTCTCGCCGCCGCGGAGCTTCATCGCCGCGACGTTCATCCCGATCGACGAGTCGCCGGGCGACGAGGTGAAGATCGGCACGTCGTACTTCGCCGCGGTCGCGACCCAGCTCTTCTCCGGGAGCGGCGAGTGCTGCAGCACGAGGTGGCCGAGGTAGTGGTGGAGCTCCGGCGTGGAGATGTTGCGGCGCAGCGACGCGGGCGCCTTCTCGAGCGCCTCGCGGACGAAGGCGTCCGTGTCGAGCAGCGAGTCCTCGGTGATGAAGACGTCGTAGATCCGCTCGATCCCCGCCCGGTACAGCTCCTTGTCGTCCACGTGGAAGTGGCCCTGCACGACCGGCAGCTTCAGGGCGAAGTGGAGGTCGTGATAGATGTTCGCGCCGGTCGAGATGACGAGGTCCACGAACCCCGCCTCGATCATCGCCTGGATGGCGCCTCCCATCCCAGCGGGGGCCATCGCGCCGGTGACGGTGAGGGCGATCGTCGCGCCCGAGTCGATCATCCGGCCAAAGAGGTCGCAGCCCTCGGCGAGACGGCCGCCGTTGAACGCCCCTGCGCGCCGGTAGACGTCGACGAGGTCCTCGACGCTCATACCGGGGCGGAGCCGCATCGGCTCCACGGGGGGACGCGAGAGGTAGCGCTTGCGGAGGGCTTTCGGGGACTGGGCCATGGCGGCGGCGGACGTTAGTCGCCGCGCGGGGCCCAGTCAACGAGCGCGAACCTGGACTCTGCTGGACCCGCTAGATGCTCGGGGTCCGCGCCGCCGCCTGGAGCGACAGCTGGACGAGGCCGATCTGGCCGTCGTCGGCCGGCTTGAACGCGAGCTCGGAGAGCTTCGCCTGGCGATAGACGTCGAGCATCCGCTCCTGCCCGAGCCGCCACACCGAGACCATCGTGCACGAGGTGGAGTGGCCGCAGGCGTCCTCGCCGTCGAGGCAGACGTTCAGGGCGACGGGACCCTCGACCGCCTCGATGACGTCGAGGAAGCTGATCGAGATGGGCGCACGGGCGAGCGCGTAGCCGCCGTGCGGTCCGCGCGTCGACCGGACGAGACCCTGGTCCACGAGGGTCTTCAGGATCTTCGCGAGGAAGTCCTCGGGCACGTCCATCTGCCGGGCGATCTCCCGGAATGGTACGACCGAGTCCTGGGCGATCGAGGAGAGGTAAATCATGGCCCGAAGGCCGTAGTCGATCTTCCGAGAGATCCGCAGTACGTGCTGCATCGGTCCTTCCCTCGCGCCCGCAACCCACCCGTGGAGCGCGCCGCCTGAGAAGCGCGGGTATCCTATCACGTCGAGGTGAACAGTTCATGGACGACCCCGGTACGACCGACGCGAGAATCGATCTCCACACGCACAGCCGCGCCTCGGACGGCGAGTTCCCCGCCGCCGAGGTCGCCGAGCGCGCGCGGGCGGCCGGGCTCGGCGTGTGGGGCCTTTGCGATCACGACACCGTCGCCGGGCTCGAGGAGGCGCGCGCGGCAGCCGACCGGGTGGGCGTCCGGCTCGTCCCGGGCATCGAGCTCTCCGCCTTCCTCGACTCGAAGGAGATCCACCTCCTCGGCCACTTCATCGATCCCGTCCACCCGTCGATGAAGAGCTTCGAGGATTTCCTCGCCGTACGCCGCCGCGTCCGCATGCAGCAGATCGTCGAGAAGCTCGCGGCGCTCGGCGTGCGCCTGCGGGTCGAGAACATCGAGAAGTGGAGTGGCGGGAAGACGATCGGGCGCCCGCACGTCGCGCGCGCGATCGTGGAGACCGGCGTCGTCGGCAGCGTGAAGGAGGCGTTCGACCGCTACCTCGGCGAGGGGCGGCCCGCGTACGTGCAGCGCTACCGCCTCGAGGCGGACGAGGCGGTCCGGCTCGTGCGCGGCGCGGGCGGGACGACGACGATCGCGCACCCCGGCGTCTCGAAGCTCGAGCGCCACGAGCTCGTCCGGCTCCGCGCGGCGGGCGCGGACGGGCTCGAGGTCCTCCACGTCGACCACGTCCCCTCCCAGCGCGAGAAGTACCTCCGGATCGCGGACGAGCTCGGCCTCGTCCCCACGGCCGGCTCGGACTACCACGGCGTCTCCGTCTCGCCCGATCGGAAGCTCGGCGACGTGACGATGCCGCCGGAGGACCTCGCGCGGCTCGAGGCCCGTCGCCCGTAGCATGACGACGGGGACCGCGCCCGCGGTGGTCGATCCCGCGCCCTCCCGCTCCGTTCGCCGCGCCCTCGCCGCCGCCGCGCCCGCGCTCGCCGTCGTCGCGCTCGGCGCGCTCGCGCACGCGACCTCGCTCGACGTCCCGCTCCAGTTCGATGACGTCCCGAACATCGTCGACGAGCCGGCCGTCCACGCGACCGATCTCTCCCCGGGCCAGCTCGCGCGCGCCGCGGGGGGCTTCCCGCTCGGGAGGTGGCTCGCGCGCGGCTCGTTCGCGGTGAACCACGCGATGCACGGGCTGCGCCCCGCCGGCTACCACGTCGTGAACGTCGCCCTACACCTCGCGGCCGCGCTCCTCGTCCTCGCGGTCGCGCGGCGCATCCTCGACGCGCTCGCGGGCGCGCAGGAGGGCGCGGGCGGGGCGGCGCTCCGGCTCGACGGCGCCGACCGCCGGCGCGCCGCGGCGATCGCGGCGGTCCTCTTCGCGGTCCACCCCGTCCACACGCAGGCGGTGACGTACGTCGTCCAGCGGATGACCGTGATGGGCGCGCTGTTCGCGCTCCTCGCGCTGTGGCTGTGGCTCGGGGCGCGCGTCCGGCGCGGCGGCGCCCGCGCGTGGCGCGCCGCCGGCGCCGGGGTCTCGACCTGGCTCGCGGTCTCCTGCAAGGAGAACTACGCCGTCGTCCCCGCCCTCGTCCTCCTGCTCGAGTGGGTGCTCGATCCGGCGCTCGGGGCCCGGCTCCGCGCCTCGTGGCGGGCGTGGACCGCGGCGGGCGCCGCCCTCGCGGCCGCGGCCGGCGCGCTCGTCTGGGCGTACGCGCCGGTCCTCCGCCACGAGGCGGCGCGGTTCGCGCTCTCGCCCGGCGTCAGGCTGCTGTCGCAGGGGAGGATCCTGCTCCACTACCTGTCCTTGCTCGCGCTGCCGCTCCCGGGGCGGCTTCACGTGGACTACGCCTATCCGCCCTCCACCGGGCCGTTCACCCCCGTGACGACGCTGCCCGCGCTCCTCGCCGTCGCCGGGCTCGTCGGGCTCGCGGTCTGGTCGCGCCGCCGCGCGCCGCTCGTCGCGCTCGCGATCGGGTGGTTCCTCGTCGCGCTCTCGATCGAGCAGTCGGTCCTCCCGATCGACCTCGTCTTCGAGCATCGGATCTACTTCGCGGGGATCGGGCTCCTGCTCCTCGCCGCGGCGGCGCTCGTCCGCCTCGTCCGCGTGCCGCACGCGGGCGCGTGGGTCGTCGCGGCGCCGCTCGCGGCGCTGCTCGTCGCCGGGACCTGGGCGCGAAACGCGCGCTGGCAGGACCCCGCGCTCCTGTACGGCGACGAGGCGGGGAACAGGCCCCGCGCCGCGCGCGGCCTCCTGAACGTCGGCGCGACCTACCGGGCGCGCGGCCAGCTAGACGAGGCCGAGCGGGTGCTCCGGCGCGCCGTCGCCCTCGCGCCGGACGACGCGGGCGCGTACGTGAACCTCGGGAACGTCGAGCTCGATCGCGGACGGCTCGCGGAGGCGGAGGGCTGGTACCGCGAGGCGCTCGCGCGCGAGCGGCGCCTCCCGGACGCCTGGTACGACCTCGGGATCCTGCTCACGCGCAAGGTCCAGCTCGCCGAGGCGATGGACGCGTACCGCCAGGCCCTCGCCGCGGACGCGACCTACACGAGCGCGCGCGTGAACCTCGCGCTCCTCCAGCACCGGACCGGCGATCGCGCGGGCGCGCTCGCGACGCTCGACGAGGCGCTGCGGCTCGACGCGGGCTCGGTCTCGGCGCTCGCGAACCGGGCAGTGCTCCGGGTGGTCGCGCGGCGCGGCGCGGAGGCGCTCGACGACGCGCGGCAGGCGGTGCGGCTCGGCGGGGAGCGGCCCGTCCCGTGGATCGTGCTCGCCCAGGTGCACCTCGCCGCGGGACGCCGCGTGGAGGCACGCGAGGCGGTCGCGCGCGCGCTGCGCATCGACCCGGGCAACGCGGACGCGCGCGAGCTGATGGACGGGATCTCGGGGCGGTGAGCGCGGCGAGCGCAGGGGCAGCCGAATGAGGCTGCCCCGGCCCCCAGGGGGCCCCAATGATGAGCGCGGCTTCGCCGCGGGTGCGGATCTCGAGCGAGAGGGGGGCTCGGGGGGGCACGAGGTCCGGGGGCCGTCGGGCTCCCCGGATCGAGTGTCCCCCCCGCCAAGAAGAACGGCCCGGCCGGCGATCGCCGACCGGGCCGCGTCGAGAAGGCCTCTGCCGCTAACCGCGGAACAGGTGCAGCGACGACTCCGTCCACTCGATGAGCGGCGTCCACCAGATCCCGAAGACGAGGACGAAGGCGGAGGCCGCACCGATGAGGACCTGATAGCCCACCCGCGAGCGCATCGGCGGGGCGTCCACCACGTACGGCGGGTCGATGAACATCGCCCGGACGATCCGCATGTAGTAGTAGAGCGACACCGCCGTGTTGAGCGCGCCGACGAGCGCGAGCATCCCGTACCACACGCCGCCCGGGCCGCCGATCCGCTCGAAGACCGCGTAGAACAGGTACCACTTGCCGGCGAACCCGGCGAACGGCGGCAGGCCCGTGAGCGAAAACAGGAAGATCGCGAACGACACCGCAGCGAGCGGGTGGCGCTTCGCGAGCCCCTTGTAGTCGAGGATCGACTCCGAGCCGGTCGCCTCCGCGACGATGATGACGACGACGAAGGCGCCGACGTTCATCACGAGGTACACGAGCATGTAGATCATGACGGCCTGGATCCCGCGGCCGGAGACCGCGGAGAGGCCCATGAGCGTGTAGCCCGCGTGCGCGATGGATGAGTACGCGAGCAGGCGCTTTAGGTTCGTTTGCGCGAGCGCGGTGAAGTTGCCGAGCGTCATCGTGACCGCCGCGACGATCCCGACGACCGCGGGCCACGGGATGCCCGCGAGCGCATCGGAGAACGCGGCGGGCCCGCTGCCCGCCGGGCCGGCGAGGGCGGAGTGGAAGAAGCGCAGGGCGAGCGCGAACCCGGCGGCCTTCGGGCCCACCGAGAGGAACGCGGTGAACGGCGTCGGAGCGCCCTCGTACACGTCCGGGCACCACATGTGCCAGGGCACCGCCGCGACCTTGTAGCCGATGCCGGCGGTGACGAAGACGATCGCGACGACGAGCGCGATCTTCGTCCCCGCGAGCGACGCGCCGACCGCCTGGACCGCCTGGATCCGCGACGCGAGCTCGAAGAGGCTCGTCGTCCCGGTGAGGCCGTACAGGTAGCTCATGCCGAAGAGCATGACGCCCGAGGCGACGCCGCCGTAGATGACGTACTTCAGCGAGCCCTCCGCGGCCTTGCGATCGCCCTTGCGGAAGCCGGCGAGCACGTAGCTCACCATCGAGACGAGCTCGATGGAGAGGTAGACCATGAGGAGGTCGGTCGCGCTCGCCATCATGAACATGCCGAGGATGATGGCGACGAGCAGCGCGTAGAACTCGCCGATGCGGCGGGAGGGGAAGTCCTTCCCCTGGGAGGCGACGAACACGGTGAGCGCGCCCGCGCCGAGGAAGAGCCACTTGAAGAAGATCGCGAACGCGTCGTTCGCGAGCATCCCGTTGAACAGCGCCTGGCCGTCGGCGGGCTGCCGCGCGAGGAGCACGGCGGTGACGCCGAGCACCGCGAGCGCGCCCGCGGTCAGGTAGGCGACGCGGGCCGCGCTCTTCTTCCAGAAGAGGTCGATCACGAACAGGACGAGCGTCCCGAACGTGAGCGCCATCTCCGGCTGGAACCAGAGCGCGGAGCGCAGGTTTTCCGTTACGAGGGGGAGGAGGGATTCCATCTCGTGGGCTCGGTCCCGGCCTTACAGCGGCCGGAGGTTCTGGATGAGCGCGTGCAGGGTCAAGTTGATCGGCCCGAGGATCGCCTGCGGGTAGAAGCCGAGGACGATCGCGATGGCGCCGAGCGGGTACAACGTGAGCCGCTCGCGCCAGTTCAGGTCCGGGAAGCCCTTGTACGCGGGATTGAGCTTGCCGAGGAACATCCGGTGGATGGCCCACAGGTAGTAGGCCGCCGTGATGATGACGCTCGTCGCCGAGATGATCGTGTAGACGGTGAAGACCGGGAACGAGCCCGAGAACACCATGAACTCGGAGATGAAGCCCGCGAGCCCCGGCAGGCCGAGCGAGGCGAAGAAGGCGAGCCCCATGATCGCGGAGTACTCAGGCAGCTCCTGCGCCAGGCCGCCGAACTTGGCGATCTCGCGGTGGTGGGCGCGGTCGTAGATCACGCCCACGATGAGGAACAGCATCGGGCTGATGATGCCGTGGGTGAATAGGTTCAGCACCGCGCCGGAGATGGCCGCCGGGGTGAAGGCCGCCATCCCGAGGAGCGAGAAGCCCATGTGCGAGACGGAGGAGTACGCGATGAGCTTCTTGAGGTCGGTCTGGCCGAGGCAGACGAACGCGGCATAGACGATGTTGATGACGCCGAAGATCGCGATGGCGTTCGCGGCCCACATCGTCGCGTCCGGCAGGATCGGGTAGTTGAAGCGGAGGATGCCATAGATGCCCATCTTCAGGAGGACGCCGGCCAGGATGACGGAGACCGGGGTCGGGGCCTCGACGTGGGCGTCGGGCAACCAGGTGTGGAACGGGAACATCGGGATCTTGATGGCGAACCCGATGAAGAGGCCGATGAAGGCCACCTTCGAGAAGTCCATCCCGAGGAGCGAGAGGTTCCGGAAGACCCCGGCCTGGCCCTGCCGCGCGAGCTCGACGAGGTTGAAGGTGTGGCCGGTCGACATGCTCCCGTCGGCGAGCAGCGCGGCCTGCGAGTTGTAGTAGATGCCGATGATCGCGAGGAGCATCAGCACGGAGCCGGCGAGGGTGTAGAGGAAGAACTTGATGGCCGCGTATTCCTTGCGCGGCCCGCCCCAGATGCCGATGAGGAAGTACATCGGCAGGAGCATGACCTCCCAGAACACGTAGAAGAGGAACATGTCGAGGGAGACGAAGGTCCCCATCATGCCGGTCTGCAGGAGCAGCAGCATGACCATGTAGCCGGGGACCATCCGCACGGAGAAGTGCTTCGGGTGGTGCGGGTCGTCATGGCCGTCGTCGACCATCCCCGCCATCTCGCCCGCCTTCGCGCCCGACCACCAGGGCATCGAGGCGATGGTCGCGATGAAGGAGACGAGCCCGGAGAGCAGCACCATCGAGATCGAGAGCCCGTCGACGCCGACGAAGTACTCGACGTTGAAGGAGCGGATCCAGACGAAGTGCTGCTGGAGCTGCGCGCCGGCCTTCGAGCCGTCGAACATGCTCCAGGCGTAGATCGCCGCGACGAACGACAGGCCGCTCGTGACGAGCGCGATCCAGCGCGCCGCCTGGTCGACCGTCTTCTTCGGCAGCTTGGCGAGGAACTTCACGACCAGCAGCGCGGCGATCGCCGCCGCGCCGATGAGCGGGAAGAAGGTGGCCCAGCTGAGGACGTTCCCTGCGGTGAACATGCGTCGCTCCTTCGGTTACTGGATGAGGAAGTTGAGCAGGACCACCACGAGCGCGCCGCCAAGCGCGCCGTAGAGGTAGGTCTGGATCCGGCCGGTCTGGATTCCGCGCAGCGACCTGCCGAAGCCGAGGGTTCCGGCCGCGAACGCATTCACCGCGCCGTCCACGAGGTACCTGTCGATCGCGGCGTCGAACCGGCCGAGGGACCGGCCGACCGCGCCGGCGAAGTTCACGAGCCCGTCGAGGATGGTGCCGTCGAACCGGCTGAACGCGCGCGCGACCCAGACCGCCGGCTTGAGAACGGTGGCCGCGTAGAGCTCGTCCACGTAGTACTTGTCGTAGACGACCGTCCAGATCCCGGCGAAGCGCTCCTTCAGCGAGGCGGGGACGGTGCTGCGCGCGTCCTTGTAGAGGACCATCGCGAAGAACCAGCCCACCGTGCCGGCGAGCACGCCGATGCCCTGGAACGCGAACTCCATCCAGGGCGGCTTCTCGGCGAACGCGATCCCCTCCGCGAGCGCGGGCGCGAGCCAGTGCTCGAGGAGCGGGGCCCGGTGCGTCCACGCCGTCGGGATGCCGAGGAACAGGGTGAGGAAGGAGCCGAGCGCGAGGAGCGAGAGGACGAGCGTGATGGTCCAGGGCGACTCGTGCGGCGTGCCGCCGTGGTGCCCGCCGTGGGCGTGCGCGCCGTCGTCCTGCGCGGCCGCGTGATCGTCGTGGCCGTGCCCGTGGCCCGCGTGCGAGGCCGCGGCGTGTGCCGGGGCGGCGTGAGAGCCGTGGGCGGGCGCGGGCGCGGGGTGGCCGTGCGCGTGGCCGTCCGCGTGGACGGCGCCGTCGGAGGCGTGAACCGCGACCGAGGTCGCCGACATGGCCGTCGCCGTCGCCGCGTGCGGGTCCTCGTTGTGCTCGTCGTGGTGGCCCTCGCCGCCGCGGTACGCGCCGGTGAAGGTCATGTAGTACGAGCGGAACATGTAGAAGCTCGTCCCGGTCGCCGTGACGATGCCGATGAGGTAGATGAGCCCGCCGAGCCACGGCGTCGGGTGGCCGAAGAGCGCGAGGTGCTCGGAGGTGAACGCCTTCCAGAGGATCTCGTCCTTCGAGTAGAAGCCGTTCATCCACGGGAAGCCGGCGATCGCCCAGC
>WNGA01000248.1_pt1 | contig 104641 bp, 100 predicted proteins | sample 5400061 | NCBI WGS metagenome assembly WNGA01 (sample SAMN13153366, study PRJNA577476) | soil metagenome | isolation source: 100 cm soil or saprolite under grassland replicate 2 | place: USA:California | collected 2016-06-15 | reverse complement strand
TGATCAATTGCCCTTCTTCTAAAAGTTCCACACATAGAACATGATGAAATTTTCTCTGAGGGCCTTACTTCCATGGCGTTGTCCATCGATAAACCAAAAAGTTCGCTGAAACTTACCACTCTGTTCTCAACACCTATACTGGAACAAAAGCATTTTACAATATTTAGAGATTCGTCACGATACCCCTTAATTCCCTCATCCACAGTAATGGCTACGAGTTCAGGGTTTACGCCGCTAAGTATGTTTTTTAGTATGTTCAAGAGGGCAAGACTATCTTTACCTCCAGATACTGCAACTGCCACCCTATCACCATGTTTTATCATGGAAAATTTTGATAATGTTCTTTTTGCCTTATATTCTACTGATTTAATAAAACATTTTTTACACAATAATTCTCCAGAGTAGTTCCTTAAGTAAATGGCATTGCTTTTCTTGCACTTGCTACACTGTTTGGACATCTGAATAAACAATGTCTGGGGACATTCATCATTAATATTTTTTACCGTCTTGAGCATAAACTAGTAAAATGTGAGTAATTGCTGGGTAGAATTTTTCTAAAAGCATTTAAGTATATAACTATAAATTAATTTTTGACTTGACTGCCAGCCATGACGTTATTGATGAAATTAATCTTAAAATTATAAATATTTTGAATAACGACTCCAGTTTACCGTTTGTTGAAATTGCAAAACAAATCGGAATATCGGATGCCACGGTTCACATAAGAGTGAGACGTCTCCTTGCCGCGGGAATTATTAAAAAATTTACAATAGCTTTGGACAACAATAAGCTTGGTTATGATCATCTTGCATTTATGGGCATAAACATAGAACCTGGAACTGCCGATGAAGTAACAAATAGTCTTTCAACCATTGAAGAGGTCCTAGAAATCCATGAAATGCATGGAAGATTTGACCTTCTCTTAAAAATAAGAGCAAAGAATTTGGAAGAAATGCGTGATATAGTTGTAAACAAAATAAGAAAATTGCCCAGGATTATTGAGACTGAACTGATGACCGCCTTAAAGACCAGAAAGGAAGATCATATGGTACCAATGATGGACCCTGATTTGTAACTAGGGCCATTTCCTAAATTTTCTATCTACATTCTCTGTTTGTCTTTCTTTGAAGATGTCCACCAGTCAAGATAATCATCATGGTATTTTTTCCTGTCATTACCCTCATCCCTAAAGGTTTTATCTCTTAATTCATCCATTTTTTCCCTAGATGCAAAAAGACCGCAGCTTTTGCATATGAAATTCTTGGTAGCACTATCCAGCTTTAATTCTCCACCACACTCGGGGCAAAAATTAGACAATGTATCAATTATTAGGGAAACCTTATAAAAAACGTTACGTGATTTTCTTTCTTCGCTGTGTTTGCTTCACTTTTGAACAAGATATGAAATTTGCTAATCATTTGATAAAATAAAGTCAGCCAGTTCCTTGACCATAGCTCCCATGTGATAAGTACTTGGGATAACATCCACGTTTATTTGGAATTTCTCTAGCATTTTCGAAGTAGAAGGTCCTACGGACACAACAAGTAGATTATGGTTTAGCCTATCTTTTAGTAAATCAATCTTATTGTTAGTTTTTGCGAATTCAAAGAACTCCTTAACTGCGGGTGGGCTTGTAAAGGTGATTGCATCTATAATACCTGTCATTATGTCTTCTATAAGTTTTCTAATTTTCTCTTCAGTCGGAGCCACGTAATCATATCCCATTTCCTTTAACATGATTCCGTTTTTTTGTTCAAGACTTATAGAATATGAATATGACGAAAATTCAAACACTTTTGAACCTAAAGATTCAAGCTTCCGTTTAAACGAATCAGCGTAATCACCGTGCCACAGTATTCCAATATTTTTATTTTTAACATCAAATTTTCTTACTAGGTCGAAAACTCCATCAATCGTATTCATATCGGGAACAAAGCTAGTTGCAACACCAAATTTTCTCAATTCCGCTGCTGGTTTGTTACTTCTTGCTATAACTACAGTATCACGTAACTTTTCAATTACATTGTCTAACTCGTGCAATTTATCAACATTTTGAAATAGAGTGAATACTCCAACGCCAGTCATAAAAACAAAAAAATGCATTTTCTTGCGACTGACTGTCTCTATAAATTTATTATAGTCAGAAATTAGTGGACTGTTATTTCTAATACCTATAGTTGGGGCAATATAAGGAACACCTCCAAATTTTCGCACTATGCTCGCAAGTTCAGAGGCTCTTCGACTTGATGTAATGGCTACGGTAATTCCACGTAATGACATGCAACAATCATGGAATATGAGAATAATTAAAACTTCAGGTACGAAGGATATAATTCAATTAAGACTAGGTCACTTGTAAAGTTCAGTCAGAAAATTTTTTATGATATTTTCTAGAGGTATATATCACTCTGATTCCACTGATGGGAGGATCAGTTTTTGGTTTCTCCAGGCATGGTTTGTCCCTTCTTTAGCCTCCCATCAGACTCTAAATTGTTAAGTAAGAATCTTTGAAAACACTGATATCTTCTACTTGTGATGAGAGATCAATACGGATCTGGAAATGGAGGATTGTATTGGTATAGTGTTGTCTTTGTTTGAACACTATAAATGATGACCGCATGCATCATCTCCATGTACACCCCCTTTATCCACGTCCGCTGAGAAACTACCATAGCGAGTAAAACATCTTAAAAGTTGGCAACTCTAAGAACAGCTATTCCAAGGAGCATTTTAAGACTGTGGGAAGTAAAAGATGGAGATAGTTTAGATTGGGAACGAAATGTTATAGATGCTAAAAATGGTCTTAATAATTACAAAAATTGCAAAATAGAATTATAATTGTGGAAATTTTTACCTTATTCGTTTGTTATTTATTGTCTATAGGACATAATTATTACTGTAGCTGATGGGTTCGTTGGTTTTTTCTTGCTCAGCTGGCAACGTAGAGATCGTCCTCCCATCAGTTGGCAAGAAGGTATGCGTCCTGGTGGGCGACCATTTACCAATCTACGATTCATTATAACAAGCCTACCAGTTTTTAATAATCAAATGAAGATTTTATTATTTTAACAATATTTCCGTTCCTTAACTCTAATTTCATATGTTCATCTTTTACTTGCTCTATTCTCTCTTAATTTCTACATTTGTGTTGCATACATTGGAAGAATTCCATCAATAGCGGAGTTTTCTTTTCTATTGAACTTTTGTTGCATGGATAGTATCGATTTTCTAAGATTGAAATATCCTCCTTTATAATCTATCCCGCGTTGTCATATTTGGTATATTAATGAAATAGCATAAAAGACTGATTATCTTAATTAAAACGATAATTTTGCATGTACATTGTAAAACTTTTGGGTGCATGGACTTTTCTCTTCATATCCATTATTTGGATCCGTTCGCCCGTCAAATGCCATGCACCTTTTGAAAGAAATTAATTGAATTAAATTAAACTTTTTCGATTTGTAGAATCCCCGAAATTCCATCTACTATTGCTTCATTGTAATTTTGAATTTCCCCAATATCTTGATCTCCACATAGTTCAAGCAGCGGTATATTTGCAATTGCACATCCTGATGCAGTCGTAATGTCGGTCCTTGATGTACATATTATACCTGACGGAGATACACCATTGGATTTCAACGCAAAAATCGAATATGCACCTACGCTACTCCCTACTGCGTATGGAAAAACTAAAACATGATCCTTTACAAATTCTCCATACAATTCGTGATTCTTATCAGTTATCATTCCAGTCAAATGATCCACCGAAGATAGGAAGTTAATAGGTTGCTTAGTTACCAGAATGCTTCCACTTGCCTTCCCTCCTACAATTACTTTACATCTTAGAGAATAGCTCATGGTAAGTGTCTTACCTAGTATACTTCCTTATTATGGATCTCAAATCAGTCAAACATACTGATACACCGGAGGATTTGTTGAGATAGTGGGCTGCCTTTACACTGTTTGTTATTACGCCGTCGTATTCTTCATGTGTTAATAGAGGTGACAAACACGTACATGCATCGCAGATTAGACTTCCACCCGCATTTTCAAGTATCTGAGCAATCCCAGAATTAGAGGTTTTTTCGTATAGAGATCGTGGACAGAAGATCATACATTTTTTCGAAAATTTCTTGCCATCTATCATGTTTGATAATAACTCTAATTCATGCGTCCCAAGTTGTGGACTTCCTAGTGCTATTACATCTCCGGATTCAGTAGTATTGAGCTCATCCATTACTGAGTTTTCTTCCTCTTTTCCAAATGAAATATTGTTACCGTTTAATTCCTTATTAGAGAACATTCCGCATACGCCCGAAGTTCCCAATGCAGCGGCTAATGACTTACTCTTATAGATGTCTATGTTGCTAATTTCAGGACCGAATGAAACACAGCTTTCTTTTATGGATTTGCCAGAAAAGTATCCCAATATTCCGTAATCTAGTTCCGTATTGAGCTCTGTTTCTATCTTAATTTTGATTTTAGGATCCCTTATGCTTCTAATTCTAAGATCCGAGTATGGGGCCTTGCCAGTTACCGCACTTGCTAGGGCGCTGAGGGAGCTTTCTTTGTTGGTATGTAAACCAAATACTGAATTTGCCATTACTGCTGCGTTACTTTCTGCAAAACTAACATTATGTCCCCTATCTGGTAAGTGAAATAATTCATAAGGAATACATGAGAATGAAGGAATAGACCCCATTTTATCATAAGCTTTGACTATTTCCATCTGTTGTCTTTTGAAATTGTTAGATAGGTTATTCTGTTTGTGACTGTCATATCCCATCGGATTTATTGTAGTAGGAACTAAAAAGCGCATTTCTTCACTATTTTTTGTAAGAAATTTGACTCCTGCGTCCCCTATTGTGTTGTAATTTACTCCAGAAAGATGGACCCAGTCTACAGGAATTAATCTTTCTGCATTGGTTGCTTTACCTATTGATAACAATATCTTATATGCTATTGAAACAGCTTGACCGTGCTTTTCATCTAGCGCATCCTCCTCCTCTCTAGTTAGGTGCACAAACATTATGAAGTCACTGGACTATAATAATCATGAGTGCATATTCACAGTAATGTGTATTGACAGTAATCCCTATTTCTGAAGCTATTGAATAGAATAAATAGAGATTGTTATCATCATATTGACATGGAATGTGCAGTATATGATACATATGTAACAAAAAGCGATGGAAAGACTATGCACTTTGACGTTATAGTGGACTCTTCAACTCCACATGAAAAAGCATTAGAATATGGAAAGGAATACCTAAAGGACGCCGGTCAAGAAGGTCAAAAAATGACTCAAGAGGAATGTCAATTTTGTCATGTGCAAGAAGCACCAAAGATAGTTGAAGAGAATATACAACAAAACGGCTACTTTATACAAAAGATGGAAGGATGTCCGTAGAAAGTAAAACCCTTTCGCTTCTTATTTTTTTTGCTTTCAATTAGTCTGGCCAAATTGCTTTATCACTAGATTAGCCATTAACATTTTAAGTTTTGCAAGATACAATTAATTAATTACTTACTTAATTATAAATTAATTCTTATTCGGATTATTTTCTAAATTCATTCTTTATCATAGAGAAAGCACGATACATTATGATTTTGTTCTTTACTTTCCAATTGTGGTTCTTTTTTACATATTTCCATACTATATGGACATCTATTGAAAAATTTACAACCACTTTCTGCAGGTGCTGAATCAAAATTTTTTATTCTAATTACCTTTTCTTTGTCTATGTTCTCAAATTTAGGTTCAGAAATGGCATCCAACAAAGCCTGGGTATAAGGATGAAGTGGACTAGACAGTACCCTGTCTATTGATCCACTTTCAACAATCTTGCCAGCATACATGACAGAGATTTCGTCTCCAATGTCTCTTGATGTTGTCAAATCATGGGTAATGTAGAAAACCGTAATTTTACGATTAACGCTTAATTGCTTTACTATCTGGAGTATCTGTCCTCGAATTGAAACATCAAGCATAGAAACAGGCTCATCTGCTATAATTAATTTTGGTTCAATAACTAGTGATCTGGCAATAGCAACTCTCTGTCTTTCCCCACCAGATAACATATAAGGATACTTTTCTGCAAATACTGCGGATGGTTTAAGGTTCACATCATCCAAAACGGCAAGGATCTTTTTAATTCGTTCTTCATTTGAGTAGTCTTTATAAAAAATATCAATTGGTTCTTTTATGATATCAAAGACTTTCATTAGTGGATTAAGTGAACTATACGGATCTTGATGAATCATTTGTGCCTGTTTGCGAAAATTTCGAAGTTCTTTGCCTGTCTTTCTGGTAATATCACTGCCATTGAAAATAATTGAACCTGAATCTGGATCGATTGCCCGCAAGATTATTCTAGCCAATGTAGTTTTGCCAGAACCTGATTCCCCTACCAAAATGGAAACTCGTCCTTCTGGAATGCGTAGACTGACACCATCTAATGCTTTTTTATAATATTTTTTTCCACGATTCATAAAAGAAAATACATTTGTCTTAAGCGGGAAGTATTTTTTGACATCCTGTACTTCTAAAATGTACCTCAATAACCGTGAATATTGACGACAAGATGTAATTTAAACGATTTGTATCTCCAATAGTATATTATATCTAATTAATTATTTAGAATTATTCCCAATTTCAATAAAGTTACCATGACCAATATATGATTGGTCCACTATCCCATTCTCCATAACTATCTTGCCTCTCACGATAGTAATAATTGGCCATCCTCTCAGTCTCCAACCATCATAAATAGTATAGTCAGAATGCGAATTTAAAATATCCGGACTTACGATTTGTTCTTTTTCTAAATCCACAATTGTTAAATCGGCATCAGACCCTTCCATTATTGTCCCTTTTTTTGGAAATAGTCCAAAAATTCTTGAAGCATTCGCGCTACAAATTTCAGATATCCTAATAAGATCGACTCTTCTCTTATTTACACCCTCACTTAACATTACTGGAAGCATTGTTGCTAATCCTGGAAATCCTGAGAGAGCATTCCAAAAATTCCCGTTTGCCTTTTTTCTCTCAATATCATTGGCAACGTGGTCTGTTCCTATAGTATCAATTATGCCCAATCTTATGGCGTCCCATAACTTCACAAGATTTCTTTTTGATCTCAGAGGAGGGACCACTTTCCCCTTGATATTCTCATAATCAGTACTATGTGTTAAATAATGAGGACATGTTTCAATCCAAATTTTTAGTTTTTTATATAATCTTTTATTTCGGTAAATTTCATATAACGCCTTTGCCGATCCTATGTGAACAAAATACAGATTTGGCTCAAAATTCGATGCAATTTTCATTATCTTTCTTATTGAATAGATTTCTGATGATTCTGGTCTCAATGATGACCATAACTTGAGGAGGTCTGAACTGACATGCTCATTCAACTTGCGCATCTCTTGTATGTTTTTGGAACATTGTACATGGTCCTCTGCGTGTACTAGTATTATAGAACTTAACGCTGAACCTTTCCTAATTATTTGAGCGAGTAGCTTATCGGTCATATCAACTTCAATTTCTTTTAGCGATATATCACCGGGATTGAGGTCAACCAGAATTTTTTTAAGATCAGATCCCAAATTCATATAAATTTTAAAAGAATTAATTCCTATCCTTTTCAGGTAACTCATATCGTTAACTTGACTAGGTTCAAGAATAGAAGCATGCACTGCATAATCGGTTATATGAGTATCCTTGCTTACAAGGAGATGGTTGACAATTTTTCTATAGGTACCGTCAAGTCTAATCATTCTCATTATTGTTGTTACTCCGCCTGTCACAGCGGAGGCCGATTCGGTTATTGCAGCACTGTTTATGGGTGTATAAACTCCGTAATGAACATGTGGGTCAATAATACCTGGGAGAATGTATTTGTTCTCTGCATTAATTATTTTATTTGCGCTAACATTTTGAATTGTTTTCTTTAATGCTTTTATCTTTCCGTTTTCAATAAGAATATTGGTATTAACAATACCATTGAAGGGAATAATCGTATTTCCATTTTTGATAAGAATGTCGCAAGTATTATTCAAAATATCATGAATATGTCAATTAATATTAATTTAATCCTTTGTAACTCGTAATATGATTTAAAGTTCATCTAATATCGTCCAATCCTTAAAGTGATCACGAATGGGTTCTATTGCTTTATTCAAATAAATGGAAACGTTATCTTTCAAATCTTTAGGGTGAATCTTTTGCTGATTGTAGTCGTGTTCAAGATTCATATAATTATCATAAACTATATTTCCACCATATTTGCTAGGTCTATCAATCTGAAATTGTGAGAATCTGTGGAAAATCACATACTTTATGATCTCTAATATAGGATTATTTTCTGATACGCCAATAGGACAATAAGCTCTAGATATTTTATTTTTAATCGTACTATCATCATCGTGAATCGATATGCCGCCCATTTGATTAGTTTTGCTCATTTTACTTGAAATCCTGTAATCATCTTGGTCAGTCACATCCTGAACAAATTTTGATGGTTCACTGAGGCCAGGGAGTAAATGATGATGTACGGAAACTGGTACTTTCCATCCCAATTTTGGGAAAATTTCTCGTACGAGCATGTGAATTTTTCTTTGATCCATTCCTGCGTGAACAATGTCCAAATCTAATGCCTTAATATCTGCTGACTGCATTGAAGGATACATCAATTGCGAAAAATCAAGTTTCTCTTTTTCAGTTCTACCCATAATAGTCAGCGCTCTTAGCGTTCTAGATAGTGTCATATGTTTACTAAAGATCATAAAATTTTTCCAATATTCGTCATAATTATCATACAGCGTTGATCCTAAAATGATATTTACCCCTCGACAAAAAATTTTGAAAGCCTCACTATAGTATTTGGAAACCTCAATTATTTTTTCCCAATTATTGTCTAACTTATTATTTATGTACGTGTGCCAATCGGCAAGAAATACGTTACAATCAACACCTGCCTCAATGAAATCATTTATTTTGTAACCAGTCAGAATTAGGCTTCCCAAATGAAGTTTTCCAGAAATTTCTAGACCAATGTAGTGGCGAGGTTTTGAATTAGTTTCGAAAACTTGCCTTAGTTCATTTAACTCAACAACCTCTTGGGTAGGTTCTTTCAAAACACGTGCAATCCTGCTTTCGACATCCATGAGCTAGTTAAAAATATAGATCGGATTTATTATTTTTACCTCTGTAATTACAGTCTGAAATCGTAATTTTAATTCCTTAATATTAATATGTGATAGAGAAGTATGATGTAAGATGAAAATTAAAGATCTTTTTGGCGGCGAAATAGTTGGTACGGGTTCTGATTTTATAGTAGTTCTTAAAGGTAAAAACAGGCTTTTGTTACAATTCACCTCTCACAATATAATAAAACTAAAAAAAGAGGCAACACCTTATGGCTCATCAATATAGGAATATTTTATCCATTTTCACTACAATCTGACTATTTTTGATAAAAAGTTAAATTTAGTAACGTACAAACTTGCACCAATTGACATCAAAAGTTACAACTGAAGTCTTAGAGAAAGGAACAAAACAAGTAAAAACTATTTTACAAATAGCTCAAAAACAAAAAACAAAAATCCGTTATGATAAAAAAGCAGAATCAGAATTTTTTGTCGATAATTCTGCTCTTGCAGGCTTTACTGGCGAACGGATTCTCTATATGTCAGTGAGAGAATTGATTGAAAATTCATTGGATTCCTGCGAAATAAATCATATATTGCCAGTTATTCGTTTAAGACTAAAACTACTAGACGGCCTGAATGATCTGTGGACTATATCCTGTAAGGATAATGGCATTGGAATACCATCGGAGAAAGTTCCTGTCGCTGTTTGCTCATTCTTAACATCTGGAAAATATGTTGAAAAGCAACAAAGAGGTTTATTTGGAGTTGGTTTGAAGATGATAGCCGCATTTTCAACTAAAGATACAGATCATCCTCTGAGGGTATGGTCCAAATCAGAAGAAGAATCAGAATGCTATTTTGATCTCAGAACGGATATTGGAACAAATAAACCAATCACTCTTTTTAAAAAGAATGTCAAGAATGATGAATCACAAATAGAAGGCGAATCTGGTTTTAAAGTTGAAGCCGTACTGCGTGCAAAATTATCTCCTGTAACAAAAAATAAAATCTACGACTATATCAGTCAAACAAGCATCGTAAATCCATATGCGATCATTACATTTGAAACAGATGAAGGAAAGGTAACGTTTAAAAGAAGAACAGAGATCATGCCAAATCCTTCAAAGGAAGTATTACCACATCCTTCTGATATGGATCTTAAAACTCTAAAGAAAGCTATTTTAAATTTTATGAATCAAAAGACGACTTTGCAGGGGATACTTTCTAATTCATTTCAAAAAATGTCTAATGACAAGGCTAAAGAAATTATTACAAGGGCTGGATTGCCCATAAAACCAGCAGACAAATATGATGAACACGAATTGATTAAGGTGGTAAATGTTTGCAAACATACGAAATTTCAGTCTCCAAATACAGACCATTTGAGCCCAATAGGGGAAAAAATTCTTACTGTTGGAATGACATCTGAATATTCAATTATTCTAAATAAGGAAACAGCCAACTCTGGAAGTCAAACTCAGTTATCTGCCAAAATATTAAAACCAGCATTAACGGCTTATTCTTCAAGAATTTGCGTTGTGAATAATAGGCCAACAATTGTAGAATGTGGAATTGCTTACGGAGGGGATATGCCCTCATTCAAACTCTTTAGATTTGCCAATAAAATTCCCCTTCTATATGATGAGGGTTCTGATGTTGCACGAGAAGTAATTTCTGAAGTGGGAATAAATAAAATGGGAATTTCAAAAAAGGAAGTTAAGGAACAATTTTCTCATGTAGAAACAAAATCTGACAGGACCGTAGAATATCTTCCAATCCACATTTTCTTTCATATTTGTTCAACAAAGATACCGTATAAAACTGCAGGAAAAGAGAGCATCGCTTCAGAAGGCGATCTGAAAAAAAATATGAAATCATGTTTATCAGATCTTTATAGAAAAGTAAGTGCCCAAATTAGAAGAGAATTAAAGTTAAAGGAGGACGAAAATAAACTAAGGCTCTACAAACATTATATTCCATTCATAATAGATGCGATATCAGAATCAATAAAAATTGATTCAAAAAAGCTATCTCTAGCATTTCAAAATTTGGCAGAAAGATACGTTAGTGGGGAATTAACAAATATTACTAAACAAATCTTTCCAGATTCGAACCAAAAAAGAAACCAAATGACCGATAAAAAGAACACTGTTAACAACGATAACGGGGATGAAAATAACCTAAACAAATTTGATACGCGAACTAGTGTCTCAAAACAAGGTAACAAAACTAAGCTAGATAAAATTAACATACACCGCAAAATTACTAAAAAATAAGATGTAGATTTTCATGGCTACAAAAGATAGACGACATCAAGAAATAATAAATAAAATCAGGAAAATAATGAAAAATGTTGGTGATGATATTCTTATTGAAGGTATTATGCCAAGTCTTGAAATTCCAAAAGTTGGGTATGATAACACTGTCTGGTCCGATGAGAGGAGAATGCTTACCATAGGTAACAAGACAGTTCAGATCGGCCCTAATAGCTCAAAAAAAATACCAACATTTGCACAATATTTAGTCATGGCAAATGCTATAAGAAAATTGTTAGACGAAGAAATGGAAAGTACAATAAGAGGTATGTACTATGCTACCCTAAGCACTGTCGGTGATGAAAAGAATCAACAAAAATTCTGGAGTGGCCAGGATGATTCTGATGATGCAATAAAAGCAATTGAGCTCTTGACAAATGTTCCACGAGAGGAATTTTCTGTTACTTCCAAACCTAAAGGAATGATTTCCGGACCCATAACTCTCAGCGTTGGAGGAGATTTGATTGATTGTAATCTTGGAAGCAGGGCAACATCCCAACTAATTCCTACAAATATTCGAGATCTTGAAATTGTGAAGGTAAAAGCAGATTTTGTGATGGTCGTTGAGAAAGATACTGTACTCAACAATATAAGAAAATCCGGTTTTATACAAAAATACAATGCGATACTGCTAACAGGATCAGGAGAACCAGATCGGGCTACAAGAATGATGGTTAAAATGTTAAATGAAAAGTGGAAAAAGCCAGTAGTTATTTTTGCTGATGCCGACCCATGGGGGTTGGGCATTGCATTACGATACAAAATCGGGAGCGAATCTTTAAGTTACGATAGTGACAGATTGGTAACACCAAACTCAAAGGTCCTGGGAATGATGTTTTCCGATATTTATGAATATAATATACCAAAGGTCGCTAGACTTGCTGCTACTCAAGAAGATCTCAACAGGGCAAATGATATGAAGAAAAAACCATGGCTCCAGGATAAACGATGGAAAAGGGAATTGAATTTGTTTCTAGAGCACAAAGAAAAATGTGAATTGGACGCTTTTTTCAAATATGGATTCAAGTATTTAGCTGATACTTATTTACCAAATAAATTGAGAGAAGCAGGGGTCATCTAGACTGATACATCATCTGATAGTTAATATCAGTACAGCTATCAGAATCTTATCAAGTTAGTGGATCATTAGCCCTTACATCTTGCAAACTATGTTTAGTTGATGATCCCAAATAGAGACTAGTCTCTTTATCTTTATTTTTGGACTGGATTATGCTAAGGTATGCTACGTAAATAAATCCAATTGTTTGTAATGCGATTAGAGGAACAAATATGGGATTCCCAGATAACAAAGATATGGCTATTGTAACGCACCCATAAACACCAAAAAAGATCTCCAATAAAGTAGTTTTATTAAATGGTAGAACGTATTTGTTATTTTTCCAATCTTGATTTTTTTCCATTATTCCAAATTTTGGTGTTCTTAAGAATTCATTCCTTCTTCCAAGCAAGGCGTCAAATATGGCCACAGAATTGTTAATGGAAATTCCAGTTGCATAAAAGATCATGAACAAGTAATGAAGTGCTTTTGTTCTCCAATTCTCACGCCAAATTTTTCTAATCATTATCATATATGTTACTGGTCCTAATAGAAGATATACAACGATCCCAAGTGCTGGTGCCCAAGCAGTATCATATATCTGATAATTCATCAGTAGCAGAATGGGAAATATGAGGAATTGTATTAGAAATAGGGGATTAATAATGTGTTTGGTTAATTGTATGAAAATCTGAATTTTAGTATCTATCGGAAGTTTTCTATGACATAATAGAATAATCAAAAGTTTCTTTGCTACTTGTACGGAGCCTTTCGCCCATCTGAATTGTTGACGCTTTGCAGCATTCATTTGGACAGGGAGTTCAGCATTTACAACTAGATTCTCGTCAAACATACACTTCCAACCTTTCATCTGTGCACGAAAGCTCAAGTCTAAATCTTCAACGAGCGTGCTGGTATGCCAACCACCTGCATCTTTTATACATAATGTCCTCCATATGCCAGCTGTTCCATTAAAATTCATAAAAAGGTGTGTAAGGCTCTTCGCTTTTTGTTCTATAAAAAAATGGAGGTCCAAAGATACCGCTTGAGCTTTTGTCAGTATTGAATACATTTCGTTAATGTGACCCCACCTTCCCTGAACCAGTCCAATCTTTGAATCGTCAAAATAGCTTAGGGACTTTCTTAAAAAATCACTTGCAGGAATAAAATCTGCATCGAATATGGCAATGAATTCGCCCTTGGCAAATTTCAATCCTTCTTTGAGAGCTCCAGCTTTGTAGCCAGATCTGTTTACCCTGCGAAAAACGGTTATACTGAATCCTACTTTATTATAATTATCAACTAAAGTTTCAATAATATTTGAAGTTTCATCATCTGAATCATCAAGGACCTGTATTTCCATCCGTTCTTTTGGAAAATCCAACCTACAGATTGCATTGATTAGACGAGCAGCGACATATTTTTCATTGTAAATCGGTAACTGAATTGTTACTAACGGGCAAGTTTTAACATTATTACTCATTTTCTTTTTAATTTTGTGATTTTCTGAATTCCTTATTGACATGTAACTCAGATAATTAAAATTCAAAGTGTAAACTGTCATTATCCAGGCTATTACCATCAAAATGCAGTACAAAAATCCGCTAAATTCTGATATTATCTTCTATCACTTCCCATTGTAAAAATGTACAAGTAATTATTTATAGGTTCACTGTAAGTCTAAGAATCCTATTGATTTTTTTGGAATATCTTTACGCACTGGGGAGGACAAACATTTTCACAGGCCATACAGAAAATGCAGTCTTTTTCTCTAATCATGAATGGTTTTTTTTCTGAAGCGGGATGTGCTGGTGTATCTAGCCATTCAAAAACATTTACGGGACAGGCTTCAATGCAGGCACCATCAGCTATGCATATATCGAAATCTACTGTAACCTCTGTTCCCCATATTCCAACCTGTCCTGGAGGATCAACGGGACCCCATACCTTTATTCCTTGATAGGTTCCCGTTACCTGGCGTTTTGATTTGAAATCAGGGTCTATTGGACCTTCTATCTTTGAATATGAATTTCCTGTCCCGACAAGAGAGATGGTCGTACTTCCATCTGTCATTGCTGGAGGAGTCTGTGTAGCCGTTGTAGCCGACGGCGGACTTGTTTGAACTTGAGGTTGAGGTATATTCTTGTCTGGAGTTTTCACATCTTGGGCTAGAGATGCATCTCGAGATATTGGTTTCATTTTGAGTGGGGTCATTTCATCTAATTTTTTTAATGCATCCTCAGGTGATAATTTTTGTGACTTTTTATAATGATCTATAAGTTTATCACCGATTTTAGTATTCCATATTATTGTGTCGATAATTATTTTTGCATTAGTATCCGTTTTTTGTCTATAATTTTTTATCCAATAGTGATCACCAAAGTATTCCAAGGGCTTGATTTGATAAATAATATCTACAACGTCTCCTGTGACAATTTCAACTGTTACTTCTAAGTTTGCTTCAACCGCTTGTTTAGTTATTACATCAATACCGCTTTCTGTCCATTTGTCTGTAACATAGATCCGATCTGCGTACGAATCCACCTTAAATCCAGAACTCTTTAGACTATTGATTATAGCATTAATATCAGAATGCCCTGTTATTTCAACCGGTATTCTGAAAATTCCTAATCTAGATCCATGTAAGGGATAGACCCCTCTTTTTGCCACCTCTGAAAGCATAACCCAAACGCGATCTTTCAACAGAGCGGACATAAATCAACTAATTTCGACATGTGCTAAAAGCATTTCGATCAATGTCTGATTGATAATTGCGCTAATCTCAAATTATTCAATGCGAATCAAGGATCTTATCATTAGTTCCGAATAATCCATAGTGATACATCAAATTATAGAACAAATCATTTATCGTATACAGGATAAGTTGAACTCAAAATTACCCTGTACTGGACATCACTTTTTTGTTACATATCCAACAGCTTAATGGAATGCTAGGGGTTTTAATCAAACTAGCAAGACTTTTGTAAATACCTATTCAAAATAAAATATTTGTATGCATACTGTTCTATGGTCGACTTTTAAGAATTAATTCGTAGATCGTATATTTTTCAGAAACAAAGATTAAGAATGGAAATGAAAATAATTTCGATTTTATAAGAAATGTTCTTGTTCACAGAAACATATTTTGTTCTTCTCGGGTAATCAATACGTGCATATAGTCTATATTTTGGATTCACGTAACTAAAAATCGCAACATGAAATTTACTAATTGTTACCTAATTAATTAAAAGCACTTAAATTATCAAGCAAAAAAATATTCTGTTTATAGGGCCGATAGTTTAGCCTGGTAGAATACCTGCCTTGCATATAAATGAGATTGTTTTGCATTTACAGAGGAAACGTAGGTGGTCGTGGGTTCAAATCCCACTCGGTCCATCTTTGGTATTTCTGTGTAGAATTGTCTTTCAATGTGTATTTTTAACTTTTTCGAATCTTTGTTATAGAATAAATTTACACAAACAAATTTCGCAACAAGATCCTCATCTTTTATTACTAATAGTTGTAACCCATCTCTAATATATCATGTACAGAAAATGAAGTTAATGAAAAATGCTAGTATGACAATTATTTTAATATCAGCGCTTACAATATCACTAGTCTCCACTGTAATATTCAATGGAATACAACAAGCTAGGGCAGAGGTTGGCAAAAATGAGCAAGATAATAAAGCAGAGGTAAATACTGGAACGCACCAAATAAACAAATGTGAAATTAATTCACAAAATGAGCAAAGTAATCTGGATTGTAATAATATCATTGTATACGGTGTGGTATGTATGCCCGGGTCGGTATGCAAGCTTGAAAAGTTTGATATCCCATTCGAATTAGTTACGCCCTTCTAGAAGGGTTGATATTCTTCTGACCACTAGCCGAGTAACTGAAATAAAATAGATTTTTGAAAATTAATTAATACAGGATACGGTTTGACTTGGTTTGTGAAAATTTTTTAATAATAAAATTACATTAAGTGTTTCATTCATTAAGGGTACAATTTCACTAATTATATGGATATAAGGTCGATATTTGGATCGATGCCACTCCACTTTTCCTTAAATAGGTTATAAGACCTGGGATAGCAAAAGTTATTTTTGGCTTTATTGTAGACAAAACATTGTCTTTTTTTGGCAGTGGGAATAGTGGAAATATTGATAAAAAGAAGTATGAAAGTTTAACACTGAGTATACGACAAACTGTACTAGAACGCTCACATCATAGATGTCAAAAATGTTCTGTTAAATTTAGAGGAAGTAATGGTCCCTTTTTTGAACACATTAACGGGTCATTGAAAGACAACAGACCTTCAAACCTTAGATCATTATGTGATAAATGTTTTGAACATGTCAAAAAGAAAGAGAGTAGAAAAGGATTTTTGGGCGGTATGCGTAATAATCTTGGTCAGATGTTTGGGAATTAAAAAGTAATAACTTACGTAGATTCCAGAAATAAATTTCTGTGTTCTTCAGAGCAAAAATTTTCTATTTTCGTAACACCCATGTTTGAGTTTCCCTCTACGTGGGGTCAACTTTCTCCATGAAAAAATTTACCACAATATGCACAGGTATTTTCCAATTAAAAATAATTAATGCTAGGTTCTTATAAACCACTCAATGGGTCACATGAAGCTATTATTTTTAATAGATGTATTCCTACAAAATTGAATTAAATTGATTAGCGAATAAACATATATTTGAAAGTAAGAACATTATTTAATTAGTTGAAGGATCATGAACAGTTGGGCAGGGAAATTGTTCCAGCTGTAGATGAAAAAAATATCATTCCTTACGAAAAATGGATCGTCTCTTTCTCGGATTCCAGAAAAAATAATATTAAAATATCTTATCGAGAGTTTTTCGCTCAAGGTTTCTATGAAGCTTATGATATAGTTATGACTTTTGCCGAAAAACAAAATGTAGATGTAAAATGGTTTAAAGAAAAACGAAATTGTAGAGGTAGTATTTCCAACTATAAAATTACAAAACTAGAATCCTTTTGTACTTATTGTAATAGAAAGTTTAATCATGTCGACCCTATTCCATGCAATCATGCCGATTGCTACTCAATATTTTGTTCAAGAGAATGTTTGGACGATCACCTTATGTTACTACATAAAAGTAAGACCTAAAAAACTGTAGCTATGTTAAATTGATTGAGAATTAGATTTTGCTAAAATTAGCGTAATTAATTTTATTCTCAATCGGTCTCCCTTAAATTGATCTAGAAAGTGAGAGCTATAACGACAGGGACTATTATCTAACATTTCTTTTATTATAAAACCAATAGTGACGAACTTGCAACTTAACCAATTCTTCCATGATCTAAATTCAATGTCAGATACGGGTTCTAGCAAATCATCTATTATTTCTGTAACAATAGTAAGAGTTCCTTTTTCTTTCAATTTCTTGTAGATGTTTTGATACAATAAGATCCATTGACTTACCATGCTTTTGTCTATGTAGCTTGGTGGTGGGAGCATAAAAATAAACTCATCTACATAATTATCTGGAAAATATGAAAGTGCGTTTTCGAAAGATTCATTAATCAAGTAAATATTTCTCCCTCTCAATTTATGACGGGCCTTTTGAATTTGTTTGGGATCGATCTCAATGCCTACATAGCATGTGTTTGGACTATTTCTGTATTCAAGAATCTTCGCTAATTATTGACCATCACCCATTCCTAGTTCTACTAACACTTTATCAAAAGTAGATATTATTGAAACGATACTGCTTTGGGAACACAATATTTAATTCTTTATTGTTGTGGTCTTAATAATTCAGATTCAAGTAACTGTTGTACGAGTTGAACTACTTCTTGTTCGACCTGTTGCCTTGGTAATCCCAATTTGGATGAAAAATGATCGGCTAACTGAGTAATAGTTTTTGTTCCGTCACAACTATTCCAAAAATCAACAATTGCCTGATTGACCATAAATCTCTGCTCTTTTTCATTTTCAAGAATTAACGAACTATCCTCCTGAGTAATCAACCTGCCCTTTACCAACGGTTGGTACTTTTCATAATCAACTTGAAACCTCAATTTTGGTCTTCCAAATCCTAGTTTCTCTCTCACCGAAGGTTCTATTCTTTCTATATTCCAGGGTGGATCCCAAACTATTGAGACATTAATGTTGCCTACGCCATCAATTTTTCCTATATATCTCTTAACATCACTAACCAGGGTATCGTGAAGTGGACAACCCCTTGTCGTCATTGTCATTTCAACATCGACATCGTTTGATTCATTTATGTTTACACCATAGATTAATCCTAAATCCACTATATTGACAGGGATCTCCGGATCCATGCATTTCTTTAATACGGAATATACCCGTTCTTGACTAATACTTTTTGGCATCCACTATTAAAAACATGCTTAGAGATTAAATACTTTATCCATATCTTAGAAGTTTTTGGCAATACTTTCTTCATATGGTGGCCGTAAGATGCCCTTTTCAGTAATAATTTCTGTTATCAATTCTGGAGGCGTTACATCAAACGCCGGATTAAAAACTTTGATGCCTTTTGGAGCTAGTAACTTGTTGCCTATTTTTATTAATTCATTTTTGTTTCTTTCTTCAATGACTACTTCATTCACTTTACTTGTTAAATCAAAGGTGGAATTAGGAGCTGCGACGTAAAAAGGAATCTCGTGCCTCTTTGCAAGTGCAGCAACCTGGTAGGTGCCAATTTTATTGTAAACATGTCCAGTTTTTAATATTCTATCTGCACCAACTATCACACGATCGATTATACCCTTTGACATTAGATGTCCTACAGCAGTATCAGGGATCAAACTAAAATCAATTCCATAGTGATCTAGCTCAAATGCAGTTAATCGAGAGCCTTGCATGACGGGTCTTGTTTCAGTTGCAATAACGCTTATTTTCTTGCCCATATCCTTTGCTGCTCTAAGTACGCCTAGTGCTGTACCGTATGTAACGGTTGCCAGCGAACCTGCATTACAATGTGTTAGTATTACCTCATCGCTCCGTATCATCTCGGCTCCATTCATTCCTAATTTCTTATTTGTTGTTATATCGTCTGTTGCCATTTTTAGAGAGCAAAGAATAATTGATTTTTTGATTTCTTCAACATTATTTTTTGAAGCTGCTACATTCATTATTTGGTCAAGTGCCCAAACCAAATTAACGGCAGTAGGTCTGGTTGTTTTCAATCTGTCGTAGGCAATTTCAAGGTCTCTGACTAAAGCTTTAGGAGTTTGTGCCTTGCTCGAAATTGCAGCCAACGACATTCCAAATGCGGCTGCAACACCAATAGCAGGAGCTCCTCTAACAATCAATCGTTCTATAGCCCTAGCGACGTCCTCGTATTTCTTGTATCTAACATATACTAGTTTACCTGGCAACTTTGTTTGATCAATCATTACGACTTGATTATTTTTCCATTCTACAGTCAGAAGATCATTCGATAGATTCCTTAATTTCCCATTATATTTGCGGTTCCTGCCATGAAGCATTAATGATTTGATGGTTAATAATACCTATAATAATTTACCTAGTTAAGGTGATTTTTACCAGACCAATAATCATGGCCCTACACACGGATGTGTTAATGGATATTCAGAAGTTATTACTATTTTGGATAATTGAAGTTGACCTTAATTTATCTATCTATTAATAGGGAACAATAAATAGTAGGTACTAATAGTTAGCAATTATGTCATTTATTAAATTCCGTGTTATGAGATTAAGGAAGTTTACCAAAAATAAATTCTATGTTCTAGTAAAATATTTGCTATTTATCTATATAAGTTTCAAGATGAAGGTTGGATGGTATTGATAAACAAGTCATATCAACCGTATCAAATTTGAAATCTATTAAATTTCGTCTACTAAATTAAAGTAATTAGACATCATGTTTTCGTAGGAAAGCCTATAATCACGTAATTCAAAAGTACCGTGAAGGGAATGTCTATTGAAATGGATGTAACTGCGAAGAGAAATACAAAAGTTACTAATTCAAATAAATCTGCTTTGCAATATGACCTATTTGATAACATTATAGGGTACGATGATATCAAAAAATTATTTTTCTTATCATTTGAATCACAAAGACCAATTCATATTTTGCTCGTTGGTCCACCTGCATCAGCAAAAACGTTGTTTATGCTAGGATGCATGAAACTTGAACGTTCTTATTTTACGCTGGGTACACATAGTACCAAATCTGGGATGCTCGACTATTTATTTGAAAAGCGTCCGAGATATTTGATTATTGATGAGATTGAACATATGTCAATCAGAGATCAGACAGTTCTCCTTAGTCTCATGGAAACCGGAATAATAGCAGAAACAAAGCACATGAAGACAAGAAATACACAAGTCAAGACATGGGTATTTGCAACTACAAATGAAATTAATCACATGCTCACTCCCTTGCTTTCGAGATTCATGGTGTTACATTTCAAGCAATACAAGTTTGAAAATTTTCTGGATATATCAATTCACATGCTGGGTCAAGAAGGTATTGCAAAGGATATTGCAAATGAAGTCGCTACCCAGGTATGGCACAATATGAGATCTAAGGATATAAGGGACTGTATAAAGATCGCACATCTTGCCAAAACGAAGGATGACGTAATTTGGATTGTCGAGACTCTCCTAAGATATAACAAGACGTCTAGTACTTCTGAGAAAAAACAATAACAAACTTAAACTGAGCTTTAGTTAGTATTGTTATTCTTTAAAAATTATTAGATATCCATTGGGGCTTGACTATTTACTATAACCATGCTTCAATGCTTTATTTCCTCATCTTTTAATCAAGGCGAAGAGATAATTTCACCACTAAAAACCAAATCCGCCACCGTCAAATCCGCCACCGTCAAATCCGCCACCGTCAAATCCCCCAGCGTCACTTCCTGCATCTTGAGAATCTACACCCGAACTATCTGAATTACTGTCACTATCTGCAGAAGTATTGTCTGCATTTCCACTATTATCTGCACTGGCCCCACCATCAGTAAGCGAGCTTTCCATAGGATTTAATGCTAGACCCAATAAAGACATCATGGAAGTGAAAAACAGGATATCCATTATTCCAGCAAAAAGCATCATCGGCATCCATGCTCTATTTGAAACCATAAATGAATCCAGTTGTGATTTGTCTCCATTATTATAGTATTGCTGCATTTTTTGAACCTTATCCTGTAACTCTTTCTTCTTATTGTCAAGAAGACTCGTACCCGTCTCTGTCATTTTTAATTCGATTTTTTTCCTACCTAAGAATCCTCTCTTTTCATTACTTATTACCAATCTCTGAAAAGCAAGATCATTTACTATTAGTTCAACTTCAGACTTGGATAATTTAGCTACTCGTGATATCTTGTCAATATTATTCATTCCTCTTGATATTGCATCGAGAACTATGAAATGATTAGGACTGTGACCAATATTGACTTCCTTGGACATATTCAATTAATCTACATAAGTTTACTTAAATCATTCGTTTTTGGCATCTTGAAGTTAGGAACTTTCAGTCATACATACTAAAGGAAACTGGAGATCTACATGCTATGTTCATAGCGTGAAGAAATTGAGAGCCAATTTTTGAATTTTTTGGTTAACCACCCTATGATTTTAAATTGTGAATTAATGACTTTTAAAAAGATTAAAATTATTAATTTCAAAAAATTTGGTAAATGGCCGGTACAGACAATTTCGGAGTCGAAAATGGAATGGGGCATAGAGCCGTGGAATGGATGAATTCATACTCAAAGGAGAAAAAAATGGAATTTAAGGCGAAGCTTGAAGGTTACCAGATTTCATCAAAAAATTTTGGAGATTTTGAAATCATCTCATGGAGAGGTAATTGGTCCGATGCACGCAAGATAATTATTAAGGCTAGTACCAAATTGAGTATGAAAGTTATAGAATCAGGTTACCATCAAAAAGATAATCTCTTGATTTCATTTTTTGGTTTTGGAAAAGAATTTGGTAAAGTATACAAGAAAGGTAACTATATTGGCACTATTGTATTAGGAATGCGTTCCGGAAAATGGTATATAAAATCAGAAAAACCTGGATAATTCATAATTGCTAAATAAATTTTCAAACATTAAAAAAGTTGGATATATTTACTACATCATCTTTTTATCTAGTAACATTATCTCTTGAATAAAAAGTCACATAGACTTTTTCCGGCAACATTAACACATTCGTTATACAATTCTTCTTGATTTTTATTATTGTCATTTTGGGGAGGGAGTCTGTTAGAAAAATCGTTTGATGAATCTAATTTAGCTGGGCTGGGCCTATCTCCTAGTATTAGGTCCAATTCCTTAATTGCATTATCTCTAAGAATAGTAAAATGTACTTTATCTCCAACATGTTTCTGGCTTTCAAGATATGCTAGGATATCGTCAATCTTCGTTACTTCTCTGTTATCAATTTTTAATATAATATCTCCTCCAACATCAACATCTCTTCCGTTATACGTAGTTGTAGTTGATCCTGCTCGTAAGCCAGATTTGTCAGCCGGACTGCCTTTCGTGATACTAGTTATTAGAAATCCTTTTGTCTGATTCAATCCAATCTGTTTGGATAAATCTGGAATAAGAGGAAGACCAACTATTCCAATGTATGGATGGTGGTATGAACCGTTTTGGATAAGGGAAGTTGCAACTTTACTAATGCTGTTAGATGGGATAGCAAAACCAACTCCAGAATAGAGCCCAGTACCCGAATAAATTGCAGTATTTATTCCAACTACTCTACCTTGGGTATCAATGAGAGGACCTCCTGAATTTCCGGGATTAATAGCTGCGTCCGTTTGTATAATATTTGGGATAGAAAATGACGATCCTGCTCCAACAAGATTATCTTGATTCTCATTTGACGGCAATAGCCTACCCAGACCACTTACTATTCCTTGTGTCATTGAACCCGACAGTCCAAATGGATTTCCAATTGCAACAACTGATTCACCAATCCTTAAAGAAGATGAATTGGCCAGAGGCAGTGGTGCTAACTTATCTGATGAAATATTTTTTACCTTAATGACAGCCAAATCTGCAAATTGATCCACACCGACAAGGTCTGCAGGATAAACATTACCGTCTAGAAAAGTAACTTGCAATTTATTGTCATTATTGGTGCCTGGTGTTACAACATGATAATTTGTGATTACATGACCATCTTTATCGTAGACAAACCCCGAGCCTAATCGCGATCCGAGTTCGTTAGAATTATCACGCTCAGTCACCTGTACTACTGATTTTTGAACCTTTGTAAAGAGATCTGAAAGAGACAAGGAACCTTGGGTGGTAGAGTTTTCATTTGTCGGCATTTGAGCCGATACAAACTTGGTAGAAGAACTAAAGGTTTCATAAGAGATGATTGCAATCAAAACCAAAAATGATATTGCCAGTAATACTTTCCTTTCGATCATTTCCTTAACTTTATCCTATTATGAATAATCCTATATTTGAACTATAGTAATTTTATTCGAGTTATCTCTGCTAACACAAATTCTATTTCACTATTGTCTTTTCCCAGTGATTATCCACTTCGTCCTTATCAAATATGTGATATCCATTATGCAACTCAGTGCTATTCTTAATCATAATTATCAAGTAGGAAAATCTTACATTTGGCCTCAGTACAAAACGATACAATGAAATTCAAGTATCTTTTGTATCATTGATATGACAAAAGATGAGTCCTCATTTACATTTCTGAAATACAAGAACCTTAGCGACATGCTAAAAGTAATATTATTTTCTTCTCAGTCTGCTTTAGGATTGACTCCTATGCTTTATCACATAACGCATAAGGGAAAAGAAATTCTCTTTATTGAAACCGGGGCGCTGGGTGGAGCATTAGTTCACTACATAGTTGAAAAGGAAAAACCAAGTAAGAAATTCATTGAATTGAGGCAATTAACGGGAGAACACAGCTTTGCGGAAAAGATAGGAAATGATGCACATTCGATTTATATTCCTATACTTGAATTGGATAGCACGTCGATTGAATTTCCACTTTAAAAGTTGGTGGTATGCGGTAGGATACGAAATTTTTTGTGAGTTAAAGAACAGCTCTTCAATTAACAGCAAATTGAAGAATCGTTCTACGTTGGCTGTTCAGAATATTAATCCTAGGAAATTCCTTCTATTGCAAGATTAATAAATTTGTTATTAATTGTTAGTAAAATAAAATTCACACTAAAAAGGAATCATTATCATAGTTTCCTGAATAAAGTATGATCTAGAAACACTGCACCTATGGATTTTGGATATCGGATTTTTCAATTTTGAGGACTTGGGTTGGTCAGAAATAATCAATAATACATCAAGTACGATACAATATTCACCATGATTAGGGACGATTCAAGAACGAGAAGGTTCAACGACCGGAAAAAATCGATATTCTGATTTTTAAGATGGAACTTCCTTATGGTAGTCTTGTAATGTAGTCATAGATAGTATCGTAGGTTTTAAAAATAGCCGCATGGATTAATAATGCATGGTAGATGAAAGATTATCTCAATTTTTAAAAGAAGGTAAGGATTGGGAGAGGAAAGCAACCAGTATATCAGGAGTATTTTTAATTAAACTGCCCGAATACAAAAGCAGACCTGCATACATAGCTATTGAAATTAATCCGGTCGATACGTCAGGAATAGCAACAAAAAAACGTGGAATATTAATTAAATCTCGTTCTGAATTGGAACAAATAAGCAATATTCTGACTAATGCAAAAATTGTTCAACTTGCCACAACTATAGATGAAGTAAATCCCGAAAAAAAGAGTAAGCCCCTATCTAGTGAAACTGACGTGTATGAGATCTGATAGAAGGAATGAGGATCAAAGAAATGGCATTAAAAGAACCTCAATTTTTATGACCGGCCCATTTTTAATCATTACTTATTTTAATAATCGGAGATAGTTTGTTACATGTCTTTGAATGAACAAACAATTTACTTCAATCACCCTCTTCTTAGGAGAAATATTCTACAATTTAGAGAATATCAGAAAATGATTGCTAATTCTGCCATGACTAAGAATACTATGGTAATTCTCCCTACCGCATTGGGTAAGACAATCATCTCTTTACTTGTATGCATTAATACACTCTATAATAACAGAGAGAAGAGAATTCTGATCTTAGCGCCGACAAGACCACTTGTGAATCAACACAGGAATTCATTTGTATCATGCATAAAATTACTTGACGATCAGATTGCTATGGTAACGGGAAAAATACCTCCGCATGCAAGAACGACTGTGTGGAATAAAAAAGTGATAAGACTTGTTTTCTCGACGCCAGAATTAGTAAAAAACGACATCATAGAGAAGAGACTTTCTCTGAAAGATTTTTTTTTGATAGTATTTGATGAAGCACATCGTGCAGTGAAAGATTACGCATATACCTTCATAGCAGAACAATATATGCGACATTGTACCCGTCCGCTAATTCTCGGATTAACTGCTAGCCCTGGGTCGGAAAAAAACAAAATTCAAGAGATTTGTAATAATTTGTTTATCGAACATTTAGAATATAAGACTGAGGAAGATGCTGATGTAAAACGATACATTAATCTCATAGATGTAAAATGGAAATGGTTCGATCTTCCTTCAGAGTATCACTATGTTAAATCGATTTTGAAGACGATGTTAGTAGAAAAATTAGATTGGTTAGTCTCCAGAAATATCATAAAAAAGAATTCAAGATGGGTTTTCAAGAGAGATCTGATTTCTCTTGGTGAACAGCTGAGATATAGCTTGACCGTTAGGTTAGTAGAAGAACGACCATCATTATACTTTGCGTTAATGCAACAATCAATTGCCCTATCACTAATGCATTGCATTGAATTAATAGAAAGTCAAGGATTTTATTCTCTTTGGATTTTTTTGAACAGGACGCAATTAGAAGAAAGCAGGAGTCACAGATTGTTATTAAACGATCATAGAATAATAGAAGTAAAAGGGTTGATTGAACAATTGAAAATTGAGCATCCAAAGATTGAATATCTTATCAAAATCCTAAAAGAAAGATTTGATTCTCAATTTAATTTGAATGGGAACAGTAACTTGACCTATAGTGCTTCAGAGAAAAAATCTCGAGTGCTTGTCTTTACTCAATATCGAGATACTGCACAACATATAGTTGAGTTACTAAATAAAAGCAAGATCAAGGCATCAAGATTTGTAGGTCAATCTGAGAAACAAGGAGATCCTGGTATGAAACAGGAAGAACAGAACTCTATATTGGAATATTTTAAGGAAGGAGACTTTAATGTTTTAGTGGCAACTTCTATTGCAGAAGAGGGACTTGATATTCCAGAGGTTGACCTTGTTGTATTTTATGAACCAGTACCGAGTGAAATTAGGCATATTCAAAGAAGAGGAAGAACTGGAAGAAAAAATATTGGTTCTGTAATAATTCTTGCAGCAAAGGATACAATTGATCAACGATATCTCAACGTTAGTAGAAAGAAAATCCAAAAAATGAAATCGGTCCTTTCATCCACTAATGCATATCTCAAATTCAAACCAGTTAATAGAATGATCGTAAAACCGGATCCTATGACCAAATATGAAATTGATTCTCTTAATTCATTTTTGGACAAATTTGAGGAAAGAACAAAGATAGAGTCACTATTGTCCAGTAAAAATAAAATTTTGCATAATAAAATTTTATATTCCTCAGACGATCATACTATGGTACAATTTAAGAGACAAGTAGAACGAACTGCAAGGGAGATATATTCTGTTGTAACTATTCATGGAAACAAGGGATTAAAGATTGAAACTCTTCATAATATACTTGGCGTAAACGGTGAACTTACAGACGCAGCACTAAAAATGCTCGAAAAATTGAAAAAAATAAAAATTATTGGTAGGAAGGTAATTATTTCTGATAACGTAGCAAAAATTCGAGGACAGATTTACAACATTGAAATTGAAAAGGTGGTAATGGGTGAAGCACTTGTACTGGTGAATGGTGAATGGCGTGCTAGATTGCACCACTATGATTATGGTGGCCCAAGAGAGTTAATAAGAAAAGGAAGAGAATTTAAAGCCATTGGGGAATTGTATCATGATGATCACAATTTGAATTTACGCGTAAAACAAATCTTGTAGATGAATATGATGTGTTTAAGTGATAGTTTGCATCATAAAACTTGAGTTAATTAATCAGCCGAGTAAATCTGGTTTATGTTGATTGATTATCCTTGATAAGCCATTCATATAGTTTTTTGCAAAACTCGTAATGGGTTGAGAAGAATACCATATACATCCAAGTACCTGACAGTCGTGGCACGTTCTAGCTATATCCCATTGAGGTGCGCTCCAGATTTCTTCGATACCTTGTTCGAGCAAATTATAGGTATTCTCTGACTTGTTAAATTTCCAACAGGGTACCATTACAGTACCATCCGCGTTAACAAAAGTGCTCTTCCATACTCCGCACTCATCGAAAGTAGTACGCCCATACTTGATAATTTGTTCAAAATACTCCGGTGGGATCATTATTTTAGGAAAAGTATTTTTTTTCCCGTAATCCAAAATGCTTTCACAAACTTTAATCATAGTTTTTCTATCTGGCAATAACGAGTACGATACATCAGCTCTGTCTTCTACAAAAGTTAAGGAAATTGCGTTTGAACCAAGTTCTTTAGCTTTGTCAAAATAACTTTGATCAATAAATTCATCTGTGTTAAATTTTGTAATTACGCTATTGAAATAGTGTGAAATGTTACTTTGATTGAGGAGTGCAATGTTTTCCATAACTTTATGAAAGGTCTTACTTGATACACCTCGTACTTTACAATACGGTTCTTCATAAACAGAGTCAATACTACAAGTAATAAACTGGATGTATTGTCTTAGTTTTTCAAGATTCACAGTGTGTAAAAGTGAGCAGTTTGTAATCAATGAAGTGGGCATATTGATACTATAAAGATAATTTACAAGATCCATAAAATCGGGTCGACTTGTTGGTTCTCCACCTTCGATTATAGACCAGACGCAATATTTTGAGACTTTATCGAAAATACTTTTCCATTGTTCTGTAGTAAGGTCCCTTTCATTTACAAGTTTTAATTGACCTTCTTTATTGGAATCACCAAAAGGACACATAGGACAATAAAAATTACAATAGTGGGTCAAACTGAAAACAGCCACTAGTGGCCTTCGTTTACCTACGACTCTATTTAAAGACCATTTACTTAGTAACTTTAAAGTTCGTACCTTATCTACTTCCAACCAACTTATCTAGAGGCTCCATTCGTATTAATCTATTGGAGTTTCCTCATATTCAGTGTATTGTTTCAAGTTAGACTCGAAATAGATTTTTTATTCTAACCTTGCAAATTTAAGATAAACAGATTCATTATCTAATGGATCCAATTTTGCATTTTGTAATTTGGCTTCAACAAAGATCGTTTTTCTAAATTTAGATCCACGGAAATCGCATTCTCTCAAATCTGACCACATAAAGTTTGTTCCAGTTAGATCAGCATTCATAAACTTGCTATTTTTCAAATTTCCGTAAATAAAAATTGCGTCTGTCAAATCCGCGCTTTCGAAGTTTGAATGCATAACTTCAGATTGGGCAAAATTGGCCTTTTGTAAATTGCATCTAGACAAATTTGTTTGGTTACACTTGATGGCGTTTAGAGACGCGTTTGAAAGATCCTTTCCTGAAAAATCCATTCCACTCAGATCGATTTTTACGAATATGTTGGCCATTCTCCATTCGTTGAATTCCTTAATCTTAGACTCTTGTAAGAGGCTTAACCAGCTTGATTTTTCAGTCATTTTTATGTCATTATTTTTTTCGATATATCAATTTTCTCAAAATGAAAGTTATATCTATGAGAAATACTATTTTTACCTATTACTTAAAATTTCTAATTCGAAATATGACAAGATGATTTTGCTAAATTATGCGTAAACACTTATTATATATGATAATTATATCAAAATTTGACATATGACGGAAAGTAAAAAAAATAATCCGCCACCACGGATAATGATCGTGGACGATGAATCTGATATCCTTTCGGTCATAAAAAGAGGATTAGAGTCAAAAAATGATTTTAGTGTTGAAACATTTTCAAAAGGTGATGAGGCCATAAATAACTTTCAGAATCATCCTCCAAAATATTACGATCTTGTAATAACCGACATTCGAATGCCCAAAATAAATGGATTTGAGCTATATAGGCGTATAAAAGAAAATGATCCTAATATGAAGATTGCATTCATCACTGCTTTTGAAATTAACAAGGAAGAATTCAGCAAAGTTATTCCTTCGGTCAATGTTACTCATTTTATTAGCAAGCCAGTCAGTATCTCCAAGTTAAGAGAGAAAATAAAATCCATACTAGAGGATAATACTAGAGCTAATTAGAATATAATATTTTCAATCTGACCTCTGCATCTTACTTTTCCTTGTACTAGTCTGTCCCAGCAATTGGAAGTGCCTTACCTGAAGGAAAATTAAATGCATTTTTTTCCTGTTCTTCTGGAGTTACTTTTTCAAATTCTAGAGTAATTTCTATTGGCCCATTAAATTTAATACTGATTTCATTTGCAAGATTAGCTATTTGGTCTTTATCACTAAATTCTCTAGAACCTTGAAGAAAAACTCGACTTTGCCTAAATAACGCTTTGCCCCCATATTTTTCTTGCAGAAAATCTAATAATGCTTGAACTTTTTCTTGCGGTATGTCATTATAATAGAAACATATTCCATTTATTAATTCCTTGTCGAAAGGAGTTCCATACCTAAACCAGAAAACTCCAAAGTGTTCAAATTCTCCTTGTAGACATTTAATCTCCCAATGATTAGCCCTTTCAATAGGGTACGATGAACTTAGAAGGTCATTAACACCTAAACGCCAATATCTTACGCGCATCTGGGAATATACCAAATTATCATTATAATAATGTGACTAATAATTGGAGCCCAATATTAGTACGAATATCCTATCTCTATTGAGAAAAGGAGTATTCAATGCATGATAGTATATATTATTGCATAGTTTTTTGCTATGCAACAGATAAAAATAATATATAGTTAGGAACTAAACTGTAGGAAGTTGAAGCCAAAAAGAATAAAGAGATTACACAAGAATATCTTGAGTGATTCAGTACGCGATTACAAAATTAAATCAAATTCCATATCTTTACTAGTTGATGGTATGGCACATTCTGGTGGTTTTGAATCTAAAAATCTTTGGGATGGAATAAATATAATTCGTACAATGACAAGGGACAGGAACTGTACCAAATTCTTGTCATTTGTGGGATCAATAATCTCCACTGGAGCGAGAGGTATAATCAAGGATATGTTAAAACGCAAGATGTTTGATTGCGTTATTACGACCTGTGGTGCATTGGACCATGATATTGCAAGAACAAGTACAAAATACTATTCTGGAGACTTTCGGATGGATGATAAATTGCTTTATAAAAAGAATATTCATAGATTGGGAAATGTTCTAGTACCGCAAAATAACTATGGCCCAGTTATTGAAAAAAAAGTACAGGATTGTCTAAACGAACTGTACCAGAAAGGGTTACATAGTGTTTCGACCTTTGAAATAACAAAGAAAATAGGGAGTACTCTTGATGAGACTTCGTTTTTGTACTGGGCGTATAGGAATGATATTCCAGTCATAGTTCCAGGTATTGTAGATGGTGGAGTTGGAAGTCAAATATGGTTCTTTTATCAGAAACACAAGAACTTTAATATAAATATACTATTGGATGAAACCAGGTTATCAGACTTAGTTTATGAGGCAAATAAAACTGGTGCTTTCATTATCGGGGGCGGAATTTCTAAACATCATACATTATGGTGGAACCAGTTTAGAGGAGGACTGGACTATGCAGTATCTATAACAACAGCTTCTGAATGGGATGGTAGTTTGAGTGGGGCCTTGATTGCAGAAGCAATATCTTGGGGGAAAGTAAAGGGAAAAGCAAAGCAAACTACAATACATGGAGAGGCAACCACATTGTTACCCTTCATTTACGCTGCAATAATGAGATAAAACATACTCTAAAATCATTTTATCAACTGTTCAGCTTTTCAGCTCTGTCGAATTTCTATCTACTATCTTTATAGAAAGTATTTTAGCCATATTTGGATCTTGCGGCTGATCATTTTGAACTGTTGGTAATGCAGCAATTTTATCAACAACGTCCATCCCATTTATGACTCTACCAAATACCGTATATTGTTTGTCCAAAAATCTGGAGTCATTCAAAACAATAAAGAACTGTGAACCCGCACTATCTGGATCTGAGGATCTGGCCATCGAAACGATTCCTCTATTGTGTGGTATGTTACTAAATTCTGCTTTGATCTTATAGCCCGGATCGCCTGTTCCCCACGCGGTCCTGTTTGTGTTATTTTTTGTATTTGGATCTCCTCCTTGAATTACAAATCCTTTGACAATTCTATGGAATACAGTACCATTGTAAAATCCCGAATCTGCAAGTTTCTCAAAATTTGAGACATGCATTGGAGCTACATCTGGAAAGAATTCAATAGTTATAGGTCCCTGAGTCGTATCTATAACAGCTAATTTAGATTCATTAGTTGATTTCATATCAGTATTAGACTTTGTGGTGTTTATTGAAAATTTCTCTTTATCGATTATCTCCTTATACGGATCCGAAGTGGTTTTAGGTATATAATTATGGTTTACTTGATAAATTAATACTCCAAAGAATAGACCTGGACTATTACTCTTGAAGCTGGCTGACGAATAAACCAATTTTAGTGGTTGTTCTGCATTACCGTTTTCTGGGTATTTGATGTCTTTTGTATAAATTGCAGTTGCACCTGGTTGATATTGGCTTGACGGAGTGCCATTTACTATATAGGACGCAGGTGTGAAAGGTATCAATTGTCCAAGTAACGTACTATTCCAAAAGAATGGTCTTGGCGTAAAACCATCTTGTTCAAGATATTTATTTTCATCAAATCCTCCTATTCGTATAAACCACTGTTTTTTGCTTTCATCTCCCCCGTTACCTAAAACATACAGCTCACTACCATTAATACCACTAAATCTCTGTCCAACAATGTATACTACTATATAGTCAGACTTCAGATCTTTTGCAACCTTAAGGCCGTTTTCGGTTTGATCCATAAACATCTTTGCTATCGTTGCGATACGTGTTTGGTTTATTGTGGCATTATCGGCTAAACTAGTTCTATTTCCCAATGTTGTTATCCAGTAACCATAATCCCACCACGATGCAATCACTGATTTAGAAGATGTATTGGCGGAGATCCAATCTAATGCGCTTATCCAGTCATCGGTCTTGACTCTAAATCCAGTACCGCCATTTGCAATAGAAGGAGGAATATCGGCGGAACTCAACCAATTTGAATTTTGTGGGAATAATATACCACCATTATCCAGAACAGGAAGTGAAATTAAAATAACAAGTATAATTGAATATACAATTTTTATTGATTTATCCATATGGGAAATTTTTTCGCGTTCTGTCCTTTTTTTCTTCTTATGCGAGGTTTCTGATGATGCCTTATAGTTGATTATACTACTAGTTATTTCATACAGACCCAATCCAGATAAGAGTATGATTCCGATTGATGAGAATACAAGTAACCTAGCAAATGTTGCACTCACGTACACTGCAGTTAATCCAATAATTAATGAAAAAATTGACATGTCATTTCTATGTCTAAATGCCATGAGGGCCCCAAATCCAGCAAACATTATCAGAATTGAATAATCGGTGAAATATTCTACCAAAGTTGGGGTGAAATGTTCCGCAACGGATTCTACGAGAGGATTTTGAGAAGAAAGAAATGGATTAACTGCATTTAGATATCTGAATGAAGATCCGTGAAAACTTCCAGATAGGATTATCCCAATGGCAATTGCAAAGAAACCTCCAAGCAAGATCCAATTGTTTCTTAGGAAAGTATTCGATGAACTTAATTTCCTCACAATAGATGATATAATCAAAAATATCGTTCCTCCTATGAGGGCAATACCTGGAAGTCCGAATACAAATGAAATACCAGGTCTTGGAGACAGACCGGCCGATAATACCGTAGCAGTCGTGAATAAAATTGCAACAATCAAGGGAGTCTTGATATCATTTCGTAAAAAAGTTACTGCAAAAAAGAATAATGAAATTGGGATACTAAAGTATTGAATGCCCCCCCATGAAGCATTGGCAAGACCTAATAATAAACCCCCCACTATCGCTTTTATAATAGCAATTTTAGGTTTATGTTTCATTGCAGAGATAAGTAAGTACAAAGCAATAAGTGCAAAGAACAGACCAAGAGGCTCGGATTTGAACCAACCTAAGTTTCCACGTTGAATAATTGCCGGAGTGAAAGCAATTAGTAATGCGGAAAAAAGGCCTGCCGTGGTTCCACCCAGTGACCTTACCAAAGCAAATACAACAATTGTGGTTAACGATCCTACCACAACTGGTAATAATATTGTAAAATCTAAAATGGAACTATTTCCTCCAAAGATCTTGTATAGATAAGCGGCCGCTATATGTAATCCAACTTGTGACGTCTCTGGAATGTTTCGACCTTCAGGATACCATGACATATTATCATGCCACTTCAGATATGCATCCAGGCCATTATCTACAATATACTTAGTTGCTCTGTAATCAAAATACGGATCGAATTCATTTAGATAAAATCCATACTTTATCGGATAAGAACGCATTATGAAAGCTGTTGTAAATGCAATAACTAATACCGCAATAACTAATAAATGGCGTACATTAAAATTGTAATTTCTAACATGAAACAAAACTCTGTCGGCAGATAACATAATAATGCTTGTTGATAATACTCATTTTTTAACGTACTGGAAAAAATTTGGATATCGTACTTGCAAAAAAATAAGCATGCTAAATTAAGTGATAAGAGAATTTTGTAATTAGTTATCTAACAAAAGAAGGGGGGAATTAAGAGGGAATAGTGACTACGAGAGTATTACCTCTTTTTGGTTGCTTTCTTAGCAGACTTTGATTTCTTTTTCGCTGCCATTTTCAATGATATAAGAAAAACAGATCGTATATAAGTTTTAATCTTTGCAAAAATTTTTGACTACTCTGACTCTAATATCTTTGTTTTACATACTGTGACCAGTTCTGAGAATCGTATTGCATCTTCTTTATTACCTACAATTGTACCATAATGCATTGGAATTGCAATTTTTGGATTAATTAATTCATTGACTGCCTTGGACGCTTCCTCAGCAGTCATTACATAAGTTCCGGAAACTGGTATTAGTACAACAGTTGGGTTTGTATCTTTCATTTCTGGAATTATATCAGAATCTCCGGTGTGATATAATCGATCATTACCAAATTCAACTATGAATCCAATTTTTTTGTCATTCTTTGGATGAAAGTCCTTGTCAATATTGTATGCCGGAACTGTTTCTATTCTTAAATCATCTACCTTCACACTATTACGAGGATCAATGCCAATAGATTCTTTCACTTTTAGAGACTTTAATTGAGATAGACACTCTTGAGCAGAAACAATAACTGTTCTTTCATTAATGATATTTTTTAAATCTTCTATTGATAAATGGTCAAAGTGGTTGTGGGTTATAAGTACAATGTCAGCATCAGAAATCTTTTCGTACGTTTTGCTCAATTTGTAAGGATCGATATACACTTTCATATTACCGTATATGATCTTGAACCCGGCATGCCCGCTCCACGTTATACTTAACTTATTGTACTCAAACATGAATAATAAGAAATAAATTGACGATTTAAAGCTACCCTTCAAAATACCGATTTGCTATTATCATCTTATTTTTGGATAGTGTAATGGTAGTCACGTCAGCCATTTTCAGACTGTTCAATAATTTACCATCCAGCGTAGCCACAGCTAATCTTCTGTTCTTTGTTACATAATTTAGAATTTCATTGTCTACATTTTTTGATTTACCAATATCCTTGATTTCAAATTTCAATTTAGATATGCAAATTGCAGTTTTTGCGATCATAGATTTCTTGGGGCCTGATTTTCTTTCGATAGAGTCCAATTCATCTAGAACAAAGGTTGGGACTATAAATCTTAATTTCCCAAGTTCGTTTTCAATTTTATCCAAGCATTTGATAGGGTTAGAAACCAATGCAATGAGAAAGCTAGTATCACAAATTATTTCCATCTAAGGATCCTCTGAGAAATCATATTGTGAATAGATTAGCTGTAATTAATTAGTTTCAATAAAGCGGCATCTTTTCAGACTAACTTTTCAAAGTTGATACAGATAATTAGGGAAACAAGTGTTCTGATTCTGGTTCATATCGGTACCGAAGTTTTTCCACTCTATCAAAAGGTTCATTATTAAGAATCAAAGATAATTCATTAAAGTAATTGAAAACAATAGAGACGCAAATAATGGTAAATTCTACTCCTGAAAAAATTTGGAACATTCTTATCAATTTTGAGGAATACGAATTATGGAATCCATTCATGACAAAAGTAGTAGGTGATGCCAAGTTAGGTTCTAAAATTATGGTCAAGATTCAGACTGTTAGGGGAAAAGAGAGAACATATTATCCAATTATAACTAAATTCGAAATAGACAAAGAACTTCGATGGAAAGGAAAATCATTCATGCCTGGTATTTTTGACGGTGAACGCATATTTATTATAGAAAAATCCACCAACAATCAAGTTTCATTCTTACACAAAGAAATATTCACAGGATTAGGTGTGAAATTTGTTGGGGACAAGTTAGGTAAAGATCTCAAAGAAAGTTTTGATAAGATGAATATTGCTCTAAAAAGCAGAGCTGAGAATTTCCTAAAGCGATAACGCTTAAACTAATTCATGTGGATACTAAATAGGAATGCTTAATCGTCTGCATTCCGAAACTAATGTTTGCATGTCCTTCTCTAGGGCGTAGCGTAGTTTATTATTGTAAATTATGGCTGCTGGATGTATTGTAAGAAAAAAGAGCTTGCTATCTTTTTCAATGAATTTTCCGCGATTTCCAAGTATGGATCCGCCGCCAAGCAATGATTGATAGGCCGTTCTACCAAGTATACAAATAATTTTGGGAGAAACAATTGAAATTTCTCTTTCAAGATAATTCTTGCAGACACGCCGCTCTTCTTCTGTAGGAACTCTATTGCCAGGAGGTCTACATTTTACAATATTAGTCACAAAAATTCTTGATCTAACTATTCCTACTTTATCTAAAGTTTCGTCAAGAATTTTTCCTGCCAATCCAACAAATGGTCTACCTTTCTCATCTTCGTTCCTTCCTGGAGCTTCTCCTACAAACATGATACTAGCTTTACAATTACCTTCACCAGGAACTGCATTTGTTCTATTCCTACACAAGTCACATAGTTTGCATCTGATAACTTCAGCTTTAATCTTATCAGTCGAATCGATAGACATACACATCAGCTATCTCTTATTACTTGTTGATAGCGAGACTTACATATATTATCATACTGTGTATCTAGAAAAATCATCGTTTTAATATATTTATGATTTCTTGTGATACCATCGAGAAATAAAGCAATCCATACCATCGTGAATGTTATGCTCAACACTATCTGTTCAAGTTAAAAAGAAAAGTCAATTAATTCAATTTCATTACCTCATTTGACAAATAATTTTAACAATTGATTATTATTAATACGATGAATATTTTATAATGCAATGAATTTGAAAGTAGATCAGTTGGAAAATCAACCAGATCTAGTGGATGAATTGACGGATTTTTTCAAGAACCTCAGAAAGCGTAAACAAATAGATAAAGAGGTTACATTGCATGAAAACAGAAATAAATTTACGACCAATACAAACATCATAGAATCAGACAAGAGGCTCCGCGAAAAAATCATTATCGAAATAGATCTAAATCAAAGAACAACCGTATTTAGTAATGACCTTTCTATGTGGGTTTGAGTACAGAATAATTGATGAGCTAGTCTGTACGAAGATCCTTGATTTTTTTTACAAAAATTGATTTATTTTATAGTAAACACGTAGCATATCCGTAGGCAAGTATCTCGATACATAAAGTAGTAAATTATCTATGTTTATCTCAAATGATTTAAAAATGATTATCAACCAGAAAGTAACTAATTGAGTTCTAGACCAGTTACACTTGAATACCAAAAAGGAACAATAGTGGTAAAGGGACTTGATAGTTTGCCCTATGCTAAGGTTGATTCAAGGACTAATTACTTGTATTCCTACGGTATAAACTATAAAAAAATAACCCAATACCTTAATGAAAAGAACGTAAAATATGAGGACAAAGTATTGGACTTGTTACCTCTTGGGGATCTTCCAAAATTAGAGGTTAAGCTTCGCGATTATCAACAAGAAGCAATTGAAAATTGGTGTTTAGAAAAAAGGGGATCAATAGTACTGCCGACAGGAGCCGGCAAGACCATAATCGGATTAAAAATTATTGAGATTGTAAATTCACCAACACTAATAATCGTGCCTACGCTTGATCTTATCAAACAGTGGACAAAAATACTCTCACAAAATTTCGATATTGAAATAGGAAATATAGGTGGCGGAATTGAAAATATTCAACCAATTACTGTGTCAACGTATGATTCTGCATATATTAAGGCGCAATCAATTGGAAACAAGTTTATGTTAATGGTATTTGATGAGGTGCATCATTTACCAGCACCAACATATAGATTAATTGCAGAAACATTTGTAGCACCATTCAGACTTGGCTTGACTGCTACTATAGAACGTGAAGATCGTTTGGAAGAAGATTTTCCATATTTAGTTGGAAAATCTACGTTTCAAATCACGGCAAAAGAGCTAACCAAAACTAATTATCTTGCAAAGTATACTATTGAAAGAAAACAGACGTTCATGCCAGTAGAAGAATATAGGAAATATAAAGAAAATATGACAGTATATCACGCATGTTTAAAAAAGATTGGACTAAAAATGAATTCTCATAACGCATTCAAAAGATTAATAATGATCTCATCAAAAAATATTATGGCCAGACGTGCCTTAATGGCAAGGAACAAAGCAATTGATATAGCGCTCAATAGCAAATCTAAAATGAATGAAATTAGAAAGATATTAGTTGAAAACAAAGATATCAAGACAATAATATTTACACAACATAACAAGCTTGTATATGAAATATCCAATATTTTTCTTATTCCATTTATTACACACAAGTCATCTAAAGAGGAAAGGGAGGACGTGCTTACTGGTTTCAAGGATGGTAGATATAAAGCAATTGTTACTTCAAAAGTATTGGATGAAGGGATAGATGTTCCTGATGCCCAACTGGGAATACTTGTTAGTGGAACCGGTAGTACTAGGGAGTTTATCCAAAGATTGGGAAGATTACTGAGGCCAAAAAATGATAATAAACAGGCAATATTGTTTGAAATCGTTTCCAGTGGTACTTCAGAAGCTTTAACCAGTGAGAGAAGACATAGGAATATAATGAAATAAGTTTTCAGGATCCTTTTATTTTATTTTGTAAATTTGTTCTTTAGAAATAGAACTTAACTCATATACTTTATTGCATCCTAATATCAAGTGCTAAATGATGTCAATTTCAACTGATTGTTCCTGTCGGAAAATTCAATAGTAGACTTTACCATTCTAAGAGTACTGCTGTCTTTTGAATCTCTTATATAAATTACATATATCAACGCATAATTCTTCCTATGCGTTTTTCTGATGACTCTACCAATTCTTTGTGCAACTTGATTAAAATTTGAACTATTTGAAATTATTACTGCAATCCTCACTTCAGGAATATCATATCCGATTTCAAGTGTATGTACTGATAACAATGGATAGTATACTTTCCCCCATTCTTCTAAAATTCTTTTTCTTTGATTAGCTGTTATTTTATTATGGATAGATCTGGAGGCTATTCCATTTGAATCCAATATTTTTTCTAATTTTTTTATCGACTCAATTGTCTCACTAAAGATCATGATGGGTTCTGATGGATGGTTCTTTACTATATTTACGGCAGACAACATTTTGTTTTGTGCCGAGCTAAGCAATTCTTTTCTTTTTCTAACGTTTTCAAACCACAATTTTGCTAATTTTGCATTATAGCCACCTTTGAAAAGTAAAATGGATATTCTTTTTGGATCAAATACTCCAAGTTTCCGTGAAAGGGAAGATATCTTTGTCGAAGTTTCATTATAGATTTTTTTCTCAGAATCTGTGAAATTTACAGGTACGGAAACAACCTGTGGTTTGGCCAATCTTCCATCTGTTACAGCATCTTTAATTAAATATTTCTTTACAGGAGGCAATGTCTTAATTATAGTCTTATAACGGGAATCATTCTCATTCATGGTAGCGGTTAAGCCTAATATCCCTTTAGTAGGATTTTCATTTATAATGTCAAATATTTTGCTAAATTCTTTGGCTGTTTCACTCAGCAAATGAATTTCATCGAGAATTATCATATCAGCATCTCTAATCAAGTCTAAACGGTTTATGACACTCTGGTATGTGCTAATAGTAATTTCTCTTATTTCCTTTTGTTCTCCAAAAAAAGTTCCAATGGATTCCCTCGGCAATCCGTATCTAACCAGTCGATTTACGTTCTGGTCAATAAGTACAATTCTTGGTACTATAAATAAAATTCTAAATTTTTGATTTGGTTTAACCCCACTTGTGTTTTTAGAATAACACATAATGTCATTGTTATACTTAATCTCTGCTAATCTTCTTGCACACTCAAATGCAATTTCAGTTTTTCCAGTTCCAGTACTATAAATTATTGAACCCCTAAAATTATTATTTAACCATGCATTGACCGCCTCCCTTTGGTCATCCTTAAGTTCAAATGGAAATTTGAGACTGAGGATGGCAATCAATATTTTAAATTCAACAATCATCTACTAAATTCTTTACTACCTTGAGTTTTGATATCCATCTGTCAACAAACAGGTATGAACTAGGATAATAGAATCAATTGAGTGACAAATTAATCTTGATCTTGTCAAATATTTTAGGTCTATCTAAGCAATAATGGAGAATAAATATATCTAATCAGATACTGAAAATGTGGCTGTTCGTAAACCTGTTTTGCTAATTGACGACACAGAGAATTCCAGACTGGCTATTGAAATTTTGGAGGACAGCGATATAGAATTTGTTGAGTATCATATTACAAAATTTGAAGAAAATTGTTGTGCAGACCTGCCAACCACGAGGGCACCGGCATTATTTGCCCCTGAAGGCATATTCAGGGATCTTGACGGGATTAAAGAATATCTCACTGTTGAAAAGAATAGTACTAGTGGTGAACCTAGCGAGAGTGCGTACTGGTAGTACGAGTAAGGAATGAATTACTTAAAATTGTGTAATCTTGATTAAGTTCCGGATTTATCAGAAAATAGGAAAACCCGTAGTATATGAGATACCAAATGATATCTTTATTTCACTGTTTGGTTTTCCTAGCTCTAGGATTTTACTAGGTTGTTGTTGCCACGTTTTAATATTAAAAGGTAATGCGACGGCATATAGCTTAGAATAAATTGTAAAAATGCAATATCCAGTCAATAAAAATTAAATAGCATATAATTATACCAATTTCCAATCAGGCAGCTGTGATTAATTTAACCAAATTTGCTTCATGCTATCCATGGGGAGGTAATCAATTGGAGCTTCGTGTTTCTCTGATTATATTCCTGGTTCTTATTTCTACGAATACATTTGTTCAGTCTTCTCTCACCTTCGGACAAACTGATCCATTTATCTCGTCCAAAGTATGCTCAAAGCTCACAGTCAATGGTATTAACGCCAGCGGAGCTGATGCTTTGCATCCCCCATCTCATGCCCTTGATCAGAATATCAATACACGTTGGTCTAACTTAGGTCTAGGATCATGGTTACAAATCGATTTGGGCCAAGAGAAGGCCGTTTGCAGTGTGGGTATTAATTGGCATAGGGGAAACGAACGGACAAATTCATTTGTAATATCTATATCTAAAGATGGTAAAGCATTCACCAACGTTTACTCCGGAAAAAGTGACGGAGCCTCACTGACTGAACAGAACTATAATTTTCAACCCAACACAGGCAGATTCATTAAGGTTATTGTTAATGGGAACACTCAAAACAACTGGGTCAGTATAAGCGAGTTAAAAATTTTCGGTTACAAGGCTCTTTCTAAAGCCTGTGTTGCAGCTCCAATCTCAAAAGTAATCGCAAGTAGTACCCAAGTTGGATTTCCATCTTCTAATGTGGTCGATAATAATCCTAATACCATATGGTCTAATTATGGCGTCGGCTCATGGGTACAATTAGATTTAGGAACAAGCAAAAACATTTGCACTGTAGATATCGCATGGTATAAAGGAAATCAACGTCAAAACAATTTCGTAATTTCAACTTCTCTTGATGGGAAATCATACAAAACTGTACTATCTGCCAAAAGTAGTGGAAACACATTATCATATGAAAATTATGTTTTTGCTGATAGACTTGCACGATATGTAAAGATAACTGTAAATGGTAACACGCAGAACAATTATGCAAGTATTGCCGAGACGAGAGTTCAAGTACCTTCGAATCAATCACAAAGTCAGTGCGTAGATGCGCCCATTCAAGATGTTAAGACTTCTGGTAGCCAGGTTGAATTTCCTGGTTCTAATGTTCTTGATGATAATCTGAATACTAGATGGTCTAATAATGGTGTAGGTTCATGGATACAACTTGATCTAGGAACAAGTAAGAACTTTTGCAGTGTTAATATTGCATGGTATAAAGGAAATGAGAGACAGAATAATTTTGTAATATCCGCATCCAATGACGGAGTAAAGTTTTCTGATATTTTGAGTAGTAAGAGTAGCGGGTCAACACTAAATTCTGAAAAATATAAAGTCGCAGATACTAATGCAAGATACCTAAGGGTAACAGTGAATGGGAATACCCAAAATACCTATGCTAGTATAACTGAAATATCCATAAATGCCATAAATGTAATTTCTCTTTCTTCAAATTACTATATTGGAGCAGCCGGTGACTGGGGTTCGGCTCGCAATGATAACTGGGAGCAAACTGTAGAGTTAATGAAAAATAATAAAGTGAATCTAGCACTTGGACTTGGTGATTATTCATATGGAAGCGTGGATGAGTTTGAACCAGTTGTTGATGCTCTAAGGGCTGCAGGTATTTCGTTCAAAGGTGTACAGGGAAACCACGATACTGGCTCCTATGCTAGATTGTTCGGACAACCTTCTATGTTGTATGCATTTGATGCAGGTCAGGCTAGAATCATATTACTTAACACCGAGGATTCTGTTTCTTCAAATGCCGTGTTCTTAGAAAACGAATTGAAGACAACGAAACAACCATGGAAGATTGTTGTAATGCACAAGCCGCTATATACAAGTCCATCAAACCATCCGGAGGAAAAAGAACTTGCTGGTAAGTTACAGCCATTACTTGATAAATACGGCGTGCAGCTTGTTTTGTATGCACATAATCATAACTATGAGCGAATAAAGCTCCCAGACAAACCTACTGTTTTTATTCAAGCAGGCATAGGAGGAGAATCACACTACGACATTAGAGGAAATAGAAGCGGTGGAGGAGTCTCATTTCAAGATGATAATGATTATGGAATAGTAAAAATAACTATCAATAGTAATACCTTATCTGGGCAATTCATTTCTCAGGCTGGAAAGATACTGGACAGCTTTAGTATAACCAAATAGTTTCATAACTATTAGAATTATGTTTCAACATGACAATTTATTGAAAATTAATAACGATTAGTAACGAATGTCTTTCAAATAAGACAAGTTATGAGAGTGAAAATGGAATCGAGTCGATTGATAATGTATAAATAAACTTAATATATTGTGATGTAACTCTCACGACTAACAGTCAAAATGCTGATAATCTTTGATGTAGAAGGCGTTCTTCTCAATGCAGAGTATCTGCCAGTTCTTGCCCAGAAACTTGGTCCAGAAAAGGAAAAAGAAATCTGGGATATTACAAAGCAAGGCATAAGAGGAGAAATCGATTGGGAAGAAGGACTTCATAAGCGAATCAATGCCTTAAGAGGAACTTCATTTGAAGATGCAAAGTACATTGCTAATAATTTAGAAATAATGCCAGGAGCAAGAAAGCTGTGTTATTCACTTAAAAAAGCGGGATGGAAGATGATCGCCATTTCAGGAGGGTTTAGTTTAATCACAGATAAACTCAAGGAGGAATTGTGTTTGGATAAAATATTTTCAAACGAATTGATTTTTAATGATGGTAAGCTAGAGGACGTAAAAATTAATGTTAGCTCAGATAAGTCTTTAGCGGTAAAATCTATCATCAAAGAATGGGGAATAAAAAAGGAAGACATTGTGGTAGTGGTCGATGGAGCAAATGACTTGAAATTATTTGATATTGCTGGATACACTGTAGGTTTTTGTCCAGTTGAAATCGTGAAGCAAAGGGCAGACACCACAATCGAAATTAGGGATTTGTCCATCTTGTTGAGTCTTCTGGAAAAGAAATTTGGTAAGACTATAGAGACGCAGTTATGAAATCAATTATTCATAAAATATTAATTGTTCAGCATGGATGAGTTTATTAATATACAAATCATTCCAATTCCAATTCAAGACGACATTAGCAGTGGGGATGATGTTGCTGATTTTATCATAAAGTCCGTTAAAGAAAAAAATGAGTCCTTACAAAAGAATGATGTTGTGGTAATAACACATAAAATCATTTCGAAGGCAGAAGGTAAAACTACTGATCTAACAAAAATAGTTCCTTCTGAAGAATCAAAAAAAATTTCTTCACATACCGGTAAGGATCCTAGATTCGTAGAACTCATTACTTCAGAATCCAATGAAATAGTCAAGATAGAGCGTGGTATTATTATCGCTGAAACCAAACATGGGTTTGTTTGCGCTAATGCAGGAATTGATACTAGTAATGTAGGTAAAATATCTAATCATGTTATATTGTTGCCCGACGATCCAGATGAATCGGCAAGAAAGATTAGAAATGATATAATTTCTAGAACCAATGTGAGAGTAGGGGTAGTTATTTCTGATACTTTTGGTAGACCCTTTAGGAAGGGTCAAGTTAATATTGCAATTGGGGTAGCGGGAATTGATCCAATCAAGAGTTATATTGGAAAAACGGATATGTATGGAAATATCCTGAAGGTTACCGAAATAGCAATTGCTGACGAAATAGCCTCAGCTGCTGAACTTGTCATGGGGAAATCTTCTCGTGTACCTGTAACACTTGTTAGAGGATATGACTTTACATCATATGATTCTTCAATATCAAAGATCACTAGATCAAAAAAGGATGATTTATTCAGATAATTCCAAATATCAAATATTTGAAAAATGCGTAAGACTTGCTTAGAGTTTTTCAGAATAAAATACACTTGAGGTGGTTCTATAAACATTTAATATAAACAGGACCTTCATCAATATAGTTAACAATGAATATGACAGCCGAAAATGGAGCTAACAAATCATTTGATAAAATTATCGATGTTAGAGGACTTTATTGTCCAGAACCAGTATTTAGGACTAAAATTGAAATAGAAAAATTAGGTATTGGTGACAAACTCAAGATTATAGCTGACGACCCTGAATCAGAAGAGGATATAACAAGATGGACAGAAAAAACTGGTCATAATTTGTTATCTATTGAAAAAAAGGATAACGATTTAGAGTTTGTAATAAAGAAAACAAAGTGATTCGAATGACATCCATAATTGGACCCGAAATACTACAACGTATAGGTAATACTCCCTTATACGAACTTTCATCTTATTCAAATGAAAATATAAAATTTTATGCAAAATTAGAATGGTACAATCCATTTGGTTCTGTTAAAGATAGAGCAGCATATTGGATGATTAAGGACGCTGAAAAGAAACGTTTACTTGTAAAGAATAAGAGCATAATAATTGAACCTACCTCTGGAAATACTGGAATCGCACTAACTGGTATTGCCTCTTCAATGGGTTACAAAGTTGAAATCGTTATTCCAGAGAAGGTTAGTGAGGAAACTAAAAGGATTTTGAGGAATCTCGGAGCAAAGCTCCATGAAACTTCAGATGATCTGTGTCCACGTGTTGGAGCAGGAACTGATCAAAGTATTGCTCTTGCTACGGCCATAGCAAAGCCTAGATCCGATGTTTATTATATGCCAAACCAATATGAAAATGATTCTAATTTTCTTGCCCACTATGAAGGTACCGGTCCTGAAATTTGGGAACAAACTAATGGAAGAGTAACACATTTCTTTACAGGTTGTGGGACAGGGGGCACGATCACAGGAACAGGAACTTTTCTCAAGGAGAAGAATAAAAATATAAAGGTTATAGCTATCCAAGCACAACAGAACCATTTACTTCAAGGATTGAGAAACTTTGAAGAATCATCCATGCCAAACCTCTTCAAACGTAGGGAAGCTATTGTTGATAAATGGATGACTGCTACAAATCAGGAATCATTTAGCGCAGTTAAGCATCTACTTAGAAAAGAAGGCTTATTCGTAGGACCATCTTCAGGCTCAGTAATGTCATCAATGTTAAAGTTTTCAAAGGAAATAGATAAAGGAGTTATTGTAGGTATTTTTGCTGATGACGGCAGAAAATTCAGAAGTCTCTATAAAGAACAAAATGTACTTGTAGAAAGTGATTATGTTACTGCACTGGAGAAGTTACCAGAATTATACATTAAATCTTAATTCACTTGTGAGATTTTTTTTCACTTAGCCATTTTTCTACATCCAGCGCAGCCATACATCCAAATCCTGCAGCTGTAACAGCTTGTCTATAACGATAATCATGAACATCGCCAGCGGCAAAAACTCCTTCCACGCTAGTTCTTGTATTCTCTCTGAGAACGACGTAACCCTTATCATCCAACTCTAACTGATCTTTGAAAATTGATGTATTTGGTTCGTGACCAATTGCTACAAAAAGGCCTCCCACTGATACATTACTTATCTCACCTGTTGTTAGATCCTTTATATCGATACTTTCTATTTTCTTATTTCCACTGATTCCTGTTACAACGTGATTCCATATGAATTGAATTTTCGAGTTTTCAAATGCTTTCTCTTGTAGGATTTTGCTGGCTCGCAGAAAGTCTCTCCTATGAATGATCTTCACTGATTTACCAAATTTAGTAAGGAAAGTTGCCTCTTCAATTGCAGTATCCCCTCCTCCGATGACTGCTATCTCCTCACCTTTGAAAAATGGTCCATCACAGGTGGCACAATAAGAAACCCCCCTTCCACCGAATTCTTGTTCACCGTTTATACCCAATTTTCTAGGAGATGCTCCAGTACAAAGTAGTATTGCTCTTCCTTCGAACTTTTCAGAATGCGTTGATATGAGAAATGGATGAATCTTGAAATCTACCTTTAGAACTTCATCATCAATTACTGTGGTTCCAAACCGTTCGGCTTGTTGTCTCATATTCATCATAAGCTCTGGTCCAAATATTCCATTTGGAAATCCTGGATAATTTTCCACTTCACTAGTAGTCATAAGTTGGCCACCAGGAAGAGATCCAGAAATAATCAGTGTTTTGAGCTTTGCACGTGAGGTGTAGACCCCTGCCGTAAATCCTGCTGGTCCTGAACCAATAATTATCACATCATAACGATTCTTTACATCTGTTGAGTCGTGGGAGTCATGATTTGCATTTTTCGACATGTATGATTAACTGGAGAAAGATTTAACCATTTAATAATTTGTTCGGAAATAAATCAGGTTAGTTGTTTAATTGTTTTTAAAAACAAAGACAATATTACTAAGAATTGATAGGCCGAGAAATTAATCTTTACTAAATCCCTCTTTAGCTTTTGCCAATATTCCTAAATGATCTTTGCATAGTACAGGCTTTATCACCTGAGTATAGATTAATTCTTCTTGCCAATGGGAATTAAACAGTCTACATGGATAATTCGAACAGAATGGGTTACCATTAGTAAGAAAAAAAAAGACAGCCTGAATTGCATAACCAGTTGCTACGGGCACTAACCGAGGATCTTCATTGCTAACATAACTATCGGCATATTGACTCTCTATCTCTTTACTATTTATTGAGAGTAAATCTTTTAGCATCTGTTTAAAATAGTATCCTTTTGGTTTGGCTGGACCTTCAACAATGCCAGCAATAGATATTATACTTGGTGAACCACAAATTATTGGCCTAGCGTGATATCTCTTGTCATTTTCGTCATGAGTACATACTAAATTATCTTCAAATATGACATGCATATGGTTTGATTGCAATTCATTTTTATCTATAAATCTAGAATAGATTCTCTGAAGGTAAAAACCATCAATAAATGTAATTTTTCGGTCAATATCGCCTAATGAATTTTGTAGCTCACGGAGGTGAGCAGTATCCAGAAATTTATGTGACCGTTGAATCATCATGTTGTCTACAATATCATCTTTCGCCTTGTTCTTGCTGAAATAATAGGCAAATGATCTGCCGTCTATTTCAACAAATGAAAATAGCTCACTCAAATTTTGTGAAATTTTTCTTATAAGAAGAGAGGTGGAGAAGGAACAGGAGTAGAGATGTACATACGATAATTTTATATGTAAATCACTTTATGCTTCTAAGTTTATTTTTATATCTGGATTTGGCATTTTCTTCAATTTACTGAGAGCAACTTGTGCTGCTTTCCTCCCTGATAATAACATTGATCCAAATGTAGGACCCATTCTAGGTAATCCATGTGTTTCTGTTGCTGACATTCCAGCGGCAATTAATCCAGGATAAACTTCCCCTGTAAATTCGACTACTGCATCTTCTCCGGTTACTGACATTGGTTCCATTCCTTTCCACTTTACATATCCTCTATCCATTAATCTTTTTACTGCTACGGAGTCGTGCCCTGAGGCATCTATTACTATTTTTGATTCAAGGGCAATGGGGTCTACGCATGTAACATTTCTTGGTAACGCAGAAACAGGCATCCAGTTTACGACAACTCCGCCTACCCTTTCATTTTTCAGTACCAAGTCATCAAATTTGGTAAGCTGGAGGAATCTAACACCTGAATCACATGCAGATGCAATTAGTTTTGAACATGCATGAGGTCCCCATGTCGCATATAATGAGTCGGATATTTTTCTGTAGGGCACTCCAAGTTCATCCCATATCTTATTTGCCGGATATCTAACTGTCACAGGATTCATCATATATCCTCCTACCCAATATCCTCCACCGATATAGTTATTTTGTTCTATTATGAGGGTTTTAATCCCGTTTTTACATAATTCTCTTCCAGCCATTAATCCTGCTGGACCAGCACCAATGATAATTACATCACTATCGCTATATTCGATCAACGTTTCATTGAACATCTGTGCTATAGTTCTCGTGATTTCTTTTTCACTTGCCTCGGAGAAAATCTTATCCATAATTTAATTAACGCTCTATCTTGTATTAATATTATGTGTATTCTAATCCCCAGCATTAATTCAAATTTTAATTAAAGGCATATTGTGAATACTCTAAATGTCAGATCCCGCTGCCAGACGACTTCTTTGGTATTTATTTGCAGGTTCAAAGGGTGGAGAAAATAGAATCAAGATTATAAACCTACTACAAGATACTCCACTCAACATAAATCGTATGGCAGAAGTTTTAAACCTTGATTACAAGGCAGTTCAACATCACGTTGACGTGTTACAGAAAAATAATTTGGTTTCGCGTATGGGCGAAAAATATGGAATAATGTATTTTGTTTCGAATTATCTTGAATCTAATATGGATACCTTTAAGGAAATTGTTAACAAAATAAATAAATCAAAATCGATCTAGTAGAATTTGAAGTCAATAGTTCGTTAGAAAGTTTGAGAAAGGTAACTCCTTCTTAATCCTGGATTGTTCTGGATAAGGGACCGCCTCGTACTTTTTGAATAATGTCTTCGAGCAAATTGGTTAATTCTGATTTATGTGAATCGAGATATTCTTGCCCTTTATCATTCAGTCTAATTTGATACAATCTCAAATCACGATGTTGATCAAAAAACTGCTCAATCATTGTATTACCATGTTTCGCTGGACTTGTTAGTTGCTCAAATGAATCAATTGTCTCATCTATATTGCCGTTTTTGACAGACTCAACCGATTTATCTAATATTTCAATAATATCTTTTATCTCCTGAATTGGTGCTGAATATTCCTTGGACTTGAAAAATCCAGATCGCTTCGTTTCTCCCAGATTGTCTGAAATGTCTCTTGAAAGTTCGTAAGATACATCCTTTCCAAGATATGATTTCTTTTCTTTTATAGTCACCAAACCTTTCATACCTAGCCTTAACAATGCATCCTCAACATCCTGTTTGTCCATACCAGTTGCCCAAACAATTTTTCCTACATAATCGTATCCTTGTCGTAAGGATTCGAGAACGACTACTTCAAATATCCTCATAAATCCTTCCTCTGCACGGGCATTTTCAAAATCCCTGTCACGTACAGCTTTTTTTGCATGGGAAATATCTATTTCAATAGCCCTTTTCAAAGCTTCCATCCCCTCATCCACTTTGCCAGCTAATGTGAGATAACATGCATAATTGTACCAAACCAATCCATCACTTGGATTTGCATCCAAAGCTTTGGTACAGCATTCTATTGCCTTGGCATAGTTATTCATCTTATAATAAGCAAGTCCTTTTAAATTCCAAGCTTCATAATTATCAAGATCAATGTTCAATGCCATATCATAAGAAGAAATAGCAAAAGAATAATCTCCCTTATGGAAATGAGCATACCCTTTTTTAACCCATGCTTCAACAAACTTTGGATCCAATCTTAGAGCTAATTCAAAACTACGTATCGCATCATCAAATTTTTGATTAGACATGTAATTAACACCTTTTTTATACAAATCACGTACCTGAAAGTCACGATGACTTGCCGTGTTATTAGCTGCTGTTGACTTATTGGAAGAATTATCATTGTTGTCTTTAGCTCTAAAAAATCTGCTCATCACTATTGATTACCTTTGTCAAAATAAATAGATTTGGACAATTGAAATTTTCTTGAACCAATTCCAGATCGGTGTAAATCCACTTCACGGGGTAGGGCACTAAACAAATTATGTGAATCAAAAATCATTATAATACTCAGAAAATAAGATTAGTATAATATAGTATATTATTGTCATCGACTTTAATCATTGAATTCGTTTTATGATGAATGACCTCATATTCAATATCATAAGTTGTAACGTAAAATGATGTAATACGAGTTTTGACCAGAAATTGTCCTAAAATTAGATTTCCTACTTATTGTTCAATACTTTAAACTAGTTTATGTCTAATTGTAAGGCAATTATGTGTTTTAATTATTTTTCCGAATCTACAATTGAAACAGATAAGGGCGAATTTACTGGAATTTCAGTTTGCTACATTTGCATAGTTATGTTAATTTTTTGATCTAGTGGTCATACTAGTAATTCAAGAGAATATAGGCCAATTAATGTTACTGTTTTGCCAATTAGATTTCATAATTATGAAGAAAGTGGTTATCCTAATTTCTGAAAACAAATGAATCTTTCTGATTCTTTTTTGCTAATGATTATTTTTTAGGTATTGTTTTTCTGAAAGAGTAACAAAAAAATATAATTCATTGATAATTACTTGGATTCAACGGTAATACTTTATCTTTACAGAATAAACATCTGAATAAAAAGTACGAACACCAATAAATGAAATGTGTATCAAGCAAATACCATTTGATACTTTATCAGGGATGACCTAAAAATGAGGTAAACGGTAATGACGCGTCCACATGACCAATTTTACTTGGATTTTATAATGCAAGTCGACATTACATGAAAAAATATTCTGCACGCTAGAGTTGAAATCATCAAAAATGGCATTTTATGATATTTACACAATATCATACAATTATGATTAATTAAATTTATCATAATTTTATAATAAAATCATTAGAATTTCATCTTGTATTGTTATATTTTTTATACTTCTCTAAAATATTGGTGAATAATGTTTAGGAAGAACATCAATATCTTTATGTTAGTTGGAATTTTGACAGCAATCACTGTCACATCAACTTACATGATGAACGCTTCAGCTTACAAACCAGGCGATCCTGGTGTAATATATCATTGCTTTGCAACTGATGCCAATGGAAAGTACAATTTAACTGCGGAAGGGGATTTGATTCCCTGTGAGATTAATCCAGGTGATAATGCATGGATGATGACAGCTTCAGCACTTGTACTTATAATGACACCTGGTGGCTTGGCTATATTTTATTCTGGATTAAGCAGACAAAAAAATGCTGTAAATACACTTCATATGGTATTCATGGCTACGGGAATAGTGGCTGTACAATGGGTCCTATGGGGCTATAGCTTGGCTTTTGGTCCAGACGCAGGCGGTTATGGGTTTATTGGAACGCTAGACTGGGCTGGATTAAATAATGTATTTCACGACGTTCCTTCAATTGCGTATGGAGGCATAACTGGGACCACTATTCCACACCAGACATACATGATATTTCAGATGATGTTCGGCATTATTACTCCCGCGTTAATTGTAGCCGCGTGTGTTGAAAGGATGAAATTTAGTGCATTTGTCATTTTTGTAGTTCTGTGGACTACTTTTGTTTATGACTTTTGTGCGCATTGGACATGGGAAATTACAGGACCAGACAACTATGGAATGAATCCTGGATATTGTGGCTTTGGGTGGACTGGTTGCTATGGATCACTTGACTTTGCTGGTGGAACCGTCATTCATATAACATCTGGATGGTCCGGGCTCGTCGTAGCGTTAATGTTGGGTAGGAGAATAGGATATGGTAAAGTTCCTATGGAACCACACAATATTTCACTTGTGGTTTTAGGTGCTGCGCTACTGTGGTTCGGGTGGTTTGGATTTAATGCGGGTTCTGCCGGGGCAGCAGCTACAAATGCAACAAGCGCATTTGTTGCAACGCAAGTAGCTACGGCTATGGCTGTAGTTACCTGGTCATTGCTGTCTTGGGCACACACAGGACGAGCATCAACGGTTGGAGCTGCTTCCGGTGCGGTAGCTGGACTTGTGGCCATTACGCCAGCCTCAGGGTTCGTATCGCCAATGTCAGCACTTGTGATTGGAATAGCCGCATCAGTAGCATGTTATGCAGCGGTTATGTTCAAGAATAGGAGAAAGTGGGACGATGCACTGGATACATGGGGAGTACACGGAATTGGTGGACTTGTAGGAGCCCTAATGACAGGATTGTTTGCAGAAAAGCGATTTACGCCATGGGGAGACAACGGACTTGTGTTCGGCAATCCGCCTCAGTTATTAGAAAACGCTGTCGGTGCTTTTGCGTCTATAGCATGGGCATTGGGAATAACCGCAATAATCATCAAAATAATGGACAAAGTTTGGCCTGGAGGCATAAGAGTTACTCCAAAGGAAGAAGAAATTGGACTGGACTTGACCCAACACGGAGAACGAGCTTACGTAAGCGAGTAAGAACCCATTTTTTCCTTTTTTACATTTTTATTTTCTTTTAAGTATCTAAAGCATTAATCTGTCATTTGTATGCTTATATATTTTCAGAGAATAGGACTAACATGGTTGATAAATTTACAATCGTTAGATTAAGTGCAGGAAATGAAAAATTTGAAATTTTGGTAAAACCTGATCCTGCGCTAGAATATAAACTTGGCAAAAAAATTGACATTTCCAATATTATGATATCAGACGAAATTTATTCAGATGCTAATAAGGGCACAAGAATCTCGACTGAAAAGCTAATGAAGCATTTTAAGACAACAGATCAACTGGAAATAGCAAAACAGATTATGGCTAAAGGCGATCTAAATATGAACACAGATCAGCGCAGAAAGATGATTGAAGAAAAGAAAAAACAGATTGTCCAGTATATAAACAAAAATTTTGTCGATCCCAAAACCCATTTGCCTCATCCGATCTCAAGGATTAATGCTGTTCTTGATGAAGCACGGGTAGCAATTGATCCATTTAAGCGGTTAGAAGATCAAATTAAGAATATCATCGATCCATTAAGAAAAATATTGCCTCTAAAGTCGGAATTATTGGAGTTGACCGTAACTGTGCCCGCTCAATTTTCAGGACAATCATTTAGTGTATTCAAGAGTATTGGTGAGATAAAATCAGAGCAATGGCTCTCGGACGGATCATTACAAGTGGTTCTCAATATTAATGCGGGGATCAAGAGCTCATTTCTAGATAGAATTGGAACTGCGACCAAAGGTTCAGCTCAGGTCACTGAAAAATAAGGACTACTGACGGTATTAGCCACAGTTAAAATATAAGTCTGTCCTAACTTTCCCAAAAAGGGAGAATTATGAATGGAATATTGAATTCTTGTTTTGGAGGATCACACTATGCAGGAAGTTAAAAGAAAATACGTTATTCCTGGTGATATTGTAGCAGAAGGGAATACGAAACCTTTGGTAAATGTATATAGGAATGGAAATTTAATTGTAGCAACTCGAATTGGAATTACAGAGTCAAATAAAGATGGGGCCAAGGTGATTCCACTATCTGGAATTTATTTCCCGCGGGCAAATGATATTGTAATAGGTAAAATACTGGACCATTCGTCTCTTTCATGGTCTGTAAACATCAATTCATGTTTTAATGCACATTTACCCGCACAAGACATATTTGGAAGAGATTTTTCACCAGCGCATGATGACATGGGCAGTCAGTTATCAAAGGGGGATGTTATTGTTGCAAGGATTGCCATTTTCGATAGGACGAGGGATCCAATCCTTACTATTCAAGATAAGGACTTGGGAAAGATACCGACAGGTGAATTGATAAAAATTTCTCCAACCCGGGTTCCAAGACTCATAGGAAAAAGAGGTTCCATGATCCAAACAATTGAACAGGCAAGTTCCACAAGGATAACAATAGGTCAAAATGGAATAATTGTGGTCTCCGGAAAAGACAAGGAAGGAATCAATCTTGCAATTAATGCAATTCATATAGTAGAAGTAGAAGCTCACACTTCAAACCTTACTCAGAGAATTAAGCAATTATTGAATGTGCCAGAGTCGGAGATTGAAAATGATGATACTAAAAGGAATCACGAAATCAATGACACAGAGATTAATGATGATAAAGTTATTTCAAACAAAATTGATAAAGAAATGGGAATGATGAACTCAAATGGTACAAAATAGAAGCCTTATAGACGAAAGTGGAAAGAGAAGCGATGGAAGGATAATAGATGAACTAAGAGAGGTAAAGATTAATGTGGGAATTATAAAGAATGCAGATGGCTCTGCTCTTATAGAATTTGGTAAAAATAAGATAATTGCAGCAGTCTATGGTCCGCGAGAAGTTCATCCAAAACATATGGCATTATCTGATCGATGTGTTGTAAGATGCAGATATCACATGTCTCCTTTCTCAACAGATACTCGAAAAAGCCCTGCACCGTCTAGGAGAGAGACGGAAATATCGAAGGTTATTCGAGAGGCATTAGAACCCGCACTTATTCTTGAAGATTATCCTCGTGCAGCGATTGATATCTTTATCGAAGTATTGCAAGCAGATGGAGGTTCACGATGTGCAGGAATTACAGCTGCCTCAGTAGCACTAGCAGACGCAGGAATAAATATGCGTGATATGGTTTCAGCATGTGCAGCAGGAAAGGTAGATGACAAAATAGTGATTGATATTAATGACACTGAAGACAAAGAGGGAGGAGCTGACATGCCTGTAGCGTATATGCCAAATCTTAAGAAAATAACACTTCTTCAACTTGATGGAGAGTTGAATTCAAATGAATTCAATACTTGTTTAGAAGAAGCCATACGTGGCTGCTTGAAGGTATTTGAAATACAACGTTCCTCTTTAATAGAAAAGTACTTTGGCGATGAAAAGGGATTGAATGAATAATGAGTCTATCAAAGAAATCTACAATAATTGTCGAAAATCTTCGCAAAAAACAGATGATGGAATCAATTTCAACAGGCAAGAGACTGGATGAAAGAAGTTTGGATGAAACAAGGCCAATTGAGATTGAATTAGACGTAATAAAAAAGGCAAGTGGATCGGCTTGGGTAAAGCTAGGTAAGACAGAAGTTGTTGCGGGAGTAAAAGTAGAGACTGGTGAACCTTTTGAAGGACTGGAAAATAGTGGAGCTTTAATAATTACAGCTGAAGTACTCCCGATTGCATCTCCTCATATAGAACCAGGTCCACCTGATGAGGAAACGATTGAACTCGCCAGGGTTGTTGATAGGGGTGTAAGACAGTCAGAAATGTTAGAATTAAGCAAATTGGTCTTGGTTCCCGGAAAAATTGTGTATACCATTTTTGTAGATTGTAGTATCATTAACGTAGATGGTAACCTTCTCGATGCAACTTCTTATGCTGTAGTAGCTGCATTAGCAAGCTGCAAACTACCTGTTTTTGAAATTAAAGATGGCAAAGTAGTAGATACAGGGAGAACTCAGGAACCTCCTATAACTACTATCCCTGTATCTGTTACTACCGTTAAAATTGGTGATTATCTGCTTTTGGACCCAAATATTGAGGAAGAAGCATGTATGGATGCAAGACTCACAATTACTACAAATTCAAAAGGATCAATTGTTGCAATGCAAAAGGGACTAAAAGGTTACTTTACAGTGGATGAAGTGAAGAGTATTGCAGATAAAGCAATTAGCAAGGGAGAAGAAATTGGAGCAAAACTTAAGGAATTGATTCATCATGGTAAGAAGGAGTAAACACAAGATATCTCCCCTTAAGGGATTAGGAGTAAAATACGGAGCTACTGTCAGGAAGAGATACGGAATGATTTACAAGCTTCTGAAAAGAAAGAGAAGATGCCCTAAATGTGGATCAATAAAATTTGATAGGAAAGCAGTGGGGATTTGGTGCTGTTCAAAATGCAACTATAAAGTAGCCGCAGGTACATATGATGTAAGCTTTGAAAAGACAAAGAGCAAATATTAGAATTCAAATATCTATAGAAAACCTTCCATCAGAATTATCTTCTAACATTGTAAACACGATCACTAATGCCCTACAACCGGAAACTCGATTTCTCACCTGTACTGAAAAAATAAGAATTACTTCAAAACATGGTATGATTTTTATTAATATTAGTACACACGATTTACAATCAATCCGTGCTATAGTTAACACATACATTAGATTGTTGAGCTTGTCATATTTGTCTCTAAATTTATAAAACGCTATAGATTTATGACGGTAAAGTCAAGTAATTAGAAATGAGTGAACAAGAAATTCCTCCGTGGTTAAGAGAGCAACTTTCAAGGCTACAGCAGCTGCAGCAAAATTTACAAGCTATTATGATGCAAAAACAACAACTTGAAGCAGAATCTGTTGAGATAGAAAAGGCTACCGAAGAACTTAAGAAATCAGGAGAGGATGAAGCAATTTACAAGAGTGTTGGTCCTTTATTGATTAAAACCAAAAAGGATGATACACTTAAGGAGCTAGACGAAAAGAAAGATCTCTCAAACACTCGCTTGGTAGTTCTAGGTAAACAAGAGACAAGAGTAAAAGAGAATTTAAAGGAAGTTGAAAACAAGATAAATGAAATGATTCGAATGGGACAAGGACAAGCAAGTAATTTGGGTACCAAGCCAAAGACTTGATGATTTTTATTTCACTCTGAATAATTCTTTAATCTAAGTGAGCATTTCAATCTCTAATTTAGAGAACAAGATTTCTGGAGAGAAGCTGCTTATATCACTTTAATTCAATTTACGAATTAATTTACATGTTTGGCAGAATAACCTTTTACGTCATATTGACTCCGAAACTAATATCCTATTAAAGGTGTTTGTTCACACAATTGGAAAAAAATTAGCTATCCCTATTCTTTTGGCGGGATGGGAATTTCTCTCGTTGTTTTTCTCATTTCAATGAATGTCTCCGTCTTCTGTACTCCTTCGATACGACCTACTCGTTCCGATATCAACTGGTGCATTTCGTCCAAAGAGTGAGAATTCATTGTTACTAATATATCAAATCTCCCTGTAACTTCAGAAACTTCCGTAACACCCGGAATGTTGAATAATTCACTCAAAACATTGTCTCTCAACTTTGAATCCATGTTTATACCAGTTAGTGCCTTCACATTAAACCCAAGGGCTTCATCATTCATCAATATCGTAAATTTTCTAATAATGCCTCTCTTTACCAATCTCTTAATCCTGCTATAAACTACCGATGCATTGATATTGATTTTTCTTGAAAGTCTGGGAACTGAAATAGATGCATCATTTGAAAGTTCCTCCAAAATTTTAAGATCTAAATCGTCAATTTTATACATAGAAATCACTTATTATATCGTAAATTTTGAGGTTAATAAATGTATTAATTTCAATTTTATATATTTTTTTTTATTAATAATGCACGATTAAATAATTTTTTTCGATTTAAACAGCTCAGCCAACAATATAGCACCCTTTGCAGAACCCATTTTTTCATTGTGAGTTAAGAGTACATATTTTATACCGTTCTTAAATACGGTATCCTTTCGCAATCTTCCAACAACTGTCGTCATTCCATCATTAATCTCCCTATCAATTCTTGGCTGAGGTCTCGTAGGATCGTCATGAACAATAATATAATCTTGTGGTGCAGAAGGCAATTTTCTTATTGATACAGATTTGGAAAAGTTAATCATTGATTCTTTTACCTGGTCAGGTAAAGCGGTTTTCTTCAATTCAGCAAAAACTGTTTCAGTATGTCCATCCATTACGGGCACTCTAGTACATGTACAGCTTACCTTTATGGAAGCATTCATGATTGAATTACCATCAAACTTTCCTAGGATCTTTTTTGTTTCGACTTGAACCTTTTCCTCTTCTTTTGGTATATACGGGATTACATTGTCCATGATATCTAATGCAATTACTCCCGGAGATCTACCCGCTCCAGAAAGGGCCTGCAGTGAAGTCATAAAAACACTTTCCAATCCCATTTCATCCATTAATGGCTTGAGCGTTATGGCCATGCCTGTGGTTGTACAGTTAGGTAATGGTGCAATAAAGCCATTCCATTTCCTATTCTTTTTCTGAATGTTTAACAATTCACAGTGTTCGTCATTGAGTCCTGGAATTAATATGGGAACGTCATCTTCGTATCTAAATGCGGCGGCCGTACTTATTACAGGGACTTTTGATGCCATTCTTGGTTCAATCACCTTCGCATCTTCTGATTCAAGAGCGGTAAATACAAGATCAACTTTATTTAGGTTTATTTCTTCAACTCTATTTAGGACCATTTCTCTTACATTTTCGGGAATATTTTCCTTATTATGCCATTTGAGTAGCGAAGTATTTGGATCTCTAAGTGCATCAATGTATCTTTTTCCCGCAGATCTCTCTGAGGATGCAATTTGTACCAATTCGAACCATGGATGTTTATTGAGTCCAATAACAAATTCTTGGCCTACAGCGCCCGTCGCACCTATTACCGCAACTTTTAACATAATGTGCGGTTATTCAGAACGCAACTAATATTCGTTTTCAGAAAAAACATAATCTTATCCATTTTTGTAATGCATATTACATTTATTACGCCAAAATAATGACTGAAAGCTATAAAGATACAGCAAGACCAAGAAGGAAAAAATATTATCAGCTATTAATGAAGTAATAGGTAAGAAATGAAGAGACTGGGAATATTTGGAATTTTATTGGTAGTAACAGTTTTTGCTGCTTCCATATCGACTACTAACTGAGGACTATATTATAAGATTTGTTGCACAATTTCTTGCAGGCAAAAGTAAGTGCACATGACTACTTAAGCCGTTATTAGTAAGCATAAGCAAGGCAACATTAATTATTTAGTCATGGAAAAAATAATTCGACAAGAAAGATATGCTATAACTGATTTTCATCTTGCCAGAAGGTTATGTACGTGTCCTGTGTGTGTTATCTCTCTATGCTCACATTCAGTTCCTTCAGGTGGATTTAACTCGTTGGCAGAGACGCAAGCAAAAAACAAATCTCCTACTCGGATGGGGCCAATATCAGGATTCTTGTCAAAAGGGAATGGAACGAATAATGTATTGTGATCAGATTTTTTGAGCAACTTTTCTGCATCTATTGTCTTGGACTTTAATTCCCCTTTAATCATGGTAACCACTTTGAGATCCTTTACGTCTTCTTGCCTATCAGAAAGTGGTATGCCGATTCTAAGAGTTACATCCTTTACTTCCTTACCATTGACAGTTTGGAATGACCCAGTAGACAAGGTATTCCTACTCCCTGAACCTATGTTTATTGTATTTTTTCCATTTGTTTGCTCCATATTACCCTCGACGCAAGAATAAGATTTCATTTCATTTGTAATCGCATTAAGAGCATAGGCACATACAAAATACTCATCGCGATCGCCAGCAGTAACGATGTTATTCTTCTGATTAAATCGAAATGAAACAGTAGTGCTTTTTGATTTTAGGTCATTACCTGTTACATTTTTAACTTGGGTATCACCGTTAGCAGAGGCTACAACCTTCAGTTTACCAACATCATTTAATTTTTGTAGATTTATTTTAGCGTCAATTGAAAAATCGCCCTTTGCACTGACGGAAGGAAGCATTAATGTCAGTCCAAAAGTCACTATAAGTGTGACTCCAATTATATTTGGCAGTTTTCTCGGAATCATTTCAATTCTATGATTAAAGAATTTTTCTTTCTATTAACTTTAGTGGTATTAGATTTCAGTTCTTTTTCCATTTAAGAATAATACTTACATATCCTAAGATAGAGATGTATTTCCGTTTAGGGCGCCGTAAGTTAATTTATCTTTTAAGCAGGTGAATGTTTGATTTCCTCTGGAGTTCCTACGGGACTTTCCTTCTTAGCAAGTCTCTTAGCTCTCGATCCAAACAAGATTGCAGCGAATGCAATAAAGGCACCGATCACGATGGCGTATGATATCAGTGCGTCGGCCATAGATTTAATAATATAATATACAAAGCTTGAGATAAGTATTATAAATCAGGCAAAAAATGCCAATTAAGTTAAACTTGTCGTCCAAAAACAGAAAAAATTAGACCTTTGTGAAATGTTCGGCCTAACCGGAAGATAGAGACGAGATTTCTTTATTACTCGCTTGGTAGAATTAAATAAGACCAATGAGTAATAGAATTAATTTAATTTTTGTTTTTAGCTTTGCCCATTTTACTGAAAAATTTCGTCTTAGTCTTATGGAATTTAGATTGCAAGACTTTATCCATTCATGTTATATAACACCTCATATGGAATTTGAATGATCCAATATTCTTGTTCTCATGGCGGGGTTTATACTGTAAATCCCAACCTAGTAAAAATTGATTTCAGTTCCAGTATTAATCCATTAGGGATTTCAAAGAAGGTTTTAAATGCCTTAAGAAAGAATCTACCAAAGCTTTCATCAATTTATCCAGATAATGAAAATACAATTCTAAAAAAAAAAATTATAGACTATTTGCGTAGTCCCTTAAGTCAGGACTCAATTAACATAGGAAATGGAGCAACAGAATTAATTTATAACTTTGTAAGAACATTTGTCAGGAAACAAGTCGTAATACCGTCCCCGACATTTTGTGAGTATGAGATGGCATCAAGAAAATTAGGCGCTAAAATTAAGCATGTCCCGCTTAAGAATTGGAAGCTAGATATTGATAGTATTTTGGAAACATCGAAAAATTCTGAGGCAATTTTCTTGTGCAATCCGAACAATCCAACTGGACTATTTTCATACGATTTAATAGAAAGATTAATAGAAGGAATAGATGATTCCATAAAGATTCTCATAGATGAGAGCTTTATTGAATTTGTTAATGAGAAGAAGCATGCAAGAACTTTCATTGAAAAAATTAATGAATTTAAAAATATAGTTATCTTACGTTCAATGACAAAATCTTTTGGGCTTGCAGGATTAAGATTGGGTTACTGTGTTTCCCACCCAAGTATCGCGAGGAAAATATCGCTTAACAAAATAACATGGAATGTTAATGGACTAGCCCAACTAGCCGGTGTTACTGCGTTAGAAAATCTGTCCCATGTAAGAAGGGCAAGAAAAATCATAAAATCTGAACGTGAGTTTATGCATATTAAGATAAATAATAAATTAAGCTCGTTTTCGGCAAACGAATCAGATGTAAATTATTATTTGATCCATTTGCATCACGGTAACTCAACGCAAATTAGGGATTTACTACTTAAAAAAAATGGCATCCTTGTTAGAGATTGTAGTGATTTTAAGGGCATAAATGACAAGTACATTAGAGTTGCGGTGAAGACCCACGATGAAAATTTGGAGCTACTCAATTCATTGGAGTCCATTGATAAATGAAAGCAAATCTGCTGATGATACAAGGAACTTCTTCAGGGGCTGGAAAGAGTACTATGGTAGTAGCCCTGTGCAGAATATTCTCCAACATGGGATATAAGGTATGTCCATTTAAGGCCCAAAATATGACTTCGAATTTTTATGTTCTTAAAGAAAATCACTCAGTAAAGGTAATGGCAAGAATACAAGCTGTTCAAGCCATTGCGGCTCGAGTACAACCAGACATTAGAATGAATCCAATTCTTTTGAAACCTCTCGGAAATAATATAAGCGAGATCATTTTGGGAGGATTAAAAAATTTGCGCATGAGTGCACAAGAATACTACACTGGTTTTGTTCTTCAAAAAGGATTTCCTAAGGTCCTACAAGATTTAGACAGTCTTAGGAAGGAAAATGATCTAATTTTAATAGAAGGTGCAGGATCCCCTGCAGAAATTAATTTATCAAACTATGATATAGCAAATATGGTCCTTGCCGAAAAAATTAAATCTAAAGTATTATTGGTAGCAGACATTGAACGTGGGGGATGCTTTGCGGCGATAGTTGGAACGATAAAACTATTGCCAGCTCCACAAAGAAAATTTGTAAAAGGTATAATAATTAACAAGTTTCTAGGACAAAAATCTATACTAAATAAAGCAATAATATCTGTTGAAGAAATGACAAAAAAGAACGTCCTAGGAGTAATTCCGAAAACAGAGTTCAATATTCCAAATGAAGATTCATTGGATCAAAAGAGATCAAAAACCTCGTTTAGTAAGAGCTACCTTGATGAGCAAATTGACAACGTTGCATCCACTTTTAAAAAAAACACTGATATGAAATATCTTTTAAATATTGTAAAAATGAATCATGATCTCTGAATTTATTTTATTAACACTTGCAGGCGGCATCGCGCTTTCTTTCTTACTTGTCGATCCTCCAAACAGGATTCATCCTGTCTCATGGTTTGGAAAACTCGTAAGCTACTTTATACCAAAATTAAAGCACAAATCTAGTCCTAAAGAAGAAAAACTAAAGGGTATAATCTTTGCCTTGATTTTGACGTTCGGGATTTCTGTGGTGTCATATTACTTTTCAATTACCCTCTACAAATTATTTGGAATGGTTGCATTGTTGATATTCTCACTCTTAGTACTAAAATTCACAATGGCAATCCTTACTTTAGAGAAACATATAAGTGCGGTAATTTATGCGCTGGAAGAAAAAAATCTGATTGATGCAAGAAAGAACCTTTCATTTATTGTAGGAAGAAAGACTGATACTCTTGATACAGAACATATAATATCTGCTACAATAGAATCGATTGGAGAAAGTCTGGTCGATGGAATAGGATCCGTATTATTCTACTACTCACTATTTGGTCCTCCAGGCGCAATTGCTTATCGAATTATCAATACGCTTGATTCAATGATAGGTTACACGGATAAGTATCATTATGATATAGGGTGGATGGCAGCAAAGCTAGATACTATTTCAAACTATGTTCCCGCACGATTGTGTGCGTTATTGCTAGTAATTTCTTCAAAGATAGTCGGGGCAGATTGGAAAAATTCGATATTGATTATGCGCAAGGATCACAATAATACGCCTAGTCTTAATGGTGGATATCCAATGTCTGCGTTGGCAGGGGCCCTCAGGGTGAGGTTAGAAAAAGTTGGGTATTATGAATTGGGTATAAATATCGAGCCCCTATCCATAAAAAAATGTAAAAATGCCCTGAACATGGTAAAATTATCAGTCATCTTGTTTTTCGTTATCGTATCAATACCCATGGTCTTGTTATTGTCATTTCTGGGATGGTGGGACATTCTGTATGGTATTTAAGTCAGTTATCTCTGTTCTCTCTTTTTTGACAATCATTCCAATGCCAAAGGAGTATAATTTTGATCTAGATATCATTGCAAGGAACATGCATTTTTTTCCACTTTGTGGAGGGATAATCGGGATAATTGTAGGTTTCGTAGCACTGTTGTCCTCTACATACCTTCCGCAATACGTCACGAGTTTCCTAGTATTGGTAACATTTGTTCTAATTACTGGTGTTCATCACATAGATGGATTAGCCGATTTTGCCGATGGGCTAATGGTAAAGGGGGATAGGGAATCTAAGCGAAAAGCAATGTCTGATCCAATAGTAGGAGCCGCAGGAGCTACAGCATTAATTATTAATTTCATAGGTCTATTTGTAGCATTATTAAATTTTGAATCCTCACTTAGATTATTCTACTCCATTATTGTTTCCGAGATAATAGCAAAATATGTTATGGTAATGCAGGCATCTGTGGGACAATCTGCTTGGTCTGGTTTTAGTTCCTCATTCACCATTGAGATGAAAAAAGGAAACAAAATAATTATATCTGCTGTTATCACTGTATTATTAGTATTCGTTATAGCAGGTATGACGGGTTTACTAACTTTAGGGATTGTATTAGGTATAGGTCTTATCATTTGTGTAGTATCTTACAAGAATTTTGGAGGAGTAAGTGGTGATACTTTCGGGGCTTCAAATGAAATTTGTCGTTTATCATCATTACTGATATTATCCACATTGACAATCTGAAAATGACTCAAGATATGTTAGCGCTGATCATGTGTGGTGGTAAAGGTGAAAGAATTAAGGATTTCTGTTCGGACAAAGCTATGCTCAAACTTAATAATGAACCATTAATTGAGCACATTCTAGTATCTTTAAAAGATTCTAAAAAATTTAATAGAATATATGCAGCTGTAAGTTGCAATAGTAAATTTACCCTGAATTTTCTAAAAAATCATCAATATTCATTTAGTGGATTTCTTGAGATTATAGAGACAAGTGGTATTGACTACTCTACTGATCTGATATTTGTTTTAGAAAAATTGAAACCTTCAACTGTTTTTGTGTTGCCTTCAGATATGCCATTAATTACTCCGGAATTAATTGAGAAAATAATTTCTACTTGGGACGGTGACAAGCAGTGTATCTCGATAGTAATGGATAAGGAATTCATAACAAAATTGGGCCTGAACCCTACCATCTCAATAAAATTAGGAAACGAAGAGTACTTTCACTCCGGAATAACGATTTTTGATTCGTCCAAAATACAAAAGGGGCAGGTAATCAAAGAACAGTACATAACATTAAATAATGAAAGACTGGCATTTAACATAAATACAAAAAAAGATTACTTCTTAGTAACTTCTAAAAAATTTAATCAAGGATACTAATGATTTCTCCAAGGATCGCCGATTTTCCGCCAGTTTTTTTTGCTATCGGATTTCCACATGACTTGCAATTAATGTCACTCGTTGCATGGGAAAAAATAACTTGCTTTTCCTGACAACTTGTGCATCGTACGGATAAAAAGTTGCTTCTTGGTTTTGGAATCAAAATATTTTCTTTTCTCATTGCACGTCACAAATTAAGGTTCAATTTCCAGCTTGCGCATTCGCATGCCTTCCTTCATTGTTTTACGCTGACAATTTTTACAAGTATATCTAAGGGTAATTTTCTTTGTAGTTTTAGCAGTTCTCTTTAGCTCTGGAAATTTTTGTCCACCATATCCCTTTTTGTCCTCTGCATGTCGTCTTGCCCCTATAGCTGATTTTCTATCTTTTCCTTTCTTGTATATGGCCACTGATTGGACTGTATGTTTCTTACACTTTGGGCAGAATTTTTTCGACTCTTTCTGCATTTTCATATTCACAAATAGTCCCTAACGGGTAATTTAAGGGCAACGAACAATCTATTATTCAACTCCTTTCTGATAGTAAGAAATAACAAGAAATTCTAGCTTTAGTCTTTAAGAGAATCTTAGTTGTTCCAAATCGTTTGGGAAAATCTAATATACTCATTACTTTTATACCACTCTTAATAATGTTCGAAAGCATGATTCAACAAGTCTACGTCTCTGGTGAGAGCTTCGGAGTATGGATACCATTGGCATTTGGATTGTCAGTAGGTTTAATATATGCAATAATATCCGCTGTACGACACAGAAAGTAAGGTATCTCACCGACTTTTCTTCTTTTTATTATGATTTCTAAAAAGCAGATCTCTCGTCATGATTAAAGAAATACTTACTGGTGCTGCAAAGGAAAGGAAAATTACAGTAAATGCAGGACAGAGTACTAGCTTTTTGTGGGAAGGGGAGAACGTTTTTTCAACCCCTTCTATGATCTCCGAAATGGAAGAAACCTGTAGGCTGTTGTTAAAGGAAAAATTTTTGCAAGATGAGGAATGGGATTCGGTAGGAACGCTGGTTAATATCAGGCACTTAAAAGCAACACCCGTTGGAACAGAAGTTAAATTAAAAGCTAAAGTAGTCAACGTGAATAACCGAAGGGTTACTTTTGAAGTAGATGCAGTGGATAAAATCGAAAAAATAGGTGAAGGAGTCCACGAAAGAACAATTATTAATGTTCGAGAATTTAGAGAAAGGTTTAACACGAAATTAAAAAAATTAGAGACTTTGTAATCTAATCAGCCAAATTAATAGAGATGAATTTGCTATAGATTCATAATAGAAATTTAGGAAAATTATTTGACTTCTGATTAGGCGAAATAATGTTAGTGAATAAAAGTTTATATGATATATTTCGAGTCTGTAGATTTGTATGGCTCAGCAGCCTTCTCCGAAAAGTGGAGGTAAGGTATCAAGACGTGATTTCATAAAACTCATGGCTGCTGCAGGTACAGTATTGACTTTTGCGCCTTTTGTTGACTGGGGAAAATTTCTTCCAAATCCAACTGGACAATCAAAAGAAAGACAAAAGGTGGAACTTCCGGACGGTTCTCAAGCTAATGTCAATAGTTTTCCGATTAACCACTCAGAGGCAGTCATATATCCTAAAACCAATGATCAAGCATTGAATAAGGAATCATTTCGTACATGGCAGTTTATTAGATTGCCTGAGGAACTTGGCGGTAAAAAGAATGACGTATCTGCCTTTAGACTATACAGCATGGTATGTCTACATCTTTGGTGTCTCTGGAAATATTGGCCACAAGAGGGAAGAAAAAGAGGTGAATGTCCATGCCACGGAAGCATGTATGATCCTCTTACTGGTAAAGCATTTGCAGGTCCTGCTTCTCTGCAGGCCCCTCCTAATAATGTATTAGCTAGATTAGATTTAGAGATTGCTACCGATGGTAACATGTGGATTAAACCTCCGAATTGGAGCGTTAATGGGAATGGGATAGTAGGTTATGGGCGTTACCTTACATAAAGAAAATAGTCTGACTCGCTTCCTCAGGTGGGTTTACGCTGGGGTAGAACGAACTATCTTCATGGGATTGAAATTTACATTCCCAAGTAGATTTGTAAGTCCACTTGGATTTTTAGGAATGCTTACCTTTGTTCTTTTCATTATTCTAGGCATCACTGGAGCATTACTAATGCTTTTTTATGAACCCATCTTAGATAGAGCTTGGAATAGTGTTAAAACAATTAATGATGTTATTCCATATGGATTTCATCTAAGAAACATTCATTATCATGCGTCAAACGCAATGGTCATGGTAGCACTACTCCACATGTACTACCAGTATTTTAGTGGGAGATACAAGATTAGAAATGAAATACTTTGGGTTACCGGAATTATAATAGGAGTACTCACAATATTAGAGGCCTTTACAGGATATGATATTATTTTCAGCGAAAGGGCAGAATTAGCTATTTCTATTGCAGCTTCGCTTACCAATTCAATCCCTATAATGGGACCACAGATGAGAGATGCTTTCTTCGGATCGGGTTTCCATGATTTTGTTTTGAGGTTTTATGCTTTTCATGTCTTCTTCCTACCTATAGCAATGTTGGGTCTAATGGTTGTACACTTTCCTAGATTCTTGGTATTTGATGTTCCAATGGTAATGGCAATAACAGGCGCAATAATGATAACAGGTGGTGTATTTCCCGTAGATATGGGATTGAAATTCGATCCTAGTGTTCCACCGGGTATCACTGTACCTGAGTGGTACCTGACCGGACTGTACGCCTTCCTGCGTAGTGCATATGATAAATTTACGACGGGTGTAGCTTGGCCAGGTTTGTTTATTTTCGTATTACTTATAGTACCATTTATCGATAGATACAAGAAATTTTCATGGAAAGATAGACCAATAGTAACAGCAATAGGCATTACTAGTATAGCTCAAATAATAGTAACTACTTACTGGGGCTTCTACATAGATCCAGATAGAACCAAATCGTTACTCGAAAGACTTGTAATTGATCCCGTTTTCCTTTATCTGGTCATGATTCTACTCGTGCCATTGTCATTCGGTTTCACTTATATGATGATAAAATTGGCAAGAAATGCAGAAGCAAATGCAAAGATTCAACCCAAAAAACCTTCAGGCAAAAGCTCAATAAACTTGTCTGAAAAATCGATATACGCAATATTCATAGCTCTCTTGGCATTTCAAGTTTACCTTAATATCGCTGCATATTATGCAGTACTTAGCGGAATGAAAAACTACTCTTTGTTTATTGTAGGTATCATTATGCTTGTTTTTGCAGGCATGTTTCATGTATACAGACATGGAAAATCCATGCAAAAAGCTCCCCCACCAAAGCCAACCGTGCCACCAATGCCTATGAAGGCAAAGCCTCCGTCACTACCAAAAACAGGTCCCACAGCAGGTGAGCTTACTGCCGGCTCTAAAGTCCTTGAAGATTCTGTAACTAAAGAAAAAGCAATGGCTCCTTCTACAAAGGGGAGTACCTCTTCGTCACAGTCAGTTCAATCTTTAAATAAAACAGAATCTACCGGACCAACGCATAGTGAACATAAAGTAGTTTCGGATGAGAAAAAATAATCACTTCTCGAATTCAAAATTTCAATCGATTCATTGAATACAAAATTATCACATATTCAAACGATGATTAATCTTAATATTATATATAGTCGTCAATTTAATTAACCAGAAGATAAATGAACAATCACACCGCAGGAATCAGTGTCGTTGCATTTATTATTGCTGTGACCGCCAGTATGGCTTACTATCAATTTGTTTATATTAAAGACGCAAATGCTAAACCACAATTACCAAAGGAAATTCTGAATCCACCAGACACAGATAAAGTATCTATTATAGAAGGCTCATCACAACCCTCACAGCAGAAAAACTTCCAGCCCAAGGAAATAAGGGGTACACTAGGTGTGAATAATAAGGTAATTTGGACTAACCTTGATACTACTGCTCATTCTGTTACTAGTGATAATCAATTCACCGATCAGATAAACGGTCCATTTAATTCAATTGATAGTATCGGTTTAGTACTTCCAAAGAAAACTTATGAATTCACATTTACTAAAGAAGGAGAGTATCCTTATCATTGTGAACCTCATCCATGGATGACAGGAAAGGTAATTATTGTAAAGAGTTTTGTCTAACCTTTTATTATTAAATTGCAGTACACTTTACCTTACTTCAATCTTGATTCAGGATATATCACAATCTAATCATTCTAAATACTTGCAGTTACCATTGGTATTTTGCCTCAGGGTACTATTCTAAGGAACGCTACATTATCTGCAACTTCCTTATGTTCTTGAACTATAGAAGCCCTGAATTTAACGTTTGAAAGTGTTTGAGGAACATGTTCGGTGGTTACTGTAAATTTAATTTCGTTTACATCTTTCATATCCTGTTTTAGTATAGGCATTCTTGCATATGAATAGTCGATTTTTTTGCCATTAAGTTTTATGAAAGTAAAAATGTCACTGGTATTTTCTATTTGTGAATTTATAACAATGCTATCAAATCGGTTGGGATAAGTGATTTTTATGATTCCATTGAGTTCCTCTTTTGGTTTGACTTCATTCTTGTCAAAAATTATGACAATGTCATTTTCTCCCATTATCTTAGATTAAATATTGCTCAATTTTAATCATCGTTAATTAAAAATTAATTGTTCTGTGTTAGATTAAGATTAATTATCGTACCATTCTTTATTGAATGATCGTTAGTAAAGCCCGACCGAAGTTCTATTACATATAATGAATCCACCTGGGGAGTATAAACATGACACGCCATGAATATTCTACATGGTTCCAAATTTCTTTCGGTATGAATCACTCTACTGTTTGTATCCAGCCAAATTATGTCTATTGGAAATTTCATTTCATTCATCCAAAATCCTTGCTTTGATGGTTGGTCGAACAAAAATAACATTCCTTCATTCTCATTCAACTTTTCCAAACTTGATAGTCCTTTGATCCTCTGTTCGTCTGTAGCTGCTAAGGCCAACAGGACCTTATATCCATTTATTGAGGCAGTAGTTTTTTTATATTGAGGATAGAAATCGGGATTATTCACTGAAGTTTTATTACTATCCTGCAGTTCTGTCGCATAAGATTTACAAGACAATATTGAAAAAATTACAACAGTGACAGCAGCAAGTAGAATTTTAATTTTGGTATCCAATTTAAGAAACAGTGGACCTCAAATGGATTTTAATTTTACCTATGGTATAAGCCAAAAACCCAAAAATGAATACTTTCTATTACAATATAATTTTTCCAGAATTCTTTTTAATGGCAAAAGATTCGACATAAAAAATCTAAATAATAGCATATTTACGTTTATTTACGAAAAGACATCCATCTTCTGTATCCCCTGATGAATTAAAAGGTGTATTTATTACAGGTACTGATACTGAAATTGGAAAAACTTCAGTGGCATGTGGGTTAGCCTGGTTGCTTCGTAAAAATAAAATAAAAGTGGGTATCATGAAGCCACTAGCCACTTGCTCTAAGATATATTCAAGGAACCACAAGTCCCAAGATACCGCTTTACTTGCCAAAGCTGCAAATATAAAAGAACCTGATTATATTCTAAATCCAGTATTCTTCCCAATACCTGCTTCACCTTTAATGGCAGCTGAGATATTGAATACAACTGTAGATCTAAAAACAGTAACTAAAAAATTTAATTTTCTTAAAAAAAAATATGATTTTACTCTAGTAGAAGGAATTGGGGGTATTATGGTTCCCATCACAATGAGATTTTCACTACTAGATCTAATTAGGAAGATGGGTCTACCTATTATTATTGTGTCCAGCCCCAAGCTGGGTTCTACTAATCATACCATATTGACCATAAATGCATGTAAAGAAATTAAGATCCCAATAATCGGAGTAATTTTTAATCAGATGCCTAAGCATCCCGATATTGTGGAATCTTTGACCCCAAAATATATTGAAAGATTAACTCAGGTTAAGACGATATCGATTATCCCGTTTATGGATAAATGTAACTTTAAGAAAATTGGATCCTACCTTGGAAGAAATCCATTCATTAAGAATTTGATATCCGGGTTAACTGACAAACAATGCATGGATTAATATCAAGTCAAACTCTTATACTTGTAATAGCAGCTTTCTTTAGTCTATTCATTATGGCAAAACCTGCTTTATTATATTGAATCCCCTGGACTATTATGATGTCAATATTATTTTTGTCGGCTTCTCTAAGATTTGCAAATAAATTTCTTGCAATCGCCTCTAACGTCTTTCCCATGTATTGAAGCTTATCTGCATTTACCTTCAATGATTTACTAGTGGTCATTATACAGACTTTCTTGCCTTCACTCTTTAGTTTTTGAGTCAAATCAATGATTTTGTTCTTTGCGTTGAATTCGGTACCCTCTACTAGTATTACTTGGGCATTCGGTGAGTAATGCCTGTATTTCATTCCAGGTGATTTATTCATATTAATCGTGCTCCCATGCAAACCAAGATGTGAATTATGAGAGTGAACTTTGCCTATTTCATCCTCAATCGACTCCTTTGAAATTCCACCGGGTCTCAAGATAACTGGAGTGCGTTGTGTCATATCAATTACTGTAGATTCAATTCCAATTTCAGTACTACCACCATCTAGGATCAATTTTATTTTTCCGTTAAGATCATCTTTGACATGAGTGGCATTTGTAGGACTTGGCTTTCCTGAAATGTTTGCAGATGGTGCTGCAATGGGAAAGCGAGATTCTTTAATTAATTCTAAAGCAACATTATTTTTTGGCATACGAACAGCGACTGTGTTTAAACCTCCGGTAGTGATTTCAGGCAGAATCCTTGATTTCTTTAGGACGAGGGTTATCGGCCCGGGCCAAAACTTGCTGATAATTCTGCTAGCATCAGGAGGAATCTCACTTACCAATGTGCTGAATGTCTTCATATCTGCTATGTGGACGATTAGTGGATTATCGGGAGGTCTGCCTTTGATTTTATAAATTTTTGATACCGATGACGGGTCTAATGCGTTTCCTCCTAATCCATATACTGTTTCTGTTGGGAATGCAATAACTTCACCTTTACGAATCAAATTTGCTGCTTTTCGAATTATAGCATAGTTCGGTTTCCTGGCATTTACCCTAATTATCTCAGTTTTGACTCGTTTCTTCATGAATGAAAGTGGTAAAAAATTATGGTTATTATTCTATAGGTTCGTTTACTGCAGTGTAGTGCGAAATTCTAGTTCCAATTATAATAGCAAATTATGCCCGTAATGGTAGATGTCCAATCCCGTTTTATTTGAGATGGAACGATCGTTCCACTATGGAATTTCATGGTTCTCCTTAATTACTTAAGTATCTTTCATAACAACGAAATGAGCAAAACGATGTGTAAAAATGAAAATAATAGGGGAAAGATCCAGATTATGGCAGACATAGTAGATTTATGTAAAGCAGGTATAAGAAAAACGCACATAATGTACAAGGGAAATTTAAGTTATGAACAAATCAATAGATACTTGTACGAACTTTTAGAAAAGGAATTAATTATTCAGAATCTGGCTGAGGGTGTATTGACCTATCGGGCAACAGAAAAAGGTCGATCATTTCTACAGTATTACAATTTGATGCTAAGTATTTTGGACGAAAATGTAATTGATAGGGCATCTCCAATTACCAAACTGGTTTGAATAGTAGAAATTATTTTTTTATACACGTTTTATGGATTTGAAAATCCATGATTTCTTTCACGTCCATAAGATCTAAAGAGAAGACCACTTACTACAAGCAGGACGGTGAGGCCAGAAGCCACAAGTGCCTGTAATATAGGAGTACCTAATATGAGACTAATGATGATTGGAATCAATGCAGAGATCGCAGCGATAGGAAGCCATTTTTTTAAAAAAGTGAGATTCAAACTCAATCGTTGTTATAATATTCTATTTATAATCTTTTTAATTCATTGTTAACCTGTTGATTTCTAATTCACCTTGTATGGAAATTATTACCACACCGCTACTATAGTTTTAACAATCTTCAACCGCATTTAACATTAGATGTAAAGGTACCCTTGTTTCCGTTATCGAATACTAGTCTTACCGTTCCTGCTCCACAGTTTCCTGAAAGGTTAATGTCAGAAGGTGTTTCATTATTGCAAATATTATCAAAAGCTTCAACTCCTTTTAAAACAAAACCATCTGATGACGTCTTTATTTTAGTAATGATTCCTCCAGAAGATCCCAATTTCTGATGATCAATATTCCATTCCGCAAATGATGTTCCTTTATCATGGGACACAAAAAAGTTTATCCTCACACCCTTGATTTCTTCGCCGCCTTCACAAGAAATGGTGCCTTTTCCTACACTTTTTAATTCAAGTTCTTGCGCAAGTGCATTTTGATAAAAATAAATTGAATATATGAATAGACTAGATACTACTATAATTACAGCTATCTTTGTTCCCTTTGAGTTTTCCATTGGATTTATTGATAGGATTATTTCTTTTAAGAGCTATGTAAGAAATATCCGAATCATGTTATATCATGTTTTACTAATATTCGGCCGCTATTATTTTTCTTAAATAAAATCAGGTATATTTTTCAGAACTCTTTTATTTTCTAAATAGGGAGATTAACAAGTTGGGGACTGTATTTTCTAGCAATGTAAAATTTATTTTATCAAATGTTTCATTACAAACTTGTTCGCTTTGATTGAAATAGATTAGATCAAATTTAAAAAAATTCTATATTGGAATAGAAATTATTTTGGAACCATTATAGAAATAGGATTTTCTTTAAATATGAGTATTATTATTATAAATCCTTAGATTAGTGAACAAAATATTAGATTAATTAACGATCTGTTTATTTATGTCGTAGAAATTTGAAAATGATGAACATTTTTATATCATAGGATGTTTGAGATAAACCGTGTTTAGGCAAAATGGGTATTTTTTTGCATTGATTTTGTCAATTACTTTGATTTTTTCATCTTTTACGTTTCCTTTCTTGAACCTGTCCATTTATGCTCAATCCCCGGCAACTCAATCTCCGGCAACTCACATTTCTCAACAGCAATACGATAAAATTAAGAATTGTGCTACTGATCTGAGTAAGAAACCTACTCCCGTAGAATACCTAACATATTTCAATTGTGGCCATGTCTCAAAGGATCAAAGCGGAAGAACTGTACGACAATTCACACTTATTGTTCAAGAGCATCAAAAAATTCCTATTTCATATGAAGGGCATATCTTTGATGCATGGACATTTAATGGTACTGTACCCGGACCGACTATTAGAGTTACAGAAGGCGATCTAGTCCGTATCAGAGTTATTAATAGCAACGAGAATGAACATCCTCATTCGCTTCATACTCACTCTATCCACTTCGCCAAGAATGATGGCGTTTCAATGGGTGGATATCCCGGAGGTGCCATTTCACCAGGTAGAAGTTTCACTTATGAATTTATTGCACAACCGTACGGAGTATATCCGTATCATTGTCATGTAGATCCAATTGCAGATCATATCAACAGGGGATTATATGGAATGATGATTATTGATCCAAGAGAGCCCCGGCCACAGATGACAGAGATGGCTATGCTACTTAATGGTTATGACATGGATTACGATCAAGAAGGACCTATCCATCTACCTCCAGCTGCCCTATTTGAGACAAGTCAACAAGATGAAAAAGATGGCAATGTGACTCAAGGTGCCAATAGCAACGAAACTAGCACAGATGCCAATGTGACTGAAGGTGCCAAAAGCAACGAAACTAGCACAGATGCCAATGTGACGCATGTTTCTGCTGTTCCAGCTATCAAAGAAAAAGATGCCGGCGACAGTGAGAGGGATAATGAAATTTACACAGTTAATGGAAAGGCATTTGAGTATATGATGCATCCAATTGTGTTACAAACCGGCAAACAATACCGTATTTACGTTGTAAATATGTTGGAATTTGACCTGGTCAACTCATTCCATTTGCATGGTTCCATGTTTGACTACTATACTGCTGGTACTGATGAAACTTCAGATTATAATACAGACATAGTAACGTTAACACAGGGAGATAGAGGTATTATGGAATTTACATATGACTATCCTGGAACTTACATGTTCCATGCGCATCAGGCGGAGTTCACAGATCTGGGTTGGATGGGACTTTTTGATGTACGAGGAGATCCGGTTAATCATGTTGCGCATAGTTCCACGTAATAAAACATGAAATTATGCTGTCTTGCCTATATCATTACATTATTAACTTAATAGAGTGAAATCGAATCGATCTTAAACTCAAATAAGCCAATGCAGGCTTTCGGTCTGTTTCAACACCTTGAAGCAATTAAAGCCTAAATTTCAACATGGATGTTTTTGCGAGGTAATCTGTATGATACTCTAGTACTTTATTCAAATATTATGAAATATCCATATTATGAGCGGAAAATTCCTATTTCTGACTATGTAGTTTGAGTATAGTTGGCAAGTCCATTATGCTCAGGGCAAATGAATTTTGAATTATTATTTTTGCTGGATTTACTCTGTAAACGTATACCGATTCTAATTACTGGACTATAAATGTCGTAGACTTTGTGGTTTTAATACCTGCTTGTGAGGCACTTGCTAAGACTGAATACGTACCTGTTATGTCTTTATCTAACCTAAAAGAAGGTGAGAGTTCCCCATCAGTGTCTGTATAGTCTTTTACAACATTACCTGAAGGATCTTTGATGGTTAAACGTACAAACACCCGATCAAGAGTATTTCCTGTTTGAGGATCCGATGCGGTCACTGCAACTTTTTGTCTATCCCCAGCTGGAATTGGATTAGTTTCTACATTAATCTCGAGATTTATTTTATTCGAGTTTGAGGTATTTGTTGTATCAACTGATGCTCCTAATTGCGGAGATGAAGTTTGGTTATTTGAAGCTGGAGTTTGGGTATTTGAAGCTGGAGTTTGGTTATTTGAAGCTGGAGTTTGGGTATTTGAAGCTGGAGTTTGGGTATTTGCAGTTGGTAACGGTAATTGTACATTACTTGATTGATTCGAAGTTGTAGCTCCAGTGACATTTATACTATACCATTTAGTAACAGTTGGCCCGGCAGGTGGAACCAAACAAGTAATTTTTGATGTCAAGTCATTGAGCCCTGTTTGAATAAGATGATATTTTGAAGTATATGTGAAACTCCACTTTGAAAAATCAGCAGATCCATTTGACCCGGTAGGAGTAGCCAGTTGATAGGGCTTTAGGTTATTCCAATCTAAATAAACCTGACATTGTGCGGATGAATTATCAGAAGATGTTCCAGATATGGTAAGTTGGCCGACAGGAACCTTTTGATTGCTGAGGGGAGATTCTATCTTTATTGAAATGGCATAAACACTAACAGATCCAATACTGATGAACATCATTAGTGCTAGAAGTGTTCCAGAAAAACCAAATAAAAGCATCTTCTCAAAATTCATACGCACTGTAATCTATCATATTACCCTTATTTTTGTTTTTTACATTTTATTAGCACAATTTTAACGACTATGAATGGTCTGCTATTGCGTAATTATCCAATCTGTTTTTAAGGAAAGGGGATACTTGGTAATTCAAATGGAATGTCGTATTTTGCAGGCTTTGTTTTTTCAGGACAATTGGAATTACAATCCGTCATTTGAATTAACGTCATTTGAATTAACGTCATTTGAATTAACGTCATTTGAATTAACGTCATTTGAATTAACGTCATTTGAATTAACGTCATTTGAATTAACGTCATTTGGATAAATGCCTTCTCTCGAAGACAGATTAGTGCTGTTTTTGTCATTGTCGATACCTCTTACCTTGAAAGGGTCTGAATGCTGTATTTGAGATTTCAGTTCAGACATGAGTTCCTTATTTGTGCTTTGATTATTAATTAGGATAGCAATTGGAGAAAAAGGTTGAATTTGATTGTTATTAATTTCATTCTTCCCTATGATCAAATTCGCATACACATGGCCATGTATAATGCTCACTAATGATATTAGACCGATTATTGCAATTAGGACAATAATTCTACCTACCATGACCTAGCCCTAATAAAATTTAGCTGATAGCAAGTATATTTGGATTAGGTAACGAACTGCTGTATGATAGTCAAAGTAAAATCAATAGTACATAAATTAAGGTATAATTTTATTACGAAGATTACTATAACCAAATATACTTGATATGGCTTCTAGATAATTGAGATTTAGACTATTTTATTACAACTTTTGTTTTCTTTGTTTGATATCATTTGAGATGTTTTTGTATCATGAGTTTCTATTTAGGTTATCATTATATCCTACAACGCCTCAATACATCTAAACTTGCTATTTTGTGGAAAATTCATCTCAAGCATTTCATTGTTCAATATCAATATGATAAGTAAGCCATTGACTAAAGTTATGCCAGCCTATTAGTTGAGCTCTCTCAATTACTTTCTACCAGGTGTAACGTAAAAATTGTTGAGATACATCTCCGAAATCTGTTGCATTTCATCTACATCTAGATATTTTCCATCTGATATCTGAGAAAATTTATCAATCTCCTCCAAACTTATCATTGTCGGCAATACGATTGATATTTGCTCATGAGATAGTATGAACTTAATCGCAAGCTCAGTAATATCCCACCCTTTTTTGTCGGAAATTGTCTTCATGCTTTCCACTTTTTTTAGCGCTTCATATATCCATTCCTTCTTTCTCACACTCCTATGATCATTCTTGTCAAATACGGTGTTCTCATTGACTTTACCAGTTAACACTCCTGATGCGTCAGGGACCCTTGCCATGATACCAACATTTTTTTCTTCACCTGCCTTTAGTAGTTCATTACCCGGGTCTTGTTCCAAAATATTATAAACCGTCTGCAGGGATGTAATATTATGTTCTCTGATTGCATGTAGGCCTTCTTCCTTCCATCCAATGGCTGGACCCAACGCAACTCCGTGACTTTTAATCTTTCCCTTGGTAACGAGTATATCTAACGCATTAAATAATTCTTTATTTGTGATGACCTGCATTTTTGGGTTGTGAAGGCTATATACATCAATATAATCTGTCTGAAGTCTATCCAAACTTTGTCCTAATGCATATTGCAGATACTCAATGTTATGTTTCTGAGGTAACTCATTGTGTCCTACTTGTTTAGCATTGTACATGTCATATCCCCATTTAGTTGAATAAACTATTTCATTTCTCATGCCTTTGAATGCTATCCCTATTAATTTCTCACTTTTTCCTTTCCCGTAGATGTCTCCAGTATCATAGAAATTGATACCTACATCATAAGCTCTTTTTAACATTCTAATCGCTTCATCATCTTCTATTTTCTTACCCCACCAATCCAAACCAATGCTCCATGCTCCAAATCCAATTTCGCTTACTTTAATTTCACTTTTCCCAAGTCGTCTATATCTCAATTCCAAATCTCCTTAAACTTATCATAAATTTTTTGAAAATCATCTTCTTTAATAACTGGTTCACATTGATTCAGTAATTCGTCAATGTTATCATATGAATTCCCATTCTTCTTAGTCAGCTCAATATCGATCCATGATTTACATCCAGCCCATTTTGGATTTACACTTATTGAAATAGGTTCAGGCAGTTTGTAAACTCTCAATAGAAGGACATTCACTGGTTTTTTTGGATTGTACGTCATTCTCATGTTAACGTATTTTTCATTCCATATATGATACTTCTCTAACTTGGATAATATCGTTTCATCATGGAACTCCTGCATTGCCTCAATTCTTGCTAAAATCCTTATGATATTTGATTTGTCTTGGACAACTGAATCATTTCCTTTTAAAAATAATTCGAATTCTTCTAAATAATTTGGTTGCAAATATTCTTTTGATTGGTGTTCTAGTGTGGGATACAAGAGGAAAATTTTTTGACTAATCTCAAAACCCTTCTTGTATTCTAATATCCCACCCTTTCGTAACAATACTGATTGTTTGGCCTCCTCCAACGCTCTACAAACAATAGACCATTCCTTCAGGGCTAACATAGTCAACCTAAACTCTTAATTATATCAAAAATTTTTTTATAAACACAAACTATCATAGGTGTATCTCTTACAACATATCTGCTTACCTGTGTTTCACGAAGTTTCATGATCAAGTCTTGAAAATCCATCAAATTGTTCGTCTCAAAAGCCAACATAAAATCTTGATCACCCATACCAAAAGAATAAGAAGTATTCAATCTTATCTGTGGAAATTTCTTACCAACATTAATGTGCTCTTTCATCATTTCACTTCTTTTTCCAAATGGAAGAAGATACCATTCTCTTGACTTAACAAATGGATAAATGATATTGTATTTTAAAGGTTCGTCATTTTCCATGAAACTTGGAGTAATTTTATTCGAATAAATTGACGGACGTGACGCCGACAAGTAAACTTCAGATGTGTCAATGTATTTTCCAAGTATAGTAGTGTAAACCTTTGAACTTAGCACTTGGATTTTTTCTACAGAGTCAGAAATGCTCCATAACATAAAGTCAGATTCCTTTCTCATACCAATGGTCGAATATGTCATGACCTTCATCTTTGTATTGGCAATATCTAAAAGTGATGAAAACTCCTTAGCAGCTTCATCCTTTCCTATATCATTCAACCATCTCCATTTAGGATCTACTTTATAGAAGGAAAAATTGAGATATAAAGTAGGTAAGTTGGTATCATCTTTTTTATCTTTAATCTCCTTTTGATTAATTTTTGATTCATCAAAACTCATGATAATACAGAAATATTCAGAATATTTAAATTAAATTTACAAAGTGAGTGTTCCTCTAAAGTCTTAGGATGTCACACTTTCAAGGAAACCAGATAAAATTTAGCATAATTTTGCTAAAGTTAGGATAATAGAAAATGTTAATGGTTTATTTGTTTGAGGTCTTTAATCATTCCTTCAATATATTTTCTGTAATTCTTGTCTACTTCCTGAGCAGCAATCAATATTTTGCTCTTAATTTCCGAAGACTCTAAGAACATTCTTGTATCCTTTGGAATACAATGTCCTCCAATTCCATCTCTAGGTTCCAGAATGTTTACATTCCATTTTGTATTTACTGCATCTCTTAATTCTGCAAATGAAATACGATTTGCTTTACAAAACATATAGAGATCTTCGGCGAAAGCAATCTGCAAGTATCTGTCTGCATTTTCAATTATTTTACTCAATTCTGCTAGTTCTACCGTCGAAACAGAATACATGGGAATGCGAAGACTTCTATATGATTTGGTACCACTATAATATTCCAAATCTGACCTTTCTTCATGTTCAACTCCATTATAGAATCTAATGCCTGTTCGAAGACAACAGTCGCAGACGCCACCTATTACCCTTAGCTGATTGACACCATGAACATCTTCTTCAAGAGCATACCACCTATGTGGAGCATGAACGACATGAAATCGATGCTCAAGAATTTCAAACATTTTCCTAGTTGTACCTCTTGGTACGGTACTTTCGATGGATACGAGCTTACCATTTGTAGCCTCTTTAGCTATCTTTCTCGTAATTGTCATTAATCCGTCAACCTGTGGAGAGGAAATATCATCTTCTCTATGTGTGGATATGCATATCATAAAGACATCAACGTCTCTGAAATTCTCTATTTTCTTTATGCCATGCTGCTTTTCAGCATTATCCATGGCGAGCTGATTGTTGTCATAACCATAAACATCAAATCCCTTTTCTTTAACATATTTCGCGACTGGAAGCCCTAGTTGACCCAAGCCTATAACTAGAATTTTATCGAACGAGATTTCGTCTTTTAAATGATTAATCACCTTCTCAGCCTCCAAATTTTCAAACAAATGTTATTGTATTAATATTTATCTATTGTCATCAGACTTAACATACGCATAGAACATACGTATATTCAAAATATTATAAATATGTAATAGAAGAAATAACCATAAATTTTAACAATGTGAATCTATTACGATATAAAAGAACCGAATTTAGCATGAATAAGCACTAATTTTGCACTTATTTTTCATTGATCTTGTATTTTTTATTTTTTTTATCATTACGAAAAAATTGAACAATTTATTAGTCATATCTAGGAAGTATCTACATGGCAAAAACATTGTCGAGTCAAACCCTAAAAAAAAATGAGAATGCTCCCTCATTTAGATTAATGGGAACAGATAACAAATTCTATTCCCTTGAAGATTTCAAAAGTAAGTGCCTGTTGATAGTTTTTATTTGCAATCACTGTCCTTACGTTAAAGCTCGTATAGGTGATTTAGTTACTCTTCAGAGAAACTTTCCAAAGTCAGAATTACAAATTGTTGGGATAAATAGTAATGACCCATCTTATCAGGATGAAGGCTTTGAGAACATGATCAAGTTTTTCAAAGAAAATATGTTGAACTTTCCATACGTTATAGATGATGCACAACAAATTGCAAGATCATATGGAGCTGTCTGTACACCAGATCCATTTTTGTTTGATCAAAACAGAAGGCTTGTGTTTCATGGAAAAATAAATGATGCAATGGAACCAGAGATGACTCCACAAGTCCATGTAATGGAAAATAATATCAGAAAAACATTGAACGGAGAAATAATAGAAAAAGATTTTGATCCATCTATTGGCTGTTCAATTAAGTGGAAATCGTAAATTATTTAACCATACTTGTAGATGACTCCTTTTTCACCTCTTGGATGTCTCCATGTAGTTCCAATAGCGCAAGTCCCACATTCCACGCAACCTTCATGTTGAAGCACTACATCTTTTCCTTCAAGACTATAGCATTTAGTAGGACATAGTAGAATCAGTTTTTTCATGAATTCACTTCTTTTATCCTCCACAGTGATATGTGATTCGCTGTCATCATTATATTGCAATTTAGCAATTCTTTCTGATAAAGTCGGAATTACTGGTGCGTACGAAGAATTGACAATACTTCCTAGTCTGTTTGCCAAAAGGATTGGTACCTGAACATATGTCTTTTCTGATTCTATAATTGGTAAAACTTTATCATATCCCAAAAAATTAGCCAGTCGAAGGGCAATTCCCCTCAATCTTTTATTTTTCATAAGACTAAGGCCAAAACCAAGTAAAGGATCAACAGAATCCATGGAAATGTTTCTTGCTACGTTAAGAAACAAAGTTATATAGTCTTCATCTATTCTATTCATTTCTCTGGTATATGGACTCTCATTAATAAGGGATTCATAGTAATTTCCCATGTACCCTGAATCAAAATTATTTTTTTCTATAGATCGCGAAATTGCAATAGAGGCTCTTACTGCATCATCGATACCAACATTGAGTCCTTCTATTTTTGGACCGATGAATATCCCACGACCAGCAGCATCTCCGATAAATAAAATATTTTTATAATAGGGCTTTTTCATCATGCATCTTTTACCATCAGGAATTAGCTTTGCGCTATATTCAAGCTCTACATAATTATTAACAAATTGTACCCCATACTTTTCAATTAGGTCTTTTTTAATATTATCAATTTTTGATTTAATATCTTCTATATTTCTGAACTTTCCAGACTCTACCAATTCTACATTATTTTTGGAAAAATATTTGTATCTTAATTCATCGTATGTTTTTATTAGTTTACTAACGCTAAGCTGCATTTTGAGTTGATCTTCTTTTGAAAGATCATTGTTGTCCTTTCTTAATGGGACTTCATCTTTAATATATTCACTAATTAGAGGATTTTTGATTAATTCATCTATCAGCTGTGCTGGAGTAACCGGATTTGAGAGAAGCGAATCATAGTGATAGACCGCTCCAAGTGATAATGTTTGGCGATTTGTATAAAGAAATCCACCGCCAATATGATTCAACGTGATATCACCTGCAAAAAGATGCGCTGAACCTTCTGAAGAATTCAGATGAAACCTTTCTTCAATAATATTTTCAGGTAATTTTATGATGACTTTAACACCAAAGTAAACTTCTTCTGGTTTGAATTTATCCCTAGCTTTTGTAATTTCGGCAACTTCTGAATTTACTCCATCAGCAGCAATTATTGAATTTACCTGGAATTCTTCTAATTCATTAGTCCTTATAATTGTCTTGTCCCCCATCCACTGAATATCAGAAACGTGGACTCCAGTGATAATTCCACCACCTTGTTTTTCAGCTGACTCAGAAGCTCGCTCTGCAAGCCAAGGATTTAATTTATTTAAAAGAACAGAGAACCCAAAATTTGTTTTGTATTCATGAAGTGGAGTGAGATCCATTGTAAAAATTTTATTCTTGGAAGTAGCGTGCAGTAAATACTTCTTTATTAACCTCTCTATTGGTGCGTTGGACACAAAATCTGGGCCAAAAACATCCTCAACGTTGTATATCCTTCCATGAGGGTCTTGTTTAGAATACAAAATACCACCAGAGACATTTTTGGTGCCTATCCGATCACCTGCTTCAATTAATATCGCGCTTTTATTAAGATCAGATAATTTTTTTAATGCTGATAGTCCAGCTGATCCGCCCCCAATTATCGCCACATCATATTCTTCCAAGTCTATTGACTCCGTATAGATGTAGATGACATTTGCTTTTTTATCTGGTCAATGAGTATCGGAATAACCTGCTCCATTCTTCCTTTTATAAAAATGTCCGATTCATCTACAATGGGAGAATTTTCATCAGTATTTATGGAGATTACCATCTCAGAATCTTTCATTCCAGCAACATGTTGTATGGCTCCACTTAATCCCACAGCAACATAAAGAGTTGGTGTAACCTTACTCCCACTAGTGCCAATGACCCTATTTGGAATCATATATTTCGAATCCAGATTCTGACTTAATTCATATGGTTTTTTCGATAATGGCAATGTTATTCCTATTTCTGCATCAAGTAGTTCCGCAAATTCTTTAACTAGTTTGATATTTTGTTCCGGATTATCTTTAATTCCACGTCCAAAGCTCACTACTATCTTGCAAGTTTCGTAATCGATTGTTCTCTCAATCACCCTTCTACTCAATATCTTAATTTTTAGATCTTGGTCTATTTTAGGGGAATATTCTACAATTGTCCCTTTCCTTAGATTATCCCTTTCTATCGGCTTAAATGCGCCTGGTATTATGCTGCATCCCTGTGGATGATATTCCCTAAGATTTTCTGGGTTTTTGTTATCTAGACATAGTATTGTTGTCCATAAGAAACCCGAAAAATCTGGACGATACATTTCTAGAATTTTTTCGTATTTCACAGACTGACCTTTTGTTTTGTGCTCATGTCTAATATCGAGATCACTTATGACTAGCTTATTTATATCCGATGCCAAACCTGATTCAAGCTCTGCCAGTACCGTAGAAGACAAGTGTCTCCCAATATTGTCCGCCGCAAAGAACATGTATCTTGGTTTTACATATGTGTTTTCGTATTCAGGTGATATTTCCTTCAAGATTTCCGCATCTTTTGCAATCTGAACTATTACTCTAGTATCGATATCATTTCGAGGATATCTTAGTTCCTCATGATTAGCATAGATTACTGAATCTGCTCCATATGTTACTAATTCATCACATAATTTTCTAACATTACTACCAAGTAATACTGCTACGACCTTTTCTGATGAATTGTATTTTTGATTAAAATCATCCATCAACCGTCTCGCTTCGCCTAGCATCTCCAAACTTACAGGTACTACCTGTCCTTCAAAATGCTCGATTATTACATAAATATGTCTATATTTTTCAGTGGTGTTTGATCTACTTTCTTGACCTATCAATTTTGACATTTTTCACTTTCCACTTAGGACTTGAATTATTTTTGTTGTTACTGGTGTTAAATTATTTGGATTAGATGGATCTATGAACTCAGTTTTACGGTTTGTTTTTGCCCTGGGAATTCTTTCTACTCTATATACTATAGTCGGAGAACCCGGCAGTCCTACATGTTTTGGGTCTAGATTTAATTTTTTACTATCGAATATTCTTAAAATTTGACCATATTCTTCTGAATGTTTTTTCCCTTCCTTGCTAAGCTTATTTGCTGCTAATCTTTGCGATACAGTATTGAAAATTGGCCTATAGGAAGGATCAATAGTTATAAAGACAGGCAGTGGAGACTCTGTTTCTTCAATAATATTATCCATTCCTTGAAGTGAAATCAATCTTTTTGCAATTACCACTTTTCTGTCTAAATCAATATCAAAATCAATGACATTGCCAAAGAAAGTATATCCCAACTTCCATGCGGTCTGCGGCCCTGTCTGTCCTGTCTCGCCATCGGAAGCTCGATGTCCAGAAAAGACAATATCAATCTTATTACCTCCAAACATATTTTCTACTCCGTTCTTGAGTACTTCGGCGGTCGCAAGGGTATCTGCGCCTGCAAACAATCTATCGCTGTATAAATTGAGTTCTTCAGCATCAGTCAACACTTGGGCCTGCTTGAGGGCGGATTCTGCAATGGGTGGACCCATTGTACCGATTGAAGTATGTGCGCCGTATTTTACCTTGCAGTAAAATGCAGCATTGCATGCTATTGCGCTGTGTGGACCCAAAATATTTTTTGTCTCTGCTCTATTTAGTGTGCCATCTGAATTATAACTGACATTACCTTCTGAAAAATCAGGTTCTAGTTTTATAATAACACCCACATTTAACAAATCTTGGTTCTTTATAGATTATCTTAATATAATTCTTGATTTTACCGTATTTATCATTTTTGATCTTTCTATAATCGACTCATTTTTTGCAAAAAATGATATCAGGGCGTTACTCAAAGATGAATCCTTCAAACATAGGTCTTTTTTATGAATGATCTTGACTACAATACCTTTAATTATCATAAATATTATGTGTAAATATGGTAGATCTCGTTTACGGACGCGGAATAACCGATCTAATACGTGAATTTCCTTTTTATTTAACATTTTTTCGCAACGTATGGTTCGGCAGACATAATCAATGTATGCAATCTCCATTGTTCTCATTGTTATTGGTGGCTTAATCGGGAAGATGAAAATAATGAGCTCTCTCCAGAAGTTTGGAGATCGATAATAAGGAATACCTTCAAAAAACAACGTCTTTTTGGTGTTACGGTAGTGGGTGGCGAGCCAACCATGCGTCCTGAAGTGATTGTTGTTTTCTGCCAAGAGATGCCCGGCAGGGTTTGTGTGGTGACAAACGGAACTTTTCCTCTAAAAAGGTTTGAGGATCTATATTTTTACTGGGTATCATTAGACGGAACCGAAAAGGTGCATGATAGTATAAGAGGGGAGGGTACATATCATAAGACGCGTAATACCATTTTGGAATATATTTCCGGACCCCCACGAAAAGGAAAGCCAGCTTGGAAAGATATCTGGATAACAATGACTATTAATTCATTGAATTATCATACAGTCACGGATTTAGCCGAAGAATGGAAGGATAGAATCAATAAGATTGGCTTTCAGTTTCATACTCCATTTATAAAAGATGATCCGTTGTGGTTACCATTTGGGGAAACAAGGAACGAAGTAGTAAATCGCATAATCTACCTAAAGAAAAAATATCCAAATTATATCGTAAACACTGAGAAACAAATTGCATTAATGAGAGGAAACTGGGGCGGCAATGGGACAACACCAATCCAGTGTCCTTCTTGGGCAATTCTTTCTTTGGATCATAAAGGCAGAATCAAGCAACCATGTTGTATTGGAAGTGCTGGTGCAAAAGGACTAAAACCAATATGCGAACAATGCGGACTTGGATGTTATTCAGTGCTTGTTTCGCAAGGGATTAAGGGATTCTGATCAGCATAACGACCCATCTGTTATGTGTTAACCATACAGATGTAAAGTTTTTTAATAAATTCGAAGTGTTTCTGGTGTGTTATTAGTTTAAATTAGTTTGCTATTATGAACAATTAACGGTCACCATTGGTTAGAGTATCCAGAAGAATTATGCGGTTTAATTTGTCACACGACTATAAAGATAATCATGAGTCAATTGACATAAACAAGTTTGTGTATGGCAGAAAAATTAAGTATAGTTGCGAAAAATGCAGCTCTTCATTTACGACATGGAAAGCTTTGCATGAACACAAAGTCGAAAATCATTCATACTGAATTAACTATTTAGTAACAATCTTCGTTGCAGGGGTATTCGCAAATGACGATTCAATTTCCTTTAACCTATCCAAGAATCCCTCATTACCACGAATCTCTTCATATGAAGAGTCTGAACGAAGTTTTTCTAAAATTGCAATAATATCATCGTTCTTTACTCCGTGTTTTTTATCGTATTCAATATATCGTAATATCTTTACTATACCTCCGTATTTATAATGCATCTTTTTTTGATATCTTGTCGCGTCTGGGGATAGTCCCTTAACATGCTTAATGACTGTGTTTTCCATATGTTTAATATGCCAATCTTTCATGGGAAAATTATTTTGAGTCAAAAGAATCAATAATATTTGTATAAAGGGTTATATAATATATTATTATTTTCTCTATGCAAAACTGAATAAGCAGAGCCAATTGTGTTATTAATATTCATTAATTGCATGATCAAACTGTTTAGAGGACAGATACAAAAATTAAGACTACATCTGCTACAAATGCGCAGAAGCAGTTATTACTAATAGGGATACCATTAAACATTTATAACATTTCATTAATGCCCGATAGCGTTACGGTCCAAGATGTAAAGGAACTGGAAACAAGAATTGTACTTTAAGATAATCGTTATTTTCAATAAAAAAAACTATTATTCACAGCTCTTAGAAACCTTATTCAAGAATACTAATTCATTTTGGAGAAAAAAAACAAAACTAAATAAATCGTTAATTTTCTTGTATATTTGAGAAGACGTACATTTAATATTCATGCATTTGCAAATAATTATGAAAGATTGGGTACGAATGGTCGCTTGATTGTAAGAAATTTTTTTTCTTCCAAGAACGCATCAAGCTATGACAAGATTGTCAAATTTACAACATTCTATAAAGATTCATCATGGAAGAAGGAGATGGTACGATTTATAGACGGAAAAAATAAATTAGTTCTTGATTTAGCGTGTGGTACTGGTATACTTTCTTCATTCATTCGATATGAATCTACCCAGTCTAGGATTATTGGAACTGACCTTACATTTGAATATCTAAAACTGGCAAAAAATAGACAAAGTTATCTGCTCCTGACCAATTCCTTGGCAGAATTTCTTCCATACAAAGACGATAGTTTTGACGTTATAATTTCATCCTATCTGGCTAAATACACTGAGTTATCGGCCATGGTAAGGGAACATTGGCGCGTTTTAAAAAAAGGTGGAATCGTAATAATCCACGACTTTACATATCCTGATAATAGATTGATGAAAATATTGTGGCATACTTATTTTCAAATCTTGAACCAACTGGGAAAAGTAATAACCTCCTGGACAGATGTGTTTTCCAATCTAGACAAATTAATACAACTAAATCCTTGGGTAAACAATCTCGTTAGAGAACTTGATGGGATTGGATTTAGATCTATATCAAAAAAGTACTACACTTGTGGTACTGCTGCTATTGTTTGGGCGATAAAGTAATGAAAGAACAAGTAACTAGGCTTAATGAATGGTTTGTACCACAGTTTGGTCCAATAAAATTTAGAATTTTTGTTGGCATGATGTTTCTTCCTTATACCGGAATGTGTATTTCATTTTCAATAATAGGATCTTTGCTCGCCCCAACAATAGCATGGGATAGGATTGTTGCTATTATCATAATCTACTTTAGTGCTTTAGGTATTTCTGCGCATGCCGCAGATAATATGGGCTCAAAAAATAGGCCATGGGGAAATTATTTTTCGAATCGGGAATTACTAATAATGCTTATTTGTGGATTAACTATAGCCTACGCAATTGGTGCATATTACATAGTCTTTTTTGTTCCATTATTACTGCCTATAGCAATTTTGGAAGGTTTTTTCTTATTTGCATATAACTATGAATTTTGGAATGGATTTTTTCATAATAATCTGTGGTTTGCAATATCTTGGGGCAGCATACCACTATTGGCAGGATATGTCATGCAAACAAATTCTTTGTCCCCTATTCCATTGTTAGTGTCTCTAGTAGCCTTTGCAATCTCATATTTTGAGATACACCTTTCAAGAAAATATAAAGAGGTCAAACGAGCGCAAGATTTGGTTAGCTCTAAAAATCTGGAATTCAGATTAAAGATTATTAGCTTGACAACCATATTATTCTCAGTTACATTCTTGATTTTCCGGCTCTTCCAGATCACTTTTTAATTTTCAATTTCACTATCTATTACAATGCATCAAATGTTTAATGTCAAAAATCATTATCATGTGACAATTAATGATATTTCCAAGCTTGAAGTAATATCAAATAAGAAATTTGATCTCGCCCAGAGGATACTTTTGATTGATTTAGGAAATACGCAACAACTTTTAGAAGTAATAAATAATACAGAAACGCGAATAAAAGTCATATCCCAGGTTGAAGAAAAAAACATAATTAGACGTAAATCATCTATAATTTCTTCAACAAATAATATTTTGGCTTTTGCGAATTCAAAAATCTATTGTAGAAAAATACCTCTTGAAGTATTACAAGAAATACGAGAATGTAAAAAAAGTATAGGTAAAATAATACTTTACCATCGACTGGAGATATTTAAAAAAATCACAGAAATTGGGTATGTTTCAGGAAAATATATTTTTAAAAATTACTCACTATATTATAAGGAACATCGAATTTGTAGGATAAATGAAATCTTCCCTATTCAGCTAAAGAAATCAAAATCTATTTAGCTAAATCCCGATAAAGTATGAGCCATAATAATTATATTTTTTATTTTAAAATCCTTAGTTCTGAATATCTCTTCATAAAAACTGAACGAGCAAACAAGTAATAAATACAAAATTCAAATGATATATACAAACCCGTCGTTGTAAGATTTAGTTGAAATCTAATTCATTAGAATCAAAAAATATAAAAAAATATGATCTTATAGTTATCGGGAGTGGTGCTGGTCTGGAAGTTGCCAATGCAGCGGCACAAAGTGGCTTGAAGGTCGCAATAGTTGAAAAGAGCAGAATGGGAGGCACATGTTTAAACAGGGGTTGTATTCCTTCCAAACTTCTAATACACAGCGCAGATGTTGCTGAGATAATAAAGATGGGTGATCTATTCGGCATACGAGTGGAGAAATTTTCTATTGATTTTCAAAAAATAGTGGATAGGGTAAATGGAATAATCGATTCAGATTCAAATGATATCAGTAATGCCTTTAAGAATTTAGCTAATCCGAAATTGTTTCCGTTAGAATGCAAGTTTGTTGGAGAAAAAACCCTCTTGGTAGGAAGGGAGAAAATAACCGCCAACATGATCCTAATTGCTGCTGGAACCAGGCCTGCAATACCCAAAATCAAGGGATTGGCGACCCTCAATTATGTTACAAGCGATGAAGCACTCCGTATTGATAGACAACCTGGAGTCTTAACGATTATAGGTGGAGGATATATAGCCGCTGAGCTAAGTCACTTTTTCGGGTCTCTTGGAACAAAGGTCAACATTATTCACCACAGAGAAACTCTGATACCTGATGAAGATGAAGAAATCTCAAAAAAATTTACAGAAATTTACTCTAAAAAATACAATGTGTATTTGGAATGTGTCTCAGCATTAGTAACAAAGAAGAATGGCAAATTTGAGATTTCTGCGAAGACAAGAAATTCAGGTAGATATTTGGAAATTGAATCTGATCAACTTTTAGTAGCAACAGGGCGTGTACCAAATTCTGATAACATTGATTTATCAAAGACAGGAGTAGATGTGGACGGAGATGGATTCATTAAGGTAAATAAAACTCTTGAAACCAATGTAGAGGGGATCTTTGCGCTAGGTGACATAATTGGCCGCTATCAGTTCAGGCACAGCGCTAATTTGGAGGCTCAATATGCTTATTACAACATACTAAATTACAAGAAAAAAATTCCAGTAGATTACAGCGCAATGCCACATGCTATTTTTAGCTCCCCACAAGTGGCAGGAGTTGGCTATACAGAGCAAGAATTGAAACAGAAAAGCAATAAAGACTATGTCAAATCAATTTATCGCTACATTGATACTGCAATGGGCAGAGCACTAGAAGATAAAGAGGGATTTGTGAAATTTTTAGTAAGCAAAGAAACCAGAAAAATTCTTGGATGTCATATTATTGGAACTCACGCTTCGGTACTTATTCATGAAGTACTAGTGGCAATGAAGAGTGGTGATGGTACCATTGACAACATCTCAAAGACTGTTCATGTTCATCCAGCACTTTCCGAAGTGGTTGCAAGAGCAGCAGTTACAATGTGAAGCGATGCTGGACAAGTTCAACCAATTGCTGGCCTATCAAAAATTTGGATTTGATATAACAGTAAAAAGCTGAAGGTAATACTTTTAGTGCAGCGTTACTTTATTTTTACACGATCACTCATTTTCAATATCATTATAATTCCTATAGAAGTACGGTAGGTGACTTATTCAGATCATAATTTAAATTGCCAATGTGGATTGAATTTGGAAAAAACACTTTTTAATTTGTACTCTAAAGTACATATGTGGTAGAAAAATTCAAAAAAACCAAAGAAATATGTTTCAACGGCTCAAAAAAACTAAAGTATGTTGCTGTTGGTGGAGTAAACGCTGTAGCAATGACTATATTTTATTCCATGCTACTATTGTAAGTCTTCCATATTTTTTATATCCCTAGTTGGACGTGCTTTGTTACTTACCACCTAATCATACTAAAAATTATTGTAAATTTATTGCTATATCTTGGAAACATTATTAATATATCTCTCCGTTACATTAATGTGACAAGCCAAAATAAGCTCAGGAGACGTCAAACCCAAAATGATGAAGGCAGCGCCAAGAAAAATCAAAATGGAACATCTAGTATGAATCAGCTTGAAAAGGAAGCTGACTTATTAAAAAGAAAGTTGGAAGAAGAGAAGGCACGAAAAAGAACACGGGGACCATATAGGAAAAGTCATATGAACTAGTATGTAATTTAATACATTTTGATTTATACATTTATTTATTTTGGTGGTAAGTTGTATAAAAATAGATTTACCATTAGTATCAATACTAGATTAATGTAATAATAAATCAGTAACGTACGTCATATCATGTCAGAAAGTATTTTTATTCTTTCTTGACTTTGCGAATGAGAGCAGGTATCCATCTGGGTCACGCACGTGGAAATACCTCTCGCCCCATGAAGCATTTGATGGTTGATTTTCAAAAAATATTAGTTGTGAAATGACTTGATTGTTCTTAAAATAAGAATATAATTTGTCAACATCCTCTGTATGAAGAATTATTTTTCCAAAATCTTTTGTTTCACGCTCTGGGCTATTTGTGGATGTCTTAAACAATTCCAGGTTTAAATAGACAGATGTATTATCGCCAATTTCATATGAAGTAAAGGGATCAGGAGGAGATCCTCCGTAGACCAGCTTAAAACCTGGTATTTTAGAATAAAAATTACAAGATCTTTCCATATCTTTGATCAATAACGTTACTGCAGAGATTTTATACACTTTCATCATCTTAACAGATCATTCTAAGCATCAATTTGTCATTATTAAGAATTTCTTTTTATGGTAACAAAAAAGATTTATTAATGCAAAAGTTGCTATGCAAGGAAAGATTTGCTGTTGCAAGATAATACTTAACACTGGCGGCCTCATGCTTCTGTTAATGATATTCTACCCCTTGACAGATATTCCGTTGTTAGAAAGATTTGTCTTTTAGGAGTCCAGATCAAACATCAAGCTGATGAGGGTCTTATTGAAGAATTCATCCTCTCACCTGAATTCCTAAACAAGTATAATTTGCTATATTTTATGCCTATTACGGCTTCTTTCCCAATAATTAGATTGTCTATTCTGGAGGCTACATTAGATATTTTTAGCGAGCTTTGACCTAGTTTTACTTCTGCTATTGAGTCATCACCAAGCAGTTCGATAAATGTTACCTCTCCCTTTAGCTTGAAACCATCGAATTCTTCATCCTTTCTCAACACTGTAATATCTTTTGGTCTTATACCCAGGATGAGGGCTTCATCTCTAATATTGGATATAGTTGCTGAGAGTCCGTCCGGGACTTTTATCATGAATTTATTATTATGTTCCTGAGCACTGCCAGTTACTAGTTTAAGAAACATAGATTTCTCTCTAACTATCTCAAATTGCAAGAAATTCATAGCAGGAATGCCTATAAAACCCGCTACGAATAGATTGGTAGGCTCATTGTATACTTTTTGTGGAGCATCAAGCTGAAGCAGTTTTCCGGCATCCATAATCCCAATATTGTCGGCCATGCTCATTGCTTCAATCTGGTCATGTGTGATGTAGAGCGTAGTGATCCCTACTTTTTTCTGCAATTTTTTTATCTCAACCCTCATATCTGTACGTAATTTAGCATCAAGGTTGCTTAGAGGTTCATCCATCAAAAAGATTTTTGGCTCACGCACCAGGGCCCTACCCAGTGCCACCCTCTGCATTTGACCTCCGCTGATTTCCTTAGGTTTCCTATTGAGTAGATTACTTATGTTAAGAAGATTTGCAATGTTTTGGACTCTTTCATTTATCTGATTTCTTTCAGTCTTTCTCATCTTTAATGGAAAAGCAATATTATCATAGACGTTCATATGAGGATAAAGAGAATAATTTTGAAATACCATGGCTACATCACGATCTTTTGGTGGAAGTTTATTCACTAATTCATCTCCAATATAGATCTCTCCATTAGTAATACCGGTCAGACCAGCGATACATCTTAATACCGTAGTCTTTCCACACCCAGAAGGGCCAAGGAGTACCATAAACTCACCTGAGTGTATTTCCAGGGAAAAATTTTCTATTGCAGTTAAATTCCCATATCTCTTGGTTAGATTTCTTATGCTGAGTGTTGTCAAAATAATTCGCCTCTACTTGAGTTGTTGTGATTTGCATGTCATATTAATTTTAATTTCTCATACTACGGCTCATAAGTGATACTGGATTGTTTGTAAAATGCTGAGATGGAAATTGAATCACTGAATAACAATCGATGATTGTGGTGACTGCATGTATTCAATGTAATGATTCTTCAAACTTTTAGAAGTTTTATATTAACAGTGTGGTAAGATATAGGATTCAATATCATGTAAGGACATACAAATTGGTCAATGCTTAAAAGCATTACATTCTAAATATGAACAATGAGCAATTCTAATTCTCTCGGAGACTATCCTCCTGTTACAAAGAAGGAATCTTCCACAAATACGTCTCACGAATACATCTTTAAGGATTTTAAACTCATTTTAATAATAGGGTTAGTGTCTCTCATTTTGGTTGCGACGAGCTTGACTCCATTTACAATGGTGCACGCACAACAACCTAAACAGGTCACACTAACAGCTATAGTGGCAGAGCCAAAGGAAAGGTGGGATAGTTTGTTTAATGATTCGTTAACAAAACTACGAGAAAGACATCCGGATATGAAGATAGATATTGACTATCGGGTGTTACCATACGCAGATACAAGAAAACAGATTCTGACTGCAATGGCAGGAAGAACCCCAATTGATCTTATTTCAATTGATCAGATATGGCTTGGTGAATTTGCTGAAGGAAAGTTTCTTTCAGATCTTTCAAATTTGACACAGTCATGGAACAGATCTTCTGAATGGTTCAAAACTAATTGGGATGGAGGTATCTATAATGGTAAAGTATATGGAATTTGGGCATGGACTGATGTAAGGGCTATGTGGTATTGGAAGGATCTATTAAATCAAAGTGGTGTGAGCCCTGACTCTCTGAGAACATGGAATGGCTATATAGAAGCAGCTAAGAAATTGGAAAACTCGACTAAAGATAAGGGAATTCAAGCAATGCACCTTGTCGGCGCTAGCCACTCTCCAGATATGTGGTACCCATATCTATGGATGCTTGGTGGTGAAATAGTCAAGCAAAAAAGCGGACATCCACAGAAGGGAACCTACTGGTTTCCTGCTTACAACAGTACAGAAGGCGTACAAGCCCTCGAGTTTTTGAGTGATCAAGTAAAGGCGGGTATAAAACCTCAGATAAATCACTTCTGGGGTAAGGAGTTTGCAGACAAGAAATTTGCAGTGATGTTGGAAGGCTCTTGGTTACTAGGACATTTTCCCCGTAATGAATCGAAGAATTTTGATAAGAGTGTTGGTATGATTCCTATGTTTCCAGTTCCAAAAGAAGGTGACACTAGTGCCACAATGATGGGCGGATGGATGCTCGGGATTCCTGAAACTTCTACAAATAAAGCTCTTTCTTGGGAATTGCTTACAATAATGGTACAGCCAGATGTGCTTGCACCCATGTTAGCGAATTATGCATATCTTCCAACTCAAAAACCAATAGCCGAAGGAACGTATTCGACTCAGCTTAATGCAACAATACCATATTATAAAGAGCTCATATCAATGCTATCTATAGGGCATAGTAGACCGAGCATTGCAGAATACCCACAGATAGCCGATAACATCAGACAGGCGATTGATGAAGTTTATCTTGGTGTGAAGGAACCAAAACAAGCGTTAGATGATGCTGCCAAAAAATCTGCAGAAGTACTTGGTTGGTCTTAGCTGCCACCTTCAAGTACAAGATCTTTTTATTTTACCGTATTAACCAAATGAAACTCAAGCTGGAGGCAAGAGCTGGGAGCTTACAGCCATATTTACTTTTAGTACCAGCTCTTTCGATACTAGTTGGGTTTCTTCTGTTTCCACTTATCTGGAACATATACATATCAATGCACAATGTATCTCTAACTACAATTCTGGGGGAATGGAAGTATGTCGGATTCAAGAATTTCTCAAACCTTTTAAGTGATCCTGATTTTCATATGTCGCTTCAGGTAAGCCTATTATTTGTCGGAGGATCAGTGGCTCTTCAGTTTTTTGTTGGAATGGTCCTTGCAGTAGTATTGAATCAACAAATATGGGGGTCCAATACGTTTCGTGCCTTGTTCATAATACCATGGACAGTTTCTGCAGTCATAACTGGTTTTTCATTCAAGTTCATTTTTAGTGATAGTTTTGGAGTTTTAAATTACGGTCTTGAACAGATGGGATTAAACCCTGTTGCTTGGTTGTCAGATCCAGGGATGGTAGTATGGACATTGGTTATTGCAAACATGTGGCATGGGACCCCATTTACCGTGATATTTTTAACAGCAGGACTCTTTTCGATAAGTCCCGTAGTTTATGAAGCAGCACGCATAGATGGCGCATCAAAAATTAAAAGTTTTTTCTACATAACACTCCCCTTATTAAGACCATTTATCATCATAAATCTTATACTTATAACTATGTGGTCGGTAAATTTCTTTGATCTAATTCTTGTCATGACAAACGGGGGACCACTATTCGCAAGCACTACTTCATCCCTATATATGTACAGACAAGCTTTTGAGTTTGGACTATTGTCAAAGGGCGCTGCTGCAGGATTCCTTTTGATAGGTATGAACTTGGTTCTAGCATATTCGTATATCAGACTTTTCAGGAGAAAAGAGAGAACAGTTGAAATTAGACAAATGTAAGAAACCTAGAATACTAAATCTGAATCCAAATTGGCGACAATGGCTTGAACTCCACTTTCAATCATTAATACACAGGGTGATAAAATGATCCCAATTGAAAAGACTCTAATATACTCCGTTATTGCAGTTTATCTCTTTATTACTTTGGCTCCTCTCCTATGGGTACTCTCAACATCCTTTAAACCAAATCAAGAAGCAATTAGCTTTCCTCCCAAACTTTTACCAGATACACCTACGTTGGATAATTATCTCTTTGTCCTTACCGATCCAAAACTAGTGACAAGCCTTTTCAACAGTCTGTTAGTAAGTATTGGAGGTACTGGATTGAGCGTAGCTGTAAGCGCACTTGGAGCCTATGCATTTGCAAGGTTTGAATTTAAAGGAAAAAACTTGCTGATGAGTACAATATTGGGATTATTTATGATCCCAGTAGTCATAAACATTATACCACTATACATAATGCTCGCTAATGTTGGGCTTTTAAATTCGCTTCTTGCACTCGTATTGACATTTCAAATCCTTATTATACCACTCAACATTTTTCTACTAAAGAATTATTTCGAAACAATTCCCAAGGAGCTCGAAGAAGCAGCACTAATAGATGGTTGCTCAAAATTAAGGGCACTCTGGCATATCATTGTGCCAATGTCCATGCCAGGATTTCTGATAGCAGCCATCTTATCGTTCAGATTTTCATGGAATGAATTTGTGTTACCTATTGTTCTGTCTAACAAACCTGATGTCATGGTTTTTCAAGTTGCCTTATACCAGTTCATTTCACTTTACAGAATAGACTGGGGTTACCTGACTGCCGGAATAAACATTGCACTTATTCCTGTTGTCGTTTTAATGTTAATTTCCCAAAAGAGGATGATTAGAGGTTTGACCCTCGGAGCTGTTAGAGGGTAAGTAGTGCAAGGTTGGTAAACATAAACATCGAACAGTGTTTGCACTTGATAAAACAATTCAAATTTTAGCATAGGAACTTAATTTTACAATCCCTTCATCTTTATGCTCACCCACATACATGCAATTTATTTCAGATCGCGCAACTTTACATTGTAAGTAAGTCCAAACCTATGAGCTTCGTCTCTTAGGTATTGTAATATTTTAAGTGATTGGTTACTCTTTGGGATAACTATTGGCGAATGAGAAAATTGTACAAATATTTCTTCTCTTTCTTTTGCAATTGATATGCAGGGGATCTTTATACTTAATTTTGATAGGGCATTAAGTGCAGCGTGAAGCTGACCTTTTCCACCATCAATTAATACCAAATCAGGTAAATTCAGTCTATCTTCTTTCGAGTATCTGCGACCTACAATCTCGGCTATCATTGCAAAATCATTTTGATCTCGTATGGTTTTTATTTTAAATTTTCTGTAATATGATTTTTCAGGAATCCCATTAACAAACCTAACACAGGAACCAACAGCTACTGATAAACCAAGATTTGAAATATCAAAACAATCAATAATATTGGGTAATGACTTAAGATTCAGTATTCTTTTTAGCTCAAATAAGGCAGGTTCATAACCCTTTGATATATACGTTAATAAATTTCTAATAATTAGGTTCATCAATTGTTTTCTTTCAACATCGGTTCTGTTAGATATTTTTATTATGTTCACTCTATGTGAGGCAATCCTTTCTAAGGACCTTTCAAGTACTTGCTTTGAATCTGGTTCTTCGTTAACATAGATAAATCGTGGTACTGATGACTTGGAATTATAATATTGTAACAAAAAAGTAGAAAAAGAGTTATCACCAACTAACTCAAATTCATATTTCTTTCTGTCCCTAATTACTCCACGATACCTCCTGAGAATCAAAATATATGCTTTCGATTGTAGGCGGTCATACTGGATCCCAACGTATTCCTCTTCAGATCTGGAACTGATTGATTGTTCAATCTTTTGTTTTGATCTCAAGTTCTCAAGTCGATTTACAGTATCTCTAATTTCTTTTGCTTTTTCATAATCAAGTCCTAACGAAGCAATACTCATATCCTCTTTCATTTTTTCTACAAAGTCATCAATACTTTTTCTTCCTTGCAGTATATTCACAAGCGATTCAACATTTGCCATATATTCATTCCGAGTAACGTTATTTATACATGGAGCATCGCAATTATTTATGAAATATTCAAGACAAGGTCTTTTTGGGAGTCTACTACAAATTCTAATTTTAAATATTTTTCTCAATAAACCTATGGCAAGAAATTTTGAGCTTCCATGTACAAAAGGTCCAAATACTCTGCCTTTTGGGCCCATAAATTTACCATCTCTGTTTCTTCTTGCTACGAGTAATCTGGGAAATAATTCATCTGAAACTTTAAGATAAGTGTATCGTTGCTGATCTTTGAGATCAATGTTAAAAAGCGGTCTATATTGTTTAATTAGATTTGATTCTAGCAAAAAAGCTTCAATCTCATTATCAGTGACAAGAAAATCAATATCTTGGATTTTTCCTATGAGCTTCATTGTTTTCCAATTTGATAACTCTTGAGAATGGCCATATGTAAAGTAGGATAGGACACGCTTGCGAAGATTCTTTGCCTTACCTATGTAGATTATTCTACCTTCTTTATTTTTCATCATATATACTCCTGGATCAAAAGGAAGCAGGAGCCCTTTTTCGCGTACTTTCTTTATATGTTCAGATTGATTTAAACTCTTATTAGATATAGAAGATATTAAGTTCGTACACCAGTTTTACTTTTTCTTATTGTCTGACTTACCATTAACTTTGATTTGAGATATTTTCCGGTATGACTTGAAATATGGTTTGATACTTGTTCCGGTGTACCAGTAACTACAATGTTTCCGCCATTTTCTCCGCCTTCAGGACCAAGGTCAACTATCCAGTCAGAGGATGCAATTACATCAAGATTATGCTCAATTAGAATGACGGTGTTCCCAACGTTCACAAGTCTATCTAAGACATGAAGAAGCTTTTTCACGTCCGCAAAGTGCAATCCTGTAGTTGGTTCGTCAAGAATATAGAGTGTTCTCCCAGTATCCCTTCTTGCAAGTTCAGATGATAACTTTATTCTCTGTGCCTCTCCTCCTGAAAGTGTTGTTGCCGGCTGCCCCAGTCTTATGTACCCTAATCCAACGTCATGAAGCGTCAAGAGTTTTCTTTCTATTGAGGAGATGTTTGAGAAGAATTGAAGTGCCTCTTCAACAGTCAAATTGAGGACATCTGAAATTGTCTTGCCTTTGTATGTTATCTCCAGGGTTTCTAAATTGTACCTTTTTCCTTTACATTCATCACAAGTCACATACACGTCAGCTAGAAACTGCATTTCAATTCTCTTAACCCCAGCTCCCTCACATGAATCGCATCGCCCACCAGGAACATTGAATGAAAATCGACCAGGCTTGTATCCCATTTCTCGGGCTTTCATGGTTTTTGCAAAGATCTCTCGTATGGGACCAAAAGCATTCACGTATGTTGCTGTGTTAGACCTGGGTGTCCTTCCAATAGGAGATTGATCGATTCCTATTACTTTATCCAGGTTTTGAAGACCTGTTATCTTTTCATGAAAGCCGGGTTTTTCCTTAGATGAGTAAAAGTGATTTGACAATGCTTTGAAGAGTATCTCATTTACAAGAGTTGATTTTCCAGATCCCGATACTCCAGTTACTGTCGTCATACACCCTAGAGGAAAATCTATTGTTATCTTTTTTAGATTGTTTTCCATGGCTTTGTGAAGTGTCAGCCAACTATTCGGATTTCTTACCCTATCTTTGTGATAAACCGTATCATCTCCTCTAAGAAATCTTCCTGTTATAGAATCGTCATTTTGCATAATTTCTTTCAGCATTCCATTTGCTACGACCCTTCCACCATGGATTCCTGCCCCTTCTCCAATATCGATAACCCAATCTGAGCTTCTAATAACTTCCTCGTCATGTTCAACTATTATCAGTGTATTTCCAAGATCTCTTAACTTTCTCAGTGTTTCAATTAATCTGCTATTATCCCTTTGATGCAGACCAATTGTAGGTTCGTCAAGTACATATAACACACCAGTAAGGTTAGAACCAATCTGTGTAGCAAGACGTATTCTCTGCGATTCGCCACCAGATAGTGTTGAGGTCATCCTGTTTAAAGTGAGATAATTTAGTCCAACATTTTTAAGAAACTCAAGTCTTGATATTATCTCCTTTAGAATATTCTTTGCAATAAAACTGTCAGTCTCTGAAAGAGAAAGTGTCATGAAAAAATTATAACAACTGTCAATTGACAAATCACATATGTTCATAATAGACTTGCCAGCAATCTTGACCGCCAAAGAATCAGGACCAAGTCTCATTCCTTTGCAAAGTTCACAAGGCAGCTCTCTGATGAACTGCTCCATGTCACGTCGTTTCGAATCAGAATCTGTCTGGGCATACGTCCTCTCTAAATTAGGAATGACCCCTTCAAAAGAACTACGATATTCCCAAGTAGAATCAGATGTCTTAGACTCATATCTATAATGGATATTTTCATCAGTACCATATAGAATAACGTTAATTTGCTTATTTGTCATGCCTGATATGGGCTGATAGAGATTAAAACCAAATCTCTTTCCAACATCGCGCAACATTGAAGATCTAAATGTTGCAAAGTGTCCTGCCCAAGGTTTTATTGCACCGTCTAAAATGCTCTTTGTTCTATCTGGAATAATTAATTCTGGGTCAAACTCAACTTTGATACCCAATCCATTACATTGTTTACATGCACCAAACGGTGAATTAAATGAAAATGAACGAGGTTCTAGATCCTGAACGCTTATTCCGCATTTTGTGCATGCCTTTCTTTGTGAGTAAACTGTTTCACTTTTATCATCAACTAAAATTTTGATTATCCCTTTTGCTGTTTTTAAGGAAGTCTGTACCGAATCAAACAACCTGGACCTATCCTCAACTGAAGGCCGTATTCTATCGACAATGACTTCTATTGTGTGTTTCTTGTGTTTGTTAAGCCTAGGATATTTAGTATCTTTCTTGTTATCGTTACCATTGTCATCTTCATTATCATCATTATTCAAATTGATTATTTCACCATCAAGTCTTATCCTAGCGTATCCGTTTTGTTTTAATTCCTGAAATAATTTTTCATACGTTCCTTTTTTTGATTCTATAATTGGAGCTAGTAAAAGAACATTTTTTCCTTTTGATGTCTTTAATATTGTATCTGTTATAAAATCAGCAGATTGCGTAGTAATCTTTCTTCCACATTGGGGGCAGTGAGATACTCCTATCCTGGCATAAAGCAATCTCAAATAATCATATATTTCTGTGACCGTACCTACCGTCGAGCGGGGATTTTTACTAGTGGTCTTTTGTTGTATTGATATCGCAGGAGATAGACCTTCAATAGAGTCAACATCAGGTTTATCCATCATCTCCAAAAATTGTCTAGCATACGCGGAAAGAGATTCAACATATCTTCTTTGTCCTTCTGCGTATATTGTGTCGAAGGCTAAAGTTGATTTACCAGATCCAGAAATACCCGTTAGAGCTATGAGTTTGTTTTTGGGAATTTCAAGGTTGATATTCTTTAAATTGTGCTCCCGTGCACCTTTGATGATTATACTATCGCGAGCCACATTATTACTAATATTATTCATTTAGCCATCTACACCTATTATTGCCTATCTACTAGTTGAGGCCTCAATAATTTGAGTGTCTAACACTCTTTTTATCTTTGTTAGCTGTTCTCTTAATTCTATCGCCTTTTCAAAGTTCAGGTCTTCAGCATGTCTTTTCATGCTTGTCTCAATTTCAATCGCAAGCTTTGAAAGATCCTTTGTTGACATTGACTTGATTTCGACGTCTATTCCTGCTTGATCTTCCCTCTCTGCAACTGCCTTTACTATAGTCCTTGGTGTAATTCCATATTTTTGATTATAAGTGATCTGCTTTTTCCTCCTTCTCTCAGTTTCGGATATCGCTTCTTTCATAGACTGTGTAAAGTTGTCTGCATACATTATTACGGTTCCATCAATATTTCTTGATGCCCTCCCAAAAGTTTGCACTAAACTTGTTGTGTTACGCAAAAATCCTTCTTTATCTGCATCAAGTATTACTACAAGACCAACTTCTGGTATATCAAGACCTTCTCTTAATAGATTAATGCCAACCAGTACATCAAACTCTCCAATTCTTAACTGGCGTATCAGTTCAGTTCTTTCTAGTCCTTCAATTTCAGAGTGCATGTATCTCACCCTTACCTCCTTTTTAGAGAGGTATTCTGCAAGGTCTTCAGCCATTCTCTTGGTAAGGGTTGTGACAAGTATCCTTTGATTGTTGGACGCACGCATATTTATCTCATTTATCATATCTTTTATCTGATCTTTTGTTGGCCTTACCTCAACCTTTGGATCAACAAGGCCCGTTGGCCTTACCAACTGTTCTACAATTGCAGAACTATTTTTTCTTTCATAATCTGATGGTGTTGCAGAGACAAACATTGTTGATTTTAGATATTTCTCAAACTCTTCAAATTTTAGTGGACGATTATCAAATGCACTTGGGAGTCTAAATCCATAGTCTACAAGGCTTTTTTTCCTGGTATAATCACCAAGGAACATTCCTCTAAGCTGTGGCAGCGTTACATGCGATTCATCTATTACAAGCAAAAAATCATTTCCAAAAAAATCAAGAAGACAGAATGGTGGTTGTCCAGGGTGTCTCCCGTCAAGATGTCTCGAGTAATTTTCAATTCCAGAGCAGTAACCTAACTCTTCAATCATTTCAAGGTCGTATTTAGTCCTAGATGTTAGTCTCTGCCTTTCAAGCTCCCCTGGAAGTTTTGGAAGCCAGCTTTCAAGTTCAAGGCGTATGGATGATAATGCATCAGTCTTTGTATCCTCATCTATTATGTAGTGTTTTGCGGGAAATATCTTGACAGTATCAGCACCACGTTTTCTCTTCATGGTAACGCTATTATGAACACCTATCTCTTCAACCTGGTTACCAAATAAAGATATCCTTATAATGTCTTCAGAATATCCAGGTATTATGTCAATAATATCGCCTTTGACTCTAAATTTCCCTGGTGATAAAGTTATATCGTTTCGTTCATACCGGGCCTCGATAAGCTTATGAATGAGGGTTTTCCTCTCAATTTCCATTCCCTTTGACAGAGTAATAGCACTCTGATCCCATTCTTGTGGTGATCCTAGCGAGTAGATACACGAAACTGTTGAGACTATTATTGTAGGCTCACCTGACATTAGCATCGCAGTAGCCTCAAGGCGCATCTTTTCAATTTTTTCGTTGACTTCTGTATCCTTTTCTATGTAGGTGTCAGTTTGGGGAAGATAGCTTTCAGGCTGATAATAATCATAAAAGCTTACAAAGTAGCCAACGTTGTTATGTGGAAAGAACTGTCTAAACTCTGAATAAAGCTGAGCTGCCAGTGTCTTGTTATGAGAAATCACAAGTGTATTTTTGTTGGTTCTTGAAATTACATTTGCCACAGTAAAGGTCTTTCCACTGCCTGTCACACCTAGTAAAGTTTGTAACTTTTTACCTTGTATTATCCCGTTTGCAAGGCGATCTATAGCTGTCGGTTGATCACCACTTGGTGGAAATATATCAGGTGCAAGAGAAAACTGTTTAGATGACATCTGCAATAGAAATAAAAATTTTCATAACGAGAATATAATTTTATGGTTGATAGTAATGAAACCTAATTTTTAAAATTTAACTACCCATTTCTTAAATTTAACTACCCATTTGAAAAAACAACTACCCATTTAACTACCCATTTGAAAAATTTAACTACCCATTGACTACCCATTTGAAAAAACAACTACCCATTTAACTACCCATTGCAAAATTTAACTACCCATTGACTACCCATTTGAAAAAACAACTACCCATTTAACTACCCATTGCAAAATTTAACTACCCATTGACTACCCATTTGAAAAAACA